>Ga0209598_10003703_pt1 | contig 11453 bp, 8 predicted proteins | sample M_140807_EF_Meta_FD_187317 | JGI IMG/M metagenome (GOLD analysis project Ga0209598, IMG submission 187317) | Freshwater microbial communities from Lake Montjoie, Canada to study carbon cycling - M_140807_EF_MetaG (SPAdes) (version 2) | ecosystem: Environmental > Aquatic > Freshwater > Lake... | reverse complement strand
ACTACTATATATACTTCCCCTTGCTTTTCGATTCTTCCTCTAATACTGTCTTTTAAATAAAATAAATTAATAGAACGGCCTTCGGATTGTACATGGTAGTCTTTTGACAATGCAGCAATCGTTGGCTGGATGGCTTCATGAGAAAATCCTGTCAATAATTCTTTTTCCATCACAGGAATAAATGCCGCTTTAAACAAAGCATCATCGGGCTGCAATACCAATAAACCTTTTGATCCAAAAAATGCATGCACAAAAGACAAAGTCGCCTCGCTAATTGTTTTACCTTTTTGATAGGCTTCTTTTAAAATCTCCAAGGCTTGTTGACCTTGAGGAAGTATGGACCAGTAATTTTCTAATTGTTTTAATAAAAGTAATAAAGCGTCATCCACCTGCATTCTTCCAATGGCACCAGTTTGTTTGGTCACCCATTGGCATTTCTTATGGTCTAAATTAAATGCGCCAACTTCATCTAAGTCCGCATCTTCGGAGCCCATATAATATACTGGGATAAAATCATACTCAGGGAATGTTGCTTTTAAACTAGCAGCTAGTTGAATAGCATGTATAATTTTATAAAAAAAATATAAGGGTCCTGTAAATAAATTAGGCTGATGTGCCGTGGTGACAACAAAAGTGGTATCCTTTTTTAACAAAGCAATCTGATCATTGACTGCTTTTTCTTGTGTAAGATTGCTGTATTGTTTTGTCAATACATCAAACAATAAGTTTCGATTGATCGGATATTTTTTTCGGCCTTCTATTGCTGCTTTGTAACCATCTACATTAGGCGCATAATTAACAAAATCCATCGCATTGCCTTTTCCCTCTAAATAATCATTGATTAGTTTAGAGAATACATGGGTTGAACTAAATGGGATATGCATACTGCTTTGAGACATCGTCTGCAAATTTCGGGAAAAATGTATTGATAAAGGCATTTTATTCAATATTGGAAGAAAAATAATACTTTTATAGGGTGAAAAATTGCTCGCTTAAAACAAGCCCCTATGGAAACCTACGGTAAGATTCTGATTATTGCTATGCCACTATTTCTGTTATTGGTCCTATTTGAAAAATGGTACGGATGGCGCAAAGGCAATGATACCGTTAGAACCATGGATATGATTTCGAGTTTAAGCTCGGGGGTCACCAATTCAACCAAAGATGTTTTAGGGTTAAGCATTGCCATTATCAGTTATAGCTGGTTGGTAGAGCACTTAACTATTTATCAAGTGAAGTCTAGTTGGATGCTTTATGTGATTGCATTTTTAGCTTTAGATTTTGCAGGCTATTGGGTACACCGCTTAGCACATACCGTGAACTTTTTTTGGAACAACCATATTGTACACCATAGTAGTGAAGAATTTAATTTGGCCTGTGCATTGAGACAAAGCATCTCGGTGTATTTTAGGATTTATGCCTTTCTATTAATTCCTGCAGCCATGTTTGGTGTGCCGCAACAAGTAATTGCTGTGGTAGCGCCTCTACATTTATTTGCACAGTTCTGGTACCACACGCAGCATATTAACAGAATGGGATGGCTAGAATATATTATTGTTACACCAGCACATCACCGTGTACACCATGCCATCAACCCAGAATACTTAGATAAGAACTATGGTCAAATATTTATTTTCTGGGATCGTATGTTTGGCACATTCCAAGAAGAAACCCCAGCAATCACAGCTGTATATGGCGTTACAAGACCAGTGCGTACTTGGAATCCCATCAAAATTAATTTTATGCATCTATGGCTATTAATGCAAGATGCTTGGCATACACAAAGTTGGAAAGATAAATTACGTGTTTGGTTGATGCCACTGGGATGGAGACCAGCAGATGTAGTTGAAAAATATCCTGTATACAAAATTGAAGATGTGTACCATTTTGAAAAATACGATACCCCTGCTCCAAAAGGGATGATCATTTATTTATGGATTCAATTATTTTGCTTGCTCTTAATTGTAAGTTACTTGTTTGGCAATGTAGCAAATATAGGACTGACTAATATGATGTATTATGGCTTATTTATTTTTGCGCAAGTGTATGCATTAACAGAATTCATGGACCGCAATCCTAGGGCATTGATTTATGAAATAGTGAAGAATGCGATTTGTGTTGGAGGCATCCTTTATTATGGAGGATGGTTTGGACTACAAAACTATTTTGGCGCCAGTAGCTATATCTTAATGGGTTATTTTTTTGTTAGCACAGCGACTGTTGCTGCTTTTACTAGTCAACTAAATCGCCCTCTAAATCATAGTCGTACGCTTTCGTAATTTTTACCATAACAAAATCACCTGGCTTCAATCTTTTATTGGTATTGATTACTACTTCGTTGTCTACCTCCACACTATCAAATTCAGTGCGGCCTAAATAACGACCAGCTTCTTTTTTATCGACCAGTACTTTTAATATCTGCCCTTCTTTTGATTGGTTAATTTCTAGGCTTATTTCCTGTTGCACTTCCATAATCTCTTCGGCACGGCGTTGTTTCTCTGCTGCAGGCACATCGTCTACTAAATCATGCGCACTTGTATTTTCTTCGTGGCTATAAGTGAAGATGCCTACTCTGTCGAATTTATGTAATTGTAAAAATGCCTTTAGCTCTTCAATATCTTCTAATGTTTCTCCTGGGAATCCAGCAATCAAAGTCGTTCGAATGGCGATACCCGGCACGCGCTTTCTAATTTCCTGAATCAATTCGGTCATCTCCTCTCTAGTAATATTACGACGCATCGCTTTTAGCATATTATTGCTGGCATGCTGCAATGGTATATCAATGTAGTTACAAATATTATTACGCTCACGCATGGCATCCAAAATATCTAAAGGAAACTTAGAAGGATACGCATAGTGTAAACGAATCCACTCCACCCCTTCAATATCTGCTAACGCATGTAATAATTTAGGCAAGGCACGCTCCTTATAAATATCCAATCCGTAATAAGTTAATTCTTGCGCAATCAACATCAATTCTTTCACTCCTTTTTTAACTAACCCTTTTACTTCTTCCACCAATTGCTCAATCGTTTTACTCACGTGCTGCCCACGCATTAAAGGAATGGCACAGAAAGAACAAGTACGGTTACAGCCTTCACTAATTTTTAAATACGCATAATGCTGAGGGGTACTCAATAAGCGCTCCCCCAATAATTCTGCCTTATAGTCGGCGTTCAATTGATTCAATATCAAAGGCAATTCCATGGTGCCAAACCAAGCATCTACTTCTGGTATTTCTGCAGCCAAGTCGCCTCTGTATCTTTCACTTAAACAACCAGTCACATACACCTTATCTAATTTGCCCTTATTTTTTAATGCGACTTGGTCTAGTATCGTATTCACACTCTCCTCTTTTGCTTTATCAATGAATCCGCAGGTATTGACTACCACAATATTATGGTCTAACTTTTTATTTTCATGCACCACATCAATATTATTGGCCACCAATTGACCACTCAGCATTTCACTATCCACCAAGTTTTTACTACAACCTAGTGTGATGATATTGACCTTGTTTTGCTTTAAAGTTTTTGACTTCATAAAATAGGTTTAACGAATATGATTCGTAATTTTTTTATTTATTGACTTCGTTGGTGAAGTGGAATGTGATGTCTGGATTGTTGGTGATTTCTGTATTTAAGAACCACTCACTTTGTGCTAAATACACCGGTGAACCATCTTTGTCTTCGGCCGCATTCTGCTGTTTATAACGTAAGAAATCGTTCAATTTATTTTTATCCGTAGAAGTTAGCCAACAAGCTTTATAAAAAGGAAGTGTTCTAAATTCACAAGCAGCGCCATACTCTTGCAACAAACGATACTGAATGACTTCAAACTGTAAGTCACCCACACAACCAATGATTTTTTTATTCCCACCAAACTGCGTGAACAACTGTGCCACACCCTCGTCTGTTAACTGTTGAATCCCTTTCTCCAATTGCTTGGTCTTCATTGGATCTTTGTTCACTAATTCTTTAAAGATCTCTGGAGAGAATGTGGGGATACCTGTAAAATAAAATTTCTCACCCTCAGTAAGCGTATCTCCAATTTTAAAATTACCTGTATCAAAAAGACCGACTACATCCCCAGGATAAGCATCTTCCACGATATCCTTACTGCGTGCTAAGAAAGTATAGGGATTGGTAAAACGTACATCCTTATCTAGGCGCACATGGGTGTAATATTTATTGCGCTCGAACCTACCACTACATACACGCATAAAAGCAATTCTGTCTCGGTGCTTTGGATCTAAATTAGCATGGATCTTAAAAATAAATCCGCTGAACTTATCTTCCCCCGCTTGTACTTTTCTGACACTGGTTTCTCTGTCACGAGGTGTAGGTGCAATCTGAATAAAAGTGTCCAACATTTCTTGGACCCCAAAATTATTCACCGCAGAACCAAAAAATACTGGGGCAATAGAACCAGACAAATAATCTGCCGAATTCAATGCACCATATACGCCATCAATTAATTCTACGTCTTCTCTTAATAAATCCGCATCACGGTCACCCACTTTTTGTTGCAATACCGGACTAGATAAATCACCAATCGCTACCACATCTTCATCATCTGCTTTTGTACTTGCCGTAAATAAACGCAAACTTTTATCATGTAAATTATACACCCCCTTAAATTCTTTACCACTATTAATAGGCCAAGTCATAGGATGTAAAGAGATTTTTAATTCTGCTTCTATCTCTTCTAATAAATCAAATCTATTCTTACCATCTCTGTCCATTTTATTAATGAACACAATCACTGGTGTGGCACGCATACTACACACTTCCATCAGCCTTCTTGTTTGAGGCTCTACCCCATTCACTGAATCTATCACCAATATTACACTGTCCACAGCTGTTAAAGTCCTATAAGTGTCTTCTGCGAAATCCTTGTGACCAGGTGTATCCAATAAATTAATCAAATTGCCTTTGTATTCAAAAGACATCACCGAAGTGGCCACAGAGATACCTCTTTGACGTTCAATCTCCATGAAATCCGAAGTGGCATGCTTTTTAATTTTATTGCTCTTTACAGCACCTGCAGTTTGAATGGCACCACCGAATAACAATAATTTCTCTGTCAAGGTCGTCTTACCCGCATCGGGGTGAGAGATGATGGCAAAGCTTTTTCTTCGGTTAATTTCTTTTTCGTACTTCATTATAATATTATTCCTTACTTCCTTTTAATTGCATCTTATTAAAAATGGCCCGCATTCAAAATCATTTGAAGCACGAGCCATTCTGTATATTATTCCAAGCTAGTTAGATATCAATTGCTTCGCCATATGCTGCAGCAGTTGCTTCCTTCAGGCCTTCACTCATTGTTGGGTGTGGATGAATTGCATTTAAAATTTCATGCGCAGTCGTTTCTAATTTACGAGCGACCACAGCTTCGGCAATCATTTCGGTTACATTCATACCAATCATATGACATCCTAAGAACTCACCATATTTTGCATCAAAGATTACTTTTACAAAACCTTCGGTTGCACCCGCTGCAGAAGCTTTACCGCTCGCTACAAATGGAAACTTACCAACTTTGATTTCATATCCTGCTTCCTTCGCTGCTTTTTCTGTATAGCCTACGCTAGAGATTTCAGGAATACAGTAAGTACATCCTGGAACGTTGTTGTAATCAATACCTTCTGGCATATGAGCATGCTTCTTTTCCATGTATGCAATATGCTCTGCAGCATTGATCCCTTCTTTTGCAGCAACGTGCGCCAATGCTTGACCAGGAGAACAATCCCCAATGGCATAAATACCTGGAACAGCAGTTTGTCCGAACTTATCTACCACTATTCTTCCTTTATCTACCTTGATACCGTTTTGTTCTAATCCAATATTTTCAAGATTTGCCACCACACCAGCAGCACTTAAAAGTACATCTGCTTCTAAAGTCATTGTAGTACCATCAGATTTTTTAACCAATGCTTTCACACCAGCACCAGTCGTGTCCACTGACTCAACCGATGCATTGGTCATAATCTCAATACCTTGTTTCTTGTATTGCTTTTCTAATTCTTTAGAAATGTCTTCGTCTTCTACTGGAACAATTCTTGGTGCAAACTCAACGATGGTTACTTTGGTACCCATGCTATTGTACACATAAGCAAACTCAACCCCTATCGCACCACTACCCACAATGATCATGCTCTTTGGTTGTTGCTCCATCACCATCGCTTCTCTGTAGCCCATTACTTTCTTACCATCTTGCTTTAAGTTGGGTAATTCTCTTGAACGACCACCTGTTGCAAGTACAATATATTTTGTATCGATTACTTGTGTGGTACCATCCGCAGCTTTTACTTCTACCTTGCCTTTTGAATGTACTTTTCCGTAACCCATAATCACATCAATCTTATTCTTCTTCATCAAAAACTGAACACCTTTGCTCATCTTATCTGCCACGCCGCGGCTACGCTTAATCACTGCACCAAAATCATGATTCACACCGGTTGTTGTGATGCCGTAATCTGCACTATGCTTCACATAATCATACACCTGCGCACTCTTGATCAATGCTTTGGTTGGGATACAACCCCAGTTTAAACAAACGCCACCCAAGCTTTCTTTTTCAATCACAGCCACTTTTAAGCCTAATTGAGAAGCACGAATAGCAGCAGGATATCCACCAGGACCACTACCAATAACGATTACGTCGTATGCCATATAGTTCTATTTTAAGTGTTTATAGGGTGCAAAAATACCCCGAAAAAGGCAAATGAAAAAACAAATGATGAACTATTCAAAGAAAACACGCACCATCTGGAAAAACCACTTATTGTCGTTGGGACGTTGTTTACTAGACTGGTTTTCATCGTATTTACTCAAACCAAACAAACCGGCCATATTACCCCCTCTTACCGCAATCTCTAAATAGCCCGCAGAGTTAAACCAAGCCATCTTATCGGCCACAGGGACCGATCCGTAGTTTTGACTTAAGTTTTCAATGGTTTCGTTTCGGGTAAATACAATCTTAAAGGCCCTGCCCTTGGCATGAAAATCAAACTCTTCCTTGCGGATATTCACCACCACATTCTCAAACTGGTCAATGAATAAAATTTGTCCCTCCATCCAATCCGGACCCAAAGTTGGTTGCATTGGATAGATTTCTTGAATCGTATCGGTTCTTTCACCTGCTTCGTCTAAAGTTCCAGAAGCAAAAAAATACGCAATGGCTTCTACCATGCGCTCGGTCATTTGAATAAACGTACCTGCCCCTTTACAATCGATTCTAACAATTTCCTTTGGCTTCAAACCCAACATCATGGTTAAAAAACCATTGTCTGGTGTGATAAAAAAATGCCCATTGTACTGGGCAAATAATAAATGATCCGAAGGAAACTGAAACGCATTCACCATCACCACATGCACGGTTCCAGCAGGATAATACTTTGCAGCATTGTTAAAAATATAGGCCCCTTGTTGGTAATTCTTACTGGATAAATAATGCGTAATATCAGAGATGATACAACCCGGAATAGTAGACAATATCTGCCCTTTAACAGCACCAATGATAAAATCCTCTTGGCCAATATCCGATGTTAAGGTTATTAATGGCATATTTAATCTTAAACGAATAAATAAGTCCTTTATTTTGTGGTTAAGCCCTAATTTTTAAATGAGTATCAATACTTTAAAGCAAGTGCCTCTATTTAACGAGGACTCCATTTTTAAAGAAAAAATTGAAAGTCAGTTTATCTGCCAAGCCCGGGAAAAATTTATTCATAAAAACAGCCCGCTTTCCTGTGAAAGTCAGTACCAAGGTACGTTTGCGTTTTTCAATCGCGTGGATGATATGCCCAGCACATTCCTCCGATGACATCATTACCCCTTCATCCATCGGCGACTCCCCTTGCGATTTTGCATCCTTATTCAACGCTGCATTGCGGATATTAGAACTAGTAAAGCCAGGACAAACCCACATTACATGTGTGCCTGTATGCAATAATTCGGTTTTAATAGACTCCAGCCAGCCATTTAAGGCAAATTTAGATGCAGAATAGCCACTTCTTCCTGGCAAGCCACGATACCCAGCTATTGAGGATACGCCTACAATCACTCCTTTTTGCTTTAATATAGATGGTAAAGCAGCTTTAGTTGTGTATACAGTTCCCCAAAAATTGATATCCATCACTTGTTTCAAAGTTTTTGTGGTGGTTTCCGTAATCAAAGCCCTCATGCTGATTCCAGCATTATTAATTAGCACATCAATCTTTCCCCAAGTAGCTACAACATCTGCAATAAATTGTACACATTCTTGTTCTTTACTAACATCTACACCCTTTAAAAATAAACTTGCACCAGGATGCTGCACTTGCAATTGATTTAATTTATCCTGACTTCTTCCGCAGGTAGCCACTTTAGCACCCAGGGCTAGAAACTGCTCTACCAAAGCCTTTCCGATGCCATCGGACCCACCTGTTATGACAACAACTTGATTGTTAAATACAGACATAAAAATGTGTTTGTACAAAAGTAATTGTTATTTGAAGATGAACCACTTAGGAGCTGTTTTGGGGAAATAAAGTTGCCCATTTATTTGTTTTAATTCATTTAATCCCTATTTTTGCACTCCTCAAAAGGGAAACGGGTTAGAATTGGTAGCTCAGTTGGTAGAGCAATACACTTTTAATGTATGGGCCCTGGGTTCGAGTCCCAGCCAGTTCACAATCTAACTAGTTAATAGTCACAAAAACTCCGAAATCGTCAAGAAATCGGAGTTTTTTTATGCACTTGTGGCACGCTTTTGTAGTCTTTTGTACTGTTCTTTGTGGCTCGGTTGCTGTACATGCTTTAATGAAAAAACCACCCTCGTTTTGGAGAGTGGTTTTGGTATTTTTGTTTTTGTCCGCTTCGCGGACTCTATAAATTGTCAAATAGTTAAATGGTTAAAAAGCCCTAATGGCGCGAACATAGCTTTCGGCGTACTTACTGACGAAGCTCGGATTGCCAGAGTTGAACCACTGGCCCCTCGCGGTGCCGTCGCCGTACTCCGAAGAACTCCAATAGTAGTCATTCGCAAAAAGGCCAATATTATAATTAGGCGATGATGCACCTTTACCTATATTGGTATACATTAAATTTAATTCATATTCTGAAGGTAAGTACCAATCAGCGTAATCCCCACCAATATAATTAGCACACAATTGAGCTGCATAAGATCCAGCTCCTTGATTAATAATAATTCTCTCTGTGTTACTTATTCCCCCGTGAATACCATTTCTAACCGCATTTGTTACTGTATTAGTTATACTCCATTGAATTCCTGTGCTTTGATCTGATGTTGCAGCAATTAACCCATGATTGCCATTGTCATAAACATAAAACACAATTCCACCACCATAGGATTCGCCGATTGTATGTGTATTAGTTGTTGTTGTAATCGTAGTAATTCTACCTTTCGAATCAACGGTTATTTGAGGCACTGCAGTTAAAGAACCATATGTTCCTGATATTACTCCTGTATTTGATAAAGTTGCTATTAAGCCATCGGTCGTAATATCCCCAGTAAGGCTTACTGTACCTATTTGTGAAGAACCATCCGTACCTAACAAAGTTGAAGCAGTTAAAGATGGAAGTGTTAATGTCCCTGTAATCGTTCCATTCCCATTCACAGTTAAATTTCCCGTATTAATTAACGTTCCTGTATTCGTAATCGTTCCTGTATTATTGATACCAGTTAATGTAGTAGTTCCTGAAATAGTTGTATTTCCAGTTATCCCTAATGTTCCTGTAATTGTTCCACCCATTGATGACAGAAAATTTAAAATGACTTTCTCGCCACTAGAAGTTAAAACTGCTTGTTGGCTGTATCCTTTTAAACTTAAAAGAAGCAAAAGGATTAATAACTTGGTTAGTTTCATAAATTAAAAATTAAAATTAAAAAAAAGATAAAAAAAGGTGGATGCGTTTCATAATACTATAAATGTTTTATTAATTTATACTATAAGAATTATAGGATGTTATATAAAGTAAGTGTAGTAAATGTATGACTAATATCATACATATGTTGCCTCCCACCCTTTTTCTTGGGAAATTCCCGTAGAATTCGCTCAAATGGAGCATAAAAAACCACCCTCGTTTTGGAGAGTGGTTTTTTCATTATAGTCCGAATTGCCGTTTGAATTTTAAGTCAATAAATTTTGCGATTAAAAAGACCTTATTGCTCGAAGTATATGTGTCTCCCCTCTTGATCTAACACCATCACCTCCACCAACTAAACCTCGAGTAAACGCAGCCCAATCAGCAAATTCTGAAGAACTCCAATATATACCATCTGAAAAACTAGAATTACCAACAAAATAACTCCTACTATTATATAATTCGTTTAATTCATTTATGCTTGGTACATACCAATCATTATAACCACCTCCTCTATATGCTCTTGCTAGACCGGCTGCGTAATTAGTACTATTACCTATTGGAGAATTAATTATATTAGTTGTGTTTGCGGACCCAGTTCCAATAGTTTCACTTAAAGTTCCTATCGCAGTGTAATAATCACTCCATTTTACACCAATACCTGAGCTCTGATCTGATGTTGCAGCTATTAACCCATGTGTTTGTCCCGCAACATATCCATTATCACCAGATTGTAAAATATAAAAAATAATTCCCCCCTGGTACGACATCCCTAGTGTAGGAGGAGGAGTAGTTGCAGCTGCTCCAATTAGGTTTACCCAGGCTACACCGTTATAAAATTGTGGTTCACCATTTGGTCCACAATCGGTACAATATACCATCAGGCCCTGTGATGGACTTGTAATGGCATCTCTTTGCGCATATGTCATTCTTGGTGGTAAAAAACCTTGCGTCGTTGAACTTACTTCTAAAACTGCCGATGAACTAGCTGCAGACAAAGCGCCGATGGCAATTTTACCAGTATTAATAATTGATCCGGTATTTGTAATCGTTCCTGTACTATTAATGCCCGAATTTGTAGTTAATGTATTTGAGACTGTTAAACTAGTTAATGTCCCCACACTTGTTAAACTAGAAGCTAAAACTGTTGATTTTAATGTAGTCCCTGTTAGCGTTCCTGCATCACCTGTTGAAGATAAAACAACTTTCTCTCCACTAGATGTCAAAACAAATTGTTGACTAAACCCTTTTAAACTAAAAAAAAGGAATAATATTAAATACTTGGTTAGTTTCATTTTCAAAAAAATATTTTGTAAATGTATGATATAAATCATAAAAATTCAATTTAGTGGGGGGGGGGATTTTTTATAATAAAAAAGATAATATGAAGCTTATGTTTTGTTTATTTTTTACTGAAAATTGTTATTTTTTATAAAACAAAAACTCCGAAATCGTCAAGAAATCGGAGTTTTTTTATGCACTTGTGGCACGCTTTTGTAGTCTTTTGTACTGTTTTTTGTGGCTCGGTTGCTGTACATGCTTTAATGAAAAAACCACCCTCGTTTTGGAGAGTGGTTTTAG
>Ga0209598_10003698_pt1 | contig 11457 bp, 4 predicted proteins | sample M_140807_EF_Meta_FD_187317 | JGI IMG/M metagenome (GOLD analysis project Ga0209598, IMG submission 187317) | Freshwater microbial communities from Lake Montjoie, Canada to study carbon cycling - M_140807_EF_MetaG (SPAdes) (version 2) | ecosystem: Environmental > Aquatic > Freshwater > Lake... | reverse complement strand
GCTGTCCCGGGCGGTGAGACGCCGCAGTTCCACTTGTGAGACGCTGTCCCGGGCGGTGAGACGCCGCAGTTCCACTTGTGAGACGCTGTCCCGGGCGGTATGACGATCTCCGTGATGAGCGTTGATTGCCTGGTGAGTCCTAATCATTTCCAATCATCTCACATCAGTTGCAATCCAGTTCAATCATTTCTCATCAAGTCTCATCATGACTCATCAAGACTCATCAGGTGCATATCAGGTGCAATCATCAGGTGTCATCAGGTCTCATCACTTTTCTCGGTTCTCATCGGTGTGCAATCAGTGTTCTATCCAGTGCTCATCGGTGCAATTCAGTGCACATTACCTTCTCTGTCTCCATCACTTCGATGGTCGTCGATAAGAATTCCACAACCTGACAGTGGAACAGGAATCGTCATGAGGGAGATACACGGACAATGTTGCAGGCTTCAGCACAGGCATCGGAGAGATGGGATGGGATACGTTCCGCTGACAACCATGGGGTGTGCTCGTCGCTCCTTCGCAGCAGGATCTGATCCATCATGCAGACTCCGCAGGTCCGCACTTCTTCACCATTCCCTCCCCTGCGGAGGGGAGTACTAACTCGACATGGCCCCGCAAAGGGCAAGCGAAGGCGACACGCATGCTGGTCCTATCCTGGACATCTTATGGATGTTGTCATGGGGCCGCGTCCGGCGTCAACACCCAATTCAGATGTGTGCAGGGAGTCCCAGGAGTGCTAGGCACGTGTCACATCAGAGGAGTGCATCAGAGGAGTGCTAGGCGCTCACCTTCTACATAGACAGATTGTCAGCGTCTCTCGTCATAGTTCCGTCCACTTCCTGTTGTGAGGGGTGACCCAGGTCAGTTAGTTCACCTACCGAGGTGGTAGCCCTCGGCCCAACCACAACCACCATGGGACCACCATGGAAGTGGGATGAGGCCAAGAACCGAGGCGGGCTGGGCCTGGGCAACAACCCCCCCTCATGATCTCCGGTTCGAGCTCGGTGAGGGTAGGCAGACCCTTCTCCTGAGGCACCCCTCACACCTGAATTATCGATGTTCCGCTTGTCCTCTTGCGCCTGTGTGGCGTTTTGCCGCCCTGGCATCACGTCCTTCCGCGGCCTCTCTTTCCCTCTTGAGCTTCTCGACGACGGGAATTGCAGCCGAGACGGTCTTGCGCGCGAAGTCCGCGTACTTTTGCAGGTCACCATCAGCAGGGGTTGACGAGTTCTTGAAATAAAAAGAAGGGACAGGCTGCGACGGGGGTTGGGGCGGGGGCTTGGGCAGAAACGGCGGAGTTGGCCTCGGCGTTGGCACTGGCTCTTCGTTATTCCGGCGCATGTGCCAGACGTTTGCACGAGCTCGCAGGCGCTCGTCCAAGTATTCAGATACGATAGTTGCCTGCTTTTCCGCACTCTCCGTCGACACTCGAGTCACGAAGTCTTCCATCATGCGTAGATTGTACGACACAATGTGCAGGCCCTCAATCCGCACTGCCTCGTCCGACGCAACAGCATCTTCTACTTGCTGCTCGTGTACCGTGCCATGCAAGCATCGCTGGTACGGAGAGACAAGAACACAAATGACGTCCTCGTGCATCACGGGTATCGAAATGCCTCGACCACCCTTGGCACCTTCGAAAATGGCAAAATTGCGCCACTGAGCTGGGTGTCGCTCGTGCCCACCGAGGAACAAGATGGTACCCCCAAATTGTCCGCCACCGTCCATTTTGTCAATGTGCAGATCAGCCGCTGAGGCGTGAGGCTGGTCACGGGAAGAGTGGCCCCGAACCACCACCTGCTGCGAGGGGAATGTCAAGCCTCCGAGAGGCGCTCGCGGATACTGGCACACCTGCGTCCACCATCCGTGATCGCTCTCCACTCCATCCGCCACACACCAGCGCTTCATGTCTGGGAACACTGATGTCATGCACTGAGCCACGGTTCCATTGAGGGAGCTCAACATTGGTTCCACATCATCGCTCCTCCACCCTGGCGCTCTCGAAAACGGAATGTTGGTAGGCCTGTCGTCCAGCATCACGGAATGCCTGTTCTTTCCGGGCAAAATGCCGTGGCCTAGACTAATGTACTGGCCCGATGCCGGTTGGATCGAAGTCGAGTTCACATCCCCTTGTTGTCTCCCCGCCCAACTCCGCAGCTGATTTATGAGCTCCTTTGTTGTACCTTCTCCAAGGCCGTTCATCTTGTCCACGGTTGTCACATGTACCCATGCCACACGCGCCACCGCTACGCCGTCCGTGGACTGGATCTTCGCACCATGTATGGTTCCCTCGTCCAAGGAAGGTAACGGCAACTCATCCAACACGAGGTTGCCTTGTGCTCGATAGAGAACTGGGTTCCCTATTGAACCTGCAGATGCATGACCTGGATGTGAGTGGTGAGATAAGAACTCTATCACTTCACCATCACATAGCAACGTGCCATTCTTATGCAGGCTCACGCCGTCCGAACTGATCACGTGCTCGGTGACGTGCACGTCCAAGGTTTCACCAAGCTTTGTCTTGACTAGTCACCTGAGACATTGTATTGTTCCTGCACATCCCGGGAAGTGTTTCTTGAGGAACGAATGGACTACGAAACGCTGGTTGTAGTGTGGTAAGTAACCCGCGAAATGGCCTCCCAATCCTTTGACGCCGTTGAATTCCACGACTACAAACCTCTGCTGCTCCTCATTCATGCATCTCAGGCGGACTTCGAGAATGTCCATCGGGCACCTAGTCAGAGTGCCCTCCTCGTCACCATCGAACATCGTGAACCACTCAGGCGTGGACAAATCGAGGACCACGATTGTCACTTCCATGAGATTCGCTAGGAGTGCATACACATCATAGGTTGCACCCGGTGTACCACGTTCATCCTTCGTCGCCCATTTCAGCGCCAGTATTGCCTTTTCGTGTCGAACACGCTCCTTGTCGTCCTTCTCAAACATCTTTTTCGCCTTCACATGGTCCTTCATCGCGAGAATCAGGCTCTTCGAAACAGAGTAGTCTACAGCCGATGGTAGCTTCTCGACTTGGGTTTTCTTCGAGACGGCGCAGGGATTGGCGTGATCTAGTATGCCCGCGTAGCCCGCCATGAATGCATAGAGCCAGCAAGAACCATTGCCTTTGACCGTCACTCGAGTTCCAATGAGATCCTCAGGCACTTTTCCGAGTCGGGTCCGAGTCTTTTCGAGAGCTTGGACGAGCTCGTTCATCGACGATTGCCTTCCAAGTCGGCTATCAGCATGTATCCTTTGCATAACGAGAGCATCCCATGTCTTCCAATGCTGCTTCGACCATTGGTCCTTGAGCACGTCGTCATCGATAATGGCCTCACGAGAAATGGCCTCCACGGAGATACACATTTCCGGCTGCCTCTTCTTGACGTACGCTTCCCACATCTCTTTATCCATGACGTTCATGCTCAAGATGTCAACCAACTCGTGAGCTCCGGGTTTCCCCTTCGAGGTAGTTGTTGCTGCGGAGGTTGTTCCTGCCTGAAGCATCTCCACGTCCTCCATAACGTCCTCCACGTTACCCTCGGCTTTGAAGCCAACCTTTTCCCAGAAAGGCCTCGACGCCCGCATGCCCTCGCTGAGAATCACGCGGATCAACGTCTTGGGTTCCACAGCATGTAGAAGAGCACAAAGGTGAAAGACAAGCAACGAGCCATTGCCTTTCGCACCAGATGCGCTGCATCGCACAATGTCAATGACAACTTCAGACCCCCTAGCTCGTTGCCTTCGCTTCCTTTGCAAGAGCATCACGCCGTCGCACGTGCTTCCTCGCTTGCGTACAAAGTAAAACATCGCGTCTTCTGATAGATCACCGTGCATCAGTGTCCAAAATGAAGTGAGCGCGGAATTCGTCTTGAACTGCGTCCTTCCCTCGAGTGGCACCAAGGCCTCGATGGGCAGTTCTGGATGCAGTTCATGAGCGCCGGCCCACAGGAGGCAGGCTTTCTCAGATCCGTCCAGTTTGTACCGCATGTAAAAGTCCCAGGAGCAGGGTTGCTCACCTGGTCGGCTGCTGCTAGGAGCCACATCAGAGCTCATTCGTTTATCTACGCCTCTGGGTTTCTGCCAGCGGTTGAAGGAGACCTCGTTAGCTTGCTGATCTTGCATCAAGACGTCCTCCTTGGCCACTTCCATCTCAAGATTCGGCGGAATCGTACCTCTGTCCAAGTCACCATTGAGGCTTGCGTCTGAGACCCTCCTGTTCTTCCAGGCCCTTGCCGCAACCTCGTGCTTTTCGCAATGACGACCCCATCTAGCAGCATCTTCATCAAAACGTGCCTGAGCATCGTCATCCCGAATTTCTCCATAGGATCTGCGATTAGGAAACTCAGGCTTCCGTTGACGTTCCGGATGCCGCAAGTATTGATAGTGCACGCCGTCATAAAAGACCTCAATCGTAGGGTTAGCGTACAGATCATGTGCGAAGTTCTTGTAATGCAGAGGCTTCTCGTGCGTAATATCGTGCACGATGATTTCAACCTCGAGTGTGAGGGCACTCAGGATGATTCCATCTTCACCGACCCATTCATGTGGTGATCGTATAGCTTCAGCGAATCTTGAGACGACGTCCTCCACGTTTTCACCCTGCTTGCGCTCCAGATATATTCCAATGAAATCCTTGTGTTTGCCTAGTGAGCTCGCCACTTTACTCCGGTACGTGTCGTGTGCGTCCTCGTCGCATTCGAAGTGCATAGCCATACAACGGAAAAAGCAAGCCCCATCTCTCTCTACGTCAAAAATCTCGTATCCTTGGTCCTTGAGCACTCGGATTCCAGCCGCGAGCTGCTCCTTTGATGCATTCTTGCGAACCATGTGATCTTGATTTGCGTCTTGTTTGGCCTCTTCGAGTTGCTTAACGAGAACACTTTTGTTGCCTTTCAACGGTGTCATTCCCAATCGTCTGAGCGCCGCTTGAATGTCCTTGATCGTCATCTTCGAAATCTGAAGATTCAAAAGGGTCGGCAAAGACTCTGCGGGTTGTGATGATGCCGCTGCAGCTGGCCTTTGGCCGCCACATTCGTTGACTTCAGGAGAAGTCCCACTTTTGGCGATGGACTCCATAGTTTTTGGCCCGTCATCGACTAACGAAGTCTCTTCTAACTGAGCGCCTGCAGAGTCGTTGACAGACGGAGTACCTTGAGGATGATCATCTGCGGAGTTGACAGCAGACCCTGTCCCTGTCATGCCCTTGCCCAGGAATGCCTCGACTAGGGCGGGATTCACGCGGATCCCAACGTCCATTGTTCCCTTAAGTTCTTGTAGAGACCTGACCGATTCTTCAGCGTTTCTCAATGCCTTGACAGCTCGCTCTTGCAAAGTCTCTGCGTTTTGTATCCTTATCGTGTCCCCAGGCCTCTCTTCGGCAAGGGCAGCTGCACACTCAGCTTCCTTAGCCGCTTTCTCGGCAACAGACACAGCCAACCGAGCGATGGATTCGGCATCCACGTGACCTGCACTCGTCAGCGCCACGTTAGGGGCCTGTCCGTTCAAGGCCATCGTCTCTGTGGTGTCAACGGAGCACAAGTTGTCTTCGAGGATGCAGGTGGACAGTGAAGTCGTCGCGGTATGTGAGGCCGACAGCACGGAATGAGTGACGGAATGAGCGACGCTCGAAGCTGCTTCTTGTGCCACGGGTGCTACTTCCAGAAATGCTGCTGTCCCGCTGCCTTCGACATCCATGTCATCACTATCCATCTGTGGTACCTCAAGACAACGCTCGAGACAACGCTCGAGTCCGTCCTCATGTTCTTCTTCCTGTGAAGAGCTGTCTTCTGACGAAGAGCCGTGAGCTGCCTCCGGAAGCGGCATGACCAAACTCTCCGGCATGACCAAACTCTCGGATCGTACTGCGACACCGTCATATCCTGGCAGTTGGACTTGTCGTTGCGGGACTCCTCGTGGACACTTTGGAGCTCGATGCTCGGGATTGCCGCAGTTGCCGCACTTCTTTTTTGTGCCTAACCCACCCGGGTTCTTCATTGAGCTACCAATGGCAAACTCACCCATCAAGGTCTGAACTTTGGACGCTGCCTTGATGTTCTCTAAAATGCTCTTCTCGCGCCTTTTGTCAGATGCGGTAGCATTCACGGTCAATGGGCGGCCGCGGTTGGTTGGCTGAAGTTCAGGTTGTATGTAGGGATGAAACGTCTTCATGGCGTGGCATTTGGTCAGGCCCTCGATGATCTCCTTACCTCCTGGCACGTTAAAAGCTGAGCCAAGTTGGGTCTCCCACGTCTCTGCTTGTGACCATGTCGGAACCCAAGCCTGCCAAATCGTGTTCATCTGCCTGAAGACAGCCTGAGTACATTTGCACCAAAGTTTGCCGACACCCCCCTTCCCACAGGAGCACAGAAGGTGGAACTTGCCACTTTGAATGGCGTGGAGGTCAACCTTGTTCAGGATGTCCCGGGAAATCCGCACGTCCCAATGGAAGCCATCTGAATCGACGCGCTTTACGTCAGTGAGACTCGTAGCCAACTCGTTCAGGTCACCCTGTTCCTTGAAGATGACCTGCGTCACATATCGTTCTGGCCACTTGTCACCAGGCTGCAGGAAGGTCGCACTGGGTTTGAACAGAGCTTTGGCTTTGTAGTCCTTGAGCTCCACGACGAGTGCGTCGTGGCGAGTCTTCAAGACCGCCACAGTCGCCAGCAAGGAGTTGAAGAGCTCCTTCTGATTCCTAGCAGCATCTAGCATATGATTGGAGATCTCAGCAAAGTTGTTCGTCTTGTTACCAAAGAGGGACGTGGGCAGGAACGCTTGGCATATTTGCTCCTTCGGTATTTTGCGTAGCGGACTGTTGGCCGGCAACGTGTCGAAAAGAGCGTCTGCCTGCTGCTGACGCCCGAAGCCGAGCTGAAGGAGTTGTTCATAAATTGGTAAGCTTGCCGGACATCTGCTCTTCAGATCGAGTTTCATGTGGAACTCGCATCGCCACAGTGCTGTCATCGGGTGCCTCTCCTTCTGTACACTCATGAGCGCTGGTCCGCCGTCGGTGATGGTGACGCGCCCCGGTACGTCGAGTGGAGAATGATTGTATCGGATGCCAGCCGTCTCGCTGAGCAACAAGAGTTGCTCCTCTGCTTCCATGTGAGCTTGTAGAGCCACCTTGCACTCGGACGCAAGTAGGTGACTGATAGAGACAGGATGAACATGATCGTTCGCATCCTTCGTGGCTCTTATGAACAATGTCCCGGCGGCAGAGCCTCGCATCGCTGCACCATCTATAGCATCGATTGGAATGAAATTCGAAAGGTTGCCGTACATCATGTTTTTGGGGACGAGAGTCCAACCTAAGAGGTACTTGTTCGTGTCATCGGGATCCTCAGAGTACTTGGCGATCGATGTCGCAATATTCTTCACGTTGAAGGGAACCTTAGCAGCGGTAGGCGTTCCGTGCCTCTTACACACTGCAGAGTAACGCTTACGAGCGATGTCCTCGATCATGTTGATGACTGTGGAAGAGTTGACTAAGTGGAAGACAACCCCGAAGCCTTGCTCACTGAGCTTTGTAGCGAGACCGTGGAGCAAGCTGATGTTGAACTCTGGAGAGAGAATGCCCGCACTCCTGAGGTTGCGGAGCACTTTGTGCGCCATCGTCATCTTGGCAGCTGGGTCAACGAGTTGCATCTCTAGAAAGACGTCCTTCACTGTCCACGAACGCCCGACATGTTCAAACTTGTGAGCTAGTAGAGTCGTATGCATCGTCGAAGTGACCTTTCGACCGAAGTTTCCCGACTTCTCCAAGGCAGACGCAGAACTCGGAATGACTGACGAACTCGGAGCATTTGAGACTGCACACGAAATCAGGTCTTCGCGTACGGGTCTAGCGCCTTGAAGATCGACACGAGGAGGAAGGGACAAGCACGTGTGTTCCATGAAAAGAGTGCAGGCCCAAACGCTCTTCTTGTCGTTGATGTCTGGTCGCCAATGCCTCATGTCAGGAAGTGGATTCTTCGTGATCAGCTTGCCGGACTCTCGATCCAAAACAGTTCCCGGCTCACCGTAGACCAGTCTCGTATATTTGCTCCGATGGTAAGAGCCCCGCCGGAACTGCTCCATGTTCATTTCCTGTACTTGAATAAGGCATTTGCAAACACCCGCACCGAAGAATTCTGCCGTAGAAGTACTTGGAGCGCCGGTTGAAGAACTGGATGCTTGCGAACCCATGAAACGGAGGGGCTGGTCTGTCGGTTGGGTTTGACCGTCCTTGTCGTGCATGATCTCGTCTTGGTCAACACAAGGTGTAGCGCCGGATGTTTGCAGACCTTTCGATGGACGGACCTTCTGACGCACTTCATGGTTGGATTGGCACACGAACTGCTTGCATTTGTCAGAGAGCCCTCCCTTGATACGCAAGCCTGCGAGACTCTTGAGACGCACGTCGTGGATCATCTCGTCGTGTCCTTCCCATATAGCTCCGTACTGCAAGGCTTGACTGCTCTCTCCTCTTCCGCTGGACAATCGAAAAGCGTCGCGCCGTGAATCTTCGGACTCTGCCGTGCTTTGCTTTTGAAGAAGAGCAAGAAGATCTTCGTGTCGTGGGACGCCGTTTGCACCTTGCAACGCCACTTCTTCCTCCCGATCACTTCGGAGCTGCGCGGCGATGGCTTGGACAGACTGTGGGAGAACATGTTGTGGGGCATCGGCCACATGCTGAGCCACCGATGCCTGGCTGCTTTTGAAGAAGTCATTGACGTTGCTTGAGAAGACATCGCTGACACTGACCAGGTCGACCATGGTGCCTCCAGAATTAGCCATGTCGTGCAACCGCGACGACGTTGGCTGATCGTTGAGGTCTTCGTATTCCTTTTCAGGATTCGCGCCGCCCTCGATCTCGGTGGTCGTCTTCTCGTCAACAAACGTGATGGTTTTGGGCACGGTAGAGGCTGTCATATTCTGGATTGACCACACGCGCGTCGGGACAGATTTGTGGCGAGGCTTTGGCAACGGAGGAGGTCGTGCAGCACCTGCGGAAGAAGAGGATGGCCCAGCTTGTCTGTGCTGCTCCTCCCAGGCCACTTGAAGGTCAGGCATCGTGCCGGCGCTGAGGTTCGCGACTGGGGAAAGAAGTGCACCGTCACGCGCACCCGAGACGGGCAGAAGCCCGCGGTGGAGGTCGGTGCCAGAATGACTGGATGCGCCAAGCGGGCTTGCCGAATTTGCTGCGCGTTCAGCCTCGGACTCTGCCATTTGAGCGCCAATCCTTGTTGAACCTTGCACTGCATGTACTTCTGGGCCGCCTTGATGCTCAGGAAGAACGGGGAGCTTCCTACGCGTCATGGGCAGACGTAGTGGCGGCGCAGGCGCGGCGAAGGCAGGCGCGCTCGCAAGCGCGGTGGCGGCAGGCGCGGAGGCAGCAGGCGCAGAGGCAGCAAGACCAGGATCAACCCGTTGAGAAAGCGACGGCGGTCAAACGGGTATGCTGGCGCCGCGTCACAAACTATCTTTTGTGAGACGCTGCAGTTGAATCGTTCACTTTCATACCACTGGCAGCGTCTCACAAAAGGAAGCGCGAACCGCCGCGTCTCACAAAAGGAACTGCACAGCGTCTCACAAAAGGAACTGCACAGCGTCTCACACAAGGAACTGCGGCGTCTCACAAAAGGAACTGCACAGCGTCTCACAAAAGGAACTGAAGCGTCTCACACAAGGAACTGCGGCGTCTCACAAAAGGAACTGCGGCGTCTCACCGCTTGAAGCAGCGCTCGACGCTAAGATACGAAGTACGAAGGACACTTTTCACATATCGAGGTGCAGACGTTCGGACAGCCTGGATGAGGGAGGCAGAAATAATCGAAAAGTTTTTGACGTTGGAGACATTGTGTGATGCCCGCGCTCATCCTTACCCCCCCCCCCAAAAGAGGAGTGTGACAGCGTTGTGGCATCGTGGGACGGCTACCAAAGTGGATGCGTCATTAACAATTCCAATCACTTGACTTGCCTTGAGCTGAACACGAAACGAAAGTCGTCCTAAGTCGTCGAGCCACAACGTCTCACAAAAGGAATTCGTCGAACTGGCCTCTCACAAAAAAACGTCTCACAAAAGGAATTCGTCGAACTGGCCTCTCACAAAACGAAAGTCGTCCTATTTCGTCGAGGCAGAGCGTCTCACAAAAGGATGCCGTCAGAACTGGCGTCTCACAAAAGGAAGCCGTCCGAACTAACGTCTCACAACAGGATTTAGACGAACTAACGTCTCACAAGAGAAAATCGTCGAACACAGCGTCTCACAAATGAACTGCTCTCCAATGACAAACATTGGCGTGAATAATAATTACGGAAGTCGAAAAACTCCGGGGTTGTTTGACTAATTAGCGTGCTTGCTTGTTCACCAGAGCCCTGACCGGCACGACGGTTTTCAGGATTCCGCACGAGATCGTCCCGTGGTCGAGTTGAACATGCTGGCTGGCGAGCTAGCGAGGCTTGATGCTACCTCTTTTGGCCTTCGCTTCCGTCTTGCACTGGGTGCCACGGGCGCGCATCGTGATGAGAGGGCCCGTCGGTCCCCATCCGGTGCCCGAGATAGAATCTTTCCTATCCGACGTGGCGCTCACCGTGCCGCCGCCTGCTTTGTCCAGCCTCGTCGGGTTGCTGATAGGCAGCGGTGAAGAGGTGCTGACGCCCGGTGCCGACGCGACGCTGCATCCGCTGCTCGTGCCGCTGACCAGGCGGCCTGAGGACGGCGAGGTCACTGGATTGCTACGCTGGCCGGCCGCTGGAGGTGGCGGCTCGAAGATGCCAGTAGTTCGCACGTATGGCCGGCAGCTCGAGCTGCTCGCCGATTGCACGGAACACTTTGTCGCCAAGGCGGCCGTGGACGCGGATGCGAGCGGCGCGCCCGACGCGGCGGAACTCGCGAAGCTCGCCGCGAATGCGACGGGTTTGACCTATGAGGCAGGCATGGCCGGAAAGTTTCCAGGCGGCGTGCCCGGCTACCTTGTAACGAAGGTGGGCCCCTTCATGTCCGCCTACAAGCAGCTGGCGCTCAAGCACGCTGAGGGCGGATCCCTCGAGGCCGCGCTCATCACGTGCGAGCGCACGCAGCGATCCTTCCAGGCATGGGGACATCCGTATGCCTTTCACAGCCGGTTGCTCGCTCGAGCGAATCGCGTGGAGGAGGCGCGCGACATGGCGCGCTTTGCGCTCGGGCTGCCGCTGTGGACGCTGGGAGACGACGTGGCCGAGCTGTGCGGGCTGGCTCAGACGTCGACCACCGAGCTCGCCACCTCGCTGCGGGAGAAGGCCGATGGCAAGCTGAGCTTGGAGCAGAGGCGAGCTCAGAATGGGATGGAGCAGCGTACACCCGCGCAGATTGCAAAGGACCGCGCGTCGTACCTGCTCGACCTGGTCGTCGCCTCTCCGGGCGAGTACAGCTGGGAGGGCGTGCGCGCTGAGCTGGCGAGCCTCTACCGAGCAGCCGGCATGCCGAGCATCGCC
>Ga0209598_10003697_pt1 | contig 11457 bp, 10 predicted proteins | sample M_140807_EF_Meta_FD_187317 | JGI IMG/M metagenome (GOLD analysis project Ga0209598, IMG submission 187317) | Freshwater microbial communities from Lake Montjoie, Canada to study carbon cycling - M_140807_EF_MetaG (SPAdes) (version 2) | ecosystem: Environmental > Aquatic > Freshwater > Lake... | reverse complement strand
GTGTGTCCTGTAGGGTGCTGCACTCCCAGCAACAAAAGCCCCTCGAGCGCAGATTTGTCGCCTTGGGTTGTATGGTCATCTGCCTCCGCCGTGGCGCGCAGGGGAATGGCGATCAAACCGGCCGCGTTTTTGTCAATCGACAGCGTGAGCGAAAAACTCGATGGGTCATAGGCGGCCGTATATTGGCCGGACAAGCCATCGGGTACCGAGATGGTCATTCCCCGTTCGTCGCCGGGAGAATAAAAACGCCGCATATCCAGAACGAGCTGCGCACCGGCATCGACCGGTTGCATGGGCATCCACCCCAGAAAAGGTCGGGAGGCTTCCGTCGCAGCGGCATCGGAAGAAAAGCCGGAGGAGGGCGTTAGAAAAAAAGCGAGAGCCAGGGCGCAGACAAACATTCGGGGATGCATGAGTAGTATGGTTGAGGGGTTCATCGGATCGGGCCGGAGAGTCCTCCGGCCGATTGCAAATCGTAGTAAGCTGCGGTCATGGGTTGAAGCTCCTTGATGAGCAACCCGGGATTATCCATCTCGGCGGGGGTCGTGGCAAAAGAGGCCTCCTCGCCCTTCACCTCGCCGAGGCGGTCCTGCCCCAGCACGGGAACGGTCGACGAACCGGCGATCGTATCCCACCCGAGGAAACGCATGGCGCGCCGCGAGAATTTGATGCGTACATCGTGCAGAACTTCTCCGGGATGAAGGTTCACCACGACGAGAATGCGCTGCCCGGAGGTCTTGTCATAGCGCAGATAGCAATAAAGCCAGTGCCCGCTCGCTCCTCCGGCCGTTCGTCCGTAGGCGGGATTATCCATGTTCTCGGGATTCAGGGGATAAAAGTCACCGTCGCGGAAGGCAGGTTGGTCTACGGTGGTGAGCAGCCGCCGATAAAATTCACGCAACTCCTGCTGCTCCCCGCTCAGTTTGCCACCATCATAGGCGCCACCATTGACCCACTTGGCGAATTCAGGCATCGACCAGTAGTCGAAAATCGTGGTCCGCCCATCGTCGCCGCCGAAACCCTCCACACCGATCGCGGGTTCACCGACCTCCTGGCCGTGGTAGACCATGACCGGACCGCGGGAAAGTCCGAAGAGCAATGCGGAAACAGGACGGCCGACCTTCATCCCGTGCCCGCCCCACTCACCCGGCGCAGCCAGGCGCACCTCGTCATGGTTCTCCGCGTAGCGCAGCGCGTTGTCATGGATAAAATCCCGCGGCCTGAGCGCATCGAGATCGTTGGCCGCGGCGTCGCCCTCGTAGATCTCCTTGAGCTTGTCGTAAGTCGCATCGTCATAGACGGCATCGAACCCAGCGTTGAGCAGCTCCGCCATCACCTCCCCGCCCGTAACATTCTCGGTCTGCCCGTTGCCGGAGGAAACTGCCGACTTTTTGTCGTTGTAAGCCTCGGCGATGAAATAAACATTTTGGTCACGGGATCTCGCCCGCGCGAGCAGCCAATGCCAGAACTCCGGCGGGACCATGTGCGCCATGTCTGCGCGAAAGCCGTCCACACCAAGAGCCTGCCAGTAAGCGATGACTTCGTTCATTTTTTTCCACGTGTCCGGAATCGGACCGTCGTTGTTTTCCCCGTGCGGATAGCGCCGTGTCTTCTTCTCCGGATCGGTGAAGTCGTACCCATAGTTCAGCTTGATCGTCTCGTACCACGTGTCGCGCCCGGGTTCCCAGCTGACCACGTTATCGCCGGTGACGCGTCCGAATTCTTTTTCGCCGTCGAACAAGCCGTCGACCCCGGCCGGCGTGGCTGACCCCTCGCCACCCTCCGGCTTGGGCAAAAGTAAGGGCGGCCCGTTGCCCGCGGCACCTGATTCCGCCGTCAGGTAGTAGAAATTGTTTTTCGGATCGAAAAACTTGGCCTTGTTATCATCGGCTCCGAAGGAGAGTTCGGGTTTCACGCTCGACGCGTAACCGCGCGCCACGTGGTTCGGCACGAAATCGATGATGACCCTCATTCCCTGCGCGTGGATGCGGTCGATCAGGGCCTTGAATTCCTCTTTGCGTTTGGCCGGGTCGTCCGCGTAATCGGGACAAACATCGAAGTAGTCGCGCACGGCATACGGGCTGCCGGCAATGCCCTTGAGCAAGTCCGGATCATCGGGTGGTTCACCCGCACCCGAATGGTCGGTGGCCGTGGCTTGTTGCAACACGCCGGTGAGCCAAAGGTGCGTGAAGCCCATGTTCTTGATCTCCGCAAGGGCTTTGTCGTCCATCGCGCTGAATTTCCCGACGCCGTTTTCCGCGAGCGAGCCGCCCGGCTTGCGCGTTTCGTTGGTGTTGCCGAAGAGGCGCGGCAACAACTGGTAAATGCGCACACGCGGTTGGTGGGGCTGGGTTCGCCCCGCGCGACGGAAGCGGGTCTTGCCCTTCTCCGTTTCCATCGACAAGTAGTGACGGATGGTCTTTTCGCCCGTGCCCGAGATGGTCGCGCTGTCGATCGCCCCGTAAAGCCTGCCCCGTCCCTCGTCGGCGGCCAGATCTTTCAGGTAGATGACAACGCGGTCGGACGCACCGACAAGCTTGGACGGCAGACGCACGGACAGCTCCGCCGGTTCGGACGAAACCGAGATACCGGCCTCCTCCTCGGCCAGCCCCCAAGAGGTTTTCCGCCAGCGCTGCACGGAGACTTTTTCGCCTTCTATGGTGTTGCGCACAGTGACCAGCGTATCGGCCGCGAAGGGAAGCCAGACGGGAGATCCCCGACCCGCTTCGGACAGCAGCAATGGCGAACCCTCGCCTGTCGGGCGGCCAAAGGCGATGAAAAGCGCCTGATCCGGCCGGTCGACGCCGGCACCGAGAACCCGAACCTCGAAAATGTCCGGCGTCCTCGTCAAAACATGGCGGATTTGGTCCGCGCCAAGTGCGTCATGGCGGCCCTGCGCTCCCTGCGCGGTTGCGGCGACCGCCAACACAACGAAAAGGACAGCGAATCGGCGCATGAGTAACACAAATCAGAGTCGCCGGGCGCACCCCTGTCAAGGAGCGGCGCTCCGGGCTTGCCGCTGCTGCGCGGCTGGTTTTTTCTTGCGGGAATGGGGAGACGGACCGCGAAACAAGAACACTCTGTCCGCGAGGAGCACCACCGCTCCGCGCTATGGAAAGTCGCAACCTACGCGGTGCTTTGCGCGGCGGCCCTCTTCGCACTCGCACCTCTGTGGATCATCGTTGTGCTGGCCCTCGAACCGGCTCCCCCAACCGCCGAGATGTCAGCATGGCGCCTGCCCGCTTCGCCCGGCTTCGGCAACTTTGCCGCCCTTTTTGCCCACACGAACTTTATCCGCTGGCTCGCCAACTCTGTCGTCGTTTCAGTGGCCGTCACCGCCATCGGGGTTTTCCTCGCTGCAACCGCCGGCTACGCCCTGTCGCGCTTCCATTTCTTCGGGCGCCTCGCCGTGCTCAACGGGCTCCTCATCACGCAGATTTTCCCGGCCACCATGCTTCTGCTCCCGATTTTTCTCATTCTCGTTCAATTGAAGCTCATCAACACCTTCATCGGATTGGCACTCATTTATCTGGCCACAGCACTGCCCTTCTGCGTATGGCAGATGAAAAATTTTTATGACACTATTCCGGAAAGTGTCGAAGAGGCAGCCGCCATGGACGGATGCACGCCGGGCGAGATTTTCCGCAAGGTCGTCATCCCCGTATCCGCACCCGGATTGGTGGTGACGTCGCTTTTTTCCTTCGCGGCCTCGTGGAACGAATACGTGGTGGCAGCCATCCTCCTGCAGGACGCGGAACTTTTTACTTTGCCGCTCGGACTGCGCCTGCTGCACGCCGACAACGCCGCGGGTCTGCATTCGCTGTTTGCCGCAGGCGCACTGATTGTCGCCGCGCCCGTCCTGGTGCTTTATTTGTCCCTCAGCCGCTTCCTCGTGGACCGCGTGCAGGATATCCGGGTTCGCTTTTAGCCCCGGTAACTGCAGCGCGAAGTCGGCGTCTCGTGGATGACGATTTCGCTGAGTGCGGGCAGGGAAGGTTTCAACTTCCGCCAGAGCCAGGCCGCGAGCTGCTCGAAGGTGGGATTCTCCAGCCCGGCAATGTCATTGAGATAACGATGGTCGAGCTCGCCGATGAGCGGCTTAACCAGACGGCTGATCTCGGCGTGGTCCATGAGCCAACCCGAGGCTGGATCCATGGGACCACTGACCGAAACTTCCACCTTGTAGCTGTGGCCGTGCATCCGCGCGCACTGGTGGTCCGGGGGCACATGGGGAAGAGTGTGCGCCGCCTCGAAATGGAAGTTCTTGGTCAACGTGACGCTCATTGCTCCGCACTTGTATCGGGAAATCGTCCGCGGGGCAAACGGTCAGACTCCCCTCGCCCGCGGCTCCCAGATGAATTTGTGCATCTGCAGTTGGAAACGTGCCGGCAATTTGTCCTCGAGCATCCAGGTCACGATGTCGGCCGGGGCGACCTTGCCGAAGACGGGGCTGAGAAGAACGGCTTTCACTTTGGCCGCCAGATCGTGCTCGCGCATTTGCCATCGGGTCCATTCGTAGTCCTCGCGCGAACCGACGACGAATTTCACCTCGTCGCGCGGCGTGAGGTGCACGATGTTGCCCGCGAGGTTGCGTCCGCACTCGCCGCTTGAGGGAGTTTTGAGGTCCATGATGCGGTGCACGCGCGGGTCGACCCGGGAAATGTCGTGAGCCCCGGAGGTCTCGAGCAACACCGTGAAGCCTGCATCGCAAAGCATCGCCAGCAACGGAAGACAGCCTGGTTGGAGAAGCGGTTCCCCGCCCGTCACCTCGACCAAAGCGCAGCCATACGACCGGACTTTCTCGAGAATCTCCTCCGTCTCCATCTTCTTTCCCTCATAGAACGCGTATTCGGTATCGCAGTAGGTACAACGCAGATCGCAGAAAGTCAGGCGCACGAACACACAAGGCAATCCGGCCCAAGTGCTCTCGCCCTGGACGGATTGGTAGATTTCGTTGACCGTGAGCTTGCCCAAGCCGAACAGCCTAGCCGATGGAGGCTCGGCCGCAAACCGGACAAATCACTTTTGCCGGGGCCGGAAGCGGACTAAATTCCGGCATTCCATGAAGCAACCCGACGAGCACACTGCCGCCTTGCGCGACACACAGAGCGAAAGCGACCACCGGCGCATCGTCATCGACCAGGTCGGCGTGAAGAACCTGCGCTTCCCCATCCAGGTCGCGGTGGGCCCCGGACAACCGCAGAGCACGATCGCCACGGTCCAACTGACCGTCGAACTCCCGCAGGAATTCAAGGGTACCCACATGAGCCGGTTTCTCGAAGTTTTGCAATCCCACGGGCCGGTGCTGCACCCGGAAGATATCGAGCATCTGCTCAAGTCGCTCATCACCCGCCTCCACAGCAAACGCTCGCATCTCGATTTCGAATTTCCTTTTTTCCTCGAAAAGAGGGCGCCGGTCACCGGCGCGCCGGGGTTGGTCGACTACACCGCGCGCTTCAGTGCGACATCGGACGGGGAGTCGCACGACCTGGTCACGACCGTGATCGCCAATGTCACCACGCTTTGTCCCTGTTCCAAGGCAATCAGTGACACGGGCGCGCACAACCAGCGCGGACAAGTCACCTTGCGCCTGCGCTCGAAGAAACCTCTTCCGCTGGCCGAAATGGTCTCGCTCGTGGAAAGCTCGGCGAGCAGCGAGCTATACAGCGTGCTCAAGCGCCCGGACGAAAAAGCCGTGACCGAGAGGGCCTACGCGAATCCGGTTTTCGTCGAGGACCTCGTCCGCAACGTGGCCTCCAAAGTTATCGCCGACCCGCGCATCACCTGGTGGCAGGTCGAAGCGGAAAATTTCGAAAGTATCCACAACCACAACGCCTACGCCCTCGTGGAGAAACACACATGACCCGAACCGCTTTCTTACTTGCCGTATTGTTTCTCGCCGGCTGCGCCAGCGCGCCCCGTGATGTGCGCCGCGCCGAGCCTTCCTCACCGCTTGTCGCAGTTTCCCGCTCGCCGGACCCCGTCTGGCCGTCCAACGCACCGCCGCTCACCGCCCAGTCGGCCATCGCCATCGACGCGCACTCCGGCGAGGTTCTTTTTCAAAAAAACGCGGATAATCACCGTCCCGCCGCCAGCACCCAGAAGTTACTTACCGCGCTCATGATCGTGCGCCGCGGCGCGCTCGACGGCGGCCTCATGGTCACGCCGGAGGACACGCACGTAGAACCGACCAAGCTCGGCCTGCGCGCCGGCGAGCGCTATACACGCCGCGCCCTGCTCGAGGCCATCATGGTCAAGAGTTGCAACGACGCATGCACCGCGCTGGCCCGGGATCACAGCGGCAGCGATGCGGCCTTTGCCATGGAGATGAACCGCGCCGCGTGGGCGCTCGGTGCACGCAGTTCGCATTTTGCCAACAGCAACGGACTGCCCGCACCGCAATACTCCACGGCGCGCGACCTCGCACGTATCGCGTTCCTCGCTTACCGCGAACCGGAACTGCGCCGCATGATGCGGCAGCAGCACGCGGTGTTCCGACACAACAACGGGCGCATCACGGTGCTCAAGGCAACCAACAAGCTGCTCGCCCGCTCCCCCGCCTACACCGGGATGAAGACCGGCTACACCGACGCGGCCGGAAGATGCCTCGTCTCGAGCGGGAGAATGAACGGGCGCGAAGTCATCTTGGTCCAACTCGGCAGCAAAACGCGCAACATCTTCGATGACGCGGAACGCATCATGGCTTGGGCCGCACGACCCTCGCTCTACCAGCCGATGGCATCCTACGGGACGGCCTACGGGACTTTCTGAAACACTAGGACAGCGAGGCGATAAACTCCGCCGTCTGACGCGCGGCCGCCGGATGACTGACACGCTGGAGATTTTCCCGCCAGCGCTTCCACTTCGCTCCATCGTTTTCCAGCATCGAAGTCCGCACAGCGTCGATGATGGCATCCGGCGTCGTGGCCAGCGCGCCGGCCCCGAGGTCGCCGAGCAGTTCGACATTTCCCTCCTCCTGGCCGGCAACGACATGACTGATGATCATGGGGCGGGCGATGGCCAACGTCTCCTGGACGATGGCACCGCCCGCTTTGCCGATGAAGAGATGGCTTTCCGCGAGCAACTCCGGCATGCGATCCGTCCACCCGTGGAGCGAAAAAGAACTCATCGAGACATCGATCCGCTTGAGAAAATCATGCAGGTGACGGTGGCGCCCCGTAACCACAGTAAGATGAACACCCGGAAGCGCCGTGAGACCGCGCACCACCTTGGAGACCGTGCGGCGGCTGGCGGAGGGAAGATAGAGGATTTTCCACGGCGGTCCAGGCGGCAGGGGCCTTTGCGCCAGTTCCTCGAAACGCGGACTGACCGGGAATCCGAGGACTTTGATTTTTTCGGGCGGCACGCCCGCCGCGGCCATGGCCTCGGCGGTTGGTTCGTTCGCCACCAAATCCCAGTCGGCAGGCGCGCGGTTCCACACGCGGTTGATCACGATCGAATCGGTGACCACCATATAGTGCGGGCAGGAGGGAACTTCGCCGGAATCCATCAGCGAGCGCAGGATGTAGGAATAAACCGGGTAAGTTGTGACCACCGCCGCCGGTTTCTTCTCAAGCAAGAGCGCACGCACCGCGGCGGTCAGTTTGCCCAACGTCGGCAGGGTTGCCTCGAAAACTGAGGTTTTGTCGAAGACATGGAAGAAAGCTTTCCATGTCACCGGCACCCGCTGGATGGAAATGTTGTAGGCAACCTGCAGAAACTTCGCCGCCCGCGGATTCACTTCGACGTAAGTATCGTGCACTTCGGCATTGAAGCCGTGCATTTGCGCAAAAGCATCCTGCAGGTTGCGCGCCGCGGAATTGTGACCGTCGCCGAAGCCCGTGGTGAAGATGAGGATTTTCTTGGAATTCATACACTCACATCTCGCGCAAAGCCACCTTGGCCCGCTGCTGCGCCTCGCTGTCGTCCTTCGTGCGGCGCGGCAGGGTCAACGATTTTTCCAGCGCGCGGCGGGCCTCGTCCTTTTTGTCCAGGGCGAGATAACCTCGCCCCAACTCGGCTTGGAACAAGGCGTTGTCCGGCTCGAGTTGCGCCGCCTTGCCCAGACAGCGCACTGCCTCCTCGTTGGAGGCCGCCGGCATCTTACCGTAGATGATCTCGGCCAGTTTTTTGAGAAGCGGGTTGAGCGAGGAGATCTCGTAATTCCACCGCCCGAGCATGTGCCATCCGAGCGCGTAACCGGGCTTGAGACGGATGGCTTCCGAGGACTCCTGCTTCACGACTTTCGAAAGCTCCAATTTCGTCTTGGCGTCGCTGTAAAACCCGAGCCGGGCGGCGGCGACGGCGACGGTCAGGCGGCCCTCGGGATTGTTCGGGTCGAGTTTTTTCGCCTCGAGGGCGGTATCGTAGCCCTGCTGGGCGAGGCGCAATTTCTCCGCTTTACCCGGTGCGTCGAGAGCCAACTCGACATATTGCTTGGCAATCTTGCGCAGAATAACCGGATCCTCCGGCTTTTCCGCGAGAGCCTTTTGGTAGGCAGCCAGCGCCTCGGCGGAGTTGAATTGGCGCTCGAAAATTTCGCCCTGCTCGATCCACTCCGCGGACGCGTGCAGGGACGAGACGGCAGCAAGCGCGAAAACCGCGCGAAGAACGTTCCTCATTTGGCGAAAAGGTAGTGCGACACGATCCATTCCTCGCCGTAGCGGTATCCCCAAAGCCCTGCGCATGCCATGAAAAAGACACGCCAGTAGACGCGCCATTTGGTCACGTTGTCGGGGCCGTAGGTAGCGGCCAGGATCGGCGTGATCTGTTTTTCATTCCGGTCCATGTTGACCAACCACGCCTCGGACGTCCGCGCGTAATGCGTTCCGTTGACACACCAATGGTCGCGCAACTTGAGATCATCCTGAAAGTAAGCAAGAAGATCGTCCGACGGCATCGTCCCCCCCTCGAAAAAATACCGCGTGATCCAGTCGCTCGGATCTTTCCCCTCGAAGTGATAGGCCAGTGTCCGGTGGGTGAAAATGTGCACGAAAAGCAGCGCGCCGGGCTTCATCCATGACGCCACCTTGCGCAGGAGCAGTTCGTAATTTTTCATGTGCTCGAACATCTCGACCGAGACAACGCGGTCGAATTCCTCCCGCGGCAAATCGAACTCCGCCACGTTGGCCGTGTGGATTTCCACATTGCGCAAGCCGCGCCGCGCCGCCTCGCCCATGATGTATTCCTTCTGCGTGCGCGAGTTGGAGACACCGAGGATGCGCGACTCCGGATACTTTTCCGCCATCCACAAGGTGAGTGATCCCCAACCGCAGCCCAACTCCAGCACCCGTTGCCCGTTCTGCAACCGGGCCCGTTCGCAACTCAGCGCCAACATGGCCTCCTCCGATTCCTCAAATGTGGTATGCCGCCCCGGCCAGAGCCCGCCGCTGTATTTCATGCGCGGGCCGAGCACATATTTGAAGAATTCCGTCGGCACTTCGTAGTGCTGCTCGTTGGCTTCGCGCGTCTTGACTGCGATCGGCATCGACTTCAGTTCGCGCACGAAATCCATGAGCGCCTTCTGCTGCGCCTCCACCCCGCCGCGATTCTCGTCCTTCAGCTTGCCCGCCAGCAGGTGCTTGATCCCGGCCCGGATAAGCGGATCGGGGAGCAGGTCTTTTTCGAGAAGTCGGTCGAGAAAACTCATGACACCCGCCGCGGGAACCACGGGAAAAACGCGTTGGTGGTCCGCTGATACTGCCGGTAATCCTCCCCACGCGAACGCAGTGCATGCTCCTCGGTCGCCTTGATCCCCGTTACCTTGGTCAAAAACAAATACATCAGCGCCGGAGCATAAAGGGCGATCCACCCGCCCGGCGAGCCCAGGGCGTAGACAAAATAACCCACCCACACCAGCCACTCGCAGAAGTAATTCGGATGCCGCGAGTAATTCCACAACCCGGCGCGGCACGTCTTGCCTTTGTTGACCGGGTTTTTGCGGAAGCGGTTCAGTTGGGCATCGGCTAAGGATTCGCCGAGCATTCCGGTCAACCAGAGCGCCGCGCCCGCGTATTCGAACACTCCCAACCCCGGCGTCCCGTTGATGAAGACCAGAACGAATGGAACACTGAGAAGGGTGATCAGCACCGCCTGCACCTCGAAAAACCCGAAGAGCATGGCCCACGTGTGCTTCGGAAACTGCTGCCGCAAAGTCGCATACCGCCCGTCCTCCTCCGGATGGTGCCTGGCCACACGGATGAGCAGATAAGTTCCCAGCCGCGCCGCCCAAATCGTGACCATCAACGCAAGCACCGCGCTGCGCGTGATATCGCCGCCCCCGAGCACCGCGCACACCGCAGCCACCGGAATAAAGCCGTAGGACCAGAAAATATCGACGACGCCCGCGTTGTTCAGCACGCGCGCCAGCAGCCATACACCGGCCATCATCACGACCGGAATAGCCAGAGCAAAAGCCATCAAACGCCAGAACTCGCCCCAGTCCGGCATCACAAGCACCCCCGGTTCAATCCCGTCGGACGGTCCAGTGTTTCGTTGTCCGCCCGCGTGTAGATAGCCTGAACCACGCTGATATGACGCGTGACGAAGGCCGCTTCGCAATAAGCCAAGTAGTAGTCCCACTTGCGAGTGAATGCGTCATCAAAACCCTGCGCCCGCACCGGATCGAGCACGCGGTGGAAGTTTTTCCGCCAGACATGCAGCGTTTGCGCGTAATACGGCCCCATATCGTCGAGATCGTGCAGGAAAAGATCACCCGAGCGATTGAGTGCGGTATTCACCCGCCCGATACTGTTGAGCAGCGACCCCGGGAAAATGTGCCGCTGGATGAAATCCGTTCCGCGGCGCAGCACTTCGTATTGCGCGTCCGGACAAGTGATGTATTGCAGGCCGAGCAGGCCCTTGCGCGAGAGCAGGCGGTGGCACTGCGCGAAATAGCCATCGAGATACTTATCTCCCACAGCCTCCAGCATTTCGATGGAAGCAATTTTGTCGAACTGTCCGGTCAGCTTCCGGTAGTCCTGCAAGCGCACATCAATCCGGTCCGCCAATCCCGCCACTGCCACCCGCCGTGAAGCTTCGTCGAATTGGGCCTGCGAGATGGTCACGGTTGTCACGCGGCACCCGAAGTTCTTCGCCGCGTGCATGGAAAACCCTCCCCACCCGCTGCCGATCTCCAGAACGTGATCGGACGGCGCCAAGCGCAGCTTGCGGCAGAGGACGTCGTATTTGCGCACCTGCGCCTGCTCGAGAGTCATCCCCGGGCTGTCCCAGTAAGCCGACGAATAGGTCATGGTCGGATCCAGCCAGAGCGCGAAAAAATCGTTGCTCAGATCATAGTGCTCGCTGATGTTCCGCCGGCTGGTGCGGAGACTGTTCGGACGCAGCCGGTGCGCCACAAGGTGCGCGAAATTCATCAGCCCGATCCGCCGGTCGGTTTTGCCTGATCCCTTCATGACCGTCGAATCGTCCGCATTGCGAATGAACCAACTGATCACA
>Ga0209598_10003696_pt1 | contig 11458 bp, 11 predicted proteins | sample M_140807_EF_Meta_FD_187317 | JGI IMG/M metagenome (GOLD analysis project Ga0209598, IMG submission 187317) | Freshwater microbial communities from Lake Montjoie, Canada to study carbon cycling - M_140807_EF_MetaG (SPAdes) (version 2) | ecosystem: Environmental > Aquatic > Freshwater > Lake... | reverse complement strand
AGTAGATGATCTTGCGGCAATCGATATAGACCGGGCTCTTCCAGCCGGCGGTGAAGGTGTAGGGTTCCTCGGGGCGGAAATTCACCGCCTTGATTTCCAAAAGGATGCGCGCCGTGGTCAAGGCAGCGTCGCGGTCCCAGTCAGAGGCGTGTTGCGTGGTCATCGATTGGTCTCCGTGCTGCAGCAGGATTAACGCGCGGGCTCTGGCGCGTCCATGATCTGGGTGCTGGAAGACCCCCGGGCCGGCACGGCGGCGCAGGCCTTGGGCATTGCCGAGCGGCTGGAGCGGCCGTTTCGCCGCGTGGCGTTGCATTTCGGGCGCTGGTCTGGGCTGCCTTGGCCTTGGCCCAGCCTGGCGGGTCTGGCCGACCGCTCGGCCTTTCAGCCGCCCTGGCCCTCGCTGGTGATCTCGGCGGGGCGGCGGGCGGCGCCGGTGTCGCGCTGGCTGCGGGCGCGTGGGGCGCGAACGGTGCATGCGATGCGCCCGGGCCTGGGGGCGGCGGATTTCAATCTGCTGGTGATCGGCCGGCATGACCGGCCGGGTGTTGCCAGCAATATCATGCTTATTCAGGGGGCGGCGCATCGCCTCACCACGCCAGCGCTGGCGGGTGCGCCGGCAGGGTTTCCTGAACTTGCGCGGCTGCCGCGCCCCATCACCGGGCTGCTGCTGGGCGGGCCGGTGCGGAGCCTGGGTATGCCGCCGGAGCAGGCTGCGGCCATCGGCGCCACGGTGGTGGGGCTGGGGGGCAGCGTGATTGCCACCACCTCGCGCCGCACCGGCGATGCGGCGGCCTCGGCGCTGGCGGATGCATTGGCGGCCATGCCGCACCATTTGCACCGCTGGGGCGCTGCGGGCCCCAACCCCTTCACCGCCATTCTGGCGCTGGCCGACCGGCTGGTGGTGACGGCGGATTCAATCTCGATGCTCTCGGAGGCGCTGATGACCACCAGCCCATTGTTCATCGCCGGCCTTGAGGGGGTGGGGCCACGGCACCGCGCCCTGGCGGGGGGGCTGATTGCTGCGGGGTTGGCGGCGCCTCTCGGCGCGCCAGCGCCGCCGCCACGTGCGGCGCTGGATGAAACCGGGCGGGTTGCGGCGGAAATCCTGCGCCGCGGCTGGGCCTGAGGCGCCGGCCATGCTGCTCAGATCTGTGCTGCCTGATCCTGCGTTCTTCATTCCCTGGCGGGACGGGCGCGGCCGGCTTAGCCCGCTGCGCATCGCCGCCTTGGCGCTGATGCTGCTGCCCATGCTCTTGCCGGTCTGGGATTGGCTGCATGATGAACTCGGCGATTTGGAGGAGATCACCCATTTCACCGGCCGCTGGGCGCTGCGCTTTTTGCTGATCAGCCTGGCCGTCACACCCATGGGGCGGGTGCTGGAAAGGCCGCGGCTGTTTCAACTGCGGCGGATGCTGGGCTTGGGCGCGCTGGGCTGGGTGGGGCTGCATGTGGCGCTGTATGTGGTCGATCAGGATGGCATGCTGGGCAAGATCATTGAGGAGATCAGCCGGCGGTTTTATCTGACCATCGGCTTCGTGGCGGTGCTGGGGCTTTTGGTGCTGGCGCTGACCTCGACCGATGGTTGGGTGCGCTATCTTGGCCGGGGCTGGAAGCGGCTGCATCGCATTGTCTTTCCGCTTGCCGTGCTGGCGGTGCTGCATGCGATGATTCAGGCCAAGAGCAATGCCTCCGAGCCGCTGGTGATGGCGGGGCTGCTGCTCTGGCTGGTGGTGTGGCGGCTGCTGCCCAAGCCGCTGGCGCTGCGGGTTTGGGTGCTGGCCGGGGTTGCGGTGTTGGTGGGCTTCGCCACGGCGGGGCTGGAATATCTCTGGTATGCCAATGCCTCTAACCTGCCCGCCGCGAGAATCTTCATGGCAAATTTCAACCCGGATCTGGCGCCCCGGCCGGCGCTGGCGGTGATGCTGGTGTCGTTGATTTTGCCGACGCTGCTGGTGGCGCAGCGGCTTGCCGGAAGGCGGCACCCGGCGTAACCGGATTGCATTCAGGAGGAAGCGCCATGACCCGCAAGCACCACATCGCCGTCATCCCAGGCGATGGTATCGGCAAGGAAACCACGCCCGAGGGGCTGCGCGTGCTCGATGCCGCCGCCCGCCGCTTTGGCTTCGATCTGGAGCTGACGCATTACGATTGGTCATGCGAGACCTTTGCCCAGACCGGCAAGATGATGCCCGATGACGGGCTGGAGCAATTGGCGAAGTCCGATAGCGTGTTCCTGGGCGCCGTGGGCTGGCCGGGCGTGCCGGACCATGTCTCGCTCTGGGGCCTGCTCATCCCCATCCGCCGTGGTTTCGACCAATATGTGAATCTGCGCCCCTGCAAGCTGATGCCTGGCGCCCGCACGCCGCTGGCCGGCCGCACCCCGGCCGATATCGACTTCTATGTGGTGCGCGAGAACACTGAGGGCGAATACTCCTCCGTCGGTGGCCGGATGTTTCCGGGCACGGAGCGGGAATTCGTCTCGCAGCAATCCATCCTGACCCGGGTGGGCACCGACCGGATTATCAAATTTGCCTTTGAATTGGCGATGACCCGGCCGCGCAAGAAGCTGACCTCGGCCACCAAATCCAACGGCATCACCTTTACCATGCCCTATTGGGATGAGCGCTTTGCTGAGATGGCGAAGAGCTATCCGGAGGTGACGACCGACCAGTTCCATATCGACATCCTCTGCGCGCATTTCGTGCAGCATCCGGATTGGTTTGACGTGGTGGTGGGGTCCAACCTGTTTGGCGATATCTTGTCCGATCTTGGGCCGGCGGTGGCGGGCTCCATTGGCATTGCGCCCTCGGCCAATATCAACCCGGAGAAGATTTTTCCCTCCATGTTCGAGCCTGTGCATGGCTCGGCGCCGGATATTGCGGGGAAATGGATCTGCAATCCCATCGGCCAGATCTGGTCGGGGGCGATGATGCTTGAGCATCTGGGTGAGAAGGAGGCCGCTGACGCCATCATCCGCTGCATTGAGGTGCATCTGGCCGAGGGTGGCCCGCGCACGCGCGATATGGGTGGCAATGCCGGCACGGTGGATGTGGGCCGGGCGCTGGCCGAGGCCGTCAGCCGCGCGTGATTCCACGTTGACCCCGCCCGCGCGCGGGGCTTAGCCTTCCTTCGCAAGCCGGGAAAACCGGCAATGGAGGACGCCATGAATAGCTTTACCCGCCGCGGCAGTCTTGCCGCGGGCGCAGCCCTGGTTGCCGCCGGCCAAGCCGTCGCCCAGGGCATTCCCGCAGCCAATACCCCACCGCCACGCCTGACGCCCGAGCCGGGCGCGCGGCTGCGCGTGCTGCGCCCGGCCCGCTTCGTCGAGCCGGATGAGGTGATTTTCACCGCCAATACCCGCAAATTCAGCCAGGCCACCGGCGTGGAGGTGCGGGTGGATTATGTCGGCTGGGATGATATGCCGGCGCAAACCGCCGTTGCCGCCAATACCGGCCAGGGGCCCGATGTGATCATCGGCTTCGGTGCCGACCCGCATCTTTACGCCGATAAGGTGGTGGAGGTGACGGATATCGCCGAATATCTTGGCGCGAAATATGGCGGCTGGTACCCCCTGGCCGAGACCTATGGCCGGCGCTTCAACAGCCGCGACTGGCTGGGCGTGCCGATGGGCGGCAGCGGCAGCCCATCGCTGTATCGCATCTCGGCCGTGCGCGCGGCAGGATTTGATGGCGTGCCATCCGATCTCGGCCAGTTCCTCCGGCTGTGCGAGGGGCTGAAGCGCGGCGGCAAGCCTTGTGGCTTCGCGCTCAGCCACGCGCCGGGCGATGCGCCGGGCTATGCCAATTGGCTGCTTTGGTCGCATGGCGGCAGGCTGCTGGACGAACAGGGCCGGGTGGCGCTGGAGAGTGCGGCCACGCTGCGCGCGCTGGAATATTCCCGCGCCATGCAGGCTACGATGATCGAAGGCACGATGGGCTGGAACGGGGTGTCCAATAACCGCGCCTTTATCGGCGGCGATCTGGGCCTGACGCAGAATGGTGTCTCGGTGTATTTCGCGCTGAAGAACGCGACGGATGCTGATCAGCGCGCCATGGCCGCGGATACCGACCATGCCGAGATGCCACGGGGCGAGGCCTCGGCCACGCCGCAATCGGGCCTGGTGCTCAACGCCATGGTGATGCGCCATAGCCGTGCACAGCAGGCGGCGAAGGCCTATATCACCTTCATGATGGAGGCCGAGCAGTATGATCCTTGGCTGACCGGGTCGTTGGGCTATTGGTCGCAGCCGCTGCGGGCTTATGGGCAAAGTGCGGTTTGGCGCTCGGACCCCAAGATCCGGGTGTTCTCCGCCACGCTGGATACGCCGTTCCACGATGCCTATTCGGGGCCGATCACGGCAGGTTCTGCCGCTGTCGCTGCGAATTGGGTTCTGGTGGATATGTTCGCCCGGGTGGCCACCGGCCAGTCTTCGGCGCAGGATTCAATGCGTGAGGCGGTGCGCGCGGCGCAGCGCCATCTCAGGAGGAGTTGAGCCATGCTCACCACAGCCCAGATTGAGGAATACAATCGCGTGGGCGCCATCGTTGTGCCCGATGTGCTGAGCCCGGCCGAACTGGCGGAGTTGCGGGAGGTGACGGATGGCTTCGTCGCCCGCTCCGCCAGCCTGACCACGCATGACGAGGTCTATGACCTGGAGGATAGCCACAGCCCCGGCCAGCCCCGGGTGCGCCGGATCAAGGCGCCGCATCTGCATCATGGCGCCTATGAGCGGCTGATGCGCAACCCGGCCATCATCGCCTGCCTGAAATCGCTCTGGGGGCCGGATATCCGCTTTGACACCTCGAAGCTGAACATGAAATCGGCCGGCTTCGGTGCGGCGGTGGAATGGCACCAGGATTGGGCCTTCTACCCCCATACCAATGATGATCTCGCCGCCGTGGGCGTGATGATGGATGATATGGAATTGTCCAATGGGCCGCTTTTGATCGTGCCCGGCAGCCATCGCGGCCCGGTTTATGATCATCACTTCGAAGGCCGGTTCTGTGGCGCCATGGACCCGACCAAAGGCGAATTGGATTATAGCACCGCGATACCATTGACCGGGCGGGCGGGCTCCATCTCCATCCATCATGTGCGCGCGGCGCATGCTTCGGCGCCCAATACCTCGGACCGCGAGCGGCGCTTTTTTCTCATGCAGTTCCGCGCGGGCGATGCCTGGCCGCTGCTGGGCTTCCCCGGTGGTATCGAGGCCTATGACCGGCTGATGGTCGCCGGTGAGCCCAGCCTTGCGCCGCGCCTGGCCGATGTGCCGGTGCGGCTGCCGCTGCCGCCGGCTGATCTGCAGGGCTCGATTTATGAGAACCAGAAGGGGTTGAAGAACAAGTTCTTCGCGACCCCGGCGGTTTGAAACCCGCCCGCCTGCCCGCCATTGATGTGGCGCGCGGCGTGGCGTTGTGTGGCATGGCCGTGTTCCATATCGCGTGGGACCTGAGTGCCTTTGGGGTGATTGCGGCGGCGGTGGCGTCGGACCCGGCATGGCTCATGCTGGCCAGGGTGGTGGCTGGCAGTTTTTTGCTGCTGTCCGGGGTGAGCCTCAGCCTTGCCACGCGGGATGGGCTGCGGATGGGTGCCTATCTGGCGCGGGTGGGGCGCATTGCCGCGGCCGCCGGGCTGGTGAGCCTGGCCAGTTGGTGGTTTGAGCCTGGGGGCGTGATCATCTTTGGTATTTTGCATTGCCTGGCCTTGGCGGGGCTGCTGGCGCTGCCGCTGCTGCGCGCGCCCGACTGGGTTTTGGCGCTGCTGGCGGGTTTAATGCTGCTGGGCGGTGGGGTTTTGCGCGATGCGGCCTTCAATGCCCGGGGCTGGCTGTTTCTGGGCCTGGCCACCAAGGTGGCGCCCAGCGCTGATTATATCCCGCTTTTCCCCTGGTTTGGCCTGGTGCTGCTGGGGATGCTGGCCGGGCGTTGGCTGCTGCGCGATGCTGATGGGCGCCTTTGGCGGTGGCAGGCGAGCCGCGCCCCATGGCCGGCACTGGCCTGGGCCGGCCGGCACAGCCTGGCGATTTATCTGCTGCATCAGCCCATTCTGATCGGCCTGTTGATGGCGCTGATTGGCTAAGCCACCACCAATTGGGGATTTTCCCCGCCCCCCGGATGATCGCGCTGCAGCAATGGGGCATAATCAGGCTTCAGGGAGACAACATCATGCTGCTGGGCTGCATCGCCGATGATTTTACCGGCGCCACCGATCTTGCCGCCACGCTGGTGCGTGCGGGCATGCGCACCGTGCAGGTGATTGGGGTGCCGGAGGGGCCCTTGCCCGAGGCTGATGCCGTGGTGGTCGCGCTGAAATCGCGTACCGCGCCGGTGGAGGATGCCATCGCCTGGTCGCTCGCCGCCTGTGACAGCCTGCTGGCGGCGGGTGCGAAGCAGATTTTCTGGAAATACTGCTCCACCTTTGACAGCACGCCGGCCGGCAATATTGGTCCGGTGGCGGATGCTTTGATGAAGCGGCTCGATGCCGGTTTCGCGCTGGCCTGCCCCGCCTTCCCCACCAATGGGCGGACGATTTATCAGGGCCATCTCTTTGTCGGCGGGGTGCTGCTCAGTGAGAGCGGGATGGAGAACCATCCCCTCACGCCGATGACCGACGCCAATCTGGTCCGCGTGCTGGCGGCGCAGACGCGCCATGGCGTGGGGCTGGTGCCCTTTGCCACCGTTGATCGCGGCGCGGCGGCCATTCGTAGCGAAATGGGCAAGCTGCGGGAATGGGGCAAGCATTACGCCATCATCGATGCCATCACCGACCAGCATTTGCTTGATATTGGCGAGGCTGCAGCGCTGCATCCGCTGATCACCGGCGGCAGCGGCGTGGCCATGGGGCTGCCGGAGAATTTCCGCCGTGCCGGGCTGCTGCCAGCGCGCGAGGATGCCGCCGCCCTGCCGACGCATGGCGGCTTTGCCGCGGTGCTGGCGGGCAGTTGCTCGCGCGCCACGCTGGGGCAGATCGGCCTTGCGCGCGAACACATGCCAAGCCTGGAGTTGGATGCGCTGGCCACGCCTGACGCCGCTGCCCTCGCCGCCCAGGCCATCGCCTGGATGGAGGGGCGGATTGGTGCCGAACCCATCCTCATTGCCGCCTCCGCGCCGCCTGAGAAGGTGGCGGCCTTGCAGCAGAAGCTGGGCCGTGACGCTGCCGGCGCCCTGGTGGAGGAGGCGATGGCGCTGGTGGCCGAGGCGCTGGTGGCACGCGGTGTGCGCCGGCTGCTGGTGGCGGGGGGTGAGACCTCGGGCGCGGTGGTGCAGCGCCTGGGCCTGCGCTCGCTGCGCATTGGCGAGGAGATCGACCCCGGCGTGCCCTGGACCTTTGCCGAGGGCCACGGCCCCTCGCTGCATCTGGCCTTGAAGAGCGGCAATTTTGGCGCGCGGGATTTCTTCGTAAAAGCCTTCAACCATGGATGAGGCCGCCACCCGCGCCTTGCTGGTGGAATTGGGCGCCAGCCTTTTTGCCCGCGGGTTTTCGGTGGGCAGTGCCGGCAATATCTCGGTGCGGCTGGCGGATGGTTATTTGATCACGCCGACCAATTCCTCGCTGGGGCGGCTTGATGCGGCTGGTATCAGCAAGTTGGATCTGGGCTGGCAGCATGTGGGTGGGCAGAAACCCTCGAAGGAGGTGTTCATGCATCGCGCCGTGCTGACCGCGCGGCCCGAGGCTGGGGCGGTGGTGCATTTGCATTCCACCCATGCCACCGCCATCGCCTGTCTGGCCGCGGTGGGCGAGAGCGCACCCATTCCGCCGCTGACGCCCTATTTCGTTATGCGGGTGGGGCGCAGCCTGCCGGTGCTGCCCTATCACCGCCCCGGTGACCCAGCGATGGAGGATGGCATCCACCAGGCCGCCAAGACCGCGCGCGCCGTGCTGCTGGCCAATCATGGCCCGGTGGTGAGTGGTGCCACGCTGACCGATGCGGTGGCAGCCGCCGAGGAGTTGGAGGAGGCGGCACGGCTGGCGCTGCTGCTGCGTGGGCAAAATCCGCGGGCGCTGAGCCCGGCCCAGGTCGAAGAGCTTCTCACCACCTTCGGTTGACGCGGGGCGGGGGCGCTGGCACGCGGGGCTTGCATCCTCAGGAGCCCGTGATGACCGACCCCCGCCCCGCCCCCACCAGCCACAGCCTGCTGCCCGCCATTGCCCAGCGCTGGTCGCCCCGCGCCTATGCTGATACCGCCGTCTCTGACGAGGCGCTGCTGGCGGTGCTGGAAGCCGGCCGCTGGGCATCCTCCTGCTTCAATGACCAGCCCTGGGCCTTTGTTGTCGCCCGCCATGGTACGCCAGAGTACGCGGCCATGCTCGCGACGCTGATGCCGTTCAATCAGGCCTGGGCTGCGGCGGCGCCGGTACTGTTCTACTCGGTCGCCCGGGAAAACTTCGCCCATAATGGCGAGGCCAATAAACACGCCTGGCATGATGTGGGTGCCGCCACCGCGACCATGGCGATCGAGGCCTCGGCGCGGGGCATGCAGATGCATGGCATGGCCGGTTTTGACGCGGCTGCAGCGCGCGCGGCGCTGGCCATTCCCGCCGGCCATGCGCCGGTGACGGCTTTCGCCCTGGGCTTTCCTGGGCCTGCCAGCATGCTGCCAGAAAAGCTCGCCGAGCGTGAGGGGGCAGCGCGCGCCCGCCGCCCGGCTGAGACCATGCTGTTCCGCGGCAGCTGGGATACCGCGCTGTGAGCGACGCGCTGGCAATCCGCCAGCTCATCGAGAATTGGGCGGTCTGGCGTGACGCTGGTGACTGGGCGCGCTTTGCCACCTGCTGGCACCCAGAAGGCCGCATGATGGCGACCTGGAAACAGGGCACGGCGGCGGAGTTCATCGAGGCCTCGATCGCTGGCTGGAAGCGCGGGGTTTCCATCCTGCATTTCCTGGGTGGCCATAGCAGCGAGATCGCCGGCGAGCGGGCGATCTCGCAGACCAAGATGACCATCAGCCAGCGCGCGGAAGTGCATGGCGTGTTGGTCGATGTGGTCTGCACCGGCCGGTTTTATGACTTTGTCGAGCGGCATGAGGGCGCGTGGAAGGTGTTGCTACGGCAACCGATTTACGAGAAGGACCGGATGGATCCGCTGGCGTCGGATGCGAAGCTCACGCTCGATGCGGCATTGCTGGCGCAATTCCCTGAGGGCTATCGCCACCTCGCCTATTTGCAGACGGGAATTGGCTATGCGGTGAAGCGCGACATGCCGGGCCTGAAGGGGCCCGAGGTGGAGCAGCTTTATGCCGATGGCCGCGCCTGGCTGGCGGGCGCGCCACTCGCGCGTTGAATGAAAAAGGCGCCGCCCCTTGCGGGGCAGCGCCTTATCGGTGCGACCTGAGTGGTCGGTCTCAGCCTGCGCTGCTGCCACCGGCGGGCGCGGTGGTTTTGGCGGCCTTGGGGGCAGCCTTCTTCTTCGCGGCGGGTGCGGCGGCGGCGGCGGCAGGTGCCGCTGCTGGCTTGGCGGCGGCCTTCTTCGGCGCGGCCTTCTTGGCGGAGGCAGCGGCCTTGGCCGGAGCCTTCTTTGGTGCGGCGGCAGCCTTGGCGGCCGGCTTCTTGGCGGCGGGCGCCGCCTTCACCGGGGCAGCCTTGGCCGGCGCGGCCTTGGCGGCGGCCTTCTTTGGCGCTGCGGCCTTGGCCGGCGCAGCAGCCTTGGCGGCTGGAGCGGCCTTGGCGGCGGCCTTCTTCGGCGCAGCGGCCTTGGCCGGCGCGGCAGCCTTGGCGGCTGGTGCAGCCTTAGCAGCGGCCTTCTTGGGTGCTGCGGCCTTGGCGGGCGCGGCCTTCGCCGCCGGCTTTGCGGCCGCGGCCTTGGCGGCCGGCTTGGCGGCGGCCGCGCGGCTGCGTGCGGTGGCGGGCTTGGCGGCACGTTTCGGTGCGGCGACAGCCATGGCTTGGGCGCGCTCTTCGGTTTTGGTTTCGTCGGTCACGTGTGATGTCTCCTTGGATGAAATCGTCTGGTCAGTCGGGTTTGTCACAGCAGCCTCGCCGTGAGGCCGTGGATTGGCATCTGGCAACCGTCCAGCGCGTTCGGCGCGAAATTCGCGCAGCCGCCAGGACAGCCCGAAGCCGGGCCAGGGATAACCGCATGGGCTGTGCGAGCATGGCGCATGGCGGCATTCGCGGCTGGCAATTCCGCTGCCGAATGGCACCTCCGATGCTGACGTGGGAGTGTCGTCATCGCGCCCGACATGGCTCAGCTTTTCCCTTTTCCATCGCGCGACGCCGACGTGAAACCCGATCCGCATTCGCGCGAATCGCGCGTCAACTGCGCGAATAAAAAGACGCTATCTGAATGCGCTGCGCGCCTGTCAAACACTTTCGACCCGGTTGGGCATAATTTTGCAAAGCACCCGGTCGCGCACACATCACAGCGCGCGACCGGGAGGCTGCGATTCAGCGCGCGCTCATCGGCACAACATGGCGCTGCTCAAGGCCGGTGTAATGCGACAAAGGCCTGATCAGCCGGTTATCCGCACCTTGTTCGAGCACATGCGCGGCCCATCCGGTGATGCGGCTGCAGACGAAGATCGGCGTGAACATCGGGATGTCGAAGCCCATCAGAAAATAGGCGGGGCCGGCGGGGAAATCGAGATTGGGATGGATGTTCTTCTCGGCCAGCATCACCCGCGCCAGCACCGCCGAAGTGTTCATCCAGCGGCGGTCGCCCACCACTTCGGCCATGATCTCGGCGTATTTTTTCATCGTCGGCACGCGGCTGTCGCCGCTCTTATAGACGCGATGGCCAAAGCCCATCACCAGCGCCTTGTGGTCGAAGCGCTGCCGCAGCCAGGCCTCGGCGACATCGGGGGAGGGGATTTCGCTGAGCATATGCATCACCGCCTCATTCGCGCCGCCATGCAGCGGGCCCTTGAGTGCGGCGATGCCGGCGACAATCGCGCCATGCATATCGGCCATGGTGGAGGTGACCACGCGGGCGGCGAATGTCGATGCGTTGAAGGTGTGCTCGGCATAGAGGATCATCGAGACGTCGAAGGCCTTGATGACCTCGGGTTTCGGTACGCTGCCGAAGACCATATTGAAGAAGTTCTCGCAAAAGGGCAGCGCGGCATCGGGTGCTATGGGCTCGAGCCCCTTGCTCAGGCGGCTGGCGGCGGCGACGGCGCTGGGCGCCTTGGCCAGAATGCGCATGGCCTTGCGCCGCTGCGCCGCGTCCGACACATCGGCCACCTCCGGATCCTCCATGCCCATGAAGGAAATAGCGGTGCGGATCATGTCCATCGGATGGGCATTGCGGGGGAATTCGCGCAGCACCCGCAGCGTGGCCGGGCTGAGGTCACGATTGGCCCGCTCCTCGGCCTGGAAGGCAGCCAGTTGCGCGGCATTGGGCAATTCGCCATTCCACAGCAGGTAGGCCACCTCCTCGAAATTGGAGAGCTCACACAGATCCTGCACGGCATAGCCGCGATAGGTGAGGCTATTGGTCTCGGGCATCACCTTCGAGACGGAT
>Ga0209598_10003694_pt1 | contig 11463 bp, 9 predicted proteins | sample M_140807_EF_Meta_FD_187317 | JGI IMG/M metagenome (GOLD analysis project Ga0209598, IMG submission 187317) | Freshwater microbial communities from Lake Montjoie, Canada to study carbon cycling - M_140807_EF_MetaG (SPAdes) (version 2) | ecosystem: Environmental > Aquatic > Freshwater > Lake... | reverse complement strand
GGTTTTGCCTGTATCGCGGGACTGCTCCTGTTGAAGTTCCGCCCGGCATGGAGCAGTGGAGCCGCTTGGGTGGTCATCCTAATCTCACTCGGAGCCGCCCTCTTTTCAGTTCAATCAGCCATCCTGGGAGGCCGGATTCGGCATCCGGAATTTCGTCTTCCGGCCAACTCCAAACCCGATGATACCCGCAACGATTAAATAGGAATAACCCCATGCTTTCCGTCACTCTGTTTTCTCCCATCTACGCAGGACTTCTCTCTCTACCTCTATGCCTCGGTCTTGGGTTGATCCTTTTTCTTTTCATGGAGATTGGACACCGGCTCGGGTGCCAACACCGCAAGATTGACCCCAACTCCAACAAAGACTGGGTCAGTGTGGTCGATGGGCCCATTCTCGCCTTGCTCGGGCTTCTGGTGGCATTCACCTTCTCTGCTGCTGCCGATCGCTTTAACGCTAGGCGTAAACTGATTGTCGAGGAAGCTAATGACGTCGGAACCGCCTACCTCCGGTTGGATTTGCTGAATCCCCCCGATCGCGACCCGCTTCGTCAGAAATTCCGTGATTATCTCGACTCGCGGATCAAAACGTATGCCCTGATTCCCGACGTTCAGGCCGCCTTGCGGGAATTTGAGCATTCGCAGACCCTACAGCGCGACATATGGAATCAGGCCGTTCCGGCCTCCCAAAAAACAGGCTCAACCCTTGCCGGCATGCAGTTGATTCCAGCCCTCAACGCCATGTTCGATATCACCATCACTCGATTTGCCATCACTCAGTTTCATACCCCCGTCGTGGTTTTCATCCTCCTGATCAGCCTGGCTCTGGTGGCCGCACTTTTGGCCGGTTACCAAATGTCCTCTTCCAAAAACCGCTGCTGGCTCCATGTCAGCCTGTTTGTCATCACGTTTACCTTGGCAATTTATGTGATTATGGATCTCGAATCTCCCCGCCTTGGCCTCATCCGCATGGACTCCACCGACGCCCTTCTGAAGGACGTTCGGCAATCCATGGACAAATAAACCTCTCCCAAACTACGCACCGAAAACCGAAAGGGCGCGGCCCCTTGCAGAACCGCGCCCCTTTAGGCTCCCCTCGGGGGACGTACCCCGGGGGAAAACTTTCAGAATAGCTTAGTAGTCCATCCCTCCGCCGCCGTGTCCGCCGGCAGGGGCAGGTGCCTTCTCCTTCTCAGGCAACTCGGTCACCACCGCTTCGGTGGTGAGGAGCAACCCTGCGATGGAACTGGCGTTCTGCAGCGCAGAACGGGTGACTTTGGTCGGATCGACCACGCCGGCCTTCAACAGGTCGACGTATTCGCCGGTGGCCACATTGTAGCCTTCGGCACCTTTCCGACTTTTCACCTCTTGCACCACGATCGAGCCTTCGACTCCGGCGTTATCCGCCAAAGTGCGCAAAGGCTGCTCGACCGCGCGACGGATGATCTCCGCGCCGATCTGCTGGTCTCCCTTGAGCTTGAGGCCTTCGATGGCCTTCTGACCGCGGATGAGGGCCACGCCCCCCCCGGGGACGATGCCTTCTTCAACGGCCGCACGGGTCGCGTGCAACGCGTCTTCCACCCGAGCCTTCTTCTCCTTCATCTCGGTCTCAGTAGCGGCGCCGACATTGATGACAGCCACTCCGCCCGCGAGCTTGGCGAGACGTTCCTGGAGCTTTTCACGGTCGTAATCCGAGGTGGTTTCCTCGATCTGTTTCTTGATCTGGGAAACGCGGCCTTGGATGTCGGAGCTCTTCCCCACGCCTTCAATCAGGGTGGTGTTCTCCTTATCCACAACCGCGCGCTTCACTCGGCCGAGATCGTCCAGCGTGACGTTCTCGAGTTTGATCCCGAGGTCTTCGCTGAGCATCTTCCCGCCGGTGAGGATCGCGATGTCCTCCAGCATAGCCTTACGGCGGTCCCCGAAACCGGGGGCCTTCACCGCGCAGACCTGCAGGGTGCCACGGAGCTTGTTCACCACGAGGGTGGCCAACGCTTCACCTTCCACTTCCTCGGCGATGACCAAGAGGGGCTTACCCGACTTGGCGACCTTTTCGAGGAGCGGAAGCATGTCCTTCAGGCTCGAGATCTTTTTCTCGTGGATGAGGATGTAGGCGTTCTCCAGAATCGCTTCTTGGTCTTCCTGGTTGGTGACGAAGTACGGGGAGAGGTAGCCCTTATCAAACTGCATCCCCTCGACGACTTCGAGCGAGGTTTCGATCGACTTGGCTTCCTCCACGGTCACCGTGCCGTCTTTGCCCACCTTGTCCAAGGCGTCGGCGATGATTTCACCGATCGTCTTGTCCCAGTTGGCGGAGACGGTCGCGACTTGGCGGATGTCTTCCTTGTCCTTCACCTTTTTACTGATGGAGGCGAGTTCCTCCACAATGGCCTCGACCGCACGGTCAATGCCCCGCTTCAGTTCGGTCGGATTCGCCCCGGCGGTCACATTCTTGAGACCTTCCCGGTAGATCGATTCCGCCAGAACGGTGGCGGTGGTGGTGCCGTCGCCGGCGATGTCGCTGGTTTTGCTGGCGACTTCGCGGACGAGTTGTGCCCCGATATTTTCATAGGGATCCTCGAGCTCGATCTCCTTCGCGACCGTAACACCGTCCTTGGTGATGGTCGGGGAGCCGAACTTTTTATCGAGAACCACGTTGCGTCCGGCTGGTCCAAGCGTTGCCTTCACGGCTTTGGAGAGCTTCTCCACGCCGCGCAGGAGCGCGTGACGAGCGGACTCGTCAAACAAGAGTTGTTTGGCTGCCATAATTCAATTCCTCCTTCAGCTCACCACGCCGAGGATGTCATCCTCGCGCATGATCAGCATTTTTTCCCCATCCAGGGTAATTTCGGTTCCGCCGTATTTGCTGAAGAGGACCTTGTCGCCCTTCTTCACTTCCATCGGCACCAGTTTGCCCGCCTCGTCCCGTTTTCCGGGTCCGACTTGGACGATTTTGCCCTCTTGGGGCTTTTCCTTGGCGGTATCAGGGATGATGATCCCGCCTTTTTTCACTTCCTGCTCTTCGAGCGGTTGCACGAGCACCCGGTCGCCGAGAGGACGGATATTCACGTTGGCCATAAGCTTCGTGAGCTCCTTTCTGTTTGGTTTGAGGTTTCGGTTTTTCTGAAGGATGGGTACGGCCACGATGGACCGCCGGTCAACTCGGCTTCGGGCCGCCCTTCTTGTTCTTGTCGACCATCTCGAATTCGGCATCAATCACATCGTCACCGCCCTTTTCTGGGCGGGCGCCGCGATCGGCCGCCTCCGAGTTCCCCGTTTCCGAAGATTTGTCCTGGCTCCCGCCAGCCTTTTCCGAAGCCTGTCGGTACAGGTCGGAACTAACCGCCTGAACCAGGGTATTCAATTTTTCCGAGGTGCTGGCGATGGCGGCTTCGTCGTCCTTCTTCACCGCCTCCTTCACTGCTGCTGCCGCCTCCTCGATCTCCTTTTTCTTGGAAGCCTCGAGCTTGTCACCCATCTCCCGGAGCATCTTTTCCGCGGCAAAGGCCGTATTCTCCGCCAGGTTGCGCTTTTCGATCTTTTCCTTGGCCTTCAGATCCTCGGCTTCGTGCTCCTTGGCTTCCCGGGTCAGTTTCTCCACCTCTTCCTTGGAGAGACCGCTCGAGCCGGTGATGGAAATTTTCTGTTCTTTCCCCGAACCCAGATCCTTGGCGGAAACCTGTAAGATTCCGTTGGCATCGATGTCAAAGGTCACTTCGACTTGGGGAACTCCGCGCGGGGCGGGAGGAATGCCGTCCAGATGGAAGGTTCCCAGACGCTTATTGTCCCGGGAAAGCGGACGCTCTCCCTGCAGGATGACGATCTCCACCCCGGGTTGGTTGTCCGAGTAGGTGCTGAAGATGTTCGTCTTCTTGGTGGGGACGGTGGTGTTGCGTGGAATCATCGGGGTGGCCACGCCGCCAGCCGTCTCGATGGCCAGCGTCAATGGGGTGACGTCGAGCAGGAGAACGTCCTGCACATCGCCCTTGAGCACGCCGCCCTGGATGGCAGCACCGACGGCCACGACTTCGTCCGGATTCACTCCCTTGTGAGGCTCTTTGCCGATCAGCTTACGGGCCGTCTCGATAATCGAAGGCATACGTGTCATGCCGCCGACCAGTACCAGTTCATCAATCTGCTTGGAGGCCAATCCGGCATCCTTGAGACAGGCGTTCACGGGACCGATGGTCCTCTCCCGCAGTTTGTCCGTGAGCTGCTCAAGCTTGGCCCGGGTCAGCTTCTTCTGGATGTGTTTCGGTCCCGAGGCATCGGCCGTGATAAAGGGCAGGTTGATGTCGTATTCCTGCGAAGAGGAGAGGGCGATCTTGGCCTTCTCCGCCTCTTCCTTGATTCGCTGCAAAGCGTCGGCTTGTCCGTGGAGGTCGATCCCAGAGTCCGCCTTGAATTCGGCAATAATCCAATCCATCACCGCCATGTCCCAATCGTCTCCCCCAAGATGAGTGTCGCCGTTGGTCGCCTTAACCTCGAAGAGTCCCTCCCCAATATCGAGGACGGAGATATCAAAAGTTCCGCCACCCAAATCATAGACGGCGATCTTTTCGTCCTTTTTCTTGTCCAAGCCGTAGGCCAACGAAGCGGCCGTGGGCTCATTGATGATTCGGAGAACTTCCAGCCCGGCAATCTTGCCCGCGTCCTTGGTCGCTTGGCGCTGACTGTCATTAAAATAAGCCGGAACCGTGATCACCGCTTGGGTGATTTTCTCCCCCAACTTGGCTTCCGCATCCGCCTTCAGCTTGGAGAGGATGAAGGAGGAGACCTCCTCGGGTGAAAAGGTCTTCTTCTCCCCTTTCACTTCTACTTCCACGTGGGCATCACCATTTTTGGCCTGCACCACCTTGTAAGGAAGTCTCTTCACTTCTTCTTGAACCTCAGCAAATTTGCGGCCAATCATCCGTTTGACGGAAAAAACCGTGTTCTTGGGATTGGTCACCGCCTGCCGTTTGGCCGCTTGCCCCACTAGACGCTCCCCGTTTTTCGTGAAAGCCACGATGGAGGGAGTCGTCCGCGCACCCTCTGAATTTTCCAGAACCACCGGTTGACCGGCCTCCATGACCGCCATGCAAGAGTTCGTTGTTCCTAAATCAATTCCTAATATTTTTGCCATATATACCTCTATTCATGCATATTACGTGCCACTTTATTTATTTCATAAATCGTTATCATTAAGCACTTATAAAATAAATGCATAATTAAATTGGGACATTGTGTCTCTATTTTTTAAATGCACTGAGTCATAATGACTCTCATGAACTCTTGTGCTTTTGTTGGATTTAATCAAGGGACGAAAGGAAATCTTGTCTCCGAGGACCGACCATTGCAACCCGCGCGCTGGAGAATTTTCTCAACCTTCAGGCAATCTTACCCCACCTTTGCTGGATGGCATTGAAAGCCCTCGAACCCCTCGAACAGTTCGCCACCGATGTGATCCTAGATCGCGCGGCCGGACGTCGCGCCGCTCTGCTCAAGCCACTCCTCCTCTTCTTGGCCACAATCTATGCCGGAATCATGCGGGTCCGCGCGAGGTTTTATCAGGACTCCGTTTTCCGCCGCTACTCCGTGGGGGTCATGGTCATCAGCGTGGGGAACCTCACGGTCGGAGGAACCGGAAAAACGCCGGTGGTGGAAAAACTAGCCCGCTCCCTGCACGAAGCCGGACGACGGGTGGCCATCCTCAGCCGGGGATACAAAAGCGTGCCGAAACCCCTCCTTACCCGTCTAGCCGACAAATTCCTCCCTGGTCGCGTTCCCTCCCCTCCCCGCGTTGTCTCCGACGGTAAATCGGTTCTCCTCGATTCCGCTCAAGCCGGAGACGAACCCTTCATGCTCGCCCGCAACCTCCCGGGAGTGGCTGTTCTGGTGGATTCCGACCGCGTCAAAAGCGCCCGCCACGCCATCCGCCACTACCGTGCAGACACCCTACTCCTCGACGATGGCTACCAATACCTCCGACTCGGCGACCGCTTCAACCTTCTCTTGGTGGACCGGCAGAATCCCTTCGGTAACCGCCACGTCCTCCCTCGTGGAGTTCTCCGTGAACCTCCCGACGCCCTCCGCCGAGCCGATCTGATTCTCCTCACGAAGTGCCAAGGCAAAGACCATGCGGAGCTCGAAAAGATGATTCGAAAAAACAACCGGCATGCAGCGATTCTTCCGTGCAGCCACCATCCCCTCCATCTTGAGGACCTGATCACCGGAGAGAAGCGGCCCCTGTCCTATCTGCGTGGCCTACGAGTCGGAGCAGTCGCCGGCATCGCCGTTCCCGAAAGCTTTCTTGAGGGACTGGTCAAACTGGGCGCCGAGATTGTTTATCAACGCTCCTTTGCCGACCACCACCGGTTCAACGCTCCGGAGGTGGAGAACGCCCTTACCCGGACCCGGGCTCGAAGGGGACTGGCTCTCATTACGACGGAGAAGGACTCCGTTCGTTTCCCGCCCTTCACCCCGCGCGACATCCCCGTTCTGTTCCTGCGGGTAGAAATCTCTCTTCTGGATGAGAGCAAAACCTTCGAGATTGAGGTCCGCGAGGCCCTCGGCCTCAGTAATAATAGGAAATAATCCCCAAAAAAAGGGGGGGCTCGAGAGCCCCCCCTTTTTTCATTAAAGACAAAGAATCTTTACTCGTTTGCCTCCGGCTTTGCTTCCTTCGGAGCAGCCGATTCTGTCTTCGTCACTTCGACGGAAGCGGCGCTCTCCAAATCCGTAGTTTTGGGAGTCACCTTGGCCGTCCACCCTTTTTTTAGGTCAGTCACAGCCTTGGATTCACCATTGACGGTGACTTTGGTTTCCGCATCCAACTTGAAACTGGCAGATACATCAGCACCCTTGGCCCGAATCGCGATTTTTTTGTCCGAGATATAACCAATCCGTCCCTCGGTAGGGCTGGCCGAGGTGTTAGGCACGGAAGGTTTCTTGGCAGGTTTAGGAGCGTCCTGGGCCACCAGCGGCAGAGCCAGGGCGGTCAATACGGTTAGCGCGAGTGCGATTTTTTTCATGTTTCTGTTCCTTTCCTTGGGTTGTCCGATGTTTAGACGTTGTAGGTCGAGGAGGAGGTCGTCCCCCCGTGACCAGTCCAGTTGGTGTGGAAGAATTCTCCCCGGGGCTTATCCACCCGTTCATAGGTATGTGCCCCGAAGTAGTCCCTCTGGGCCTGAAGCAAATTGGCCGGCAACACTGCGTTCCGATAGCTGTCGAAGAAGGCCAACGCCGTGCTGAAGGCCGGAACGGGTATGCCCCGCTTAGCCGCCGCCGCGACCACATTCCTCCAACCCTTCTGGGACTTCTTCATTTCCCCGCGGAAATAGTCGTCCAAAAGAAGGTTGGTCAAACCGGGCTTCTTGTCGAACGCCTCCTTGATCTTTCCAAGGAAGCGGGACCGGATGATGCACCCACCCCTCCACATCAGGGCAATGCCGCCGTAGTTCAGGTTCCACTTGTACTCTTTGGCCGCAGCTCGCATCAGCATGTAACCCTGAGCGTAACTGATGATCTTCGAGGCATAGAGCGCGTCCCGAATTTCAGCGACAAAAGCCTTCTTCTTTTCAGGATCTTTCGCTGCCGGCAGCAGAGGCTTTGGCCCCTTAAGCTTTTTGGCCGCGGCCACTCGTTCATCTTTTAAGGCTGACACACAACGAGCATAGACCGCCTCCGCCATCAGGGTGATCGGAATACCCAACTCCTGCGAGTTGATCACGGTCCACTTTCCAGTGCCCTTTTGACCTGCGGTATCAAGGATCTTATCCACGAGCGGCAAGCCGTCCGTATCCTTCTTGGCCAAGATGTCGCGGGTGATTTCAACCAGATAACTGTCCAGCTCACCCTTGTTCCATTCGGCGAAAACGTTGTGCATTTCATCGGGCGACATCCCCAGCCCATTCTTCATCAGGTTGTAGGCCTCGCAGATCAACTGCATGTCCCCGTACTCAATTCCGTTGTGGACCATTTTGACGTAGTGACCCGCACCCTGTTCTCCGACCCAATCGCAACAAGGAACCCCGCCATCGACCTTCGCTGAGATGTCTTGGAAAATCTTTTTCACATGAGGCCAGGCCGCGGGCGACCCACCAGGCATGATGCTCGGACCCCGACGCGCCCCTTCTTCTCCACCTGAAACACCCGTGCCGATATAGAGAAGCCCCTTCGCCTCGACCTCTTTTTGTCGACGGTTGGTGTCGTCAAAAAGGGAGTTCCCCCCGTCGATGATGATGTCGCCCTTTTCCATCACGGGCAGAAGTTCCTGAATGAAATCGTCGACCGGCTTGCCGGCTTTAACCAAAAGCATCACCCGCCGGGGCTTCTTGAGTTTCGCCACCATCTCGGCGATCGAGTGGGCACCCTGCACCTTGGTTCCTTTGGCTTCCTTGGACAAAAAATCATCTACTTTTGAAACGGTTCGATTGAACGCAATAATCGTGTACCCGTGGTCGTTCATGTTAAGGATGAGGTTCTGCCCCATCACAGCCAGCCCGATCAGGGCCAGATCCCCTTGCGGTTCGTTTGCCATAAATTAACGCTGAATCCGGGCAGAACCGCCCTGCGCGAAAGCCTTCACCTGATCCACCGTCGCCATGGTGGTGTCCCCCGGGAAGGTCGTAAGGAGGGCCCCATGCGCCCAGCCTAGCTTGACCGCTTCGTCGGGTGCGGCCCCGGAAAGAAGCCCGTAAATGAATCCGCCGGCAAAGCCGTCCCCGCCGCCCACACGGTCGATCACCTGTAGTTCGCAGGTCGGAGCCTGATGAGTCTCGCCGTTGATCCAAGCCACCGCACTCCAGCTGTGGTGATTGGTGGAGTGCACCTCCCGCAACGTCGTCGCAACGACTTTCACATGCGGATGCTTCTTCGTGACATTCTTCATCATGCTAAGGAAGGCGCTCGGATCGAGTTTCGACTTGGAATGCACGTCAGGCCCGGGAATTCCCAGCCCCATCTGCAAGTCTTCCTCATTTCCAACTAGGACATCGACGTTCTTCACGATCTTATCAAGGACCGCGACCGCCCGGTCGTGCCCACCCTGAATGTTCCAGAGTTTGGCCCGATAGTTCAGATCAAAGGAGGTCACCGCACCGGCCGCCTTGGCCGCCTGCATGGCCTCCACGATCAACTCCGGGGTGGTCTGGGATAGTGCGGCAAAGATTCCTCCGCTATGGAACCAGCGAACTCCTTCGCCGAAAATCTTCTTCCAGTCAAAATCACCCGGCTTCAAAAGCGCCGCCGCCTCGTTGCAACGGTTGTAAAACACCACGGGAGCCCGGACTCCATGCCCCTGGTCGCTGTAAACCGCCGCCATGTTAGGTCCATTGACCCCGTCATGTTTGAATTTCTTATAGAAAGGCCGCACCCCCATCGCCCGCACGCGTTCTGCTATGAGATCACCAATCGGATACTCCACCATCGCCGAGGCAATCCCGGTTTTCATTCCGAAACAGTCGGCGAGGTTCGCCGCGACGTTGAATTCGCCTCCGCTGACGTGAATTTTACATTCGGTCGCTTTGCGGAAAGGGATGATTCCTGGATCCAAGCGATGAATCAGGGCTCCAAGAGAAAGAAAATCCAATCCACCTTCCGATTTAATCTTTAATCCGGTACTCATAATATAAGTCGATCAGCGTATCGATGCTTCCCCTTGATGGGAAGCGAATTATCACTCCTCAAGCCGATACAGCATCTCGCCCGCTTTGGGCACCAGCAGAACCCCTTCTTCTTCCCGGTTCGCAAAATCCTCTTTCCGGATCGTTTTGGGATTCCGGTAGCCGAGATTAATTTCACGGCAGACGGACTCCGGGATCCCGGTCGCCAGAACCACTCGAGCCCTCGGTTTCTCTACTCCGTTTTCATACGTTCCTCCCCCATGGACGTGAGTGGAATGAGCCAGCACGCCCCAAGACTCATCCTTGAACTTATCCCACTGCTTGAGGAAGTAGTCCCGGCAATGGTAACCGATCCGGCGGATCAGTTTTCCGTGGGTGATCGAAACTTCGGTCAGGTGGGGGGCGTAAATAATCAGTTCCCCGCCATCCGCCAGCACCGGCTCCAGTTTGTACATGCACTTTCCCGCCACCCAGAGCTCGTCATACATCTCAGGCGCGCAGGAAAGAATCTGCCGGAAAGGCTTTTTTTTGCGGACAATGTGCAGCTGTTCGGATAGGTCAGCCGCCTTCTCCCAGGCGGACTCGGGCGTTCCGACAAACAGTCCCGCCAAGGAAGCATCCGGCCGAACGACCATTGAGGCACACCACTTGCGTGTCTTGACCAACGCCGCGGCCCGATCCACCACCTTCCTCACCGGAGTCCATTTCTTTCCAATGATTCCGGGATTCGTCACCACGGCTCCGAGCCAATGGAAGAAGTTTAGGACTTCCGGACCGCTGATGCCGGGAAAGAGATACTTGTTCCCTCCGGAAAATCCGACCACCTCATGAGGAAAGGTAGGCCCCAGAATCACCAGCTCGTCGTACTCCAATGCAGCTCGGTTGATCCGAACCTTCACTTCCATCTCGAAGAGGCCACCGGTCAGATCCCGGATCTCACTCGAGGGGATCTTTCCAATCTCCACCAAGGCCCGGTCATCATCCCACGCGTGATTGAGTAGCTGAATATTCGGATACGACTTTCTCTTCTCCTCCACTGTCAGATCTAGCCTCTTGCAGATCGCCTCCTCGCTCATCGGCGGATGGGTGCCCAGCGCCACCATCACATCCACCTGTTTGGCCAAAGGGCCAATCCAGGCATGCGTCTCCTTAAAAAGTTGTCCGACTGGGGCCGTCCGCGTGTGGTCGGGAACGATCAGTAGAACTTTGCGATTCTTGAACTCTGCCTGCGGCAGGCCGGCCTGCAGGATTTTCTGAACCTCGGTGGGAGAGAGAGACTTCTCGGACATCAGATCGTTTGGGAAAGGAAGCCGCCATCGACACGCAAATCGATTCCGGTGACAAACCCGCTGGCTTTCGAACTGGCGAGGAAAACCGCGGCGCCAACCAACTCGTTCGGCTCTCCAAATCGTCCCATCGGGGTGTGACCCATGATTGATTTGGCCCGATCCGTCGGCGTGCCGTCCTCCTTGAAGAGCAGTTTTCGATTCTGGTCTGCAGGAAAGAACCCGGGAGTGATGGTGTTGACCCGGATTCCGTGCGGGGCCCATTCGCGAGCGAGGAACTGGGTGAGACTGATCACCGCCGCCTTCGCTGCGGAATAGGCCACCACCTTCGAGAGAGGAATGTGGGCGGAAACACTGGCAATATTGATAATGCTCCCCTTTTTCCGTTTCAGCATTCCTTGGCCAAAGATTTGGCAGGGCAAAAGGGCTCCTCCCACAAGATTCAGGTCAAAGTTCTCCTTCCAAGCCGACAAAGCCAACTTGGTGACGGGATTGTCAGGTGTAACCACAGCTGCCGGTTGGTTTCCTCCGGCCGCGTTCACCAAAATTGTGATGGGCCCCAGCTCTTTTTCGATT
>Ga0209598_10003692_pt1 | contig 11470 bp, 7 predicted proteins | sample M_140807_EF_Meta_FD_187317 | JGI IMG/M metagenome (GOLD analysis project Ga0209598, IMG submission 187317) | Freshwater microbial communities from Lake Montjoie, Canada to study carbon cycling - M_140807_EF_MetaG (SPAdes) (version 2) | ecosystem: Environmental > Aquatic > Freshwater > Lake... | reverse complement strand
AGGAAGAAGATGAAACTCAAAAAGAAAAGGCGCATTCTATTATGTATATGTTAGAACATACCAAATTAAAAGAAGTCGTCAAGTCAATACAAGTTTGTTTTGATCCAGATGACCTAAACACTTTGATTGAAGAAGATAAAAATATGATACAGCAATATAGAGCTTTTGAAAGCATGGTAAACGAATGCGCAGAGCAAAATTTAGAGACAGATGAAAATGAGAAATCAAAATGGATTCTTCGTATGGAAATGGATGCTGAGGTTATGCTTGAGAAAAATATTACCATGGATGATATAAATTTTACAATGAAAAATTGTTATAATCAAGAGATTAATTGCGTCTATTCTGATTACAATTCAGATAAATTATTATTTAGAATTCGAATGAATGAGGTTATAAAAAATGGTTCAAATAAAGGCGGACAAAAGAAATCTAAAATAAATCCTCTTGATCAATCCGATCAAATTTATATTCTAAAAAATTTCCAAGACCAATTATTAAATAATATTGTGTTGAGAGGTATCAAAGGTATCAATAAGGTCATTCTCCGTAAAATTAAAGACAACGTGTTTGAAAAAAATGGAGTATATGATAAAAAAGATATTTGGGTTCTTGATACTATAGGAACAAACCTTTTAGAAATTCTATCGCTCGATTATATTGACAACAAAAGAACATTTAGTAATGATGTGGTTGAAATATACAATGTCCTTGGGATTGAAGCCGCTAGACAAGCTATATTAAACGAATTGGTTGATGTTATATCGTTTGACGGCACATACATTAATTATCACAATTACAGCGTTCTTTGCGATAGAATGACCTTTACAAGTAAAATGATTTCCATATTTAGACATGGAATTAACAAAGATGATATTGGCCCAATCGCAAAGGCTTCATTTGAAGAAACGCCTGAAATGTTCTTGAAGGCGGCTAGACATGCCGAGTTAGATACATTAAGAGGAGTATCTGCGAACGTTATGTGCGGCCAAGAAGGATTCTTTGGAACTAGTTGTTTTCAAGTTATACTAGATATTGAGGAGATGCAGAGGTTAGAGGCAACAAACGAATATACGCCAGTAGACGATAACGACGTTATAGATGAATTCTTCGGACAAGCTGAAAATTCAGATGACCCTTGTAGTATTACAAAATTATCTATACAAAACAATGTTATTAGTCTCAAAGTGGAAGACACCGGAGGTGACGATAATTATAATCCTGGATTTTAAAAATGTATTGTAAATTTTATCGTTATAAAGAATGAAAATAAGAATGAAAATAAAAATGAAAATAAGAATGAAAATAAGAATGAAAATAAGAATGAAAATAAGAATGAAAATAAGAATGAAAATAAGAATGAAAATAAGAATGAAAATAAGAATGAAAATAAATATTAATATTTTGCGTCGCGTATGATATAATTTAATTGTTTTTTATTGTTTTTTTATAATTTATGTAATTTATAAAAAAATTGATTAAAATATATATAATACAATGTAATCTATATTTAAAAATGACAAGCGCTATTGAAACATATTTGAATTCTTTATCTGAAGACATATTAACCCTTGATATTAGTTCTATGGGTATTAAATTTTTATCGGATATAAGCAGATTTAAAAATCTAGAAATATTACGTTGTTCTAATAATCAATTGACTTCTTTGCCTACTTTACCGAAAAATCTACAAAACTTATATTGTGCTAATAATCAATTAAAATTGTTGCCGACTTTACCGCAAAATCTAAAAATGTTAAACTGTTCTAATAATAAATTAAATTTGTTGCCGACTTTACCGCAAAATCTAAAAATGTTAAACTGTTATAATAATCAATTAAAATTGTTGCCTACTTTACCGCAAAATCTAAAAATGTTAAACTGTTATAATAATCAATTAATTTTGATCCCTACTTTACCGCAAAATCTAAAAGAAATCGAATGTTCTAATAATCAATTAAAATTGTTGCCTACTTTACCGCAAAATCTAAAAGAATTATATTGTGATAGTAATAATTTAACTTCTTTGCCGAACTTACCGCAAAATCTAGAAAAAATATATTGTGAGAATAATCCTATTTACTATTTCGTAAATAGTGATAGTATGATTCAAACAAAACAAAATATACAAATATTAAATAATTTTCGTCATTTATGTTATTGTTTAAAATTAAAAAAAAAGTTTAGAAAATGGTTATGGGAAAAAGTAAGAGAACCAAACGTAAAGAAAATGTATAGTCCAAATTATTTAGTTGAAAAATTAAAGGAAGAAGATGATGACTTAGATACAGTTTTAAATAATTGGAAATAATAAATAATCGGTGTTTCACTTCGTAGTAAATGTCATAACTTGTGAAAAAGGCGTAAAAAAGTAAAATTCCAGAGTATTTTTAACTACTTATATCAGATACTATTTCTACATTTATTTTATTTTGTATAGGATTTTTCTTGGTTTTTCTCTCTTTCACGACAATAGTACCTCTATTTTTTTTGGTTTGTTTTTTTACGGGTTCTTTTCCTTTTATTAATTCTTTTATTGGTTCTTTTCTAGTTAAAATGATTTCCTCCTCTTCTTCATCTCCCTTTTCTTCTTTTTCTTCTTCTTTTTCTTCTTTTTTTTCCTCCTCATCACTTTCATCTTGTATGATAAGTTTTCTTTTATTTACATGAGGATACCCTGAAGGTCTTTTAAATTTATCTAAAAATTCTTCTACTGTAATTTTGTTATCAAAAGAATCATTTATATCGTTCAAACAATCGCCCGTTTTCAAAGTTTCGAGAGAAATAAATATATCTTGTTTATCAGATTCAATAAATTTAAAACCTGGCATATTCTCCGCTCTCAAGCCAGGAACAAAAATAAACACGAATTTACCACTTTTACCTTGTTCGCTGTAAGCAACGAAAGATCTTCGTTTATTATTCGTTAATATTTTGATTGGGGTTTGCGAAATGAAAATGGTAGGTATTTTATATTTTTGAACAAGAATCCATAAATCAAAAGGAGTTAAAAAATAATTATTTGTATAAATAAAACTAGAAAAAGATAAGGTTTCCGCTTTCACTTGATCTCCTAGTGTTTTTTTCCCTTCTAAAATTAATATATCTACTATTTGATCATTATATTTTTCTATATATTTTTTATATTCATCATATAATTCATTTTTTATTTGGCTAATAGTGAGTTTTTCGCCTGTTTTTTTTTCAATTAAATCTATAATAAACATAAAAGTACAATAACTAAATTTCCCGTATATAATTTCTTTATATTCATCAGGAAAACATTTTTTCCATACGCTTGACGTAATTAATTTTTTTTCAACTTTTTGACACTCCTTTACATTTTTTCTACCAATTGCGGCGTCAAGCGAAGGAACCGTATTTTCGTAAGTTTGTTTTATAATGGGTTCTGCTTCGTCATAAGAATTATTTTTAACATATTTATTTACAACCTCAGGAATTAAATTTTCAAAATATTCTTGTGTTAGTAATGACTGAACCATTATTATTTCATTATCTCTTAGATTGTAGCCGATATTACCAAAAGCCAAATAGGAATTTGGTTGGAACATAAAAGAGTTAATTCTATTGTATCGAATTATTTCATCCGCTATTTTACCGTAGTACATTGGCTTATTTATTTTGCCTGTTATTAAGTTTTTCTCTGGAAGTATTAATATACATTTTCCATTATTATTCTGAAAAGCGCACAAATAGGATGACTTATTACAACTATTTTTGTCTTTAACTAAACACGTTGATACTTCAGTAATAAGCTTATAATAATTTTGATCTCCGGTAAACTGAACTTTATCATTGACCAATTCGTTTAAAAACATAGTTATATTTTTTAACTTTTGAGAATAAATTACATAATCCTTTTTTAGTTCCGTTTCTAATTTCTCTCTAATTGTAACATTGTCATAATCATTTAATAAAATTTTTATTGTATTTCTAAACACATTATAGAAGTTGGTCTCTAATTTTATTTTTTTGATATACTCTACTCTTGCGTCATCTACTTTTTGTGAGGTAGTAATAACAGTATCGCTTGATACCATTGGTTTGTTGTTTTTATTAATAATATAATTATCATCTTTGAAGGAAGGTATATTTTTTTTTTCGTTTATTTCAACTTCTGGTACAGGATTGGATATTTGAATAAACTGATTCGTTTCTGTTAATATTCCCACAACCATGTCGTCTTCAACTATTTTAAAAATTGGTTTACAAGGTATATCAGCTTGAAGTCTCTTTTTACTAGTTCTTTTTTCTAACATTGTCAAAAATTCATACGTATTATCATAAGTATTCCATATCGTAGGATCAGTCATTAAAGTAAAATCTAGTTCTTTTTTTAAGTTTTCATTTAATGCGGAAGGATAACATGGTATAAACCCTTTTAAATTATATGGGTTCTCTGCCACTACTCCAATAACTTTTCCGTTTAAGTTTAACACCATTCGTAATACTCGGTAACCATATTTATCTAGTTTTTGGATTAAATCGTATAACAAAATAGGATTTTTCGCAAAATATTTCATAGGCATACTTGGTAACGGTTTACAACCCGTTTTATAGAATGGTTTGATTATTTCCTTAAAAACAGCTCTTAATGTTTTTGAAAGGTTAGCGTCATATTCACTAAATAGTTTAATAACACTTATTTTCTTTTGATTTATTTTATATGAATAAATGGGTTCATAATAATTATCTTCTTTCATTAAAATAAGAGTAGGTTTTCTTGCTTCGTAAAATTCAGTAGAATAATGATTTGTAGGACATATTAAACGAACATTGTTTGTAATATCATCTTTTGGTATTTCTAAAATGACAAGATTAATACCACTATTTCCAAAAAGATATTTATTCGGCATGGAAATTAAATCCCATAAATATGTATGATCAATGATTACTTTATCGTCCTTTAAAAACAATATAAAATTTTCATAAGCGGATATAACTTTCTTAAAAAATAACACATCTGAATCGTTTGACATGTTCATTTTTGCGAATAACTTATTATTTTTTTCGTATTTTTTTATATCAACGTCTATATTTGGGTCAAAAAAATCTGTAACAAGATTACCGTTTTGAAATTTTATAAAATTGTCTATTGATAGTGATTTTATAATTTGTTCCTTCATTTCTGATATACTTAATACTTTTTCGGTTTTTCCAGTTGTTTTTCCTGAATTATCTAATAACGCTTTCGCAAAAAAAATAGCGTCAGATATACAAGCAATAAATGATTGTTTATCATTTATTTCTACTCCGTGACGTAACAAGCAGGGATGATTTTGTTTAACGTTTGTGTTTTTCTTACTAATTTGACAATCCGCATTTACTTCGTGTAACATAGTTTGTATAGGTACTGGTAAATAACCCCAGCGTCCTTGATTCAATGGGAATTTTTCCGGGCCTTTTACATATTCGTCTTGATTTTCTTCTTCTTTTTCTGCTTCTTTTTTTATATTTTCCGGAACTGGAACGCCTGTACATTTATCTTTTGCCTTTATTCTACCTTCTGTCAAATATTTATCAAAACAACAAGGAAGACATAACCCTTTTGGATGTTTGTCTGTCTGAAAACTGGGATATCTTTTATATTTAGGGTTTCCTGGTTTTGATTTATAAAATTCATAAATATAATAACCTGGTTTAACTTCATCTTCGCCTTCAGGTATAACTTTCCCACAGGTTGGATGCTGTAATACTTTTTTACCATTTTCTACCACTTCTGTTAATTCTTTTGGATCTATTGGAGAATTCGTTTTTAAACACCAGTATCTAGGACAAATATAATTAAATTGTTTATTTTTATCGGATCCATATTTAATTATGTCTTCAGGACGCAAAAACCCATTCAGTTCAGTGTTTATTTTTTTTAGTTCATCATCCGTTAAAATAACTGGTTGTCTTCTTTGATGAGATTGGCAAACTTTTGAATAGGCGGAATAATTACCAACTTTTTGTTTAATAATTAATGGAGAATCGAGAGATTCTATTCTATCTTGAAAAAAATTTCGCAAACTCATTCCATCAATATTTTTAACTGCGTTTGGATTTATTTTTGGAGGCTCTTTTTCCTCCTCATCATCCGTATTGTCTTCTTCTTTATCACTCTCTTCCTCCTCATCATCAGCTTTACTTTCTTCGCTTGATTTTTCTTCTTTTTTATTTTCGCTAAGATCTAGATTTTTTGATACAGAAGAATTTTTAGAAGAAGAATTTTTAGAAGAAGAACTATTAGAAAGAGATAGTTTTGGGCTAGAATCATAATTCATTTGTAAATTTGGTATTTCTTTTAAAGAAGAATTTTCAGATTTTGGAGATGGAGATGGAGATGGAGATGGAGATGGAGATGGAGATGGAGATTGTTGAGATGGAGATTTTTTTGAAGAATTACTACTTTTGTAGGAGGAAATTGAGGATCCGCTACTAGATTTTCCTTTACCTCCTTTACGAGAGCTCTCTTTTTCCTCGTCTTCTTCCTCTTCATCCTCATCATCATCTCCAAAAAATAAATCTAGGGCATTTTTTGTTTTTTCACCCTCTATATCACTTGGTAAACTATCACTTAGTTTGCGATGTTCTAATTCTTCTGAACCTTCGTTCAAAATGGGCTCTTCATAATTAGAAATCTCACTTTCAGCCGGCGCAATGATGTCAGGTAACTCAATATCCTCTTTTTCTCCTGAAGAACACAAAGAATCTATATCTTTACTCGGATAAGCTGTACTACTTTTATCTTGCGTCAAACGTACCATACTATCCAAGTACATAGGAATCGTTTTCAAATAATTTATATCATTTATATTTTCAACCGTAATAACAATAACCCCCGTTTGTTGTTCTAAAAAAATAGTCGTTTTAAACCCAGGATTATCTTTAATTTTAATATCTGTTTTTCTTACTCCTCTCTCTACTCTAACCTCATTAACAACTTTTACAACAATTTCTTCTGCTTCTTTTCTAGTTAAATCATCTTTGTAATTTTCTAATAATTCATTTACGATCTCATTTGCGTGATATCCTTCTTTTTGTTTCTCTATAATAAAAGCTTCTTGACTTGTAACTTTATTAAAATTAGATACTCTTTTGAAACGTAAATGAATACCAGATTTAAATTGACTTGATTCATTATTAAAAATACTAGATATACATCCTTTGAATGATTCGAGACGCAATGGTTTCGAAATTTCTATTTTTGTCTCATAGGTTAATTGTATAATTTCTACATTATCATCACTTAAACTATTAAACAGCTGTAATTTATATCCACTTTGCTCTAAATAATTTTTAATTTCTTCTATAATAGGGTTAACCGCATTTTTAAAAAGTATATCTATTTTATTTTCACTTATAATAGAATGAAATTCAGAACTCATTGTAATGTACCCATTTTCATCAAATTCACAAACAATTGAATACGCGTTATCTTCATTTGTATATTCTATAAAAACCGCAACAGATTTACTTTTTCCTATGTTTTTCATTAATTTGAAAATAGTCCCTTTTTTTAAAGAAGGAATTTTTCGCCCGTCTGTAGAAATGTTATCTCCAGTGAAAAGCCTATACATATTCTCTTGTCTAGATGAAGGGTTATATTTAATCAATGGACTTTCATTTGTCGCGTGAACTATTTTAAAGATAATTTCCAGAGGAATTTTAACATTGAAATTGGGTTTTAATAATAATTTTATATATTTTATTCCATTCGATATGTATTTTAAATTACTTTTTTTTAATTTATAAATATCATAAAACATATCTACCGTTTTAAAAGTGTCCATTGTTTTTTCTGTTAATAATTTTTTGTTACCCTCTATTAATTTTTGTTCTGAAGAATTTAATTCATCTAATGTATCTATATGTTTGTTGTACAAAAAAGGATAATAAATTTTCACTGTTGTTTCTTCGGCGACGTTCGTTTTTTCTAAAAATTGTAAAACATCTTTTGTCAAACATAAAAATATATTATTATTGATTATATTATCACTATTTAATAACAAATTGCTATTTAAGGTTGATAATGTTTTACGAGAAGATTTTTCGAAAAAACTATCGTAACTAGTTACTTCGTATGGATTACATACAAATGGATATTCATTTTCAATTATAAAATATTTCATACCTAAAGCTTTATTCACTATGTATTTGTTGTCGTTTATTTTCATCTCTAATATATCATCATAATCGTATGAATCTTTTTCATTTGGTTTTTCGAATGCTTTTCCTTGTTCGTCGCTGACAATGTTTGCTACAAATTGGTCTAATCTTACTTTAGTCAACGGAAGTCTCTTATTTTGAGTTAAAGACTGAAAAACAGATACTGAATTTAAAGTTTCCAATTTTTGACAAAATAGATATAATTCATCGAAAGATGCTTTATTTTTTAGTTCTGTCAAAATTTTTAATTTTATTACGCCAATAGTATCATCTAAGTGAATTTGTTGATCCGAAAAAACTATGTTTACATTATTTTTATTAATATTGGTAATTTCTTCCTCGGTAAATATTTCAGCAAATAAACTCTTTTGTGTTTTCTTATCTGGAATCACTTTACCAAAAAATACATAAATAGTATCTATTTTACCATCTACTAAATAATTTACTTTGTATATCGGATTATAATTTATAGATGACTCTTTTACATTATTTATTGAATTTGACATATATATAAAAGCTATTATTATTTTATTATTTTTTATTATTAAATTACTTTTTCAAATTATATCATTCAATATTAGCGTAAAAAACAAAATAAATAATATAGTAAAGTATATATTATGTATTTGACAAAAGATGAATGTAAAAATATTTTAGAAATCACATTACAAGAATGCGTTGGACTCTTGAACGAACAATACGAGTTAACGCAAGAATTTAATTTAAATGATTTTAACCCTAATGAAAACAGAATAGAAGAAATTAAAAAAATGTTAATAGAATTAAATAAAATTGTGGAAGGATTACAAAATTATATGAATTTTCTAAAAAATTAAACAAAAAATTTAAATAAAAATTAAAAATTTACACCTTTTTACATTTCAAACGCCGATTTTTACTTAATTTAACTCGGTAATATACCATCATTAAAATCAGTTTTATCAAACAAATCAATATCATTAATATCTTCACCCTCATACTCATCCTTATCATTAACAATTTTACATACATAAGAACCCTTTTCATCACAATTACAACTGCTATTACATTCACAATTTATACTATGATAACATTCCTTACATTTAGGACATTTTGCTATAAACCATGTTAATTCATATTTATCAAAGACAACATCATTATTATATATTTCAAATTGTGCTTTTGTTGAATTGGGAAACTCGGGAGAAGCATCCGATATTCTAGGACTATTATCTGTCATATAAGCAATAATTTGTGTTTTAACATGCTTTTCATTTATCACGCATTCTAAACACGGAAATGCAATATTATTACATTTTTTACAATAATAGCCAAAATATCTTAATTCGTCGTCGCAAATATCACAATAATATTTTCTATTATATCTGGGAACAGATTCTTCAGTAACTTGTATTAATTTAATAATGCTCATTATTCTTGTATTTGGTATTGTAATATAAAATTAATTTATGAAAAACGATTTCAATTTTATAAAAAAATAATTTTTATATAAAGATAATATTATATAATATATTAAAATGAATAATAATATTATAAAAAATATACAAGAAAGTCAAGAAAAAATAATAAATAAATCTCCAATTTTAGAATCTAATAATTATTATATTGATTATGAAAATAAAAAAATTAAATATGCTTCTAATTATAATAATTTTTATGATGTATTTTGGTGTGATTTTATAGAAACAGAATATATATGTTATACCTGTAAATCTTTAAAATTGAAATGTTATAGTTGTAATTCTCCAATTATAGATTGTTATAAATGTGTAAAAAATAAATTAGGCGTGTATTATAAGTATAATCTTTTATATTGTTCGCAATGTATTTAACTAAGAAGATATAATTATTAAATCGGCGTTTGAAATGTAAAAAGGCGTAAATAAAAATTAAACCAAATCAAAGTATGGATTGTCGTCTATCGTCATTCCACAATAATCTTCTGGTTTTTTCTTATAATCTATTGGTTTATAGACTTTGATAGCTACAGCATTTTCCAATACAAATTTGAAATTTTGCCAAAATTCTTGTTTGTGACCGATCGATGTTGTCATAATATGCGAAAGTTCATGAAGAGCAACAAAAGTAAGCGTATTTATATCTATTAGTCTTTCATTGGATTCTTTTTTTTTATTTAAACAAAAGGCGATTTTCTCTCCTTTGTTCTCACTATAAGCGGTCAATTCACTTGTCGGAAGCGTTTCACTTATGCTTTTTGGGTTGAATCCGGCTACTAATCTTTTAACTCGCTCATCATTTGGATATTTTTTCCCCATATAGTCAACGAGTTTTGTACAATTTTCGGTGACGCTGGCTAATAAATCTGCTGCGGAATTTAATTTTTTTGGGTCTCTATCTCTTACACAATATTTATTTCCATCTTTTGATGAGATAATACATTTTAAATAATAATCCCCCGAATCATAATAAATTTTTAAACATAAAAATAAAATAAACCCTATAAATATATAAAAAAATAAACTATGGTTTTTCATATATATTCTATTTTATAAAAAATAAAGCAAAAAATAATCCTTTTTCTTTTTTACGGTTTGTATTTTTACGATTTACACTAAATATATATAAATATGAAGTATTGTATTATTTTGAATTTATTTTACAAGATGGATAAATTGTATTCTACAATTTAAAAAAAAATTGAAAATAAATTAGTAATTAAATAAACAGTATAAAATATATTAGAAAGAATGCTTGCGACATTATTATTTATAGCGATTATTGTATCGTGGAACTCGTTTACTAAAGGATTTACGAAGTTGGGCCGATTGTTAACGAAAATAAATCCGCGATTAATACCATTTTCAAAAACAAAACTACATGTAAGGTTAACAAGTGCGACTTTTTATGATGATGATGAGGATGATAATGGTGTGGAGCTGGAGACTTCTTTAATAAAAGGTACGGGAGGTATGATGGACCCTGTTGTGGCCCTTTCAGCTTCCATCCCAACATCTAAATTAGTGTTGGCCACTGCGCCACTTCCCGCGGAACCCGAACGCCCATCAACTTTCAGGAAAGGGTCACTACTCTCATACACACCCTCATCGGAGGACTTTCCGTCCATTGAGGGTTGGTGATGTTCACTGTCAGATGGAGGTGGCAAGGCCAATAACGCTGGTAACACCCCTCCATTGGAAGAAAAATCATCAAATGGGTTGTTCAGTACATCAGTGGATCCGAACTTGGGGGTGGGTGCAAGTTCAAATGGGTTGGCCTCGGAAGGGGTACTGCTTTGAACGGTGACACTGCCGGAAGAGACTAGATTATTCCTGATTTT
>Ga0209598_10003685_pt1 | contig 11483 bp, 8 predicted proteins | sample M_140807_EF_Meta_FD_187317 | JGI IMG/M metagenome (GOLD analysis project Ga0209598, IMG submission 187317) | Freshwater microbial communities from Lake Montjoie, Canada to study carbon cycling - M_140807_EF_MetaG (SPAdes) (version 2) | ecosystem: Environmental > Aquatic > Freshwater > Lake... | reverse complement strand
GGCCGCTCTCGCGCTGCACCAAGGCCCGCAGTGCTTCCTTCAGCAGGGCGCTGCGTTCTAAGTGCCCACAAAGCTGTTCGGCCTTGGCCAGGAGCTCATCGTCGAGGGTCACGGTGGTGCGCATGGCTGGGCCCAGGGGGTGCATCAATCTAGGCATCATATGATGACGCAGTCGCTGCTGACAAAAAACATGAACAAAATCCTCTACATCGACATGGACAACGTGCTTGTGGACTTCCCGAGCGCATTCCCCCTGGTCGACCCCATGCTTCTTGATCAGCACGCCGACGACAAGGACGACATCCCCGGCATCTTCAGCCTCATGGCGCCCATGCCAGGCGCCGTTGAAGCCTTTGAGGAACTGGCCACGCTGTTCGAGACCTACATCCTCTCGACATCACCTTGGGACAACCCATCGGCGTGGACAGACAAACTGCTCTGGGTGAAACAACACCTGGGACAAACCGCCCACAAGCGGCTGATCCTGACCCATCACAAGCATCTCAATACGGGCGACTACCTCATCGACGATCGCACCAAGAACGGTGCCGATCGCTTCGGTGGAGAGCTGATCCTGTTTGGCTCGGAGCGGTTTCCGGACTGGCCAACCGTGACGTCCTATCTGCGGGAGAGTACGAGATGAGCCCTAGGTCAATGCCACCTCACACGTGATACAATTACCCTTAGATCGATCCAAAAATCCGTTGACAACGGAACAACAAATCGAAAACGGCTTGATCGCCAAGCTGAATGAGCTGAAATACACCTACCGTGCCGATCTCGTTGATCGCGCGATGCTTGAGCAGAACTTCCGCACGAAGTTCGAAGAACTCAACCGTGTCCATCTAACCGATGGCGAGTTTACGCGCCTGCTGGATGAGATCATCACGCCGGATGTGTTTGCTGTCGCCAAGATTCTGCGCGGCATCAATGCCTTTAGCCGCGATGACGGCACGCCGCTGAATTACACGCTGGTGAACCTCAAGGACTGGTGCAAAAACCATTTTGAGGTGATCAATCAGCTGCGCATCAATACGAACAACAGCCACCACCGCTATGACGTCATCCTGTTGCTCAACGGCGTACCCGTTGTGCAAATTGAGTTGAAGGGGCTGGGTATCAATCCGCGGCGGGCGATGGAGCAGGTGGTTGAATACAAGAATGACCCTGGTAATGGATACACCAAGACGCTGCTTTGCTTTATGCAGCTCTATATCGTCAGCAATCGCGACCGCACCTATTACTTCGCCAACAACAACGCCCGCCACTTCGCCTTCAATGCCGAGGAGCGCTTTCTGCCGATCTATGAATATGCCGACGAAGGCAACCAGAAGATCACCCACCTCGATGCCTTCGCTGATCACTTCCTGAAAAAGTGCGACCTCGCCCGAACCATCAGCCGCTCGATGGTGCTGCTCGCCGGTGAGCAGAAACTGATGATCATGAGGCCCTATCAGGTCTATGCGGTGCAGCATCTGTTGAAGTGCATCGAACTGGATAACGGCTTTGGCTTCATCTGGCACACCACCGGCAGCGGCAAAACGCTCACCTCCTTCAAGGCCTCCACCCTGCTCAAGGAAAACGAGCACATCCACAAATGCGTCTTCGTGGTCGATCGCAAGGATCTCGATCGCCAGACCCGGGAGGAATTCAACCGCTTCCAGGAGGGCTGCGTTGAAGAAAACACCAACACCACCGCATTGGTGCGCCGCCTGCTGTCGGAGGACTACGCGGACAAGGTGATCGTCACCACCATTCAGAAGCTTGGTCTGGCCCTGGATGAAAACAGCAAGCGCAATCAGCAACGCACTAAAAGCGGCCAGGCCACTTATAAAGAGCAGCTCGAAGCCCTCAAAGACAAACGCCTGGTCTTCATCTTCGATGAATGCCACCGGTCCCAATTCGGTGAGAACCACAAGGCGATCAAAGGCTTTTTCCCTAGGGCCCAGCTGTTCGGTTTCACCGGCACGCCCATCTTTGAGGCCAATGCCTCCCTGCAAAAAATCGATGGCACCCAGGCCTCCCTGCGCACCACGGCAGACCTATTCCAAAAGCAGCTGCACGCCTACACCATCACCCACGCCATCGAAGACGGCAATGTCCTGCGCTTCCACGTTGATTACTTCAAGCCCAAGGAAGAAACGGGCAAAACACTGCCCAAGCCCGGTGAAGCCCTGGCCAAAAAGGCCGTCATCGACCAGATCCTGGCCAAGCACGATGCCTCCACCGGCGGACGCCGCTTCAATGCCATCCTGGCCACCGCGTCGATCAATGACGCCATCGACTACTACGCCCTCTTCAAGACACTGCAGGCGCAGCAACAGGCCGAGGATCCAGACTTCAAGCCATTGAACATCGCCTGCGTTTTCTCCCCTCCCGCCGAGGGCAATGCCGATGTGAAACAAATCCAAGAAGACCTGCCCCAGGAGCAGGCCGACAACGCAGAGGACCCGGAGGGCAAAAAGGCGGCACTCAAGGCCATCCTCGCCGATTACAACGCTCGCTACGGCACCAATCACCGCCTCAGCGAGTTTGACCTCTATTACCAGGATGTGCAGAAGCGCATCAAAGACCAACAGTGGCCCGAGGCGGATCTACGCCAGGCCTACCCCAACGTTGAGCACCACAAGATTGACATCACCATCGTGGTGGACATGCTGCTTACCGGCTTCGATTCCAAGTTCTTGAATACGCTCTATGTGGACAAGAACCTCAAACACCACGGCCTGATCCAGGCTTTTTCCCGCACCAACCGGGTGCTCAACGGCAGCAAACCCTTTGGCAACATCCTCGATTTCCGCCAGCAGCAGGACGCCGTCGATGCTGCCATCGCCCTGTTTTCCGGCGAGAAAAGCGGTGAGCAGGCACGGCAAATCTGGTTGGTGGAGAAGGCCCCCGTGGTGATCGAACAGCTGGAAGAAGCCGTGGAGAAGCTCGACAGTTTCATGCAATCCCAGGGCCTGGATTGCACCCCCTCCGCCGTGGCCAACCTGAAGGGCAAAGCAGCCAAGGCAGTTTTCATCAGCCACTTCAAAGAGGTGCAGCGGCTCAAAACCAACCTCGACCGTTACACCGACCTCACGGAAGACAACAAAGCCAGCATCGCGCAGGTGCTGCCGGAGGACCATCTACGCGGTTTCAAAGGCCAGTATCTGGAAACCGCCAAGCAGCTCAGAAGCCAGAAAACCAAGGGCAACAACCAAAGCAATAGTGCCGATCCGGCCGACCAAATTGATTTCGAGTTCGTGATCTTTGCCTCCGCCGTGATTGATTACGACTACATCATGGGCCTGATCGCCCGCTACTCCGCCAAGGGACCGGGCCAGACGAACATGACCCGCGAGGAACTAATCGCCATCATCAGCGCCGACCCCAAGTTCATGGATGAGCGCGATAGCCTTGCCGAATACATCGGCACCCTCAAGGCCGGCGCAGGCCTCTCTCTGGCCGCCATCCGCGACGGCTACATTCGCTTCAAGGAGAAGCAAAACACCCGTCAACTCGCCGCCATTGCCAGCCGCCACGGCCTCGCCGCCGCCGCCCTGCAACGCTTTGTGGACGCCATCCTCAACCGCATGATCTTCGATGGCGAACAGCTCAGCGAACTTCTGGCGCCGCTCGATCTCGGCTGGAAAGCCCGCACCCAGGCTGAGCTGGCCCTCATGGCCGAACTGCACCCCCTGCTTATCAAGCGGGCGGGGGGGCGCGTTATTTCGGGGCTCTCCGCCTACGAAACCCAATCTTGAGGATGGCCATGGAAACCACTCTCATTCATCAACTCACCGAGACCTTCGAAGGCCATGGGCAGCAGACCGAAACCGGAGTCGAATACTGGCTCGCCCGCGATCTTCAGCAGCTTCTCGGCTACTCAAAATGGGAGAACTTTCAGGCTGTCATCGCCAAGGCCAAAACCGCCTGTGAGGTGTCGGGTCACTCGGTGGGGAACCATTTTCCTGACGTCAGGAAAATGGTCCGAATCGGCTCCGGGACAGAGCGTGAGATCGACGATGCCCGCACCCACGGCATGTCCAGCGAGCCTCAGATCTCACGGGAGCATGTCACCAACAACCAGGCTGTTCGTGAAACCCTCCTCAGCCGAGGCATCCGCCCGGAAAGCCTGCCTGCCGCCGAGGATATTAAGAAAGTGGAACGTCGTCTAACCTCTGACGAAAAGAAGGCATTGAAGAATCCAGATACCTTGGAAGGCGAATGAGCAGTCAGTCCCCGACCCTGTCCGCGCAAAAAGATGCAGCAATTGAGCTGATGCCGAAGCTGCGGTTTCCGGAGTTTCGGGGGGCTGAGGGGTGGAAGCCATCGGTCTTAGCGGATGCTTGCGACATGCAAGCCGGCAAGTTCGTTTCCGCTACCAAAATTTCGGAGCGCAATCAATCCGGGTTGTTTCCTTGTTACGGTGGTAACGGGCTTCGTGGTTACACAACCACACACACTCACGATGGAAGCTATCCGCTAATCGGAAGACAAGGCGCACTATGTGGAAATGTTCGACTCGTGAGCGGGCAATTCCATGCCACGGAACACGCCGTTGTCGCCACACCGAAAGAGGAGATTCATATAGGCTGGCTAAATTATGCGCTCGACTTGCTGAATCTGAACCGGTTTGCTACGGGCCAAGCTCAGCCCGGTTTGTCTATCGATGTACTCGAAAATGTTGCTCTAACGATTGCTCCGTTGGAATCCGAACAACAAAAAATCGCCAACTGTCTGAGTTCACTAGACGACCTGATCACCGCACAAGTACGGAAAGTGGACGCGCTCAAGACCCATAAAAAAGGGTTGATGCAGCAGCTTTTTCCCCTCGAAGGGGAAACTCAGCCGAGGCTTCGGTTTCCGGAGTTTCGAGAGGCTGGGGGGTGGGAGCCCACAACACTCGAAAATCTGTGTACAGCAAAAATCTCCTATGGCATCGTTCAAGCAGGCCCCCATGTACAAAATGGAATGCCGTACATAAAGAGCACAGACTTGAACTCAGAGCTTTGCCTTGACAAGTTGTCACGCACATCGGAGGCCATCGCACAAAAATATAGAAGATCAGAAGTAGTTCTAGGTGATATTGTATTTTCTCTCAGGGGAAATATTGGGATCGCTCGGATCGTACCTAAAAGCATTCCGGTGGCAAATTTGACACAAGGTACTGCGAGAATCAGAACCAAAGAACAGCCTGAATTCTATTTCTACGGGCTTCAGAGTCCATCTGTTCATAGTCGAATCCTTGCCGTCGCAAAAGGAAGTACATTTCAAGAAATCTCGTTGGAAGCCTTGCGAAACATCCACATGTACCATCCCAAGCGAACCGAACAACATCGCATCGCCTCGTGCCTCACCAACCTCGACACCCAAATCACCACCGAAAATCAAAAACTCGAAACCCTCAAAACCCACAAGAAAGGCCTGATGCAGCAGCTTTTCCCATCTCCTGAGGAAGCAGAGCAATGAGCGACTTAATTCTCTACACCACAGAAGACGGCCGCAGCCAGATCAAACTCCGACGCAAGGACCAAACCGTCTGGCTGACGCAGCGGGAGATGGCCCAGTTCTTTGACGTGAGCACCGACAATGTGGGACTGCACCTCAAGAACCTCTTTGCGGATGGAGAATTGGAGCAGGAATCAGTTACCGAGGAATCCTCGGTAACTGCCGCTGACGGCAAGAACTACCTCACCAAGCTCTATAACCTCGACGCCATCCTGGCCGTGGGCTATCGGGTGCGTTCACCGCGTGGGGTGCAGTTCCGCCGTTGGGCATCCACCATCTTGAAGGACTACCTGATCAAAGGGTTTGTGCTCGATGACGAGCGACTGAAGAACCCGGATGGCCGCCCGGATTACTTCGACGAGATGTTGGCCCGCATCCGGGATATCTGGGCCTCAGAGAAGCGCTTTTACCAGAAAGTGTGTGACCTATTTGCTCTCTCCAGTGACTATGACAAGTCCGATACAGCTACCCAGCTCTTCTTCGCCACGGTGCAGAACCTACTGATTTATGCCGTATCCCAAAAAACAGCCGCTGAACTGATCACCGCCCGTGCCAACCCCGTCGATCCCCATTTCGGCCTACTCACCTGGGAGCATGACAAGGTGAGTAAGAAGGACATCATCGTCGCCAAAAATTATTTAACCGAGGATGAGATCGACACCTTGAACCGCCTGGTGGTCATCTTCCTGGAAACTGCCGAACTACGGGCCAAGAGCAAGCAGGAGACCCGCATGGCCTTCTGGAAGGAGAGCGTCGATCAGATCATCACCTCCAACGGCTTTGCGCTGCTCAGCAACGCCGGCTCCGTCAGCCGTGAGCAAATGAAGCGCCGCACGAACGCCCTCTATCTGGACTATGACAAGCGGCGCAAGCAACAGGACGCCCTGGAAGCCGACCAACAAGACGAGGCCGAACTCAAAGCCATCGAAGCCCAAATCAAACGCCGCCCCAAGCCATGACCGACCCCAACCAAAAACAACTCGGCACCATCCTCTGGGCCATCGCCGACCAGCTGCGGGGGGCGATGAATGCGGACGACTTCCGCGACTACATGCTGTCGTTCCTGTTCCTGCGCTACCTGTCCGACAACTATGAGCTGGCCGCCCAAAGGGAGCTCGGCAGGGATTACCCACCGCTAGAAGCCGACAGCCATCTGGTGCCGCTGAATCTCTGGTATGAATTGAATCGTGATGATATTGACGCCTTTGAAAAGCAGATGCGGCGCAAGATCCATTATGTGATCAAGCCGCAATACCTTTGGAAAAGCATTGCCCACCTGGCCCGCACCCAGAACAGCGACCTGCTCCAGACTCTGCAGGATGGCTTCAAATACATTGAAACCGATTCCTTTGAAAGCACCTTTCAGGGCCTCTTCTCCGAAATCAACCTGGCCTCCGACAAGCTGGGGCGCACCTATGCAGAACGCAACGCCAAGCTCTGCACCATCATCCAGAAAATTGCCGCTGGGTTGGCGGAATTCTCCACCGACATCGATGCCCTGGGTGATGCCTATGAATACCTGATCGGTCAATTTGCGGCGGATTCGGGTAAAAAGGCGGGCGAGTTCTACACCCCCCAGCAGATCTCCGCCATCCTCTCCGGCATTGTGTCCCTCGACAGCCAGGACCCCAAAACCGGAACGAAACAACGGCTGGAGTGCGTGTTGGACTTCGCCTGCGGCTCCGGCTCGTTGCTGCTCAACGTGCGCAAGCAAGTGACCCAAGCCGGTGGCACCATCGGCAAGATCTTGGGCCAGGAAAAGAACATCACCACCTACAACCTCGCCCGCATGAACATGCTGCTGCACGGGGTCAAGGACACCGAATTCGAGATCTTCCACGGCGACACCCTGCTCAACGAATGGGACCTGATGCGCGAGCAAAACCCCGCCCATAAACCCAGCTTTGATGCCATCGTCGCCAATCCGCCCTTCAGCTACCGCTGGGAGCCCAGCGAGGCCCTGGCCGATGATGTGCGCTTCAAAAGCCACGGCCTGGCGCCCAAATCCGCTGCCGATTTTGCCTTTTTGCTGCACGGTTTTCACTACCTCAAGGACGAAGGTGTGATGGCGATCATCCTGCCCCATGGGGTGCTGTTCCGGGGTGGTGCCGAAGAACGCATCCGCACCAAACTGCTCAAGGACGGCCACATCGACACCGTGATCGGCCTGCCGGCCAATCTCTTCTATTCTACGGGCATTCCGGTCTGCATTCTTGTGCTCAAGCGCTGTAAAAAAGACGACGACGTGCTCTTCATCAACGCCGCAGAGCACTTCGTTAAAGGCAAACGCCAGAACCAATTGAATCAAGAGCACATCAATAAAATCATCAGCACCTATCAGCAGCGCCAGGCCGAACCCCGCTACTCCCGCCGGGTGGAGATGGCGGAGATCGAGAAGAACGATTTCAACCTCAACATCTCCCGCTACATCAGCACAGCCTTGGCCGAAGAAGAGATCAACCTAGGGGCCATCCACGGCCAGCTGCTATCGCTTGAGCAAGACATTCGTGCAGCTCGGGATCAACACAATGGCTTCCTTGAGGAACTGGAGCTGCCCCTGTTGCCGTAACAGGTCAGTCCATTTCAGCTCCCGCCGGCCCCTCTCCCCGTCAGCACACTGCGGACCTCATCGCGGCGCAACACCACCACGCTCAGGGGGGGCAGGCAGAGATCCAGGGAGTGCTCGTAGCCGTGCATGGGGGCGGTGTCGCTGAACTTGCCGCCGAGGTTGCCCAGGTTGCTGCCGCCGTAGCGGCCACTGTCGCTGTTGAAGGCCTCGGCATAGAACCCCTCCAACGGAACGCCGACGCGGTAATGGGAATGGGGTTGGGGGGTGAAGTTGGCCACCACCACCAACCAGCGTCCCGTGGTGCTTTCGCGGCGCATGAAACTGATCACGGAATGGCGATTGTCGTTGCAATCGATCCACTGGAAGCCGTATTGATTGAAATCATCGCGCCAGAGGGCGGGCTCGTTTTTATAGAATTCATTCAGGTCATCAACCATGTGTTGCAGGCCTTGATGGGGCTCGTATTGCAACAGATCCCACTGCAGATCCCCCCAGACATTCCATTCGGCCCGCTGGGCAAATTCCATGCCCATGAAGATCGTTTTTTTGCCGGGATGGGTCCACATGTAGGCCAACAGGGCCCTGACGTTGGCGAACTTCTGCCAATCATCGCCTGGCATTTTCTGGAGCAGATTGCTCTTGCCATGCACCACTTCATCGTGGCTCAACGCCAGCATGAAATTTTCGGTGAAGGCATACCAGATCGAGAAGGTGACATTGTTTTGATGGAACTGGCGGAACCACGGATCGAGCTCGAAATAATCGAGCATGTCGTGCATCCAACCCATATTCCACTTCAAATTGAAACCCAGTCCGCCGATGTCCGTCGGTTGGGTGACCATCGGCCAGGTGGTGGATTCCTCAGCGATCGATAGGGCCCCGGGGAAATGCTGGAACAGCACCTGGTTGGCCTGCTGTAGAAAATGCACCGCCTCAGTGTTTTCGCGGCCGCCGTGGTCGTTGGCCAACCATTCGCCATCGGGCCGCAGATAATCCCGGTAGAGCATGGAGGCCACCGCATCGACCCGGATGCCATCGATGTGGAATTCTTCGAACCAATAGACCAGATTCGCGACGAGAAAATTGCGCACCTCATTGCGGCTATAATTAAATATAAGTGTGCCCCATTCCTTGTGCTCACCGATGCGGGGATCGGCATGCTCATACAGATGCGCCCCATCAAAGAACGCCAGGCCGTGGCCATCCTTGGGGAAATGGCCCGGCACCCAGTCCAGAATCACCCCCAGGCCCTCGCCATGGCAGCGATCGACAAAGGCCCGGAATTCATCGGGGCTGCCATAGCGGCTGGTGGGCGCATACCAGCCGGTTACCTGGTAGCCCCAGGAGCCATCAAAGGGGTGCTCGGAAATGGGCATCAACTCGATATGGGTGAAGCCCCGGGCCTTCACATAGGGAATCAGCCGTTCCGCCAGCTCGGGATAGGTGAGAAACCGGGCCCCGGGCTTGAGGTCCGCCGCCGCCACCGGAGGCCGCGCCGTCCCGTCCGCTTCGATGTAGGGGGCATCGCTGGAGCCATGCATCCAGCTGCCCAGATGCATTTCGTAGACCGAGATCGGCTGCTCAATCGGATTGCGACCGTCGCGCTGATCCAGCCATTCGTCATCATTCCAGTTGTAATGACCCAGTTCCGCCACAATCGAGCCGGTATTGGGGCGCACCTCATGGCGGAACCCGTAGGGATCGGATTTTTGATAGCAATGGCCGGACTGATTGCGGATCTCATATTTATAGAGATCACCCACTTTCATGCCGGGGATGAATAGCTCCCACGTCCCTCCCAGGCGCTGCTGCATCGGGTGATGGCGCCCATCCCAGCCATTGAGATCGGCCAAGACCGCCACCGAGCTGGCATTGGGGGCCCACAGGCAGAACTGCACACCCTCCACCCCCTCCCGTTCGCCCCCATGGGCGCCCATGCGACGCCAGATGTGGTGATGGTTGCCCTCGGCGAACAGGTGGCGATCCAATTCGCCCATCCACTCCTGGCGAAACGCCCAGGGGTCGTGCTGCTCATGCACGATGCCGGCCCTATGCACCCGCAACCGATAACGGCAGCCCGGATCGGCCGGCACCGCCGCCTCAAAGATCCAGGGGTGGTGGGGACACTGGGTGGGCCGCGCCGTCGCCTCCCCCTCCAGCCACAGCTCGACGCTTTGCGCCTCGGGCATCCAGCAGCGCACAACCCATTGGCCGTCGTTGAGTTGCTGGGGACCCAGAATGGCCGCCGGGTGATTGTGGCGACAGTCCGCCAGACGCTGCGCGTCCTCAGCCATCCATTCAAGGCGGGTTACGGACATGGCAGCTAGGCAATGGGGCGCGCCGGGAGCTTAGGGTCTCTGCGGCACCCTCAGCGGCCGCTGGGTACCGCCGGATCGGTGGGGAAATCAACGCCGATGATCGCGTTGCGCCGGTCGAGAATCACAAAAATGTTGTCGCTGAGTCGGGTGAACTTCGTCAGCACCAGCACCAGTTTCATGTCGGTGGTGTCCTCCGAACGGGCCACCTTTTCGACTTTCAACACATTGCCGGTGCGCTGCTGCAGGGCCTGCCATTTGCGCTGCATGGCCGCCGGGGGAATCTCCTCCTGCAGGTTGGGGCCAAGAAAACTGGAGGCATAAACATAACGGCCCTCAATCAGGGCCTGAACAAATTGCCGCGCCACCGTTTCAGCGGCCACATCGGCGGCATCGAAGTGGTATCCCTCCAGCCGGCCCTGGCTGTCGATGATCATCAACAGCTGGCGGGGGCCGGCGCTGGTGACCAGGCGCGCCTCCACCGCGCTGGAATCCACCCCGGGAACCACCGAAACCAGGGTCCAGCTCTGAATGCGGGGCTGGCGTTGCAGATGGCTGCGCACCATGGCCGGGCTGCTCATGCGCTGCAGCTTGGGGGCGAACTGGGCGAAGCGGGCCTCGGCGTCGCCGTCCTTGAGGGCCTTGAGGATCTGCTCGGCCGCGGCCCGGGCCCGCACCTCACTGAGGGCGGCACTGGGCTGGCTGGGGCTCGGGACAACAGGGGCCGCCATCGGCGCCTTCACCTGGGGGGCCTGGACCGGAGCGGCCTGAACCGGCAGCGCCTGGGCCTGCCCGAGCTGGGGGGCCAAAACCTCGGCGACGGCAAGGGCAAGGGCGGCAAGCCCGGCGCGCAGGGTCGGACGCGGCATGGCAAGGAGGGGGGACAACGGCCCCTTCAGTGTGCCCCAGCCCCCTGCTCCAGCAAGGGGGCCAGCCCCAGCCTGGCCCCGGCCAGATGCAGCTGCAGGGTGATCACCCGGTGCCCTGGTCCAGGCGCCGTGCGGGGTAGCTGGCCGTCGCCGGGGTTGACGGCGATTTGGGGCCAGGCGGCCCCCGCCAGGGACAGGCGCAACCGCTCCCCGGGCGCCAGGGTGGCCGCCAGGGGT
>Ga0209598_10003683_pt1 | contig 11484 bp, 10 predicted proteins | sample M_140807_EF_Meta_FD_187317 | JGI IMG/M metagenome (GOLD analysis project Ga0209598, IMG submission 187317) | Freshwater microbial communities from Lake Montjoie, Canada to study carbon cycling - M_140807_EF_MetaG (SPAdes) (version 2) | ecosystem: Environmental > Aquatic > Freshwater > Lake... | reverse complement strand
CGTATTGAAGAAATACCGACCGCTGAGCAGGGCACTTCGGCACGGCGTGCATGACGGGGCGTTGATAAACGCGTTGCGGAACATCACGCCACGGGCAGCAATTGAATCAATGTTCGGCGTGCGGATAACACTGTTGGCAGTGGGCTTCTTGTCGAGCGCCGCGTATGCAGAAGCGTAGCGGCCCCAATCGTCTGCAAAGCAGAATACAATATTCGGGCGGTCGGCGGCCTTTGCAACCCCTCCTGCAACCACCAAAGAGGCCAAAGTCCATGCCGCGATCCGCATATCTTATACTCCTGGCGCGGGTCAGTTGCCCTTCAATTCGAAATCCTTCGTGTTTGGTCCGGCGGTAACGGTGTGCTTCAATTCACTTTTGGCGTTGTACTTTTCCGGGACCGCTTCCTTGGTGATCTCCACCATGGGGCTGTCCGGTGTGTTGTACGCCTTGCGTTTGCCTGTGACCTTGGTGGAAGTGATTTCAACACGCGCCTCGCCAGACGCGACATTCAAAGAATAGCGCCCGCCCTTGATTTCCCCGGCAGCAGGTGCTTCACCCTTGGTCGGGGAAAATCGGACCAACCCGTTTTCGAGCGGCGCGCCGTCAAGGGTAACCGTGCCTTGAACGGGATAAAGCGCTGGCCCGGACGCCCCACAGCCGCAAATCAAACCCACCATTAACCAATACGCTGACCTGAGCTTCATATCAGTTCCTTTAATTATGAACTCACCTCAAAAAACTCATGGTATCATCAATAATTCAAAGTCGTTTGGCCATCGGCACGCGATCCCAGATTACGCCATGTGGCAGCCTGAATACTGTTGGTGAAGAACCTCACCGAGCCGTCTCCCAACAGCGCATTCACACCGCCAGAATGGCGACTGCGTGCGGCTAATTGGCCATTGGTTCCCGCGGCGGCAACGCATGGCATGGCAGGGTCGCCGTTGTTGAAACACCACACAGCGTCGGGTACCGGCGAGTTGGGCGGGTTGATCGTCATGAACATGGAACCGGGGCTAGCCATGTCGTCGTTGTAGGCATCGCCTCGACCGTCCCAAGATGCGTTCTTATCGCTCTTGGCGACGATGATCTCGCCCATGAGAAGGGTATTTGACAAGCCATCTGTAATATCCGAAAATTTGTTTTGTCTGGGCGAGGCGCCAGCGTTGGAAAACACGCCCAGATCGGTAGCTGTTGTTCCACCTACGGTGACATTCCCCCACGAAACAAGATAGTTACTGCGGGCACGCCAGTAGGTATCGTCCGTCCACAGGGCGCCAATCCGATCACTAGGGCAATAAAACAGCTTCAGCGGTGTGCAAAAAAGCCCGGTGGTGGAGTTCTGCACAATAAAGGGAGGCAGATAAAAATTGCCGACATTCCGGTCGAATCCCTGCACCACACCAGATTGCTCAATATAAGGCAACAGGAGTGGGATAAAGGTCTGGCGGGCACTCGTCTTCGCGGTGTAGGGGAGTTTACCTTCCGCGTCGTGGAAGCCGTGCATGGCCAGCCCCCACTGCTTGAAATTGTTAGAGCACTGCATGCGTGACGCTGCCTCGCGCACTTTCTGCACAGCAGGAACCAACAAACCAATTAATACAGCAATAATAGCAATAACAACAAGCAGCTCAATGAGCGTGAACCCTTGACGCAAGCGAGTAGTCATGATGAATCCCCAAGTATGAAGAAAAAGAAGGGAAATTCACACTAGTCGCAATGGGATTTGCAAGCAAGAATTATTTGTCTATTCCAAAGGCGCAGGTACATCGCCTGCCTTCAACAACTGGTAGCAAATCAGCCGTGAATCAGCAAACATTAACCACAACTCTCTCATGATTCCGGATGCGTTTTCAGGAAATCATCGATGGCGGCAAGATCTGTGGTTGGCCAGATCAAAGACAGTGCCTTATTTGCCACTTTATGCTTGCAGAAGATGCCAACTACTTACGCACCTGCCAAAGGGACGGGTCTCGCGACGTGTGAAACACCGCGATAACAACAATCCAATCTGGCTTGACTCGGAAGTATACACAGTAAGGAAATCGAGACACCAAAGCCTCGCGAACATCCCCATCCGCGACTGGGTATTGCTGCGGGTGGTTAGCGATCGTTTCAAATACTTGCTGAACCTCTGCCACGAAGTCCCCACCTAACCCCGGCCTCTGGTCTTCATACCAAGCAGTTGCGGCAACGAACTCCGCCTGCGCAACTGGGCGAAACACCAGAGGTAGAGTCATGGGTTCAATCGGGCGAGAGCCAACGCCTTGACTTGCTCCCACGGCACGACATCTTCTGGGCTGGCGTCATCCTCCGCCACCCGCAGCCGCAGCTCATTGCGCTGGGTATCTGTCAGCAAGGAAGAGGGCTCTTCGACACGGACAGTTTCCCAAATCTCGAGAACCAGAGCAATGCGCTGGTCTCGGCTCATGCGGTCGATGCCCAAAGTATGCACTGTCGGCCACATTTCAGCTCCTCCGTTCATGGAAGTAGGCAATATATCAGACCGCGCACACGGAAGAAGCAGCAAACAAAACCTACTCACAAATAGTGAATTCTAAGGAAAGGCTGCTCCCTGATTCTCATAATTCTGGATGTGCTTTCAGGAAATCATCGATGGCGGCAAGATCTGTGGCCGTTAGCGTCAATGTCGCGGCGGGAAGCAGGTCACGGAGTTGGCCGGGCTTGCGCGCCCCGACAATGGCTGCGGTTACTGCTGGAAGCCTGAGCGTCCAGGCAATGGCGACCTGCCCTGGTGTGGCACCATGGCGTGCCGCAATGGCGCGCAACACTTCTACCAGTTGAAGATTGCGCTCGAACAGGGGCGATTGGAAGTGGCGGTTTTTCTCTTTCCGCCAGTCGTCTGCAGGGAGGGCGGCCAGTCTTTCTTGAGACCAGCTTCCTGTCAGTAGACCCGATTGCATGGGGGAATAGACAATGGTGCCGATTCCATGTTCCAGACAGTAAGGCAGGATCGACTCTTCAATGTCCCGCCGAAGCATCGAGTAGGGCGGCTGAAGAGAAGCCACAGGCGCTATGGTTGAGGCACGGGCCAATTGAGCGGCATCGAAATTCGAGACGCCAATCCAGCGGACTTTACCTTCGGTTTTCAAACGGTTTAGAGTCTCCCACCCTTCTTCAACATCCTCCGCGGGTTCAGGCCAGTGGATCTGGTACAGGTCAATGACATCGACACGCAGTCGTTTCAGGCTAGCTTCGCATTCGCGGCGAATACTGTCAGCTTTCAGGGATTTACCAATCTCCCCGCGTTCATTCCAAACACGCTCGCACTTGGTAAACACGTAGGGACGATTTCGCACTCCTTCCAGTGCAGTTGCCACCACTTCTTCAGAATGTCCAAGCCCATATATGGCGGCCGTGTCGATCCAGTTGATTCCCAGATCGATGGCTTCACGGATGGCAGCAATACTTTCACGGTCGTCTTGGCTGCCCCAACCAAAGGCCCATCCACTGCCACCAATGGCCCAAGCACCAAAGCCCAGGAGGGTGATGTCGAGATCAGTATGTCCAAGGCGACGGGTCTTCATGATTGGTCCTATTGATTCGATGCTGTAAGGATATCGAAGCAATCGAATTTTTCACGTCAGAGCCCTTGCTGGTGTTATTGACAATGGCGGCTATCCAAAAAGAAGGCGTGCTGCTTTCCCAAGGGAAGCAGCACGCCTTGCCGAAAACGGTCAGAATCTTATTGGAGCTTGATCAACCACCCTTGCCAGATTTGGTAACCGCTTCCATAACACGGTCGAGATTGAAACTACCCGGTTTCTGCCTTGGAGGAAATTCCCGGAAGCTCTGCAACCATTGGCCAACATAAGCACCTGCCGGCGCAATCGCAAACATGTGCTCCAGATACCACCGCTGATAATCCATTCCAATATCGTGAGCCAGTTCGAACGGATCCATGCGCAGGTTGGTCAGCATGGGTGCGCGCAGTTGTTCGAACGGTTGTTGCCACACATGAAGACCATGGGCATTCTGCTTCAGGAAAGTAACCTTCCAGTTGTCGTAACGCAGGGCCGCAACGCTGCCATCATCGGTCCAGTAGATGAATTCTTTGCGTGGCCATGCCTCTTCTCCCTTGAGTGCGGGAATGAGGTTGTAGCCATCCAGATGGACTTTATAGGTTTTATCTCCAATAGCCCGCCCCTTCAGAAGATCGGACTTGGCACTGGTGTCACCCGCCGCGGCCAGCAGAGTGGTAAGCATATCCTCGTGAGCACCAATTGCGTTTACGATTGTGCCCGGTTTAATAACACCGGGCCAGCGGATGGCGCATGGCACCCTATAACCACCCTCCCACTGTGTATTTTTCTCGCCGCGAAACATGGTGGTCCCGCCATCTGGCCATGTGAACGCTTCGGCGCCATTGTCAGTTGAGTACATAACAATGGTATTGTCTTCCATTCCCAGCTCTTTTAGCTTGGCCAAAACCTCGCCAACTTGTCGGTCGTGCTCGACCATACCGTCTGCGTAGATACCAAGCCCAGTCTTTCCATCCACGCCCTTTTTCAAATGGGTGAAGATGTGCATTTTAGTCGAGTTCCACCACAGGAAGAACGGCTTGTCAGCCTTTGCAGCGCGTTCCATAAAGTCAAAAGCCTTGACATTGACCTCTTCATCGATGGTTTCCATCCGCTTTTTAGTCAATGGCCCCGTGTCTTTGATGCGTCCATCGGCAAAGCTGTGCATGACGCCACGCGGGCCAAAACGCTTCTTGAACTCAGGATTTTTAGGATAATCTGGATTTTCAGGCTCTTCTTCAGCATTCAAGTGGTAGAGATTACCGAAGAATTCATCGAAACCGTGTGCTGTTGGCAGCATTTCGTCACGGTCGCCGAGGTGGTTTTTGCCAAATTGACCAGTCATGTACCCTTGGGCACGGAGCAAGGTAGCGATGGTTGGATCTTCTTTTTTCATCCCTTCCGGAGCACCCGGCAAGCCTACTTTGGTTAGGCCGGTGCGGATGGGAGACTGGCCGGTGATGAATGCGGCGCGGCCTGCCGTGCAACTTTGCTGGCCATACCAGTCGGTAAACAGCGCGCCTTCTCTGGCAATTCTGTCTATATTGGGCGTTTTGTAGCCCATCATGCCCAAATTGTATGCGCTAATATTAAATTGCCCGATATCATCGCCCCAGATCACAACAATATTGGGTTTCTTACCCTGTGCCGCAACCGTTGCACTCACGTGCTGGTTGTGTTGTGCCAATGCCGGATTACTACCAGCCTGTGCCACCAATGCGGCATGCCGTGACATACTTTCGCAGCAGGAGGATTCACCCACGCAGGCTTGCGGCGTGGATTGGGACGAAGCAGTGGCGGCACCCAGCCATGCAGCCCAATGGATGTTGCTGTTGGATAGAGCCAATCCCACTACCATTCCGGCGGCAATAAACGCCAACGATTGAGTGGCTGTCTTTTGAAACATCGCATTCCTCGCATCTTACTGTCACTGTGATTTGTGGCTTGGGAAAGCCATCTTGGATAAAGTATAAATTGCGGTACGAAGGGAACCGATTATTTCACCCAATTATTGCGCTTGGAGTGGCTAGGTTTATCTCGCTTTGGCTGCTCGTGAAAAATGGTGGCTGGCAAAAGTTCTGCAAGGGTAACGAAAAACATGGCACAACGTATTCAGTGGAAATGGGTAAAGCTTTGGACCTTGGGAATTGTTTCCTTCGTATTGGCTTATACTCTCCCGTTTTGGTTAAAACACTCACCCGCGGCACCCGCCGGCATGGGCCTGATTCCTGCCGGAGTCTTCGTGATGGGAACACCCGGTGAAACCCCCCACAAAAACGAGCAACCGGCTCATCGTGTCGAGGTAGATGCCTTTTGGTTGGATTTGAACGAAGTGTCCAACGCTCGGTTCCGTTCGTTTGTGGATGCCACAGGATATGTCACCACAGCGGAAAAGGTACCAGACTGGAAGGAGTTGAGTACGCAACTACCACCGGGAACTCCTACGCCCTCACCCGATAAGCTGGTACCCGGGTCGATGGTTTTTACGCCCCCCGCAGAAGCAGTTCCCACTGATAACGCTGCCAAGTGGTGGACCTGGACTCCCGGTGCCAATTGGCGCCACCCCGAAGGTCCATCCAGCGACCTCGCTGGCCGAGACGATCACCCAGTGGTTCATGTTTCGTGGTTCGATGCCAGCGCGTACGCCAAATGGGCAGGAAAACGTCTACCCACTGAGGCGGAATGGGAATACGCAGCCCGGGGAGGTTTGGAAAGCAAGCGTTTCATCTGGGGCGATGAATCTCCTTCTGAAACAACAATCAATCTCAATATCTGGCAAGGGCGCTTTCCTGATAAAAACTACATGCTTGACGGCTGGGCACGCACCTCGCCTGTGGGTATTTTTCCGGCCAACGGCTACGGGGTGCGCGATATGGCAGGAAATGTGTGGGAGTGGTGCGCCGACTGGTACCGGGCGGATGCATACCAACAACAAGCGGCTGGCAAGAGGGTGATCAACCCAATTGGCCCTGCGGATAGTTGGGACCCAAACGATTTACGTGTGGCCAAGCGGGTGACACGGGGTGGATCTTTTCTGTGCCATGACAGTTATTGCGAAAGCTATCGTCCGGGAGCCAGACGAGGAACTCCGCCAGACACAGGCATGTCGCACATCGGCTTTCGCTGTGCCCAATCATTGCCTCGATAATTACCACTATTCCATAATGTTAAAAAAGTAATTGCATCCTCAGCCCGGGAATGATGACCGCATCAAAGGCTTGTGTGCTGGGAGATGCGACCTGAAGGTCCAATGTCAGTCGACTGGCAGGCGTGAATGCCCAATTATAGAACAGTTCGACTCCGCATTCGTTTTGTTGCCTGAGAATAGGCGCTGACAACGCCTTGAATGAGTCGCTCAAACCCACGTAGAAGAAACCAGCACCCATACTGTCGAGTTTGCGGCTTTGCATCATGCTGCGTCCACCGACTCCAGCATTGGCCGTGTAAGCAATCGGATTGGGGTTGCCATCGGATACACCAAACTGGCCGAAGACACCCCACGTGCGTGTCTCATCGGAAGAATCGACCCAGACTGCCTGATAGCAGTTTGTGTAGACACACCAAGACCCAGTTTCGAGTGGTGTGAAAGCATCATCCAACAAAAGTGCGGGCGGTATGCTCAGGTATGCCGCCGGGTCAAAGGACCGGTATCTTGAACTGCTGTAAGTGCCACCAATATTGAAAATGCCTGGGCGATCCAAAAATTTTGTTCGCAGGATCAGGTCCGGTACAATAACAGCTCCCTTGGAAAACAGCCCCTGCATGCCAGTGGCTGCGCGTTCCTCCGGATCGAATACTGTGCACGTCAGAAATGGGGCGCCGTTACTCAGAAACGCCGCGCCAATTGCTGCCGTTGAATATGGGACTGTACGCGCGGCGATCGGGTTGAAAACCAGCGATGTATTCATGAATCCGCTGATTCCCGGACGCCCCATTCCAGGATCCTGACTGAAAAGTCCGTAGCGGACAGGGTATTCATCCAGCGTGTTGATTTTCCCGAAGTAAACAGCAAAATTCTCGCTTAAAGCTTGTGTGAATTTCAACCCGGTGATGGAAGTGATATCAGAATTAGGATCAGGAAACTGCATGGCGATATTGCTGGGCGCCAATAATCCGTCAATATTGTTAACAGAATTTCCGAAACGGGTTTCCGCGTGCATCGACACAAAGAAGCCTTGCCAAAGACCGGCCTTAGCACCATCGAGGTTGGCCAAATAATCAATTTTACCACCGTATTCCCAAGCTTCCTGACGACCACCCGAGGCTACCCCTTGGTAAAACTGCGTGGCGAACAGATCAAGCGTCATGCCCTTTTCCGCTAAACCGGAACGGGCTCCCCACCAATCACCGGAAATACGCGACCTGTTCCAAAGATCACCCGTGAACGGGTTGGGCGGCAAGGATATCGGTTCAGGTGCCGGATCATCCTCAATAGCAGGCAATTTCTCAGCATTTTGATTTTGTTGCGGCGCATCTGCCTGATCAGATTGAGCTGTTTCGGCAACTGTTTGAGCAAACAAAGCTTGCTGGCACGTGATAAATATCAGGCAGAGAATGAGCCAAATCCGAGCGACAGTTGTCATCTGATCTTCCCAACGCCTTGATATGAGACGGCTCGAAGCACCATTCAAAAATATCGTTCGTTTCTCGCATTTTCTATCGGCACGATTCCGTGCGCGCATTTGCATTCTGTTAAACGGTAGTTGAACCAATACTATTGATAACGAAGGATTTGCCAGATTTAACGATTATCCGGCCGTATATGATGAATGAGTTTATGCTTCTCTTCAGCCTAGCAATTCATGAAGGCAGAATTTAAAGACAACGGGAACAATAGGTTTTTGTCTTTAGAAGCTGCGGAAACAATTCCGGCTACTACGCCAACAAATAATATTACGTCAGTTGCACATGACGTTGGTTCCGATTTTCATGGCAGTTCGTTTGGTACACGGTTACAACAGACTTGATGCAACACCCGGCAACCACTTCGCCAATGTGAACAACAATCTGCGCAAGGACCCATGCTATGGCCAACACCGTCATCCGCCGTGAATTCATGGTCGCAGCCTTGGCTGGCGGAGTTTTGGCAGGTGCCCTGCCTGCCTCTTCCTATCGCCGCGTGGCAGGTTCCGGCAGCAAATTGCACATTGGCGCCATAGGTGTTGGTGGCCGCGGCGCGGGGGACCTCGATGCGGTTTCCAGCGAAAATATTGTTGCCTTGTGCGATGTCGATGCCAGGGCGCTGGGAGCAGCCGGTGCCCGTCATTCTGGTGCGCGCAAATATCAAGATTACCGTCAACTCCTGGAGCAAAAAGACCTCGAAGCTGTCATCATCGGCACCCCCGATCACCATCATGCACCACCCACCGTTCGGGCACTGAAACGCGGCCTGCATGTTTATTGCGAAAAACCCCTCACGCACACCGTTGCCGAAGCACGCCTCATCACCCGCTTGGCAGCCGATAAGAAAGTCGCCACCCAAATGGGCACCCAGAACCATGAGCACCCCGGGTATATTCGCCTTGTGGAATTGATCCAGTCGGGCGCCATTGGCGCTGTTCGTGAAGTGCATGTCATTACGGATAGACCCGGCCGTTGGTGGCCCCAAGGCGTTGATAAGCCCTTGGGCACGCCCAAAGTGCCTGCCAATCTGGACTGGGATCTCTGGCTTGGGCCGGCCGCCATGCGTGACTATCACCCGGCCTACGTTCCATTCAAGTGGCGCGGATGGTGGGACTTCGGTTGCGGTGCCATCGGAGACATGGCCATCCATCTGATGGACCCAGCATTCTGGGCACTCGAGCTGGGCTCCCCCTCCGGGCTGGTGAAGGTTACCTCGGAAGGACCACCAGCCAATGCCCTGAGCGCCCCAAAATGGATGCACACGGTGCTTGAATTTGGTAAACGAGGCAAATTGGCTCCCGTAAAAGTCCATTGGTACGAGGGAGAAACCAAGGCACCCGCCGCTATTGCGGCTGACCTGCCCATGAACGGTTCACTGTTCATAGGCGACGCAGGCAAGATTGCCATTCAGCACGACCAGATGCCCAAGCTGCTGCCAGAAGAAAAGTTCAAAGATTACCAAGGCCCTGCCGCATATTTACCCAAGTCACCGGGGCACCATCGCCAGTGGATCGATGCTTGCAAAAATGGCACGCGCACGGGCAGTCACTTTGGATATTCGGGGCCATTTACCGAAATCGTACTTCTGGGGAATATCGCCCACCGCGCCGGTGGCACCATCGAATTCGACCCTGTTCTGGGCAAAGTAACCAACATGCCATCAGCCAACATTTTCTTGAACAAAGAATACCGCAAAGGCTGGGAAATATAAGGCTGCACTGATTGGAAGCACGCTCCCCGGGAACGCCAATCTCCTGATTGGCGTGTATCGATTTAATGGCATCACGCCACCCATTAAATCATTCAGCCCTATAAATGTGGCACATTCACAGTGGGCCCCCCGGTGATGGTTTCCTCAACCGAAGATACCATAGCCCTGCTGTTGTCACGCCCATCATTCCCAATGAAGCCACCATGGTGATGGTTCCAGCCACAGCCACCATCGGCCCGGCCGAGTGACGTAGCTGCCGCCATGCCACCACAGGCAAGGTTTCAGTGTCTGGTCCACACACAAATACTGCCACCACGGCGTCGTTCAGCGAAATCACAAAAACCGCCACGGCTGAGGCTACCAGCCATGGCCAAAGGAGCGGCAAGGTTATGCGCCACGCCACCACCGACGGATTTGCGCCAAGGCCAGCCGCCGCAGCTTCCAGTTCCTGAAGCGATGGCGTGAAGCCCATCCGTACAACCAACAAAGCGACAGGAAACCCCAGCAATGTGTGGGCCCCAATCAAGCATGGCCATTGGCCCGCCAAACCTATGGCGTAAGCCACCTGCAACAATCCCAACCCCAATGCCACCCCAGAAACGGTTGCAGGCATCAGCAACGCTCCCAAAACATAATAACGGAATCGCTGAGGCCATTCCCGCAGGGACCATGCTGCCGCGGTTGCCAACGGTACGGCAATGCCTGCCGCAACGCATGCGGCAATAAGGCTTCGAAAAGCCGCGCGCGACCATTGTGGTTCATTGATAAAATCAACATACCATCGCATCGACCAGCGCGTGGTTGGCAGCGTCAATAAGGAATCGGCTGAAAAAGATGCCCAAAACGTCATAACCAACGGAATCTGCAACAATATCAGAACAAACCAGCCTGAAAGGCGCACAATTATGGGATTTTTCATGGCCGCGGCCGCCACGATCCTGCGGCCATGGCACTGGCTGTAAGAACCATCAGCACAACGCCCTCGGCGGCGGCGCGTGGCCACCGGCCGAGGTCAAACGCCTCGTGGTGGATTTCAACTGCCAGAGTCGATTGATCCGGGCCGCCCAAAAACAGGGGACCGAGAAAAGCCCCAAGCCCCCAGACCCAGCCCAGTTGTAGTGTTAAAGCCACAGCAGGCAACGAAAGCGGCCAGATGATCCAGCGAAGCACCTGCCACCGGGATGCACCCAACCCGCGTGCAGCGGGTACCAAATGAGGGTCGATACCGCGTAAAGCAATCACCAGAATGAGCGTGCTGTAAGGAACCAGCAACCACATTTCTGCAATCAGCGATCCAATCCATCCCCGTGGTAACAACCGTTGCAATCCAAAAAGCGATGCAAGAACTCCAGACAGCCTTGGAGCCAATATGAGCACCATCATTCCCATGAACCGTAGCCCTGCAAAAGGCGCGGCCAGCAGGGCTAGAAGTGCGCCGATGGCCGTCGACAACAAACTGACTCCCAATCCTGTCAGTATAGTTGTCAGCACAATGCCACGGTGATGCGCATCACCCATGGAAGCCCATGAACTCAGCGAAACGCTACCCGGTTCAAACAAACCAGCACCCGCACCGGGTGCATGCAAACTCATCCGCACGGTCACAATGG
>Ga0209598_10003680_pt1 | contig 11489 bp, 8 predicted proteins | sample M_140807_EF_Meta_FD_187317 | JGI IMG/M metagenome (GOLD analysis project Ga0209598, IMG submission 187317) | Freshwater microbial communities from Lake Montjoie, Canada to study carbon cycling - M_140807_EF_MetaG (SPAdes) (version 2) | ecosystem: Environmental > Aquatic > Freshwater > Lake... | reverse complement strand
TCGTCCATTGGAATGCACTCCGCATCGGAAATGCCTCACTAGACGGTCACCTAGAATGCGGCCAAGGCTGACCGCTTACCAGTGCCTCACTTCGAGACGTCGGGGTCGGTCAGGTCGGCCTGCGCCAGACCGTGCCGGGAGAGGTCCCGTCCACGCACGTCCTTGCCAATATCACTCCCAGCCATCGGTCGATCGTAAAGCGCCGGCACGCGGTCGCTTCCGGGTAGCAATCCTGCCACCCGGCAAATACCCCGCGGCTGGCGTGTTATGGTGTCAAGGCACACGGCAACGGGTTCTAGGTCCTGTTGATTGACGCCAAATGAGGAGTGCGCCGTGCGGCGCTCCGACTTGCCCGTCAGCAAGCCGTTGCCGGTCCTTTCGGATCCCGGTTGCCCCGCCGCTGCCGGTACACCCACCCGAGAGGACGCCACTATGGCGACTGGAACCATCATCCGTCTTGTCCGTGACCGAGGCTTCGGATTCATCCGCGGCGAGGATGGCAAGGAAGTTTTCTTCCACGCCACCGGCGTAGTCAACGGCATCTACGACAACCTCAACGAAGACCAGATGGTCACGTATGAGAAGCAGGCCGACACCCGTGGACGCGGCGAGCGTGCCGTGAACGTCCGCCCGGCGTAAGCCTCCCCACCCAACGGACGGCCAACCGCCGTTCGCATCCCGGACTCCGACCGGATGACCCAGGATTTCCTGCGTCACCCGGTCGCTTCGTTTCCCCCACACCCCTTACGCGTCGCGCACGTTAATCCGGGTCACCACGGGGTCCTTGTCACTCCACGGGAAGTTCACCCACTTGTCCGTGTAGCGCCACACGAAGTCGCACTTCACCTCTGAATGAGGCTTCTCGTACAGCACCGCGATCTTCGAATCGGCCACCTTCCCCTCGCAAAACTCGTTCACCAGCTTCAGCGTGCGCCCGGTATCGGCCACGTCATCCACCACGAGGATCCGCGCACCACTCACGTCCACCAGGCTTGGCACCGGTGGCAGCATGATCGGCATCGGCAGGCGTTCGTCGATACCCGTGTAGAACTCCACGTTCAGGGTGTAGGTGTTCTTGACCGACAGCGCGTACCCAAGCGCGCCCGCGGGCAGCAAACCACCCCGGGCAATCGCCAGGATGATGTCGGGTTCATATCCCGATTCGGCCACCATCGTCGCCAGTTCCCGACTGGCCGTCCCGAACAGTTCCCACGTGAGGATCTCGCGCGCTGCCACCATCGTCTCGCCTTCCCTCTCCGGCGCCCGGTTCAGTCATGCGCCGCCGCACAGGGCGACACGAAGGCGAACCGGGCGGGATGGGGTTGTACCGGACCGGGACGTCACGGCGGGATCTCGTCCCAACCCGCCTCTGGAAATCCACCCGATGGGGAAACCGCAGAGAACCGGGCCCCCACCCCACCTGATTGCAAGACGCTTCCCTTTTGCGGTGGGGTGGACGATTGAAACTTGAATGCCCCCTGAAACCGGGTCAGCACAGGGGGCCAGACAACGGTCAGTGGTGCGTCAGACCCGCCGCGTGGCGCCCACCGATGGGAACCTCACGACCCTCGTCGAGGTCCAGTTGGTCAAGTGCGCACACGATATCCAGTCGGTCACCGTGTCCCGCACTCGCCATCCGTCCGTGCATGCGTTCGAGTGCCGCCGGGTCGTTCGCCGGCCAGGTCACGTTCTCCAAGTTGAAAGCCGCGATCTCTTCGGCAGTCAGGTGCTTGATCGCCATCAGCGACGCCAGGACACCCTCATCGGTGTCATGTGTCCGCACGATCTCCTCGAACGTCTCCGCATCGGTCCCGAACAGTTCAAAGACATCGGCACTGAACCCGCGATGGGAGACATACTCACCCAGGGTCCCGGCGATGTGCGCCCGCATCTTGTCGATCACCCGTGCCAGCAACACGATGCCGCCGACAGTGTCATGCCCGCTTCGCGGAACGCCGTTGATCAGGTCCATGTGCCATTCTCCCTGTTTCGTGCGCCCCACCGGCCAAGCCACGCGCAGTTCGGTCGACAGCGACCGGTCGGCTAGCTTTGGACGCGCCCTCAAGTCTACGCGTCGCTACCAAGAAGAACCGTCAGCCCGTCCGGGCCACATTGACCACGCGCATCAACCGGGATCGCGTCGGGTCCTGAAGTCGTTCCAGTTCCAGTTCCCGTCGCATCCCCTCCAGGGCATCCGGATCGAACAAGTTGTCAAGATCGAGGGTCCGCGCCAGGGCAACCAGTTCCTCAAACGGGATATCCGCCGTCTTGCGGTCCGTCCGGTATGCCCGCCGGTACGCCACCGTCTGTGGGGTGATGCCGGCCGGCCAGAACACCGTGCGTCCGTCAGGATCGATCGTGCGATGGACCGACCGGTCAACCGCAGCGAGGACAGCTTTCCGGATCACCGCGCCTGCACGCCCGAAGCCGTGGGCCTCGGCAACCCGCCTGACCAGGACATCGTCGAAGACCGGACCCTCCGTCGCGATAACCAATGCCGCCATCTGGCGCACCACCGTCTGGTAGGCAGGTTCGTAGAACAGCGCCCCCGCGGGACGGATTCCCGATGTCCCGAAATCGGACACGACGTACACCGGGTGGACGACCGTCACCGGTGGATTCACCAAAGGCGCGACCACCACCGCTGCGTAGTGCGCCCCCACCTCCTCGTCAGCCGCCTCCCCATTCCCCTGTTCGGGAACGGGTTGGGGGGTTAGGCCAGTCACTCCGGGAGCTAGCCCGGTCTCCCCGACACCCCGGCCAGCATCGGACTGCCGGTCATCCGCAAGGAGTTCGTTCAGGGCGTCATGCAGGCGTGTCGCCGACCGGTCCATCGTGACCCACCAGTCCGTCGACCAGACGCGCAGGATCTTCCACCCCAGATCGCGCAGGACAGCCTCGCGCAAGCGATCCCGGTCACGCGCCGTCGCCGACCGGTGATAGGTCGCACCATCACATTCGATCCCGGCGAGATACCGTCCCGGATGGTCGGGATGCACCACCGCTAGGTCGATCCGGAATGACGACACCCCCACCTGCATGCGGACTTCCCACCCCTGCGCCTGCAAGACCTCCATCACCGCCGTCTCGAACGGCGACTCCGTCATTGCCCGCGGAACATCGGTCGCCTGCGCAAGCGCCACCGGACCACGTTCGGCGTAGTCCAGGAAGTGCTTGAAATCGCGCACACCTGCCGGAGTCGTCGGCGTCAGCGTGATGTCGTCGGCACGGAGTGTCCCGAAGACCACAAGTTCCCGCCTCGCCCGCGTGATCGCGACATTCAGCCGGCGTGCACCACCACCGAGGTTCAGCGGGCCGAAGTTCCGGTACACACGACCATTGCCATCCGGCCCGTAGCCGATCGAGAACAGGATCACATCGCGCTCATCGCCCTGAACGGTTTCCAGGTTCTTGACGAAGACCGGCCCGTCCTCCGACGCCCCGAACCGGGCCTCGACTTCGGGCTTGGTCTGCCGTTCCTTGTCGAGAAGGTTCTCGATCAACCGCGCCTGTTCGGCATTGAACGTGACGATCCCGATAGATGGCGCACTTCCGTCCGCAGTCAGGCGTCGCACCACATCGGCAACCACCGCGCGCGCCTCGGAGATGTTCGTCCGCGCCCCACCTCGGTCGTACGTACCGGGCACGTTCACGTAGCGCACCGCACGTTCGCCCGAGACTGGCGACGGGAAGGTGATCAGTTGTCCGTCGTAATACCGCTGGTTCGAGAACGCGATCAACCCCTCGTCACGGCTCCGGTAATGCCAGATCAGCCGCTTTTCCGGGAGGCGCGCCGCCAGGCACTCATCCAGGACGCTCTCCAGATCCTCGACTTCCTCGGGGTCGGCCGACTCGGTGTCCGCCCTCTCAAAGAAGTTCGTCGGCGGCAACTGCTTCGGATCACCCGCCACGATCACCTGGCTTCCACGGGCAATCGCACCGATCGCATCCCAGACGGGCAACTGTGACGCCTCGTCAAAGACCACCACATCAAAGACCCCGTGTCGTGCCGGCAAGTACTGCGCAATCGACAGCGGACTCATCATCAGGCACGGCGCAAGGACCGGGATGACATCAGGAATGCGGGCGATCAGCGTCCGGATCGGCAGGTGACCCCGACGCTTCTGCAGTTCGCGGGCCAGGAGCATCCACTGTTCACTGGACGCGACCTGCCCGCGCGACGGCACCGAGGACGCCAGACGCGCCTTGATCACTCCGGCTGCGAGTTCCGTCAACCGCGCGTCAGACTCCCGGAACCGCTGGATCACCCGTTCATGGGTTGACGACCGGAACTGGTTCAGACCCGCCTCGGCATTGACAACCGCGTCAATCCACCCACGTGCATACGCCAAAGACCCGGCCTCGGTCATCTGCCCGGCGGTGATCGTTCCGTCAATGAAGGCAGTGATGATGATGCCAAGCCCAGCTTCGAGTGCAGGCCCGCGGACATCATTGCCACCGGATCCCAACGCTTCACCGGACGCCCGTTGCCACGCACACCAGGCCGGCAGGTCAAGTGCCGCCTCAACCCAACCATTGGCAACGGGAACCACACTGGAGATCCAAGCATCATCCAATGGAAGACCCGGCCACCCCACCCCACCTGATTGCAAGACGCTTCGCTCGGGCCACCCCACCCCACCTGATTCCCCTGTGCCTCGCCCGCCGATCTCACCGGATGCCTCGACCGCGTCACGGGCATCGGCGAACCGCCGGAATGCGGCGCGCGCCTGTGCCAACCGCTCGCGGGTCCCGGACGCATCCGGCGTCAACGCCACGTCAAGTCGTTGACGCAGCCCCGTCAGCCAGTCACTCAGCCCCCTCTCGCCCGCGTCAGCCTGATCCAACACGGCCGCGTCAACCTGCTCCCCCTTCCCGTGTCGGGATTGGGGGTTTTGGCCCGCTTCCGAGGCCACACCGGTCCCACCGCGGACTTCTCGCGCAAGCTCGACTGCCCGGTCGGCCCACGCAATCGCCTCACGCACCGCTTCAAGATCGGTCTCCGGTCCGGCCCAGACCGTCCCGAAGCGTTCCAGCACCTCGGACTTCGTGTTGAAGACCGCGCGCAGTCCCGCGATCTCCCGCAGGCCCCGCAGTTCTGCGCCCGCATCCTCGGGACGCGATGTCGAACCCTTCACACCGGCAGCATCGGTCGCCACATGCATCGCAACCGCCTGCCATAGCAGACGCGTCCGCCACCACGCGAAAAGCACGAATGCCCCGGACGCCTCCTCCCACTCGGCGACAACCCGGTCGAAGTCCAGTTCCCACACCGTCTCGCGCCACGCGCGTGCAAGTCCTTCGACCGCCCGGTTCATCGCAACCAGGGCGTCCACCCACTCGTCCATCGCCACCCGCAGTGCCACCCGATCCACCGACAGCACCCGATACCCGGCGGTGGCACCCGGTGCTTGCAGGTGATCAATCAGGTCATGACGCGTTTGCAGTCGTGCCGGATTGCCGGTCGGTGCCACGTCCAGGAACTCCGCCACCGGCACCAACGCCGGAAGCACCGCCTGCGCCTCCCGGATGAACGCCACCGCCAACCCGAGGAACTCCCGTTGCCACGCCGGAGTCCACACCCTCTTCCCCACCACGCGCAACGGATGGACCGAAGGATTGCCGATCTCCTTACCCAGATCAGCCAACTCCGTCAGGCGCTGGGCCATCACCCGCAACGCTTCCTCGGTGTCGGCAGCCGGATCAGCGCACTCGATCGTCAATCCGGGCGCCAAGCCACGGCCGACGATCACCTGCCCGAATGCCCCGTAGGCGGACATGCCGTTCGGCCAACGGCGGTGCAGCACCTCCACATGGGCATTCAACTGGTCACGCGTCGCCTGCAACGCCTCCGCCGTGAGGCGCCACGGTTCATCCACACCGTTCGACTGGAACTCCCATGCCGTGCGCAACTGGTCCAGTACCGCAGACTTCTGCGCCTTGGCCGAGTGCACCTCAAGGCAGAATGGTCCCAGACCGGCCTTTTCCAACCGGCGACGCACCACGTCCAGGGCGGTTACCTTCTGAGAAACGAACAACACCGTCTTTCCCGCCGAAAGCAAGTGCGCGATCAGGTTCGAGATCGTCTGGCTCTTGCCCGTCCCGGGAGGGCCATAAAGCACGAAACTGCGCCCCTCGGTCGCCGCCACAATCGCCGCCGTCTGTGAAGAGTCGGCTTGCAGGGGCAACTTCAGGTCGGCAACCCCCATGCGCTTGTCCAGGCCAACCGCTTCCGGCAGCGGTGAATCGTCAGCCAAGCCAGACCCACGCATCTCCACGAGCCGTCGCACCACCGGGTTCTCAAGCAGATCCGCCGCCTGATCGCCCAGTTGCTTCCACATCAGGAACTTCGCGAATGAGAAGGTTGAAAGCGCCACCTCCTCGGTGACCTCGAACCCCGCGAGATCCTTGAGATAGGTACGGACCATCGTCCAGATCCCGCGGACGTCAATCCCGTTTGCGTCCACCGGGAGGTCGCCGTCCAGTTCCGGTATCTGCACACGGAAGTCCTGTCGCAGCATCTCAAGGAGGGTCGGGTTGATCGTGGCCGGTTCGTCGTGCCGGCGCAGCGTGAACCCCGACCGCACACCCTTGCGTTCCAGGGCAACCGGGACCAGCAGCAACGGCGCCCGGTACGTCCCGGCCCGGATTGCCCCGCGCGCTTCCGTCGGCTTCGGCGTCCAAGAGACAAACCCGATGGCAAGGTAGAGATTGTTCGCGCCGGTCTCCTCCATCGTGGTGCGCACCGTGCGGTACAGGTCCAGCACCCGCGCCTCAAGGTCCTCGGGTGTCAAGGTCGTGTGCACGGCATTCCCGGCAAGCGCGTCAGCCGCCAACGCGATCCGGTCCGGGACGATCGCCTCCACACCCGGGATTGCGGAGGTCGAGGAACCCCGCCGGGACGCCGGTGCCGGATCGGGCAGTAGCCGCAGCGAGGCACCACCAGCCAAACGGTCCTCAAGTGCACCCGCATCCGGACAGAGCAACTCGATGGTGCCTTTGCCCACCTTGAAGTTGAGCAGCTTGTTCCGCATCGAGAGGTCAAGCAACCGACGCTTCCACCGTTCAAGCCGTCCCGCCGGCCGTTCCGCGTCTCCCTCACCAATCGCCATGCGGTCGGCCAGTTCGGCGCGGTCGCCCAGCGAATACGTCGGCCCGGCTTCCACAACCGGGCCATCCACAGCCACGGAAGGGCCGGTTAGCGACAGCGGCCGGATGCGCCGGATGCGTGCGCGGTGGATATCCAGTGCCACTTCAAAGCCCTGCGGGGCATCAATCCGGACCGATGATCCCCCTTGGACCGTCGCCTCATGGAACGTGACCGGTGCCTGACCGCCCGACCGCACGGCCAGCATCGTGGTCTCGATCAGCCGAAGTTCGTCAAGCGCAATCCGTTTCCGCAGGAGTTGCGGTTCGTCAATCGTGGTAATCACGATATCGGTCGGTTCCAACCAGACGCCCACCAGAGCATGGCCCTCTAGCAGCACCACCAACGGGTGGAACCCCATCTGTTCCAGGCACGCCGCATAGAGGAGTGTCAGGTCCAGGCACGTCCCGACCTTGGTGCCAACCACCATCGCCGGCAACCGGACCTTCTGCCCCTCGCGTTCGAAACTCGCCGGAGGCAAGGAATAGGCAATCTGTTCGTCCCAAAGCGCGCCCCAGAGGGCCTCGGCACACTCCAGCACTCGCGCACGGCCACCGGGTCCGTAGCCCGCAAGCGCGGGATCGCGGCGCGCGGTCCGCAACTTCTCGGCGGTGTTGCGCAGGATCACGTCCACCGCCGGATCATTCGGGCAGACGAAGGCCGCCAGGAGTTCGGGGGAATGTCGCATCCCCGTCCACTCGGCCGGCGCCATCAGTTCGCATGGGGCAACCGCCCGGCCAGCCTCCCGGTCCGGTGTCGTGACGGTGCACGTGACCGATGCCCGCATCGCCTCGGTCAGGCGCAGGAAGATGCCCGGATCGAGTGTTGCCACCACCGACGGGATGGTTCGCGCCTCACCCGCCCGCAACCGGTCGATCGGGAACGGCGTCACCATGAGGAACGACGGGTCCGACGTCACCGTGACGGTCAGGTTCGAGATGTCCATCGCCGAGGTGTTGCGAAGTTCGATCACCCCGAGGACGGGCACCCCATTCTGGTGGAACGCGATGTTCAGTCGCGGCACGACGTCCAGCGTGACCGTCACGTCTGGCATTGCCCCCCCGGGATTGTCCGTCACCGACCCACGCGCGTCGCCTGAAATCATCGCGGCATCATCGCACATGCACCCCACCCTCAACCCTAGCCGTCGCGGGGACGCGCCCAAACCCGGTCGATGATCGCCCCCGCCAAGAACCCAACGATTGTCCCGATCACCGTCCAGACCATCACGATCGGCCCGAGTTCACCGAACAGTGGCTCCGGCAAATCGGCCCGGCCAATCGATGCAATCACCGCCACCATCGACCCCACAAGCATCCCGCCGACCACGCCGATGGCGACGTTGAGGACGATGTCGCGCCAGGCATCGAAGACGTGCCCGGGAACCATCTGGGCACGGATGCCATACAGCGACCCCAGCATGCCCCCGAGCATGATGCCCACATTCACGGGCGCCCAGATCGCCGGAACCAGCGTGTCGTGCACCATCAGCTTGATCACAACGACGGCAGTGGCCACCCCGAAGGCAGTACCACCACGCCACGCCCATCTCAGCATTCATGCATCCTACCCGTCCCAAAGTGCCTCACCACGTGGGCCTCGTTCCCACCTCTCCCTTCGCAACATGGGAGGGATTGGGGGTGGGGGTCCCTCTCTCTCTATCCACCACCTCACAATCCCCTTGCCGGCGGGGGCGCCAGCGCTCCCAGCAACGACACCTCACCGCGCGGGCCACCGGGCACCGCCACCACCCCGTTCAACTTCCTGATGGACGACACCTCCCCCGTGCAGGCTGTCATCGACGCATTCACGTCTGGCGACCCGGTCACCGCCATCGCCCGTGGGTTCGCCATCGAAGCGTCATATCCCGACGACCCCGCAGTCCTGAACCACCTCGGTGCCATCCACTTGCAGTACAGCCAACCCGCACACGCCCTGCGCGTCCTGCGTCGCGCCTTCGACCTGGCCCCAACGTCCTCGGTCATTTGCGTCAACCTTGGCCTCGCACTGGAGGTCGACCAACAGTTCGGGGCCGCTGCCGACGCGTTTGGACTTGCCGCCGCCTACAAGCCCGACTTCGTCGTCGCCCACTTCAACCGGGGCCGGATGTGCGTCCGCACCGAACGCTTCCAGGACGCCACCGATGCCTTCGCCGAGGTCATCGTCCGCGAACCCACCAACGCCGACGCCTGGAACTACTGGGCCGGGTCGATGTCACTCCTCAACCGCCTCGACGAGGCATTGTCCGGATACGAACGCGCCTTGACCATCAATCCCGGTCACCTCAGCACCCTCCGGGACCACGCCATCGTCGCCATGCGTGCCGGGCAACCGGTCAGGGCCCTGCCCAGTCTGGACCGTGCACTCGCCATCGACCCGTCGTGGGCAAACGGACAGCAGCACCGGGGCCGGGCGCATACCCAGTCCGGGCGCTTCGCCGACGCCGAAACCGACTTCGCCATTGCCCTGACGCTCGACCCCGGCAACCGAGACGCCCTCAACGGACGCGCGTGGTTGCGCCACATCTCCGGCGACCGGATGGGGTGCCTGCGAGACCTTGAAGCACTCGTCGCCGAAGATCCGACCAACGCCGAAGCACGCGCCTTCCTCGGCCTGGCCTACCTGCGCGAGGAACGCTTTGCCGAAGGGTGGTCCGCGTACGAGTCCCGGTGGGACGTCCCCGCGAACGCCGGCATCTTCGATGGCGCCACCAGATTCCGGTGGGACGGCAGCCAGGACCTCACCGGCCGGTCAATCCTGGTCATGTCCGAACAGGGATTTGGCGACACCATCCAGTTCTGCCGGTACGTGCCGATGCTCGTCAACCGCGGTGCCCGGGTGATCCTCGCCGTCCAGCCGCCCTTGCAGGGACTGATCGCCGGGATGCCGTGGGCGCACCACCTCGTGACCGACAACGCCCCGGTCCCGGACACCGATTTCTTCTGCCCGATGCTCAGCCTCCCGCAAGCCTTCGGCACCGAACCCGGAACCATCCCATCTCCCGGCCGCTATCTCAAGACCTCCCCGGAAAAGCGCGCGTCATGGCATCACCGCCTCGCCATTCCGGATCACTTCCCTCTCCCGTCGCACACGCACACCGATGGCGGCGCAAATCTCTCCCCTCTCCCGTCGCAAACGGAGCCACGCGCAGGGGGTTGGGGGTCTCTCCCTCTCCCCACGGGCAACACCAACCCACTCATCGGCATCTCGTGGCGAGGCAACCCCGGCAACCGTGGCGATGCCCAGCGCAGCATTCCCCTCACCACCTTCGTGGAGGCCCTGCCCGCCGGGCTCCGGTACGTCAGTCTCCAGAAGGACACCACCGAAGACGAACGTGCCCACTTGGCCGCGTGGGGCATCCTCGATGTCGCCGAGGCACTGGACGACTTCGCCTCGACTGGCGCGCTATGCGACGTGCTGGACCTCATCATCACCGTCGACACCAGCATTGCCCACCTTGCCGGTGCCCTGGCGAGACCGGTGTGGATTCTCCTGTGCCGCATCCCCGACTGGCGATGGTTCGTGGACCGGACCGATAGCCCGTGGTATCCCACCGCCCGCCTCTACCGGCAGGCAACCGCCGGCGACTGGGCACCCGTCATCACGGCCATCCGAGCGGACCTCTCGTCCGTCACCACCGGGCCCTGAACGGCGTGTCCGCCGCCCCATCCCATCGCCCCTGATTGCACGTCGCTTCGCTCACTGGTTCCCTAGATCTGCTTGTAGATCCCACCCAGGCACTTGCTGTTCTTGCAGATCAGGCCCGCGCACGTGCCTCCCGCGATATGACCGCATTTGTCGCACTGGTAGTAGTCCGGGTGGTTCTGGCTTCCACAGACCTGGCACATGGGACGTGATGGCATCGGATCCTCCTCAGTAATACATGCAGTTCAGGGAAACACTAACTGAAAGAGATGTCTGCGGGCATCTCGGCACCACACGATCCTCATCCGCCGCGAACACCGTCAGGCATCCACGAACCTCATCCTGGTCCGCTGGCATCCCTGCCCGGATCGCTTTGCCCACCATGCCCCATCACAAGACGTGTCAAGTCATGCCTGTCGATTAAGGCCGACGTGTGCAAAGTCTCACCCGATCCCACTCTCAACCACCCACAGTGCTTCATCCGCCGCGAACACCGTTGGGCATCCACGAACCTCATCCTGGTCCGCGGGCATCCCTGCCCGCATCGATTCGCTCCCTAAACCGTGACCCATCAGCGAAGGTGCGCCACCACCTGGTTCAACGCCGCCGGGAACGAGTGTCCCAGCAGCGTCGCGCGTTGGGGCGACCATCCCCGCACCGGGTCCGTCGCCCAACTGGTGTCCTTGAACGGTTGCTC
>Ga0209598_10003678_pt1 | contig 11491 bp, 10 predicted proteins | sample M_140807_EF_Meta_FD_187317 | JGI IMG/M metagenome (GOLD analysis project Ga0209598, IMG submission 187317) | Freshwater microbial communities from Lake Montjoie, Canada to study carbon cycling - M_140807_EF_MetaG (SPAdes) (version 2) | ecosystem: Environmental > Aquatic > Freshwater > Lake... | reverse complement strand
CAGCGCCACAGTGCCGCTCGGAGCCACCACTGGCTCAGTGAGGGTCTCCACCGCCACCGCTAGCGCGACAAGTCCCACGGCCTTCACTGTCACCACGCCACCTGCAAGTGTCGTCATCAGTCAAATCTACGCTGGCGGAGGCCGCTCGTGGTCGGATTACAGCCATGACTATGTGGAGCTCTACAATGCAGGAACCACACCAGCGCAGCTCGATGGTTGGTCACTTCAGCTCACCGGTGGCTCAAGCGCACGATGGACGACGATTCCGCTCAAAGGCGCCATTCCCGCCCGTGGCTACTATCTCGTCGCTCTCGCCGGGGGCGACTATGCCTACGATCTGCCAAAAGCCGATGCTTCGGGATTCTACGATCTCGCTGCCAAACAAGGCAAGGTGGCCCTCATGAGAACCGCTACACCACTGATCGTCTCCTCGCCCCTCGGTCTGGCAACCCTCAGCGACTTCGTCGGCTACGGCAACACCAACGCCTATGAAGGTGCCTACCCAGCGATCAGCCCCGAGCGCTACTACGCCATCTTCCGGGCCGACGGCGGGGCCACAGACACCAATGACAACTATCAGGACTTCGATTGGAACTACGCCTCACCGCGCAACTCCGCTACTCCAGTCACCCTTCGCAAGAACCAGCTCCGCCCAAGAACAGGCCGTTAAAAGCCGATTCACCCCCAGCCCAGGCTGCATGCCCCTCCACATGCAGCCTGGCCCATTTTTGAACCCTCCCGGTCAGCGATGGGGCGGTTGAGCATCCAGAATCGCCGTGCATCGAGTCGGATACGGCCAGGTCCGGCTAAGGGAGCTTTCTGGCTAAGACGGTGATCGGCACTGCCTGCTGCAAGGTCCTATCCAGTATTTCAAACCCAAAGCGCTCAAAGAGACGCTCGGCGGATTCTGTAAAAACATGCAGACGCTTCGCTCCCGCACTGGCTGCAAGCTCGATAGCGGCCCGAATCAACTCCAAGCTGTGTCCACACCCCCGCCGATCCGAAACGACATACAAACTTGCAAGCCATGGATCCAAATCCGGCCGCGCCGGGCAGTCGCCGAAAATAACACTCACGGATCCCACCAATTCCTTACCCTCGTGCAGCACAAGAGTTGCAGGTAACGAGCCATCCGCATTTTGACCAAGCAATTCCGCGCGCACAGCCTCAGCGCCCCAATCTGTGTAAAGGTGTCCCCATTCTGCAGCATGCAGACCGGCAAGCTCGTCCAGAAAAAAGGGAACATCAGCAAAATGCGAAATCATAGAAAAACTAGAAAACCGATCATCTAACGCGATAAACCTACAATCAATCCCACGATGGTTCCGTAGAGCATGTGGGCTCCCAGTTGGGCGAGGCCGGTGGCAGGACCGCGTTCGTGGTAGCGCGCGTCCGGGTGGTGTTCCATGATCAAAATCGACACTAGCAGCATGACTATGACTCCATGAATGCTGCCGAGCAACAGACCAGTGAGGGCGTTGAATGGCAGCGAGGAAAGACTCAAAAATGTGGAGTAAACGAATGCAAAGCCGATACCCATGGCGATGTGAATGGTCATACCCACAGGGAAAGCCGACCGATTGCGGGAACCCACGACCAAAGCCCCTCCGGCGCGAATGACATCCACGTGTGCGAGGCCCAGCCAGCGGGGCAGGAGAAGAAAGAGAGTCATGGCTACAGTCCCGGCAAGACCACCCGACAGCAACATTATTGAATTTTTCATAGCTCAAGATCGGATAGAGCGAGCCATTTCAAAATGGGGTGATCGCCCGTCGATCAGCGCCATTTCAGAAGCGTCGGAACCGCAGCTGTGTCGCAGCCTGCGGGAAAGACCCCATTGGAGAGCAATGGACTGCGTGCCCATATTTGCGGCGCAGAAAACAACACAATGAAAACCATAAAATATTTCACCCTCACCGCATCCTTGTGCGCGCTCTTTATGTCATCCGCCTTCGCTCTTCCGCCATGGAAAGGCGGGCCGGCATTGGAAGTCATCGAAAAGAAATCCGATGTCGAGAAGCTCGGCCCGAAATCTCAACTCGTCCTTGTCTGCAAAGCGTCGAACACCGTGACGATCATCGATATCAAAGACGAGAAACAAGCTAGGAAATTGTGCGCCGAAGGATCCATGATCGAGTGCAAGGACTGTCACAAAGACTACAAAGTGATCTGGAAGAATTCTCCAGCGAAGTCCGGCAGCCCTGAAGTCAAAATGGATATCGTCAACGCCAAAGGCGAGTCCTGCATGTTTCTTGCCAAGCTGAAATAATCCGCATCAGGAAAAACGCACCTTCGATAGCGCCTCAGCGCTGTCGGAGGTGAGAATTTCTTTTCCAATCGATTTTGAAAGTGCAGGCTATGGCACCAAAAATCGACCATGCGCATTGCCATATCTGGATCCCATTCCTTGGGGAAATCGACTGTTGTCAACGAGTGGATTGCAAAAAATCCTGCCTTCCGTCGCGAGGAGGAGCCTTACCGAGCGCTCGGGCTTTATGGCCCCTATGAAATTCTCTTTCGCGATGCCTCCACGAAGCTGCACAATGGCATTCAGATGTATTACAACATCAGCCGGATTCATCGGTATGGTGTATGCACGGATGATGTGATTTTTGACCGTGCGCCTGTTGATTACATCGCTTATTCCCAATACACAGCGAACCAGGGCAGCACGGATATCGACGATGCTTTTGTGGAGTCGATGGTTCCTGCCGTGCGGGAATCGCTGGATCATTTGGACATTCTGGCATTTGTGCCGAAATCCGACGCCTGGCCGGTCGAGATGGAGGCGGATGGCATCCGGCCGGTCGATCATGCCTATCGCGATGAGGTCGATGCGATTTTCAAACAAATCTATCGCGAGGGTCGGTTTCAGGTTTTGCCGGAAAGGAATCGTCCGCTTCTGGTAGAGTTGTGGGGTCCGAGGGAGCAGCGATTGAATCAATTGCAGGCGGCGATGGAGGAAGTGAAATCCTCAAAAGCAGGTGCCCGATGAGAAACGGCCTCACGGACGAGATGTTGAGCGGGCCGGCGGTGGATTTGTATCGTCAACTCGTGCCGGGAGTTCCCATGCGCGATCGCTGGGTGGCAGAGATTCGGGAATTGTGGGGAAAAAAAGATCATCCCAGCCTGAACGATTTTCCTGAAGTCGAAGTCTCGGAAATCAGCCTGCCTTCGGTTGAAGCCGGAGTCGATGTGCCGGTGACACTTTGCACGCCGCCGGGAGCCTCTGCTCACGCTTTTGTGTATTTACATGGTGGCGGATGGATCGCTCCTGCTTCGGGAAAACACATCGGCTGGGCTAAACGCATAGCGGCTTTATCCGGGCAAACGGTGGCGGCCGTGCATTACAGGCTGGCACCAGAGGATAGATATCCATGCGCTTTGCATGATTGCGTCGGCGTTTTTCGTGCCATAAAAAAATTGTTCACCGGTGAGATCACGGTTGGCGGCGACTCGGCGGGGGCCAATCTGGCGGCGGCGCTCTGGTTTTTTTGCCGTGGCCAAGGCGAGCGCCTTCCAGATAAGTTAATGCTGAACTGCGGCGTGTTGGACCTCGAATTGGAGAAACACGCTTCCATGAAGCGCTTGGGGAAGGATCATCCCTACAATGGCCTCGAACTCCTCGCCTTCCAGCGAGCCATTTATGCTCCCGACCAGGAGTTGTGGACGGATCCCTGCGCCAGTCCAGCCCATGGCGATCTGGGGAGTCTGCCTCGAACCCTTATTGTGGTCGGAGAGGATGACACCCTCTGTGACGATGGCGTCGATTTTGCGAAGCGGGCCCTCAGCGCAGGCGCCCCAGTGCAACTCCATATCGGCGGGAAAATGCCGCACGGCTTCCATATGCAACACGGCCTCGTTCCACAAGCCGCCGCGGCAGCCGAGCAAGTGATCTTGGATTTTTTAAAAACCTCTGCGCTTTAAATCCAGCGGAGAGCATCGCGCCGGACGGCGCACAAACCAATACTTGAGCGGTTTCGACTTTTTAACTACAAGGCGCATTGGAGTTCGCTTGTTTGATCTGCAGGAGATTCGGAACGGAGGCCCCGCAGCTCGGGGTGAATTCCTGCGCAGCTTTTTATGAAAACAAAATTACTGACTATCAATCCGGATGGCCGGCCTAAGCAGGTGTGGGATGCTTTTATTTTGTTCGTGACGGTAGTGGCAGCAATAGAAACAACCCTTCGATTGGCTTTGCAAATTCCCCTCACAGGCGTGCTGCTGGCCGTGGAATTATTCACCACCGGCTGTTTCCTTGCAGACATGGTGTTAAACTTTATCACGCCCATCCATGTGGATGGGCATCTTGTGACCTCGCGGAAGGGCATCGCAAAGCATTATCTGAAGGGTTGGTTTATCTTGGATCTGCTATCGATCTTTCCGTGGTCGATTTTTGGTTCTGCGTGGCACGGCATGCGCCTGCTTCGTCTGCTCAGGTTAGCCCACATCGCGAAATTCATGCAGAAACTGGCGAAGGAAAATCTGATAAACGCCAGCGTGCTGCGAATGATTTTTCTCGGCTTCTGGGTGACGCTATTCGCTCACTTTGCGGCATGCGGATGGATTGCTCTTGGTGCTGGAAATATCGGCCCCGAGTGGACTTCCCAAAAGGAACTACTTTATCTGCGAAGCTTCTACTGGGCGGTCACGACGATTGCGACCATCGGCTATGGCGATGTGACACCTGTAACGCCGATACAGACGATTTTTACCATTTCGATAGAAGTCATTGGGGCGGGCTTGTATGGCTATGTCATCGCTATTTTTGCGAGTTTGATTGCGAACTTGGATTCCGCGCGGAAAAAGTTTTCGGAGCAAATGGATGAAATTAATACATTCATGCGCTTCCGGAAAATCCCGCTCGATCTCCAGAGGCAGATTCGCAGTTACTACGACTACCTTTGGGAATCACGCCGTGGATATAGCGAGGGCCATGTGCTGGCTGATTTACCGGATTCGCTCAGGCTGAAGGTCTCGATTTTTACTAATAAATCGATGCTGGAAAAAGTGCCTATTTTTGAAGGTGCAGGTGATGCGTTAGTAGAGGAATTACTCATGCATCTCAAGCCAGCCATATTCACTCCAGGTGATTATGTTTTTCGCACAGGCGATGTCGGCGACAGCATGTATTTTATCAGCAGTGGTCATGTGGAGGTCGTCTCGAGCGACGGTAAAACGGTCTACGCCACACTCTCGCCCGGAGGTTATTTTGGGGAAACCGCTCTGCTCATGAATCAGCCCCGAAATGCTTGCGTCCGCGCAGTCGATTATGTCGATCTTTACACGCTGAATAGAGCGACGCTGGGTGAAATCCTAAAAAAATTCCCAGCCTTTCAAAAACATCTCCATGAAATAGCCGCAGAGCGTCAGGCGGGGAACAAGAAATAGAGCCTGCGTTGAGGGGCGACCCTTTTTTGACTCTTCGGTTTCACTTGTAGCGGCGTCTCTATGAGCGCCGAATCTCTTTGGCAATCGGCGGTCACAGACCGCCGCTACAGAAAGCTCAACGATCGAGGATGGCCGGGATGAAGAGTTGCCAGAGAGGGCGTCGACGTAGGATGACGTCAGCGTCGACGGTTGAACCAAGAGCCAGAGGGACGGGGGAATCGGTGATATCAACTGTGGCCTCGTAGCGTTGGGGGCCGGTTTGGTTTCCATCAGGCAAGGAGGGTTCGGTGGATACGTTTCGAAGCGTGCCATGGGCATGGCCGTATTTGAACCAGGGGATGGAGAGCGGGCGCATGATGACTTGTTGGCCAGGGGCGACACGGATGATTTTTTCTTCGGCGAGGAGAATTTTCACACGATTGGCGGGGCCTCGGGAGATGTGGGCCAGTTTTTCGCCTGCGGTGACGGGCATACCGGGGCGGCGTTTTTGCACGAGGGTAACCGTGCCATCCTCGGAGGCGCGGATGAGGCAGCGTTCGACCAAGGCGGAGGCGTTGTCCCTCTCAACCTTCCACCGGCTCACGACAGCTTTTGCGGCAGCGGTTTCAGCCTCGGCCTCGGCGATGACCTGCTCGCGGTAGCCATGGCTGAGAACATCGAGCTTTTCCTGGGTTTTCTCCACTTCACCTCGGGCGACCTCGCGCTGTGCGAGGGAGCGGTCGTAGTCCTGACGACTAGCCCCGCCTGTTCTGGAAAGGTTTTCGTAGCGGGCGCACTCTCTCTGTGCCAGGGCAAGACGCTCATTGGCCTGCTTGAGTTCCTCAGGCACATGCCAGAATTCCTTTGGCAAGGGGAGCCCGCTCGTCTTTTGAAGTTGGGCCTCCTTGAGATGAAGTGTGGCCTCGGCTTCGGCGAGTGAGGCCTCGGCTGATCCGAGCCGTTGGGCATGCAGGATGGAGTCGAGCTCAAAGAGAACATCTCCTTTTTTTACATTGCTGCCCTCAGGGGAACGGATGCCGGCGAGAAGTCCATCCTGAGGCGAAAAAATATGCACGTCCTCCTGGGCCCGCACAACGCCTGTGGCGGGGACTTTTTCATCCACCGGCAGAAGCAGTGCCGTAGCCGCTATCAATGGTATGGCAAGAAATGCAGCCGCGAAAATGAGGCGGCTCATACGACGAAGGCGCGTTTGTATGGAGGCGGGAAATGCAGACATGGAAACAGGCTTCAGGCTGCAGCCTCGTGGACGACAGCGAGCTTCTGGAGATTGCGATACGGGCCATCCACCGCCATGAGTTCTTGATGCGTGCCCAACTGGGCGAGATGGCCCGATTCCATCACGACGATCCGATTGGCGCGGCGGATCGTGCTGAGACGGTGGGCTACGATGAAGACCGTGCGGCCTTCCATTAAGGTATCAAGCGACTGCTGGACGAGCGCTTCGCTTTCGTTATCCAGCGCGCTTGTGGCTTCGTCGAAAATCAAAATCCGCGGGTCCTTCAGCAGGCAGCGGGCTATGGCGATTCGCTGGCGTTGGCCACCGGAGAGTGTGGCGCCGCCTTGTCCCACTTGGGCTTTGAGCCCACCTTCCATTTTAGCTATGAATTCCCACGCATTCGCCAACTCGGCGGCGCGCCGGACTTCGTCCTCTGTGGCATCCGGGCGGCCGTAGCGGATATTTTCATCCATCGAGCCAGAGAAGAGAAAGTTGTCCTGAAGCACGATTCCGATTTGTTGGCGGTAGAGATCGTAATCGAGCGTTCGCAGATCATGACCATCGATGCGGATCACGCCTGCCGAAGGATCATAAAAACGTGTGAGCAGGCTGATGAGCGTTGATTTTCCGCTGCCGCTCGGGCCGACCAGCGCGACGATCTCGCCGGCTGGAACGCTGAGACTGAAGTCATTGATGGCGATGCCGCGATCATAGGAAAAGGCGATGTGCTCGAAATCCACGGCGCCCTGGAGGTCGGGAAGAGCTATGGGATTGGGTATTTCCGTGATGTGAGGACGGATGTCGTGGAGACTGAGAATGCGCTCGAATCCGGTGCGAGCGCTGGTTGAGATTTGGATCAGGTTGGAAAGGCTTTGGAGCGGGCCGTAGAGCATCGTGAGGTAGCTTATGAAGGCCACGAATGAGCCGAGCGACATGGTGCCATTCATCACGCTGCTGCCGCCCCAGAGGAGCACGGATCCGTAGACCACGGCAAAAATTCCAGCGAGGAGGAGCCACATGCGGACTCCCATGAGGGTGAGTTCCAATTCATGCGGGAGGTTTTCGCGGATTCGCTGGAGGAAGCGCCTGCGCTCGTGGTCCTCCTGGGCAAAACATTTCACCACCTTGATGCCACTGAATGTCTCGCCAAGCGTCCCAGCCAAAGCCGACTGGCGCTCCTGCACTTCATGAGAGCGCGTGTGAAGAGAGCTTCGATAAAGGCGCACAACGGCGAAATAAAAGGGAAGGCTTGCTGTGCAAAAGAGCGCCATTTTCCAGTTCAGGAAAAACATGATCGTTGTTGCAAGGGCGAGTGATACCAGGCTGTTCGAAACGGTGGTGAGTGCCGAGGTGATGAATTGCTGCACGGCAGCGGCATCGTGGACGACGCGATTCACCAAGCTCGCCGTGCGCTGGGTTTCGTAAAACGAAAGATGAAGCATTTGCAAGTGGTGGAACAGAGCGCGGCGGATGTCGAAAACAACGCGCTGGCCAGCATAGAAGAGAAGGTAGTGGTGTCCGTAGCCGACGAAATAGCGCACGGCTTCGAAGGCCAGGAATACGAGCACAATTCCAGCAAGGAACGGCACATTCCGCCCAGGAATGGCTTCATCGATCACCAACTTCACAAAGAGCGGCGCCATGGAGGCGATGGTCACCGTGATGAGGTTTCCGAGAGCTGAAATAACGAGGAGGCTTTTGTAGCGACGAACGTAGTTCCAAAACCTAAGGACCACAGGCTTTGGAAGATTATTCATTGAAGTGGAATGAATTCATCTTTGAGAACTGACACCTCATGTCAGCACAGGATTTCTTGCTCTACGAATAAAAACTTTGGAGGAGAGTGGCAGAACCATTTTTTCAGCGCGTGTGATCCAAAGGCAGCGCGACATGTTTCACGATTGGTCTTCGATTTTGAAATCTCGGAGGTCGTGTTGAAAAAGCTCAGCGGGGAGTGTGGGATTCCGCTCGATGCGGGTGAATTCGGTCGAAACCTCGCTGCCGTCGCGGAAGGTCATTTCAAAGAGGGCAACGGCCCCGCTGACTGGATCAAAGAGGATGCGGAGCGACTTGAGGCCTTCCGCGAGGCGAGGGTCCTTGGGGGTGAGACGAAGTTCGATGCGGCCACCGTCGTCCTTGAGGGAAACGACTTCGAAACGGCGCTGGAACTCATCAAGCGAAATGGCGATGGGCATTGGGAGTTCCTGCATGGCACGGGCAGCAGCAGAGGATGCGGTGAATCTGCGAGCGAAGGATTTTTTGGGTTCGATCACGAGAAAATCATTCGGCGACTTGAGCACGAGCAATTCGGCTGGATCACCGACTTGCCAGCGGAAGCGACCCTCGGTGCCGAACCAGACGGTGCCGGATTTTCTTAGCGGGATGCGAAGCGCAGGCAGGCGGCGTGTCTGAATGAAATCCGCCCGCAACGAGCGGATGGCGGCTTGTTTGGAAATCCAATCGCGGAGGATAGCCTGCGTATCCTCAGCACGGATGGGAGCAGCGAGCAGGAGCAAAAAAAGAAGAATGAGGCGTTTCATGGGCGTTTAATTTTACCGCTTGGCGTCTGCGGGATGTCGTTCACAAAATGAATTTCGACGGGCACTTTGTGGGCGGACAATTCGCGGCGGCAAAGCTTGAGCAGATCGAGGTGGGGTGGGGTTTGGACGTCCGAGGCTATGACAACCTCTGCGATCGGAACCATGCCGAAATCTGGGTGCAAGCGGGCAAAGACGCGGCTGAGTTCCACAGCGGGATGAGTGTTGAGAACGGCCTCCACCTCATCGGGGAAGAACTTCATTCCGCCAATCGAAATGGCCGTGTTGGTGCGTCCAAGGAGGGTGATAAAACCCTCCGCGTCGATTTCAGCGATATCGCCAGTGGCAAACCACCCCTCCTCATCCAAGATTTCAGAGCGTGGTTGCCAAGGAGAAAGATAGGCATCGAGGCATCCGGGACCACGCAGAAGAAGCTGCGAATCCTTGAGCTTTGCTTGAAAAGAAGGCTGGGGAAAGCCGATCGATGTGGGACGCTGGGCGGGTGCAAGAGAATTCAAACATGGGAGGCCAACTTCAATGATGCCGAGTGCTTGGGATGGAAATATGCCGAATTTTTTTGAAAACATTTCGGACGTGGAGACAGCCAAGGCCGCTGTGGTGGAGACAGCAATTCGCCAGTGAACGTCGGCGTCGCCGTCACAGCCGGAGAGCATCTCGTAATGAAAAGGTGCCGCATAGAAGACTGTGGCGCAGGTGCGCTTCGAAGCTTCGAGAAGATCACCTGGCAGGCTCGAAAGTGGCAGAACAATGCCGGCACCGTTCCAGAGGTAGAGCATGATTGAAACTGCGAAGTGGTGTGACATGGGAAGCACCCAAAGGATGCGGTCGGCAGGCGTGATGCCGAGGCCATCGTTTGCAGCCGTGATGCGATCCAGCAGGGTTTGATGGGAAAGCGTGATGCCCTTGGCATGGCCAGTGGTGCCAGAAGTGAATCGGATGAAGGCGGGGTGTATTTCCGAAAGCGGTTTGATCCACTCGGGAGCTGGGGAAGAATGCTCCTGTGACTCGAGCAACACAGCATCGGACGCGGTTTGTTTCACGATGACATCGAGGCGAACCTCCTCGATGAGGCGACACCGCTCGGGAGCGGAAAGCTCGGGAGCGATGGGGACGAAGCACCCGCCAGCCCGCAGGATGCCGAGGGCGTGTGCGATGTAATCCATCCCATCAGCACATTGAAGACCAACTCGTGGGCAAGGCAGGGACTCGATCAGCGGGTGGAGTTGCCGGGCGAGTCGAGCGCTTTTTTCATCAAGAGCGGCGTAGGTTGTTTCTTGCCCGTCGTGGAAAACGGCTACCGCGTTGGGATCGGCTTTTTTAAAAATCTCCTCGGCGATATTCATCTCAAAATGCGGCTGCCGCCTTCCCTGCGGCCTCTCCCGTAGCGAGGCATGTTCCGGTAACGCGGATCGACGCCTGCGCCTCGTGCGTGCAGGAAATGCAGCGGCCGGCAACGAAGAGATTCTCAAAGGTTCGCGAACGCAGGCAATCTAGCGAGATGCCAGCGGGACGGTTCTCCTCAGGAAACCGGAACCGGGGCCCCTTAGCATTCTCACGCAGTTCCAATGGCCAACAAGCGAGTGCAGCGGGGTTTTCAACCTGCCTGCCTTGGAGGATGTCCTCTTCCGTGAGGCAGGCCAGCCCGCTCAGGCGTCGGCTTTCACGGATACCTGCCTGCGCGGGAGTGCAGGTGATGCGCGCATTTTCAAAACCCTCGGCATGAGCCTGCAGGTAGCGGATGATTTCGAATGAAACGCGGCGTCCGCATTCCTCCACGCGAGTGAGACACTCCGGCGAGCAAGGATCGTAGGGATCAGCCTGCAGATCGATTGTCGCCCAGATTTCATTTTGACGCATACCATGGCGGAAAGCCACGCCCAGCGCCTCAACGGAAAGCTGACTTGATGCCACGGCGCCGCTGATCAGGTGGGCAAGCTTGAGGCGGGCATCACCAGCCAGAGCTATTTCGTGTGCGCCACCGATTCCAAAAATATAGGCCGGGCGTTGCAGTCGATCTGCTGGCGCACACTCAAAAGCGGCGCCTGCAAGCGCACTGGCTTCGGCATCCCCCGAGGCATCGATGAGGGAGTTCACTTCGACTTCAAAGACATGGCCTCGCGACTGAAGATGCGCGGCTTGGATTTTACCTGAGGCGGAATCGATGCCTGTGAGGTCTGTATGAAGAAGAACGGTGAGGTTTGGAGTTCGGCGGGTGATGTCATCCGCCACGGCTGCGAGGGCGGCGGGTTGATGCGGGAGAACATCGAGTTTTCCCATTCGCACCGGCCCTGAGGCGCCTCCTGCTCGGATGAGAATCTCGGCAAAC
>Ga0209598_10003677_pt1 | contig 11492 bp, 5 predicted proteins | sample M_140807_EF_Meta_FD_187317 | JGI IMG/M metagenome (GOLD analysis project Ga0209598, IMG submission 187317) | Freshwater microbial communities from Lake Montjoie, Canada to study carbon cycling - M_140807_EF_MetaG (SPAdes) (version 2) | ecosystem: Environmental > Aquatic > Freshwater > Lake... | reverse complement strand
GCGGAGCGGGCGTTGCGGGAGTTTCGTCCCGAGGAGGTTCGGATCACGCGGCTCGATGTCACGCTCCGGGGGCCGGCGGCAGCGCGTCAGGCCCGGGCCGAGATGCTCATCCACACCCGGGGTGACGCCCGCGGCGCTGGTAATGCCAACGGACCGGTCTCGGCGCTGATCGATCTCTCCGTCGATCTCCGCAAGGACGGGGGGCGATTCCTGATCACCGACTTCGAGGCCGACGCGGCGCGGCCGATGGATCGGCGCCGGCCGGAGTGAGTCCGGCCCGCGCGGCGTTCGTCAGGGCTTCGCTGGCAGCTTCTTGGGAAGATTCCGCGGCTCGGCCGCCGGCTGCAATTGCCACTGAGCGTAGGGGAGCCGCTTGGGCGTCTCCTCGAGGACCCCGCCGATGAGGAGCCGATCGATCGAGTCGAGATCGATGCGGCTGGCCCCAAGGACGGGATGAGAGCCGACGAGGACGTTCCCCTCGACGCCTCTCGCCGCCATCCGCAGCCGCCCGACGGAGAGCGCCACCGCTTCGACCGGCAGCCCCGGTGCCGAGTCGTTCACCTCCGGCTGCCAGGTGGCGTCGAGGGATTCGGGGTGGAGCCAGATCACCCGCGCCACGTCCCGGCGCGGAATCGAGAGGGGCTTGCCGCGCGGATCGGCATCGACAGCGATCCGCAGATTTTCCCCATCCATCCCCGCAAGCCGACCGCGCAGGTAATCCCCCCGCATCGAGCGGACAAGATGCGTCGGAGGGAGATGGCGCTGGGAGCGGGGGAGCGTCGTCAGGCTGCGGAATTTCTCCGCCGATATCAGTGATCCCCACTGCGGCACGAGCTCCACCGCCTTGATCTGGCTCGGGGGAATCTCGACCGGCTCGGCACCTTGCCGCAGCAGCCGGACGCCCCCGGCGTCGATCGATTCAACGAAACCCTTGACCGATTCCCCTGTCTCGAGGATCACGATCGATCGGAATTGATCGGATTCCGTCTCCCCTCCGCGCTTCGTCTTCCGCGCCAGCAGCCGCTCCTGGGCCGCGAGCACCTCGCGGAGCCGCTGCCGATTCCGTCCCCAGATCGGGTGCGGGCCGCGCACGAGTGAAATGTTGCTTCGGATCGAGAGTGCCCCCTGCGCGATCTGGAGTTGGATCTCGGTGCCGGCCCGCCCCTGGACGAGGTCCATGACGTCCTCGATCGGCAATCCCTCGGTGGCGACAAACACGCCATCCCCTCGGGGGGCAACGGCGCGAAGGTGCACCGGTGGAACGAGACCGATCGATTGGTGGAGCGGCCCCCCCGGAATCACTTCCGTAATCATCGCTTTGCCGTCGACCTCTCCGATCGTCACCCCGATCCAGCCGTTCTGGTCGTCGCCGCTCTCGACGGGGGAAGGATCGTCGTAGCGGATCGTGGCCCGCGGAGCGCTCCCGTCGGCAGCCGGTGCGAAGGGGGCCGCGATCAAACTCCCCCGCGGCAGCCAGCCGATCGCTCCCCAGGCAGTGTTGGCGCCGTCTGCAGCGATCGGCACCAGACAGCCCTCGTGCCCCTCGCCCTCCAGTTCGAGCCGGCCGACCCGGCCGGGGAGTGGTCGATCATCGGGCGCCGACAGCACCGGTGCGACTCCCTCGAGAAGGTTCAACGGCAGGCTCACCGGCGCGCCGATCGCCGCATGGGTGATCGTCACCCTCCCGTCCGCGATGCCGACGAGGTCGCCGCGCAGGCTCGAGCCGAATCGATCGCTGATCTGCACGCGCCGGGTCGACGCGCCGACAGGATCGGCCGGAGGGACGGCCGGAGGGACGGCCGTGGCGGGGAACCTCATGACCGCCACCGTGTCGAGGGGAATGGTCTGGGTTGAAGCGTCGATCGCCCCTTCCGGCGCCACGACCAGGGCCCGCCCGTTGTCGGCCAATCCCGACACGCTTCCCGCGATCGCCTTTCCATCGAGCAGTTCCACCGTCGCAGACCGGTTGTCGTCTGGCCCGGGAAGGCTTCCCCGCCAGGGGGTCATCCGGAGTCGCTCGAGCACCACGCCCCCCGAGACAAGATCGATCTGGAGCCCATTCCCCACAATCTCCAAGGTGCGGTTCCCCTGCTTCCGATCGATGTCGATCGGCTCGATCGACAGATCGGCCAGCGGCGCGCCTTCCCCCGCCCGGACGACGATCCGGCCGACCTTCCGGTCGACGAAGACCGAGAGCGCGAGGCCCTTGTCGGGAACCGGCCCGCAGGGCACCAGATCGGCGTGCCCCGTCCCCTCCGGGCGGGCCTCGTCGCGGACCACGATCACCCCCTCCGCCGTGAGCTCGATCCGGGAGGCCGCATCGACAGTGACTTCGTGGCCGGGGGCGTTTGGCAGGGCGCGGCGGAACTCGCCGAACCCGAGCCGCAAGCGCGGTGGTTCTTCCCACGTGAGCGTGAGGTCGTAGCGCATTCGATCGCCGTCACCGGCATCGAAGCGGATCATGGCGCCGGGGGTCGTGCTGGCGATCCCACCGGCGCGCCTCTGCCAGTGGCTCTCGGCCGAGGTCCGGCCACGGTCGAGCCGAACGTCCCAGACAGCAGGCGATTGCCCCGAGCCGGTGGAGATCCGCCGCACCGCATCGCGGTTCACGTCGATCCCGATCGGCGCCTCGGCCGAGCCGATCGTCATCCCGATCGATTTTTCGTCGATCGAATCGAGTCGGCCGATGATGGCATCGCCGTCGGCCAATTCGACCTGCCAACGCCCCGAGCAAGCAGCCCCCAGCTCTCCGGGCTGGCGATCGAACGAGATCCCGCCGACCTGCCCGAGCGGGAACTCGAACGGGCCGGCGAAGGCAGAAGACTGCCAGCGGATCGTCGGGCTGGCTCCCTCGGCAGGCGGCGAAGCCTCCACGAGCCGACCGGTAAGCGTTCCCCCCGGCAGCGCGAGGACCGCAGTCCCGTCGACGTCGGCTCCATGGGCCAGACGGCCTCCTCCTCCTGCCAGCACGACGGCGACGGCCAAGGCGATCGATCCCCACACCATCCCGGCGGCCGGGACGCTCGGCGGAGAGAGCCACCCACGACAACCAACGGAACAGGGCATGGGAAGATTCCTGGCAGGAGCGGCCGGCTGCTCAACGCTCGTAGATGGGGAGAAACCGGAAATTGACGGCCAAGGCGAGAAGCGAGAGCGACGTGCCGGCAAACTCGCCACCATCCATGCCGTTGGCGCCCGACACGAGCCCCCCGTCGGGGCGACGCTGGGCCTTGATTTCGCTGACGACTTTGCTGTTCCATTCCTTCCAGGCCTCGACGTCGGCCTGGAACAGCGCCTGGGCGCGGTAATAGCGGGTGTAATTGGGATACCCGCCATCGTTCCGCCCCCCCTGACTGGCCTGCTTGATGGCGTCGGCCGCTTTGACAAATTGCGGCATCTCCTTGCGGCGGGCGATCGCCATCACGAGCGTGCCGATCGAGGTCGTCGCGTCGCTCCCCCCACCGGGGCTGGAATAGCCGACCCGGCCGTCGGGAGCGGTCATCGAGGCGAAGTAGTCGATCGCCCGGTCGATTGTCTCGTCGGGAACCTCGATCCCGGCGTTCCTCGCCCCGAGCAGCCCCATGAGGATCGCGCCGCTGACGGAAGTGTCGTGGTCGTTTGCATCGGGAGAATAGCGCCACGCCCCGACGGGATTTTTCTTCGCCGACGTGACGGCGAGCTTCACCGCCAGTTCGAGCGATGCGCCCGTCGACAGGCCCTTGCCATCCCCTCCCTCCTCCGACCACAGCCGCCGGTCGTCGACGGTGCCGTAGGCCTCGGCCATCGCCAGCATCGCGAAGCCGTGCTGGTACATGCTCGAGTGCCCCATCCCGACGTTCCCGCCGTAAAAGCCGGTGCTCGGATCCTGCGCGCGGATGATGCTGCGAAGGGCCCGGCGGATGTTCGTGGCATACGCGCCGTGGTTCGGATCCTCCCCCGACGCCAGAAGGACCATCATCGCCATCCCGGTCACTCCGGGGCCCTCCTGGCTGTCCTTCCAGGTGCCGGAAGGATCCTGGGCGCGGGCGAGATACCGGCAGCCGGCGTCATAGATCTCCCGGATATCGCGCGGCACCGGATCGCCGCTGCGGATCGACGGCGCCTGCGCCGCGGCTGCGACCGGCGAGGCGGCGACCGCCACGATCGCTATCCGGGCGGCAAGGCTTTGCGCCCTGTTCAGCATCCGCATGAATCGATGCATTCGCTCACTCCTCGATGACTTTCATCGACTCGAGCGTGGGGCGCCACACCTTCCCCTGCTCGATGACCTCTCGAACCTTGGCCCACTGCCGGGCATCGAAAATCGCTTCGAGCTTGGCCTCGTCGAGGCGCGCCATCGCATACCAACAGAGCACCGGATTGTGATCCCCGAACGACTCCCGGGCCTTCCCCATGTCGACCCGCGGCGGATCTTCCATGAGCAGAGCGACGAGCGCCTCATGTTGGCGGTCGGTCATGCCGGCAGAGGATCCGATATGGAGCAGCCCCGCGTCGACGATCCGCCGCCACTGGGAGGCCCGCCGCAGCGCCGCTTCCGCCTCCCAGACGCCGCGCTGACGGTCGTCGAGCCCCCCGACCAGGAGCCTGCCGATGAGACTCGTCCGGCCGCCGTGGCGGGGCGGGGCGTGCTGAATCTGGTGCATCTCATAATGGAACCGCTGCCAAGCCTCCTGCCCCTCCTGGGTCTGGAGGTCGAGGGAGCGCCCCGCATACTTGACCTGGAAGGCCTCGAACCGTTGCACCGCCCGGGCGGTCTCGAGGCGGGCCGCCAGGTTGAGCTTCGCCCGTTGGGCTTCAGTCAAGCCACAGATCTCGTCAATCCTCTCGATCTCGAGCTCCAGCTGCGCCTGCGCTTTCTCGCGCACGACCTCGGCCACCCGCTCGTTCCCGTTCCCGAGAAAGCCGCGCATCTGCTGGTCGAGCGCGATGGTCTGAAAATTCTGCTGCTGCGGCCGGGGCTCTTTCTCGTCACCGACGGTATCGTCGCCCCCCTGGAGTGAGTGCGCGGCGAGCGCGAGTCCGAGTAGCGAGGCGCCGAGGATCGCCCGGCGGCAGGCCACTCGCCACGATCCGGCCGAGGTTGGATGCGTCATTCGAACCACCATGGATCCCGTTGGGCCTGCTGGGAGAGGTTCGCTCGGCGGAAAAACCTGGATTGCACCATCGACTGCCGATTCGAGCGGGTGAAATCCAGGCTCTCTTTGCCGCTGCCCAGTTGGGTTTGCTGCGCCGGGGTGAGATGGGGCAGCACCCGGTCGTACGGGAGCCCGGGATAGATCTTCCGGCCATTGATCTCCATGGAATGGTCGAGAGCCATCGCGATCCCCTCGTTCCAGTCGGCGCCGAGAGCGTCCTCGATGGCCTCCCGTTGCTTGGCGTTCAGCCAGAGATCGTCATCGAGGATGCCGACGAGCCGGCGCACGTCCACCGCCCGACGGCGCTGCTCCCGTTTCGAAAGCTCCTCGAGAAACGTCGCAGCCGCTGCCTCGCCGACCTGCTCGACAAGGCTCGCGGCGACGGCGTCGATGACACCCTGGCAGGGATCGAATGGCCCCTTCTCGGCTTCAGGATCCTTGGCCCCGTCGGCCCTCCTTGCATGCTCCTCAGGGATCGGGAACCCGAACGCCCTCATCACGTCATTGATGAATCCGGCGGGCCCCCGTTGCGGCGCGACGGGCATCGGCTGTGGGGTATGGATCGCCGCGCTCAGGCGTAGCGCCCCCGCTTTGACCGCGCTTTGCCCCGCCGCGGCAATCGCCCGCCGCGCCTCGACGGGCAGGTCGCCATGGAGCGTGCGGACGAGCTCGAGATCGTCCTGGAGCACCCGCGTGAGCGTCGCCTCGTACTGGGCGGCCATCTGCTCGACCTGCTGCCGTACAAGAGCCTCCGGCTCAAGCGGCGCCTCCTCGGCTGCCGGCATGGCCCGGTTGTCATCCTCGGGCACGGCTGGCGCCGTGGTGTCGGCCGCAGCGGCCTCGGCTGGGGCCACTTCGGCCCCAGCGGCCTCGACCGTGATCGTCACCTGCCCCTCGGCTCCGCCGCTCCCCAGGCCGAGGGCGACAACGAGGCCGAGGATGAGGGGCGAGCCGCCAGACCTCGAGGCTCTGCAGGCACGTCGATCTCCGCACCTTCTTGAAAGGCTCCTCATGGCGTCGCTCCCGTCGTTTCCCGGCCCCGTTCGAAGGCGTTGAAATAGGCATCGAGCCCGTCTCGAAACTCCTCCGGCAACACCCGGCCGCTCCGCCCCACCGCCTGATCCTCCTCCGGCGCCTCGAGGCGCGCACGGGCATTGACCCCGTCGCCCAATCGAGCGAGCGCTGAATCCCGGGTTGAGCCGCTCCCCCCGCCCCCCGGGCTGCTTCCGCCCCCGCCACCACCGCCGCCGCCGCCGCCAAACTGAGACTGGAGGAGAAGCTCGATCGCCTCGGTCTCGGCGGCGATCGCGCGGCGGCCGGTCTCGGGGCGGGCGAGGATTCCCCGCGCCTCGTCCATCACCTCCTCGACTGCCCGGAAGAGGCGAATCTCGCGGGCGAAGCGCTCGGCCGCGGCGGGGCCCGAGAGATCCCGCTGCCGGAGTCGTTCGATCGCCTCGTCAAACCGCACTGGGCCGTCGGGCATGTCGGCGAGCTTGTCGATCATCGCGCCGACGCGCCTGGCCAGCGCTGCTTGCGCGTCGGCGAGCCGGCCGGCAAGGGGCGTGAAGGCGTCCGCCTCGAGGCCGGCGCGACGCTGTTGGGCGACGCGGGTCTCCTCCCGCAGATTCGTCTCGGCCTCGAGGATCTGCATCGCCTCGAGGACGATCTCCGGCGGCAGGTTTTCGGCCGGGGGACTTTTTCCGGATCCCCCCTGGGAATCCTTCGGTGGGGGGACGAGCTCGTCGGCCCAGCGGTCGAAGGTGTCAGACCAAAACTCCGATCGGGAGATCGACAGACCAGTTTCCTGCGGAATCTCGGAAGAGAGCTGGCGGAGGCTGCCGAGGACGTCGATTTCCTTCATCTCCTCGAGCACCGTCCGCAGCGCCGGCTGCGGGCGACGCTCGGCATAGGCATCGAGGTCATCCATGAGCACCGACATCCGCTCCCCCACCTGGTCGTTGCCCCGCGTGGCCGTCTCGACTTTTTTCACCACGGAGTCATCACCGGCAAAGTTGCGGGGACGACCGAACGCGCCGGCAACGGCGGCCGACAGCCCTTGTCCGACTTTCAATTCATTCCGGGAGGCCGCCTTGAGCCGCTTCACGAACGTCGTGCCCTCGAGCCTCGCCATCACGTCGGCCAGTTGGCGGGCGATGGCGGCGAAATCGTCGATGAGCTGCCGCTGCTTCTCGACCGCCGCCGCCAGGAGCGGCTGTTGGGTCGGTTTTCCCCCCGCACCTTTTCCGCCGGGAGAGGCACCGCCGGGAAAAGCGCCGACGGTCGTCGTCGGCAAGCCGAGCGTGCTCTCCCCTCCGCCGCCCGCTGCGGAATCCTTTGGGGGCTCCTCGCGATCCCGCGGCGCCGATCCCTCGCCGTCAACGATCTGCGGCGCCGGGGGAAGCGACGCTGGATCCTTTGATCCTCCCGCCGCGGGCTTTCCTCCCTGGCCCCGATCCTCGCCCACGCGCTGCGGCGGATCCAGATCCTGGGGGCTTGCCTCCCCCTTCCCTTCGCCAGGCTTGCCCTGATTTTCCGGGCGCGGCGGCTGGGGGCTTCCCTGACCGGCGGCATTCCCCTTCGGGGCCTCCGCCGCGGCCTGGAGCAATTCGCCGACGCCCGGCATCCGCGTGGCGGCCATCTCCTCCATCGCCTTGACATGCTCGGCGAGCTCTTCGAGCGTGCCGGCCTCGAACTCGGGGTTGCGCATCGCCTGACGGACCAGCGCCCCCCCAGCCTCGGCCAAGCGCCCCAAGCGGCGGCCGTTGTTCCGTTCCGCGGCCGCCTGCTCGCGGATCGTCTTGCGGTTCTCGGGGGCGTCGAGCTCCTCGGCCGACATCGCCTCGAGCTGCTCGTTGCGGGCGAGCAATTCCAGCTCCCGGTCGCGGACCTCCGCCGCCTGCTGCCGCCAGCGGCCGATCTGGTCGTTGATCCACAGGGCATGATCGGAGGAGCTCATGACGACGAACGTCGTCGGTGCCGAACGGATCCGCTCCCGCCCCGGGAGATAATCCTCCACGAAGGCCCGCACCTGGATCGTCTGCGGCGCGATGCCGAGGCTTGCCGGCGCGAACGTCCCCACCGCCGCGAGCGTGTCGGCCTCGGGGGCCCCGGTGGCGAGGATCTGTTCGCCGCGGGATCCCTCCTCCTCGCTCCCCACCCACTCCAGCCCCACCTGTTTGACGCCGAAATCGTCGCGCGACTGGAGCGTGAAGCGGACCGTTTCCGAGTCGAGGAGCACCCCCTTGCCCCCCAAGCCATCGACCGTGATCGTCGGCGGCTCGTCGTCGCGGGCCACGAGGCTCACCGTGAGTGGCTTGCCTCCGGAGAGGCCGAGCCGATCCTCCCAGGCGAGGGAGAGCTCGAGCGGCACCTCGACGAGGACCTCCGGCGCCACGATCGCGGACGACTGCGGGGCGACGTCGTGGCCGTCGATGGAAGCGCTGGCCAACTCCCGGTTGGCCGTCGCCGTCACTGCCACCCGGCTCCCCTTCACAACCGACAAGCCCCCAGCGCGCAGTCCCTTCGTGACCGGGGCGTCGATGCCGAGGTAATCGGGGAGGCGGACCAGCGCCGAAAGGGCGGTGATCTCCGGTCGGAACGTCGGCTGGATCGTCACCTCCTGGCGGGCATCCCCCACCGCAAGCCGCAAGCTCGCCGGGCTCACCTGCGGTGGAAGCGCGAGCGCGTAGGCCTCCCCTTCACGGGCCGCCGCGATCTTCCCCCCGCCACCGATCCGGGCCTGTGCCCGGGCCGGTCGCCACGCCGTGGCCGCATCGAGATGGACGACGAGCTCGGCCGGCTCGCCGTGGGGGATAACGACCGTCTCCGGGAGCCTGTCGATCCTGGCAAAGGTGTAGCGATCCACGAGTCGCCACGGCTCGAGAAACCGCTGCCAGGCGTTTGCCGCAGCGGCCGGCACGAGCAGCCCGAGCACGCAAGCGCACACCAGCGGCACGGCAACAAGCGCCAGCCAGAGCCGGTGCCTCGGCCGCGGCAGCGCTGCCCGCAGGTCGTGACGGCCCGCCACCTCGGCCACTTGGCCGATCGCCGCCTCGCACAGCACCCGCGAGCGCGCCTGCTCGCCCGCATTGCGAACGAGCTCGACGACCCCGAGGAGCTGATCGCCGAGCGAAGGGAAGCGGCGGGCAATGAGCCGCGCCAGCTGGTCGAGCCCGCGCGTCCCCCAGATCCAGCGATAAAACGCCACCGGGAAGATGCCGCAAGCGGCGATCGCGCCGGCATACAGTCCAAAGCGAGCAAGGATCGACGTGTCGGTGAGCCGATCGAGGAGGAAAAGCGCGAGCCAGGCGACGAGGACGCCGAACAGGGCGATGCAGTTCGCCTCGATCCCCTTCACCCTCCGGACGGTGGTGCGGAAGTCGTCGAGTTGCTGCCGCAGCGCCACGGGGAGCGCGAGGGGGGGCGCGTTCCCGGGAACGCTCGGCTGTGGAACGGTTTTCTGGCTTTCGCTGCTCACGCCCTGGTCCCCGCTCGGGAGTCGACACTTCTCATTCTACTGCTCTCCCTCCCCGGCGCGGGCGCCGAGGGCCATCGATCGCTCCCGCCCCCGCCGGCTACACGAGCCCCTGCCACTTGCGCCCCACCCAGAACAGCCCGAGGAGCCCGATGAGCGTGGCGAGGGTGAGCGGATGGGCCCACAGTCTCTCCCGGCGGAGATCGGGGGGATTTTCCGGGAGCTTGCCGAGCGCTCGCAGAAGCTCGGCAAGATCGGCGGGGCTCGTCACCGAGCCCTGTGTGAGTCGGGCGAGCTCCTCGAGGACCTCCGGACGGGCCCGGGCGCCGATCTCCTCGCCGGCGGCCCCCTGAACAAACACCGCCGCCTCGAGCCGGTCGCCGGTCTCGGCGCAGGCCAACACGACGCCATGGCTCCCCGGCTCGCGCGGCGTCCAGCTTCCCGAAAACACTCCCCACGCCCCCTGCTCCCCCGGCGCGGCCAGGCGGACGGTCTCGGTGGCGCCGGAGGGGGCGGAGACGGTGACGGTGACGGTTCCCGATTGGAGTGGCTCACCGACCGTGTCGCCGACGGTGGCGTCGATCGCCACGACCTGCCCCGTCTGGGGCTGCTCGGGGGTGTAGAGGATCCGCATCCGCTCCCCCTTGGCCATCGAGCGCCGGTAGGCCATCCAGCGCACCACCTGGCCCCAGAAGCGGTAGTGGTATTTGTCCTCGACCCCCTTTCGCCACCGCCACGCGCCGTCGGTAGCCATGAACAGAACCTTCCCGGCCCCGAACGACCGGGTGACGAGGAGGGGGATTCGTCCCGACTCATTGGCGACGTCGTCGTGGACGGCGAGGACCTCGCTGCCAGCCTTGGCCCGGGCGACGGGGCCATACCACTGGAAGCCGGGAAGCGACTCCCACACGGTTGCATTTTCGTCGGGTGTGTCGGAGAGGCGCGTGAGCAGGCTCGATCGCCCCTTGTCGGTGAGCGCGAATCGCCCCGGCGTCGCCGTGCCGGTCCCTTCGGGGCGGGTCTGGTCGAGAACCACCGGGAGGAGATCGCCAAGCGCTGTCGCCTCGAGCGACATCTCGTGCCCCAGCCAGCCCGGCATGAAGACGAGCCCCGAGGCTTGATATTCGACGAGCTCCTTGAGAAGCCGACAGTCGTCGTCGGTGAGCTGCCCCGAGTCGACGCCGACGTCGCCGAGGAAGACGACATCGAACTTCGACAGCTCCTCGATCGATCCGGGAAACTTCTTGATCGCGTCTTTCGAGCCGCCGCCAACCTGCGAGAGCCCAGGCTGGAAGAGGAGACAGGCGAGGTCGACGCCTGGATCGCGGGAAAGGGCATTGCGGAGGTAGCGGTATTCCCACCGCGGCAGACTCTCGACGATCAGCACGCGGAGCTTCTCCTCGCGGATCGCCACCGGCACCGAGCGGGCGTTGTTATCGGGAAGGAGCTCGCCGGCCTGCGGCGGAACGCGGACCGTGAGCGTGTAGTCGCCGACGGTGGCCGGGGTCCAGAGAATCCAATCGGTCGTCGATTGCATCGACGCGAGGCGCACCTCCTTCGGGAAGCGCTGGCCGTCGGAGGCCTCGACCTCGACCGTCACCATCTGTTCCCGCGGTAGCGAGCTGCGGATCGTGAACGGCACCCGAAACGGCTTGGCGACGACGCCGGTAACGGCGCTATCGACACCCGATACCGCGACATCGGCAAGCGGCGTCAGATTTCCGGCCGGAACGGAAAATACCGGCACCCCAGCCAGCCGCAAGCTCGTCGCCGCCTGCACCGGCGGCTTTCCCTCATTCCAGTCGCCGTCGGAGGCGATCACCACCCCGCGCAGATTCGGATGGCGCCGGACCGCCGAATCGAGCGGATCGAAAAGGTTCGTG
>Ga0209598_10003675_pt1 | contig 11507 bp, 12 predicted proteins | sample M_140807_EF_Meta_FD_187317 | JGI IMG/M metagenome (GOLD analysis project Ga0209598, IMG submission 187317) | Freshwater microbial communities from Lake Montjoie, Canada to study carbon cycling - M_140807_EF_MetaG (SPAdes) (version 2) | ecosystem: Environmental > Aquatic > Freshwater > Lake... | reverse complement strand
GCCAGTCTGATTCCTAATCCAGAAAATTGTTTAGAAGATTTAATTTTTCAAGCTGATCAAGTTCTTTATCTGGCAAAAAATCAAGGACGCGATCGCGTGGGTATTAATTAATTTAAAATAATTGCTATTCAACAAATTTAACAATTAGTGCGATCGCCGATCTTGTAGGTTGGGTTGACGAGGAAACCCAACATTTCAAAAGTAAAAATGCTCTCACCATTCTCGATTTCAGCGATCGCGGTTTTGCAGATGATAAAGAGCGATCGCCTAAAATAGCTCAATCATTGACAAAAACTCAATAGGAAATTTGCAGAGTGACAGAAGCTCTCACGGCTTGTTCTCCGCCAATAACGGTCGTGGGAGGAGCGGCAGAGGCTCGGACAGCATAATCGGCTTGCATTTTTGGCATAATTGGCGGATTGGCTCCATTGATCTGAATGCTGACAATCTCTTTCGCGGTAAAATTTAAAGCTTGTAAAACCGATGTTGCCTGAGATTGAGCTTCGATTGTGGCTTTTTTGAGGGCTTCTTTTTGCGCTTCGGAGATCGCTTGATCAGTGGACAAAAAGCTGACCCCGTTAATCCGAGTAACCCCAGATTTCACCGCTTCGTCTAATAATTCGCCGACTTTTTCCGTATCAAATCGAAAACTAACTGTATTAGAGGCAATATAACCCTTTAAGCGTCGTTGATTATCGCTATAGTCATAGTTAGGTTGGAGTTGAATTCCTGTGGTTTGTAATTTTTCGACCTGACGCGATCGCAACAAATCCACAACCGCCGCCGTTTGTTTGGCCGCTTCTTTTTGAACCTCATTGGCCGAGCGTCCATTGATCTCGATGCCCAAGCTGACTTCGGCCAGGCTGGTGGCAATATTTTCTACCCCTTCGCCTGTAACAGTTAAGGTTCGTAATAATTTTTCTTGGGCCTGGATAGGGGAACTCGTTGCCAACATAAAAATACTGATAATGGTAGTAATTGAGCGTACCGTGACAAATGATAGGTTCATCGTTTAATTAAGACATGATAGTATGTTTATTCTTTTTCAAATTAGTCAGTATTGCAAAAGAATCGGTTTACCGTTTTTTTATCATTCTATTCAAATAATTCTTTAACTTTTTAATCTTAAGCTAAGTTTGCGTTATAAGCTTAATAAAGAATAAAGTTCTATCTTGCTTGGATCAGGAAAAAACGCGCTATGGTCGTCAAACCGTTTGATTTTAGTCATTATTATGTTTATGCAGAGATTGTCGAATTTCTTCAGGAAATGGCGATCGCCTATCCCAAATTAGTTCAATTGCAGGTCATTGGCCAGAGTTACGCAGGAAAAGATATTTGGATTGCCATTTTAACCCACCAAGAAACAGGGCATTACCTAGAAAAACCAGGCTATTGGGTGGATGCGAATACCCACGCGGGAGAAGTCACGGGTTCGGCGGTGGCATTGTATCTTTTTCATAAGCTTTTGACCCAATACGGCCAAGATGCTCAAATTACCCGCTTATTAGACCAACATACCGTTTATATCCTGCCCCGTTTGGCGATCGATGGAGCCGAAAAATATTTAACCACCCCCTATCGTCTGCGCTCCAGTATCCGACCCTATCCCTACCCCGAAGAAAAAGACGGTCTGCATCGAGAAGATATCAATGGGGACGGCTTAATTCTGCAAATGCGGATTCAAGACGACTGCGGTGCTTGGAAAATTTCGGAAAAAGACCCCCGTGTGATGATTCGCCGTGAATTAGATGAATTTGACGGGATTTACTATACCCTTTTTCCCGAAGGTCGCATTGTCAACTACGATGGCTACGAATTCAAAATTGCCCCTTCCTTGGAAGGTATGGATTTTAATCGCAATTATCCCTATCTCTGGAATCCCGAAGGTCAACAGGCAGGCGCGGGGGATTTTCCCTTTTCTGAGCCTGAAACCCGTGCAGAGGCAGAATTTTGGCAACAAAACCGCAATATCAATGGATTTATTAGTTACCACACCTATTCGGCGGTGATTCTACGTCCCTATAGTACCCATGCGGACGAACATTTTCCCGTAGAGGATTTAGAGATTTATAAGCTTTTGGGGGAAAAAGGGACGGCAATGACGGGGTATAAATGTATTTCGACCTACCATGATTTTCGCTATCATCCCAAGGAAATTACGACGGGGGTGATGGATGATTTTGGTTATGATCATTACGGTTGGTTTGGTTTTACGATTGAACTGTGGGACGCACCGACCCAAGCGGGGATTGAAAAAGAAGATTATATCCGTTGGTATGGTTGGCATCCCCTGGAAGATGATTTGCTTTTAATGAAATGGAATGATGAGCAGTTAGGGGGAACGGGTTTTATTCCCTGGCAACCTTTTGAGCATCCCCAATTAGGAACGGTTGAAATTGGTGGTTGGGATGAAAAAGCGGTTTGGCAAAATGCTCCTGCCCAGTATTTACCTGAAATTTGCGAGAAACAAGCGAGTTTTGCGATCGCCCATGCCCTCATGTCTCCTCGACTCGCGATCGCCCAAATGAAGATCACCCCTCAAGGTTCGGATATTTATCATTTAGTGATCCAGATAGAAAATCAGGGATTTTTACCAACTTATACCAGCCAGAAAACCTTAGAACGTAAAGCAGTGCGGGCGATCGAGGTTATGTTGTCTTTGCCTGAAGGCGTAATCTTAATTAGTGGTCAACGGGAACAGACGATTGAACATCTAGAAGGACGCTCAAATAAAGCCTTTTCCTCATTTGTTTCGAGTGGTGGTGGAATCGATTACCGTCGCCATTTGGAATGGGTACTCAAAGGGCCATCAAAAAGCGAACTGGAGATAATGATTTATTCAGAACGCGCAGGAACGATCAAAACTCAGATTTGTTTAGAAAATCAAGAATAATAATCCTGATTGTTATTGATTTGGAAACCAAACCCCTACGGAAAATTAATGATATTTTGAACTATCAGATTTTATGGAAAGAAAACAGAGAACTTCAGCCCAAAAGAATTTTATCTAATTGATCAAAAATTTCCCTATCAACCTCTAAATTAAACTTACGGGCAAAGTGGGCAGGAGAAGCCAGAAGACGGGGTAAATCTTCCAGTTCCATTGTTTTGGGATGGGCGGCTTTCGTTGACCAATCGACATAGCGATAATTATCATTTTTTAAGTTCAAATGATCTGTATTCGCTAAGATCGTCTGAAAATAGGATTCATCGGCAAACATTCGATGACGATAGTGAGAAGTTACAGCATTATTTTGTTGATGAAATTGAATAATATATTCTGCCGATCGCCGATTGGCATAGAACCATTGATCCCCCACAAAACAGGTAAATTTATCATTGAAAGGGATCAAAAATTGAGTAATTAAAGGATTATCAATCCGAATATCTAAATCCCTGGAATAGGGCCGCTTTCCTAAAAAAGGGATGGAGAATAATTTTAAACCACAGTACCTTTCGTAGGCTAACTTTTGCCAGATAAAACTAATTTTAGGGTTTTCTTGATAAACTTTATACCGAATTTTTTCATGATTGATATAGGCATCATATTGATTGGAATTTAATTCTGCTAATATTTGTGTAGCAGTTTTAATGGGGTAATCCGATCCACTGAGCAAGATAAACCAATCAGGAGAATTAACAGATTTGTAGAGTGATTTAATCCCTTGGACAGTTGCTTCTACGATGGAAAAATCGCCCCATTTAGTTTTTAGATGGGGACGAACAAATTGAATATTTTTAGATAAATGATCCACCGACAAAGCACATTTATCAAAATCATGGTGACAGACAATGGGCGGGTAATTAAACATTTTGTTCAATTGAGCCAAAAGTCTATCAATTTGTTGAGGTTGATGGTGGGTCAGTAGGACAAAACCAATGGACATAATGCCGTTCGCAATGTTTGACAGAAATCAGGGATTGAAGAAGCCTATCATTTTTTGCTATGCGCGAATCCTATGCAAACTGTTCGGCATCAACCCAGGCTCCATGAAAACCGTAGGGAACTCGTTGGGGCAGGATAATTCTGGCGATCGCGGGTTTGGTAAAGTTTTGAGCATCTAAAACAATTAACTCGGATTGCTCAGAGGCTTCGTGATAAACAAAAGTCAATAACCAACCATGATCTTCGGAATTTGCTTGGGGATGGGGAACAAACACCGCTTCTCCGCCATAGCAATTAGGTTCAAAGGAATGAATTTCGGTTTTGCCTGTTTCTAGGTCATATTTAAGCAAACCATCAAATAAGGGCATTTCTCCCAATTTGGACTTTCCTGCATAGCCGTAACGATTTTTACGACCTAAATATTTCTCATTAATCCGAGGAAATTCACAGGCCAGATCCCCTAAAGATCTTTCTTGAACGGCTCCTGTTTGTAGATTAAATCGCCACTCATAAAGGTAGGGAATATTACCCGCACTATTGGCGTTTTCTTCAGAAATTCCTAAAGCATTGGTCGATTCCATACGACAAGCAACCAAAACAACCTCATCTCCTGATTCATAGGCATTCAGGGTATGGAAACCATAGCAACTAGGACTCTCGAACCAACGAATATCCGACGGTTCACCATGACGGGGCAAAATACCAAAGCGACTGGGGGTTTCTGCTTCAAATAAAAACATGGGTTGACCCTGAGCCATGCGTTCTGGTCGAAAGGTAAAAGGAAAATCTAGAAAAATCGTGTAATGTTCCGTAATGGCAAAATCGTGCATCATCACGCCGACGGGCAATTCAATCGGGATCAATTTCACCAATTCGCCTTCGGGGGAAATAATGCCGTAGTGCAAAAACGGTTGCTGCATCAGGGAATAACCAAAAAAGAGCATTTCTCCTGTGACGGGATCAACTTTGGGATGGGCAGTAAAAGCCGAAGTGAGCTTACCCTCAAAGTTTACTGTCCCTACGGTATCCAGGGAGGGTAATTGAATTTGATGGGGTTCTCCTCCTTCCCAAACGGCCAAAAATTTACCACTGTGCCAAACGAGGGCAGTATTAGCGGTATTTTTCCCTGGCCCGTAGGGATTATCCATTTGGGGCGGCTCTAATAAACCCGACCAGATGGCTTTTCCTGCTTCTTTTTCCCGTTCAAAGCCAAAGGTGCGGATGTAGCGATTGTGATAGGTTGCTTCTCCATTTTTCAAACGGACACCATGCAACATTCCATCGCCGTCAAACCAATGGTATTGTCCAATAGGAGAAAATTGGGGATTGGGGCCGTTACGGACAAACATTCCTTCTAATTCGGTAGGGATCTCTCCAATCACTTTGAGGTTTTCGGCTTGAATTTCGGTTGAAACGGGGGCAAAGTTACCGAGTAAATAGGGATTGGTTTCCGTGATGGTCGTCATAATTATTTTCTAGGATTTTTCTTTAGGATAGCAAGCAGTTAGAATTATTGCTAAGTTTTACTGAAGAGAAAGAGCTACAGGCGATCGCGTTTTTAAGTTGAAGGGATAAAAGGCGATCGCGGATAATCCCTTAAAATAGAAAAAGCCAAATATTGCAGAGAGAAAGAAACTATGGCAACCACCGCAGACGACGTATGGCAACTATTAGCAGAATTAGCCACTGCTCAAAAAGAAACCGACCTGCAACTCAAGGAAGTTAGTCAGGCACAAAAAGAGACTGACCTGCAACTCAAGGAAGTTAGTCAGGCACAAAAAGAAACCGATCGCCAACTCAAAGAATTAGGCAAACAAACCGATCGCCAACTCAAGGAATTAGGTAAGCAAATTGGGGGACTCGGCGCAAAATTTGGCAGTTTTACCGAAGGTCTAGCTCTTCCTTCAATGGAAAAGATTCTAAGACAACGGTTTGGTATGGAAGTAGTCAGTCCTAGTGTGCGAGCTAGTAAAGAAGGAAAACACATGGAAATTGATGTTCTTGCCTATACCAATGGTAATTTGAATATTGCCTATGTCGTCGAGGTTAAAAGTCATGCTAGGGAAGATTCTATTACTCAATTAAAAAGTATTCTGCAACGTTTTCGTACCTTTTTCCCTGAACACAAAGATAAACAACTCTATGGCATTTTAGCCTCCGTTGATATGTCCCCCGAATTACGTCAAAAAACGTTACAAGAAGGATTTTATGTTGCTCGGATTCAGGATCAAGTTTTTGAACTCGATACGCCTGACAACTTTCAACCCCAAAGTTATTGACTTTTTTCAATTTACAAGTGAGGCGCGATCGCGTTTTTAGGTTGAAGGGGTAAAAGGTGATCGCATCTAAATAGAAACAGTAACCTTATTCGTCAGATAACCCCATTCTTGAAACTGAGTTTGTAATTCAGGAACATTACAAAAAGCTAAAAAATATAAATATTCTGGCGCAAAATCTGCACCATTTCGCCAACAAACTGTCCCTAACTCCTGATCAAGTTCAAATTGTTGAAATAATAATAAATCTTGTAAAGGTTCAAAGACTTTACCTGTCAAACTTTCAAACAAATCTGCGATGCCCTCAGAACCATTGTTAAATTTCAAAGCAATTTTATAATTGTCAACGTAACTAGCAGAAATAATATGTAAAAACATTAGTTTACTCCAATGGTTCAATCCAATTAAGAATTTCGCGCTGACGACACAGTTTCCAATTAGTCGCTAGTTCCGCTTGATGAAGATCGTGCCACTCTAAAACATGACGGAGCGATCGCTTGGGAAATGATCCCGTGACCACTCCAGTTTCGATTTCAATAATCACCTCGTATTGTCCATATTTAGCATGGTAATGAGGTGGTAAATGATCATTCCAATAGAAGCTAATCGTGATTCCTGAAAATCGACTAACAACAGGCATTTTTAACTAAAAAAGATAAGTTGTTCAAAGTTTAACATCCTAATGGCCTCTTTGGACGTGACTCAATAGAAATAAAGCGATCGCATTTTTGAATTGAGTATTTAAGATGTGATCGCATTTAAAGCATCCCAAGCAATTCCCTCGAAATGTCACTTCAACTACAAAACCAAACGCTCTTCTCGTTGATCTTGTTACTAGACGCGAGATTTGAGGAGATGCAAGAGTGCCATTAGAAAATTACAACCCCGAATCCTTTTATGATGAGCTATTTTCCGACTTAGGTTCACCCCGCCCCCATGCCGCCTCCTTGATCCAGTGGATGCAAAATTTGCCGCCCGAATCCCTACAACAACACCACGACACCGCCCAATTAGCCCTATTTAACCTGGGTGTAACCTTTAGGGTTTACAGCGATCAGCAAGGCGTTGAGAAAATCTTTCCCTTCGATATTATTCCTCGCATTATTGATGCTGACGATTGGCAAGTGCTAGAGAAAGCCCTCAAACAACGCATCAAAGCCTTAAATTGCTTTTTAAACGATATTTATGGGCCCCAACAAATCATTAAAGACGGTAAAATTCCCCTAGAAATTATTGAATCGGCCAGTGGTTTTCTCAAGCCTTGTTTGGGGATTACGCCGCCTGCGGGAGTTTGGTGTCATATCACAGGGACAGATTTAGTCAGAGATAAAGACGGAACTTGGTATGTGCTGGAAGATAATTTACGGGTTCCATCGGGAATTTCCTACGTTTTAGAAAATCGTCGGGTCATGAAAACCACTTTTCCCGAAATTTTTCAGACCATGAATATCCAGCCCGTTGACGATTATCCCAGCCATTTATTAGAAACCTTATTAAATTTAGCCCCCGCCAATTTGCCCAATCCTAGAGTCGTTGTCCTCAGTCCTGGGATTTACAATTCAGCCTATTTTGAACATTCCTACCTAGCCCAACAAATGGGCGTGGAATTAGTCGAAGGTCGAGATTTGGTGGTTGTCGATGGTTATCTGAAAATGCGGACAACTAAAGGTTTACAGCCTGTTGATGTGGTTTATCGTCGTTTGGATGATGAATTTTTAGATCCTCAAGTATTTCGTGCTGATTCCTTCTTAGGGGTCCCTGGGTTAATGGAAGTTTATCGTCAAGGTCGAGTCGCTTTAGCCAATGCGCCTGGCACGGGAGTTGCTGATGATAAGGTCATCTATGCCTATGTGCCTGACATGATTAGTTATTATCTGGATGAAGAACCTCTACTCGCCAGTGTCCCGACCTATTTATGTTGGCGAGAAAAAGACCGAAACTATGTCTTAGATCATTTATCGGAATTGGTGGTGAAATCGGCCAATGAAGCGGGGGGTTATGGAATGTTAATGGGACCCAGTTCTACCGCCGCAGAAAGGGAAGAATTTGCCGATAAAATTAGGACTCATCCCCGCAATTATATTGCTCAACCTGTGTTAAGTTTATCCCGTGTCCCAACTTTAATCGATGGAAATATTGAAGGTCGTCATGTGGATTTACGTCCCTATATTCTCAATCGTGGTGAAGAAATTTATGTCCATCCAGGGGGATTAACTCGTGTCGCCTTAAACAAAGGATCATTAGTCGTTAATTCTTCCCAGGGCGGTGGCAGTAAAGACACTTGGGTGTTGAGTAAGTCCTAAGATCATCAACAAATTAAGATCCTAATTATTAATTATTTACTATTACCTATCAAAATGTTAAGCAGAGTTGCAGATTCTATTTATTGGTTAAATCGCTATATCGAACGGGCCGATAATGTGGCGCGTTTTGTGGATGTTAATCTCAATTTAATGCTGGATTTATCGAATAGTATTAATCAGCAATGGGAGCCACTGGTTCTGACGACGGGAGATTTAGAATTTTTTCGAGAGCATTACGGGACATTTAGTGCGAATAATGTGATTAATTTTTTAACCTTTGATCAGCAATATTCCAACTCGATTATGTCTTGTCTTTACATGGCACGGGAAAATGCTCGCTCTATTCGGGAAATTATTTCTTCGGAAATGTGGGAAGAGGTCAATGGTTTTTACCTAATGGTCAAGGAAGCGGCAGAAAATCCCCCCGAAAATATTCCTAGTTTTTTTTCTCAGGTTAAATTATCCAGTCACCGTTTTGCTGGGGTAATGGATGCCACGATGACCCACAATGAAGGCTGGCACTTTGGACGAGTGGGACGGTTTCAGGAACGGGCGGATAAAACGGCTCGCATTTTGGATGTGAAGTATTTTTATTTGTTGCCCTCGGTGGAATGGGTGGGAACGCCGTTGGATCAGATTGAATGGATTGCTTTATTGAAGTCAGCTAGTGCCTACGAAATGTATCGCAAGTGCGAAAGGCGCATTACTCCGACGAGTGTGGCTGAATTTTTGATTTTAAATCGGGAATTTCCCCGCTCTATTCATTTTTGTTTACACGAACTTCAGCGATCGCTGCATTCAATTACAGGAACTTCTTTGGGAACCTGGAGTAATTCAGCAGAAAGAGATTTAGGAAAACTCTGTGGAGAATTAAGTTATTTGACCATTGAAGAAATCATTGAAATGGGCTTACATGAATTTCTGGATTCTATCCAGGGAAAAGTCAATAACATTGGCGTAAAAATCGCCCAAACTTTTTTTGTTAATGAACCAGTCCTCCCCCAATCCCAATTTCAATATCAAAATTAATCGTTTTGGAAAATACCTATTGGTAAACAAGTCTTTGGAACTTACCAATGTCTTTTTTGTCAGTTTATCAACTTGAAGATTAAACTAATTGATAGCAATCCATTTGGTAATAAACCCTATGCTTTCTGACAAAACTCCCAACAACAGAAAGAATCCACTCGTCAGAGCTTTTCGGAAATATCACCGAGTTTTAGCGATTATTCTTTGTTTGCCCTTAGTTTTAACCGTTCTCACAGGAGTCGCCTACACGATCGCCGTAGATTGGTTTGACCAAACAGACGCGATTGAGCTATTGATGGGACTACACACCCTAAAAATAGTCCATCTGGAAAAATTCTATCCTTTGCTCAATGGGATCGGCTTGATCGGTTTGCTGGTGACAGGGATGACGATGACGAATTTATTTAAAAAGCCAAAGAGCGTTAATCAAAACCCCGAATAATTGCGCGTCTCAGCCCAATTCCTTAACCTTACTTAAAACTGATTCAACATGACCTTTGACCTTAACACTGGGCCAGACATGGGCGAGATTACCCGATGGATCAATCAGGAAAGTTGAACGAATAATGCCCATATATTCCTTACCCATAAATTTTTTCAAACCCCAAACTCCATAGGATTCGGCAACTTGATGGTCGGGATCACTGAGTAATTGCACGGTTAGACTATATTTTTCGATAAATTTGCAGTGAGATTTGACGGAATCTGGACTCACCCCCAAAATTTTAACGTTTAAATTTTCCCATTCTGCTTGTTTTTGACTGAAATCAATGGCTTCTGTGGTGCAACCAGGCGTATTGTCCTTGGGATAAAAATAAAGGATTAACCAACTTCCTTGAAAGTCTGATAAATTCAAGGTTTTGTCATCTTGATTGGTGGCGGAAAAGGAGGGGGCTGGTTGGGCGATCGCAGGAAGTTTAGACATCGTTAGGTTAGTAATGTAAGGGAATTAAAATCAAAGGCAGAAAGGCTAAAGCTAATAAAATCCAATTAAACAGATTATTTTCAATCTTCAAAGTATCTGAGGGTTCAATGAGATAATTAATACGGGTAATTAAACGATTATCTTGATGATTGAATGCCGCACAAATAGCTTCAAAATTGGGAAAAATTGGAATTTCCTGCATATTTTTTGCGACCAACATCAGAGATTCTGCTAATAGTAATGGATCGACTTGTTGGGCCGCTTTTTTATCTGCCCGAACTTCTCTCATAAATAATAAATCCTGCCAAAGTTGTTCCGTTTGGGGGAGCCAATAACTCATCTGACGCAACCAACCCAAGCAGAAAAACCAGAAGGTATCCCGATAGTAATAATGGGCATTCTCGTGGGCGAGGACGGCTTGCAAATGTTCATCGTCTAGGCTATCTAATAATCCTTGACTAATCACTAATTCAGGATTCCAAAGACCAATTTGCGCACTGTAGGGAAAAGATGTATCTAGGATGCGGGTCGGTTGATTTTGGATAAATCCTTTGCTGTAATGGCGAATTTGTTGAATCGCTCTGGTTGCTTGCCATAGTCGATACAAACCCAATCCCAAGCTCCACCCCAAAAAGGCGATCGCCAAACTATAACTGAGCCAACTGGCTTTTAGGCCAAACATCATCCCCTGATAACCCATTGAAACAACGGCTAGAGCGGTCATCAGCAGTAATACAGGCGGAAAAACAAAGAGAAATAGGGCTTTTTGCCAAGAAAACTCTGATTCAGGACTCAAAGCAGGAACTAATGCCCGTAACAACCAGGCAACTCCGACCGCCAAGATTAATATCATTAGGTGCATCTTAAAACTACTCCCCCCGTTGAGAACGAATAGCTTTTAGTCGGGTCGCGATCGCGTCTAGTTGTTCAATGCTGGCCGTATCTAAACTATCGGCAAAGGAGGCGACCACATCGGGATTACTAATGGATAAAAATTGCTGCAATTGTTCGTAGGACTTAATCGCCTTAGCCTGAGACCTAGAAACAGTGGCTTTCCAGGAAAATGCCTTACCTTCTCTTTCACAAAC
>Ga0209598_10003673_pt1 | contig 11510 bp, 10 predicted proteins | sample M_140807_EF_Meta_FD_187317 | JGI IMG/M metagenome (GOLD analysis project Ga0209598, IMG submission 187317) | Freshwater microbial communities from Lake Montjoie, Canada to study carbon cycling - M_140807_EF_MetaG (SPAdes) (version 2) | ecosystem: Environmental > Aquatic > Freshwater > Lake... | reverse complement strand
CGGCATAATCCATTAGCGTTCGCCACGCTTTGATGGCGTAATGCCGGCTGACTGTTGTGACCGCAAGGTCACGCGTCCACGAGCCCTTAAACGCTGTATTGCAGTACTGTCGTACTGAACCACGGAGAGAATTCATGCCTAATTTAGCTGGCACCCACACCCATGACAACCTGAAGGCAGCCTTCGCCGGTGAGTCCCAGGCCAACCGCCGTTATTTGTACTTCGCGAACAAGGCTGACGTCGAAGGCTTCACTGAAGTTGCCTCTCTGTTTCGCTCGACTGCTGAAGGCGAGACCGGCCACGCCCATGGCCACCTCGACTATCTGGCCGCTGTCGGCGATCCTGCGACCGACCTGCCAATCGGACCGAGCGATGCCAACCTGCGCGCCGCTGTCGCTGGCGAAACGCACGAGTACACCGATATGTACCCAGGGATGGCCAAGACCGCTCGCGAAGAAGGCTTCGATGAGATCGCCGACTGGTTTGAGACGCTGGCAAAGGCTGAGCGCTCGCATGCAAACAAGTTCCAGAAAGCTCTGGACGCTCTGCACGCCTGATCTCTTGATGCCTGGTTGATCCTTAGTTGATCCCTGGTTGGGGCACTGGTCAGCGTACCAGTCCCCTTCCAAAACGCTCCCAGTTTTAGGGACGTTTACATTCTCTGAAATTCCTACCCAGACCCTCTGGAGAGTTTGTCATGTCCGTTCGTGAAGGTTCCCTCGAAGCGCCAACGCGCCACCCGGTCGCCTGGAAGACTCCGGACTTCTGGAATGAGTTGCTTCTGGAAGCTGAACTCGAACGCATTTTTGACATCTGCCACGGCTGTCGCCGCTGCGTCAGCCTGTGCAACGCATTTCCCACCCTCTTCGATTTAATCGATGAGAGCAGCACGGGAGAAATCGACGGCGTAGCCAAGAGCGATTACGCCAAAGTGGTCGACCAATGCTACCTGTGCGACGTCTGCTACCTGACGAAGTGCCCTTACGTGCCGCCGCATCCCTGGAACCTGGATTTTCCGCACGTGATGCTGCGGGCCAAGGCGATCCAGTTTAAGAAGGGCTCGCCAACTGAGTTCCGCGATGGTGTCCTGTCCTCGACAGACCGCAACGGAAAGCTGGCCACCATTCCAGTGGTTGTTGAGATCGTTAACAAAGTCAATCACATGCCTGCGTTCCGCAAGCAGCTGGAAAATCACCTCGGCGTCGACGCCCAGGCGTGGGTGCCTGAATTCGCAAGAAAACCATTTTTACCGAACGCCAAGGTCTCTGCGCCCCATCCCGTGATTGACGGCGGGCGGACCAAAGGCAAGGTGGCGGTCTACTCGACCTGCTACATCAACTACAACGAACCCGGCATTGGTCACGATTTGTTGAAGGTTCTGGATCACAACAAGATCCCCTATCAAGTCGTTCAAAAGGTCGCTTGTTGCGGAATGCCCAAGCTCGAACTGGGCGATCTGGATGCGGTTGAAGAGCTCAAGAACAAGAATATTCCGCCTCTCGCAGCGCTGGCTCGGGATGGATGGACCATCGTGACGCCAATTCCGTCATGCACCCTGATGTTCAAGCAGGAGCTTCCACTCCTGTTTCCGGAGGACCAAGACGTCCAGGCGGTGAAACAAGCGATGCGTGATCCGTTTGAGTATCTCGTCAATCGCCAGAAAGACGGGCTTTTGAAGACCGACTATTCAGTGGAACTGGGCAAGGTCTCGTACCACGTGGCCTGCCACCTTCGGGTTCAGAATGTGGGTCAAAAGACGCGGGAAATGCTGGCGTCCGTTCCAGGGACACAGGTCCATACCGTTGAGCGTTGTTCTGGACATGCCGGGACCTGGGGCGTTAAAAAGGAATTTCATCAAACCTCTCTAAAGATTGGTCGACCTGCTTTCCGCCAGCTGACTGAACACCCTGGTGGATCTCCTGACTGGATTGCCAGTGACTGTCAGCTCGCCGGCCGGCACATTGAAGAAGGCCTTGGTGACAAGGCTAAAGACAAAATTGCGCATCCCCTGACCCTGATGGCACGTGCGTACGGACTCTGATCTGCAACAGAATTCCAAACCCTCCTAAGGAAAACACGCCATGACTAAAGTTACTCGTGAATCACTCATGACCCTCGAGGCCTACGCCAAGGCGCGGCCCGAACTGCGTGAGCAAGTTATCGCTCACAAAAAACTGCGATCCGTTCATCTGGGTGAGCATGTCAACCTGCTCTTCGAGGACGAGAAGACCATTCGTTATCAAATCCAGGAAATGTTGCGGGTTGAGAAAATCTTCGAGGAAGAAGGTATTCAACATGAACTGGAGTCGTACACCCCGCTGATCCCCGACGGTAGCAATTTCAAAGCGACCATGCTGATCGAATACGGCGACGAGAAGGCCCGTAAAGCAGCGCTCGCCAAGATGCATGGCATCGAGCGCCAGGTATGGGTTCAGGTAGAAGGTTCAGCCAAGGTCTTTGCCATCGCCGATGAAGATCTCGAACGAGAGAACGAACAGAAGACAAGTTCGGTTCATTTTCTGCGTTTTGAACTCACACCGGATATGGCCGCGGCGCTGAAATATGGCGTCAGCTTGAGCATCGGCGTCACGCACCCAGCCTACTCGGCAACGGTGTCGCCACTGAGCAACGAGCAGCGTAACGCGCTGGTAGCCGACCTCGCCTGAGTCCGGATCGAGCTAGGTTGGGTTGAGATTCAGGCGGGACAGGAGAACAACCGCCTGAACTTCGATCGCTTCCGCGCGCCCAACGGCGCCAAAGCCTTCAGCCGTTTTAGCCTTAAGGTTGATCGCACTGGGGTCGAGTTTAAGAACCTCAGCGATCGATTCGATCATGCGAGGTAAGTGTGGGGCGAGTTTGGGCGCCTGGGCGATGATGGTTGCGTCCAGGTTGCCAATTTCCCAGCCAGCAGCGGCAATCGCCTGATGTACCCGACCGAGCAGAGTTCGGCTATCGGCCCCCTGATACTGCGGGTCGTTATCGGGAAAATGTTGACCAATATCGCCCATCCCTGCGGCGCCCAACAGGGCATCGGTAATCGCATGCAAGAGTGCATCTGCATCGGAATGCCCAAGTAGGCCATGAGAGTGTGGAATCGTGATGCCACCCAAAATCAGCGGTCGGCCTGTCACCAACGCGTGAATATCCCAACCCTGCCCTATCCGGATCGAATTGCGCACCGAGGTCATCGAATCTCCCATGAACGTGAAAGCCACTCGAGATCTTCCGGGACGGTGACCTTGAGATTCCCTTTAGTGCCCTGCAATACCCGCGGATGCCATCCCTCAAGCTCCATCGCTCTGGCCTCATCGGTCACCTCGGGATGACGCTCAAGCGCCTGCTGAAGCAATCCGGCCGGAAACAACTGAGGGGTCTGCGCGAGCCACAAAAGCGCTCGATCCTCGGTCGTAATGATTCGCCCCTCCTGGACTCGCTTGACCGTGTCAACCACCGGAAGTGCCAGCAATCCACCGATCGGATCGTCCTCGAGTTGCGTAATCAATCCGTCGATCTGGGCCGGGCGAATCCCGGCGCGCGCCGCATCATGAACCAACACCCGATCGTGTTCGGCGAGAGCGAACGGCAGATCGCGCAGCGCCATCAGCCCGTTCAACACCGAATCACGACGCGTTGCGCCGCCCACCCGAAAGACGAGCGGTTGCCGCCCGGTCGGGTCACCAAGATGCTGGTCAATCTCAGGGTCATTGGCGGCAACGACAACCGCAATGGCATCAACCCGCTGCGCCTTCTGAAAGGCTCGTACCACATGCCGCAGCAGCGATTCACCCTTCAACATCAGGTATTGCTTGGGGACTGCGGCACCCATTCGACGGCCTTCGCCAGCCGCCGGTATGAGTGCGACATGTCGAATCGGGCCGATCGGAGGTTGCGGTTCTGACTGCACCATGCCCGGGATTCTATAGACTTCGCGCCATGTCGAACCTACGCAAACATTCACCCGACCACGCCACCGGAAGCCCCATTCGCCTGGCAACCCATTCCCTGCCGAAGGAGGGTGCGGCCTGGAGCGTCGCGCCAACTATTGGCGCGGCCGATGCCTTACATCTCGCGGAGTGCGGTAACCGCGCGTTCGCGGAGCGCCGCCTGCTCGTTGTCATCGCAGCCAGCGCGCCCGACGTCGCTCGTCTTAGCGAAGAAATCGCATGGTTTGCGCCGCAGCTCAGGGTCGCTCAGTTACCTGACTGGGAGACCCTCCCCTATGACGCGTTCTCACCCCACCAAGACCTGATCAGCGAACGCCTCGCGACCCTTTGGCGGCTGGGTCGTCGTGAAGTGGATGTGGTTGTCCTGGCCGCCTCAACCGCGCTGCAGCGGCTAGCGCCCACGGGCTTCCTGGCAGCCCATGCCTTTGAGTTCACTAAAGGGTCGGCACTCGATGCCAAGGGCCTGCGCTCTCAGCTGGTACTGGCCGGTTATGACCATGTTGCTCAGGTCATCAAGCCAGGTGAATACTCGGTGCGCGGGGGTCTGATCGACCTCTTTCCAATGGGTTCGCCACTCCCTTACCGGATTGATCTTTTTGATGAGGATGTGGATTCGATCCGGGCGTTCGATCCCGACACTCAACGAACACTTTATCCGGTGGAGTCCGTACGGTTACTACCCGGCCGCGAATTTCCACTCGACGAAGCCGCCCGTAACGCCTTTCGTAGCCGTTGGCGCGAACGCTTCGAAGGCGACCCTTCGCGTGCGCCGATTTACCGGGACCTCGGGAACGGTATCGCCTCGGGTGGCATTGAATACTGGTTACCGCTCTTTTTTGAAACGACTGCAACCGTTTTCGAATACCTGCCGGCGAACGCTCTCCTGGCGCTGCACGGTGATGTCGAGGCGGCAGCAAGAAGTTTTCGGGAGGACGCCCAGAATCGGTGGCGTTTCCTGGCCCATGACTCGGAACGCCCACTATTAAAGCCCGAAGAATTATTCTTATCGCCAGAGCAGTTCTTCGTGGCCGCTCGCGCGTTCGGGCGGATCACCCTACGCCGGGTCAATACCAGTCAGGGTCCGACCGGGGCTGATTCCGAGACCCCGCCGCCATCGCGTCCGCTCCCTGACCTGAGCGTTGAGCGACGTGCGGAAGACCCCGTAGCCGCCTTACGAAACTACATTAGCCACTTCACCAATGCGACGCAAGGCGGGCGTGTTTTCGTTTTGACTGAATCAGCGGGTAGACGCGAGACATTGACCACGCTCTTTGTCGACGCCGGTCTCAAGCCGCATCCGATCGAGTCATGGCAGGCATTCCTCGCAAGCGACTGTTCGTTTGGTCTCGGGATTGGTCCCCTTACCGATGGATTTTCACTGGCGGCTCCGACGTCGGAAGATTCGACGCAGACCCCAATCGCCATCGTTACAGAAGGCGAACTCTTCCGCGGAACGGTTCGACGCAGAGGTCGAGGCGCGCGAGGTCAGCAGACCAATGTGGACGCGATCGTCCGTGACCTGTCTGAGCTCAAGATTGGTGATCCGGTCGTCCATGCCCACCACGGTATCGGTCGCTATTGCGGCTTGATCACCATGGACCTCGGCGATGGTGAAGCGGAATTTCTTGAGCTGATCTACGCCAATCAGACCAAGTTGTTTGTCCCCGTGAGTGCCCTCCAATTGATCGGACGCTACACGGGGGCCGCCCCTGAAGATGCTCCGCTTCATGCGCTTGGGTCAGGGCAGTGGGAAAAAGCTCGACGCAAAGCCGCCGCCCAGGCCCGTGATACCGCCGCGGAATTGCTGAATCTCTACGCTCGCCGCGCTGCACGGAGTGGCCATGCCTTTGCCTTTGATGCCAAAGCCTATGAGGCGTTTGCACAGGGGTTTGGCTTCGAGGAGACGCCCGATCAACTGGCCGCCATCCACGCAACCATTCAGGATCTGGTGTCGGGCAAACCCATGGACCGGCTGGTTTGCGGTGATGTCGGTTTCGGCAAAACGGAAGTTGCCCTGCGCGCCGCGTTTGTTGCGGTTGAGGATGGCAAGCAGGTGGCGATTCTGGTGCCAACGACGTTGCTCGCAGAACAACACTACGAATCCGTGAGCAGCCGGTTTGCCGACTGGCCAGTCAAGATTGCCGAACTCAGTCGCTTTCGTAACCCCAAAGAGATTAAGGCTGCGCTGGCCGGATTGGCGGACGGAACCATCGATATCGTCATTGGCACCCATAAGCTGCTTGCCAAGGATGTCCAGTTCAAGCGTCTGGGCCTCCTGATCATCGACGAAGAACACCGGTTCGGGGTGCGCCAGAAGGAGGCACTCAAGAACATGCGTTCCGAGGTTGATGTACTCACCCTGACCGCGACACCGATTCCCCGAACGCTGGCCATGAGCCTTGAGGGGATGCGCGATTTCTCAATCATCGCCACAGCGCCTCAGCGCAGATTGGCCATCAAGACCTTTGTGCGGCGAGAAGAGTCCGGTGCGATCCGCGAGGCGCTGTTGCGCGAACTGAAACGCGGTGGCCAAGCCTATTTTCTTCATAATGAGGTCGAGACGATCGAGAACCGTCGGCAGATGCTGGTGGATCTCGTTCCCGAAGCGCGCATCGCGGTGGCCCACGGGCAGATGCATGAGCGAGAGCTTGAGCGCGTGATGAAGGACTTCCATCAGCAGCGTTTTAACGTCCTGTTGTGCACAACGATTATCGAAACCGGCATCGATGTGCCGACTGCCAACACCATCGTCATCCATCGTGCGGATCGTTTTGGCCTCGGCCAGTTGCATCAACTGCGGGGTCGGGTCGGTCGATCACATCACCAGGCCTACGCGTATCTGCTGACCCCCGACGAATCGGCGATCACCAAGGATGCGCTGAAGCGATTGCAAGCCATCCAGGCCATGGAAGAACTTGGGAGTGGTTTCTATCTCGCGATGCATGATCTGGAGATTCGCGGCGCAGGCGAAGTGCTGGGCGAGCACCAGTCCGGCGAAGTGTCAGCGGTCGGATTTCAGATCTATGTTGACATGATCGAGCAGGCGGTTCGATCCCTAAAAGCAGGTCGCGAGCCAGACCTGAATGCCCCATTGGGGGTGACCACAGAAATCAACCTGCATACCCCTGCACTCTTGCCTAACGACTACTGTCCGGATGTCCATGAACGCCTGACGCTTTACAAACGATTGGCGAGCGCGGCGGATGCGGATGCCCTCGAGGCTCTGACCGAAGAGATCGTGGATCGATTTGGAAAGCTTCCAGAGCCGGCCCAGGCGTTGATCGAAACTCACCGCCTGCGCCTGGTTGCACAGGCCTTGGGTTTAAGCCGGATCGATGCCGCAAGCGAAGCGATCGTTCTACAGTTTGGCCAAGATTCGTCGGTCGAACCCGAGGCCATCATCCGCTATTTGCAATCACAGAAAGATGTCCGGATGACCGGATCGGACCGCATCCGGATCACCCTGAAGGACGCAGATCTGAATACCCGACTTCAACGGATTCGCGCCATCTGCAAAGCGCTCAAACCCCAGGCGCAGTTGGCTAAGATATGAATACGCCCGCCCAAGTCTTCGACTGCACCCTAGAGGCAACCCCGTTCGACCTCGTTCTTGTGAAAGAAATGGAACATGGGCTCTTATCGCAATACGAGGGTCGGCCAGATTCACTGGCTGAGTTACTGCATCAAATTTCGTCATGGGTTGGCGTCCTTCAACCGGCTTCGAGATCAGATGGCGAGACCAGATCAAGCCTGCGATTTGCTTCGCTGGAGATCACCCCGGAATGGCGATCAGCGGTCGCTTCTATGTGCGCAAGGCATGAAGTCGACCACGCCTTCCTGCCATCGGGCCGCCACCGGCTGAGTGACTACTCCGTACTTGCGATGGACATGGACTCGACGCTCATCACGATCGAATGTATCGATGAACTGGGCGACTGGTGTGGGCGAAAAGCAGAAATCGCAGCGATTACCGAAGCCGCCATGCTGGGAGAGATTCCAGACTTTGCCGAGAGCTTGCGCCAGCGGGTCGCGTTGCTGGCTGGCCTGGATTCGCGATCTCTGGAGTCGGTTTATGCCGAGCGGCTTCGGCTATCACCTGGCGCGGATCGTCTTTTGAGCGCTGCCCATTCGGCAGGACTACGGTCCTTACTGGTATCGGGTGGATTTACGTTTTTTACAGATCGCCTGCGCGAACGGTTGGGCCTGACATTCGCCCTGGCAAATCAACTGGAAGTCATTGATGGCAAGCTGACTGGACGCGTCCTCGGCGAGATTGTCGACGCTGCGGCGAAAGCCACTGAGCTACAACGGGTGTGTCGTGAACTCGGCGTGAGCCTGGATCGAAGCATCGCAATTGGCGATGGCGCTAACGATCTCAAAATGCTCGGACTCGCTGGACTTGGGGTCGCCTATCGTGCCAAGCCCGTTGTGGCAGCACAGGCACATACCGCTATCCGATACGGGGGCCTTGACCGGCTGCTCGACTTTTTGCAACCCTCATAGACCATCCACCACGACGAATCCAAATACGGAGCGGCTGCCAAGATCTACCTGAACCTTGACTGCGCGAGTGTCCGTCGCGCCGAAGACTTCGAGGCGGGTGAGATTCGTGATCGGCTGCCCAAGAGAATCCCGAAAAGGATTGTCGACCCGGAATTGATGTGAATCGCCGTGAATCACAAGGACGGGGCGCTCAAATTGCTTGGCCAGCGGCAGCAGCGTACGACCAATGACTCGCGCAAAGCCGCCGGTTTCTGCGACGCTCGGGCGGCCTGCGTTTTCATCCAACACGTCGGCATGGAACATCACCACGATTGCCGGGGCCTGCTCTCGAGTTGCCTTTGCAAAACCTTGTTCGAGCCAGCTCACCACCGCGGACTCCCTCGACCTGAATTCTTCAACTGCCGCCGGCTCCCTAGGGTCGAATCCGTTGTTCGAGCCCACGATATGGACGGTCAGGAACTGTACGCCCTGGACGGAGAATCGTGCATTTTCAACGTACGTTTGGAACCGGGCATCGACCTCTGACTGGCGCTCCAATTCCATCCGCTGACGCCCCAAAGATCGGGGTTCGGTAAAGAACAATTGGCGCAGACGGATAAGGCGCTCGCGAGGATCGAATCGACCGGCAAGTGCCCGGTGACAATCAGTCCATTCGTTATCGCCCGGCGTGTAAATCAACGGGCGCTCGAATCGATTGAAGAAACCGAGTTGCTCGACAAAGGCTTCATCCGAACAAATAGAACTGCCCGACTTGAAGTCGCCGATGTGTACGCTGAAAACTGGGTCAAGGCGATTGATCTGCGCGATCAGGCGCTCATAGGGCGGATGCGACAGCATCGCGGGCCCATACGGCATATCGCCAAGCGCGACAAAATAGAACGACGATGCGGATGGTGCGGGGCTTTGCTGCGCCTGCGTTGCGCTTATCACCATCCACATTAGAACGATCAAAAACGATCGAACCAACCGGGTCACGTCAGACGCGCCTCAAGATCGTGCTCATCAGCCGCAAGAATGGTGACATCGATGAATTGACCTACCCGCAGTTCGCGCATTTGATTCGCACTGAGGGTGACCCGAACGACCCCGTCAATTTCGGGGGCATCTGCGGTTGAGCGGGCGATCGCCGTGGGTTCACCCGGATCGTCGTCGGGATCGTCATCCCCCACAAGCCACACGAGTTCGTCGATCAGTACACGTTCTTTCGCCCCCACTCGCCGAGCTAAGCGCTGCGATGAGATATCGGCCTGATGGGCCATCAACCGATCGCGCCGCTCCTCTCGTAATTCCCTGGGAACGGCACCCGGTAGGGTATTTGCAGTAGCGCCTTCGACGGGTGAGTACGCAAAACAGCCCACGCGATCGAGTTCGGCAGCGGATAGAAAATCAAGTGCCGCCTGAAACTCGGACTCCGTCTCACCCGGAAAACCCGCGATAAACGTGCTGCGGACTGTGAGATTTGGAAGCAATGCGCGCCAGGCCTGAATACGCTCAAGGTTTCGTTCGCCATTTGCGGGGCGCTTCATTCGCCGAAGCACATCCGGGTGGGCATGTTGAAAAGGGACATCGAGATAGGGGACAAGAACGTTCGAGTACCGACTATCCGCCATGATCCCAACCACCTCGTCCACATGAGGGTAGGGATACACATAATGGAACCGGACCCAGCCGCCATAGTCGGAGGCAACCCGCCCGAGCGCTTCGGCTAGATCCGCGAACCGGGTTCGGGCTGGTCTACCGTTCAAAAATTCAGTTCTGTAATTTAGATCGACGCCGTAGGCTGAGGTGTCTTGAGAGATGACCAGGAGTTCGCGGACACCCCGCTTGAAGAGTGCTTCAGCTTCGCGAACTACCTCGCTGATTGGTCGACTGACGAGATCGCCGCGCATCGAAGGGATGATGCAAAAGGTGCAACGGTGATTGCATCCCTCGCTGATCTTCAGATACGCATAATGAGGCGGCGTGAGTTTGACCCCTGGATCAAACTCAATAATGGATTGGTCCGAAGGCCTGGGCGTCGAATGGCGCTTTTGAATGGAGCGTTCGAGTTCTGGCTGCGGAAGGTGGCGGTGGATCTGTGAGATCACGGCCTCCGTCGCATGGGGGCCGGTCACGGCCAGGACCTTGGGATGAATCTGCGCGACCCAGTTTGCGCCGTCCTCAGCGGTCTTCGCGCCAAGACATCCCGTCACAATCACTCGACCATTTTCGGCAAGTGCTTCACCGATGGCATCGAGGCTTTCGCGCACAGCGTCATCGATAAAACCGCAGGTGTTCACGACCACCAGATCGGAATCCCGGTAGTTTGGCGCAATCTCGTAACCGTCCGAACGCAATTGCGTCAGGATGAGTTCACTGTCGACAAGCGCTTTGGGACACCCAAGAGAAACAAATCCAACCCGCGGCAAATTCGTCATCAAGTTACTTGGACTCGCCACCGCCCGTACCGCCCGCACCGCCTGCACCACCCGGGGGGACGGGAAATTGAAAGCCAGTGAACATCGAGCGCGCGTTTTGCTGCATCTGGTCTTGCATCTGCACAAATAGATTTTTGGACTGATCCACGTAATTCGACATCATGGACTGAACCATTGGCGCCTGAAGGCTCATGAACTGCGTCCAGAGCTCAGCACTTGGCAAACCTTTCGAATCATATAGTTGGCGAGATTGCTCCTGGATTCTCGCCTGAATCTCGACAAACGTCTGGACGTTCTTCTCGAGATAAGAACCCATCATCGATTGCATGGTGTTGCCATAGAAGCGGATCATTTGCGAAAGCATGGAAGAGGAGAACAATGGCTGCCCGCTGGCTTCTTCTTCGAGAATGATCTGGAGCAAAATGCTACGCGTGAGGTCGTCGCCCGTCTTCGCATCGACGACCTGGAATTCGTCCTGAGCCAACACCATCTCCTTGACATCGACCAGCGTGATGTAAACGCTGGTCTGGGTGTCGTAAAGACGGCGGTTGGGGTATTTCTTAATAAGACGCACGGGATACGGCTCCTCGGAACAATCCACCGATTATCCCATGCGTTCGATCGCGGCGTGGGGCCTTTAGCCCAT
>Ga0209598_10003671_pt1 | contig 11516 bp, 14 predicted proteins | sample M_140807_EF_Meta_FD_187317 | JGI IMG/M metagenome (GOLD analysis project Ga0209598, IMG submission 187317) | Freshwater microbial communities from Lake Montjoie, Canada to study carbon cycling - M_140807_EF_MetaG (SPAdes) (version 2) | ecosystem: Environmental > Aquatic > Freshwater > Lake... | reverse complement strand
GTGGGCGCGGCGCTCGGCGCTGTGCTCGTCAATTTCGCCAAGACCTGGTTCACCGGCGCCTTGCCCGAACTCTGGCTCTTCGCGCTCGGCCTTCTATTCATCCTCGTCACCATTTTCCTGCCCAAGGGCATCCTGGGCACAGCGGGCGAATGGATCACGCGCCTGCGCCCCAAGCCGCCCGAAGCGTCGACGCCTCAAACCAAGCCTGCGGAGTGACGCCATGACAGGTCTCGCCAAGGACAATCCCAATCTCACCTCCTCGGTGCTCTATCTCGACGGCGTCTGCGTGAGCTTCGACGGCTACAAGGCCCTGCGCGGCCTGTCGCTCACGCTTGAGCCGGGCGAGATGCGCGCCATCATCGGCCCCAATGGCGCGGGCAAGACCACGATGATGGACATCATCACCGGCAAGACCCGCCCCGACGAAGGCGACGTCTATTTCAATGGTCAGCATGATCTTACCAAACTCGATGAACCCGCCATCGCCGAGCTTGGCATTGGCCGCAAGTTCCAGAAACCCACGGTTTTCGAGAGCCATACGGTCGAAGACAATATTCTGCTCGCATTGAAGGCTCCGCGCGGCGCCTTCGCCACTCTTTTCGGCAGGGCGCCTGCGGATCAACTGATGCGCATCGACCAGATTCTGGAGACGACGCGCCTGAAAGACCACCGCGCGAGGCTGGCGGCCGATTTATCCCATGGGCAGAAGCAATGGCTCGAGATCGGCATGCTGCTTGCTCAGGACCCAAAGCTGCTTCTCGTCGACGAGCCCGTGGCGGGCATGACCGATGCGGAGACGGCGCAGACCGCTGAACTCCTGCGCGAAATCGCGAAGGACCATTCTGTGGTGGTGGTAGAGCACGACATGACCTTCGTGCGTGATCTTGGCGTCAAGGTCACCGTGCTGCACGAAGGATCCGTTCTGGCCGAAGGGCCGCTCGATGTGGTGAGCGCCGATCCGCGCGTCATCGAAGTCTATCTGGGACGCTGACATGCTGGCCGTTGAGTCCATCGATCTTTTCTACGGCGCTGCGCAAGCCCTGCGCTCCGTCAGTTTCGAGGCCAAGCCCGGCCGCGTGACCTGCGTGCTCGGTCGCAATGGCGTGGGCAAAACCTCGCTCATGCGCGCCATCATCGGCCATCAGGGCATCTCGTCTGGCCGCATCATGTGGGACGGCGCGGATGTAGCCAAACTCGCGCCCCATCAGCGCGCCAAACGCGGCATCGCCTATGTGCCGCAGGGCCGCGAAATATTCCCGCTGCTCTCCGTGCGCGAGAATCTGGAAACAGGCTACGCGCCCCTGCCGCGCGGCGAGCGCTTCGTGCCCGATGAAATCTTCGATCTCTTCCCCGTGCTGAAGGACATGCTGTGGCGGCGCGGCGGCGATCTGTCGGGCGGGCAGCAGCAGCAGCTCGCCATCGGCCGGGCGCTGGTCACAAGGCCGAGGCTCCTCGTGCTGGATGAGCCTACCGAGGGCATCCAGCCCTCCATCATCAAGGACATTGGCCGCGCCATCGAATATCTGCGCGAGAAGGGCGACATGGCCATCGTGCTGGTGGAGCAATATTTCGATTTCGCCCGCGAACTGGCGGACGATTTCATCGTGATGGATCGCGGCGCGGTCGTCCTTGGCGGCGATAAGGCCTCGATGGTTGAATCCCAGGTGCGCAGCTACATGTCGGTATGATCGTGAACCATGTCCCCGCATATGTTCGCGCTGTCGGTGAGTTACGCGCGGACTTCCAGTCAGTCGGCTCCCGCACTCAGGCGATGAACGTCTTTGAGACCGGCGGCCTGCGTTTGCGCTGCCCCAAGGTGGCGCAGGGCTGTGAGGGCGTGCTGATCAACAGCGGCGGCGGGATCGCGGGCGGCGACAAATGCTCCTATGATTTCGATGTTGGCCCCCATGCGCAGGTCACCTTCACCACCCAATCGGCGGAAAAGATCTACCGCGCCCAGTCCAACGCCGCCGAAATCGACGTCGCCCTGCGCATCGGCGCCCATGCGGTCGTCGAATGGTTGCCGCAGGAGACCATTCTGTTTGGCGGCGCGCGTCTCAATCGCCGCCTCGACATGGACCTTGATGAGACCAGCAGCCTCACCATGCTCGAAAGCGTCATCTATGGCCGCATGGCCATGGGCGAAACCGAAGTGACCGGCGCCTTCCGCGACCGTTGGCGCATCAGGCGCGGGCGCCGCCTGCTCTTCGCCGAAGACATGCGCCTTGATGGCGACATGACCGCCGCATTGGATCGCCCCGCCGTGGGCGATGGGGCGCGATCCAACGCCACCTTCCTGCATGTGGCGCCCGACGCCGAGGCGCGGCTCGACGAGGTCCGCGCAATCCTGGCCGAGGCGCCCTGCGAATGGGGCGCGAGCGCCTGGAACGGCATGGCGCTTGTTCGCCTTCTGTCGCCCTCGCCTGAAAAGATGCGGGCTGCTATTGTCTCCCTGCTGCAATCTTTCCGCGGGCGCGATGCGCCGCGCGTCTGGCAATAATCCCGGGTGTTTCCATGAATCTGACTCCGCGCGAAAAGGACAAGCTGCTGATCGCCATGGCCGCCATGGTGGCGCGCCGCAGGCTGGAGCGCGGCGTCAAGCTCAACCACCCCGAGGCCATCGCCCTCATCACGGATTTCGTGGTGGAAGGCGCGCGCGACGGGCGCAGCGTCGCCGAGCTCATGGAGGCCGGCGCCCATGTGGTCACCGTCGATCAGGTCATGGATGGCATCGCCGAGATGATCCACGACATCCAGATCGAGGCGACCTTTCCCGATGGAACCAAGCTCGTCACCGTGCATCACCCCATTCGCGGCGGCTCCACGGAACACGCGCCCGGCGAGGTGGTGACGCCCGCTGGAGACATCATCATGAACGAGGGCCGCGAGACGCTGACGCTGACCGTGGCCAACACCGGCGACCGGCCCATTCAGGTCGGCTCGCACTACCATTTCTTCGAAACCAATCCGGCCCTGCGCTTTGACCGCGCCAAGGCGCGCGGCATGCGGCTCGACATTGCGGCGGGCACCGCCGTGCGCTTCGAGCCCGGCCAGACGCGCGATGTGACGCTTGTGGCGCTTGCGGGCCGCCGCGAGGTCTATGGCTTCCGGCAAGATGTGATGGGCAAGCTCTGAGCGGGAGACGAGACATGAGCAACAAGCTTTCCCGCGCCGCCTATGCGGATATGTTCGGCCCCACCAAGGGCGACAAGGTGCGGCTCGCCGACACCGCGCTCTATATCGAGATCGAGAAGGATTTCACCATCTATGGCGAAGAGGTGAAATTCGGCGGCGGCAAGGTCATTCGCGATGGCATGGGCCAGTCCCAGGCCACCCGCGCCGATGGCGCCATGGATACGGTCATCACCAATGTGGTCGTGCTTGACCATTGGGGGATCGTGAAATGCGACGTCGGCCTGCGCGACGGGCGCATCGCGAAAATCGGCAAGGCGGGCAATCCGGAGATCCAGCCGGGGGTCGACATTCTCATCGGCCCGGGCACGGAGATCATCGCGGGCGAGGGCAAGATCCTCACGGCGGGCGGTTTCGACACCCATATCCATTTCATCTGCCCCCAGCAGATCGAGGAGGCCCTCATGTCGGGCGTCACCTCCATGCTGGGCGGCGGCACGGGGCCTGCGACGGGCACCTTCGCCACCACCTGCACCCCCGGCCCCTGGCATCTCGCCCGCATGATCGAGGCGGCTGATTCCTTCCCCATGAATCTGGGCTTTGCGGGCAAGGGCAACGCCTCCACCCCGCGCGGCCTGGTGGAGCAGATCGAGGCTGGCGCCTGCGCCCTCAAGCTGCATGAGGACTGGGGCACCACCCCCGCCGCCATCGATTGCTGCCTGTCGGTCGCCGACGATCACGACATCCAGGTGATGATCCACACGGATACGCTCAACGAATCCGGCTTTGTGGAAGACACGATCAAGGCCTTCAAGGGCCGCACCATCCACGCCTTCCACACGGAGGGCGCGGGCGGCGGCCATGCACCCGACATCATCAGCGTGGCGGGGCTGGAGAATGTGCTGCCCTCCTCCACCAATCCCACCCGGCCCTTCACGAAGAATACCCTCGACGAACATCTGGACATGCTGATGGTCTGCCATCACCTGAGTTCGTCGATCCCCGAGGATCTCGCCTTCGCCGAAAGCCGCATCCGCAAGGAGACCATCGCAGCCGAAGACATCCTGCATGATCTGGGCGCGCTCTCCATGATGAGCTCGGACTCGCAGGCCATGGGGCGCGTGGGCGAGGTCATCATCCGCACCTGGCAGACCGCCGACAAGATGAAGCGCCAGCGCGGCCCCCTGCCCGAGGAGACGGGCGACAACGACAATGCGCGGGCCAAGCGCTACATCGCCAAATATACGATCAACCCGGCCATCGCGCATGGGGTGTCAAGGCACATCGGCTCCATCGAGCCGGGCAAGCTCGCCGACCTCGTGCTCTGGACCCCCGCCTTCTTCGGCGTGAAGCCCGATCTCATCATCAAGGGCGGCGCCATCGCAGCCGCCGCCATGGGCGATCCCAACGCTTCCATCCCCACGCCCCAGCCCGTGCATTACCGGTCCATGTTCGGCGCCTATGGGGGGGCGGTGGCCTCCACTTGCCTCACCTTCGTCAGCGCGCTGGCGCTGGACCGGGGGCTGGGCGCCAAGCTGCGGGTCCACAAGCCCATGGTGGCCGTCGAGAACACGCGCGGGCAGATCAGCAAGAAGAGCATGATCCACAACGGCGCCACCCCCAAGATCGTGGTGGACCCCGAGACCTATTCGGTCACCGCCGATGGGGTGCTGCTGGTGTGCGAGCCCGCCGACGTGCTGCCCATGGCGCAAAGATATTTCATGTTCTAAAGAGGAGCCTCCGACCCCGGAGGCTCCATGATCGTCGTCATCGCCCGCGCCAAGATCCGTCCCGAAAAGCGGGATGGCTTTCTTGCGGCGGCGGCTGTCTGCGTGGAGACGTCCCGCGCGGAGAGCGGCAATATGGCCTATGACGTCTATGAAAGCGCCACGGAGACGAACGCCTTCGTCGTCCTGGAGCGCTGGAAGAGCCATGAGGACAATCGCGCCCATCTCCAGAGCGCCCATACCCAGGATTTCCTGCGGGCCATGGCGCAAAGCGTCGCGGAAATGCCCCGGATAGAGGCGATCACCCCCGCAAAGATCGACATGCTCGCTTGAGGACAATCCCATGATCCGCGCCAATTTCATCAGCGCCCGAGGCGCCTGGCAGGCCAAGCCCGCCGATACCGTCGTGCTCGATTTCGAGGAGCGCCACCGCCGCCGCGTCGCCATGACCGGCGTGCGCGGGCTGGAGTTCCTGCTCGACCTGCCCGAAGCCGTGGTGCTGCGCCACGGCGACGCGCTGGTGCTGGAAGATGGCCGCCTGGTGGAAGTGGTCGCCGCCCCCGAACCGCTGGCGGAAATCCGCATCGGCGAGCCGCGCGATCTCGCCCGCATGGCCTGGCATCTGGGCAACCGGCATCTGCCGGTGCAGATCATGGCCAACCGCATCCGCATCCGCAGGGATCCCGTGATCGAGGACATGGCCCGCAAGCTCGGCGGCAAGATCGCCCTCATCGAAGGCCCCTTCGAGCCCGAGGGCGGCGCCTATGCGCCCGAGCCCGAGCCCACGCCCGAGCCCGCCCATGTGCATGGCCCGGGCTGCGGCCATGATCATCACGATCACCATGGGCATGACCACCACGGCCATGACCATGCTGCGCATGATCACAAGGCGCATGACCATTCCGGCCACGACCACGCCGCCCATGGACACAAACACTCTCATGACTAATCCGGCCCGCTTGCAGCGGCCTTCGCCTCGTAACATGCAAGACAGTGCAGGCTCCGCCCTGCCGCTGCTCATCTGGCTGTCGCCAGCCTTCCCGGTCGGCGCCTTCGCCTATAGCCATGGGCTGGAGGCCGCCGTCGAGGCGGGGGACATCACCAACGCAGCAACCCTGCAAGCCTGGCTGGAAGACCTCGTGCGCTACGGCTCGCTGCGCGCCGACGCCCTGCTGGCCGCCTGCGCCTGGCGGGCGGCTATGGCGGGCGACATGGCTGGCGTCATCGAGATCAACGACCTGACCCTCGCGCTGGCGCCCTCCAAAGAGCGCCATCTGGAGACCACGGGACAGGGCAACGCCTTCGTCACCGCTGTGCAGGCCTCCTGGCCCAGCGATCTCATGGGGGAACTGGCGCAGGGCGCCGAGCCCGTGGCCTATCCCGTCGCGGTGGCGGTCGCCGCCGCCGCCCATGGGGTTCCCCTGCCCGCCCTGCTCGACGCCTATCTCGTCGCCTTCGCGGGCAATCTCGTCTCCGCCGCCGTGCGCCTTGGGCCCGTGGGCCAGACCGACGGGCAGAAGATCATCGCCCGCCTCGTGCCCGCCCTGCGCGAGGCCGCGCAAATGGCCGCCAGCGGCACGCTCGATGATCTCGGCTCCGCCGCCCTGCGCTCCGACATCGCCGCCATGCGCCATGAAACCCAGTACTCAAGGCTTTTCCGTTCATGAACCTGGCCCTGAGCCTGTCGCTGTTCACCCTGCTGATCGTCATGGCGGGGCTCTGCGCCTTCTGGGCGCAGGGCGCCCATTGGCCCTTTGCGAGCGCGCCCGCCCTGGCCTCCTGGGTGGTCGGCGACGCCAAGGCGACCGGCATGCCCCCGCCGCAGCAGATGCGGCTGCTCGCGCTGGGGCTGGCGCTCGGCGCCCTCACCATGCTGGCGCTGGGCTTTGACCTGCCCGGCCCCCTGAACCAGATCGCCGCCTATGCGGGCGCCGGTTTTTGCGGGCTCTTCGCCGTCAGGGGGATCATCGGCTTCCTGCCTTTCTGGCGCAGGCGCTACGGGGGGCAGCCCTTCGCCGTCATTGACGGGTTGATCTATTCGCCCGGCTGCATCCTCATCGCCCAGCTCTATTTCACCCTCGTCGCAGAGAGGTTCTGACCCATGACAGCATCATCCAATGGCCCGCTGCGCGTGGGCGTGGGCGGCCCGGTGGGCTCGGGCAAGACGGCCCTCATGGAGCAATTGTGCAAGCGCCTGCGCAGCGTCTATGACCTCGCCGCCATCACCAACGACATCTACACGAAGGAGGACGCGCGCATCCTCACCGAGACCGGCGCGCTGGAGGCGGAGCGCATCATGGGCGTGGAGACCGGCGGCTGCCCCCATACCGCCATCCGCGAAGACGCCTCCATCAACCTGGCGGCCATCGCCGACATGAACAAGCGCTTCCCCAAGCTGGAGCTGATCCTGGTGGAGTCCGGCGGCGACAATCTGGCTGCGACCTTCTCGCCCGAGCTGGCGGACCTGACCATCTATGTGATCGACGTCTCCGGCGGCGAAAAGATCCCCCGCAAGGGCGGCCCGGGCATCACACGCTCGGACCTGCTGGTGATCAACAAGATCGACCTCGCGCCCTATGTGGGCGCCTCGCTGGAGGTCATGGCCCGCGACGCCAAACTCATGCGCAAGGACCGGCCTTTCGTGTTCACGAACATGAAGACCGGCGAGGGGGTCGAGGAGATCATCGCGTTTATCGAGGCGCGGGGTGGGTTGAGGCGGAGGGCCTAATCGATCAGCGTCCCCTCCCGCAAAAACCCGATGATCCCCGAAAAATCCACCTCCCCCGAGCCCTCCGCCACAAAGCGCTGATAGAGCCCCGCCGCAGCCGCCCCCATGGGCGTTACCGCGCCTGCGCTGGCAGCGGCCTCCTGCGATAACAACAGGTCCTTCAGCATCAGCGCCGCCGCAAAGCCGGGCTTGTAGCCGTTGTTGGCGGGGCTGGCGGGCACGGGGCCGGGGACCGGGCAATAGCTGGTCGTGGACCAGGACTGGCCCGACGAGGTCGAGACCACGTCGAAGAGGGCCTGATGGTCGAGGCCCAGCTTCTCCGCCAGCACGAAGGCCTCGCAGGTCGCCACCATGGTGGCGCCGAGAATCATGTTGTTGCAGACCTTGGCCGCCTGCCCGGCGCCCGCGCCGCCGCAATGGACGATGCGCTTGCCCATGGCCTCCAGCACCGGCTTGCCCGCCGCAAAAGCCCCCGCCGTTCCCCCGCACATGAAGGTCAGCGTGCCCGCCACGGCGCCGCCCGTGCCGCCGGAGACCGGCGCATCCAGCGCCAGCAGGCCCTGCGCGCCCGCCAGCTCATGCACGGCCCGCGCGCTCTCCACATCGATGGTGGAGGAATCGATCAGCAGCGCCCCCTCGGGAACCGCCCCGGCGATCTCCTCCCAGACCGCCCGCACATGCTTGCCCGCAGGCAACATGGTGACGACGGCATGCGCCTGCCGCACGCAATCCAGCGCGCTATCGGCCAGCGCAAGACCCGCCGCAGCCGCAGCCTCACGCGCCGCTGGCGACAGGTCGAAGCCCGTCACCCCATGGCCCGCCCGCACAAGATTGAGCGCCATGGGCAGGCCCATGTTGCCGAGCCCGATGAATGCGATTTCCGCCATTCGAACCTCCCCCTCAACGCCCCACGAGTTCGCGCGCCACGATCAGGCGCATGATCTCGTTGGTCCCCTCCAGGATCTGATGCACGCGCAGGTCGCGCACGATCTTCTCGATTCCATATTCCGCGAGATAGCCATAGCCGCCCAGCAATTGCAGCGCGTCGTTCGCCGCCTTGAAGCCTGCGTCGGTGGCGACGCGCTTGGCCATGGCGCAGAGCTGGGTGGCGTCCTGCGCGCCCGCATCCAGCGCCGCCGCCGCGCGCCAGAGGAGGCTACGGGCCGCCTCGAGCTCGGTCGCCATGTCGGCGAGCTTGAAGCCGGTGCCCTGGAATTTGCCAATAGCCTGGCCGAATTGCTTGCGCGTGGCGGCCCACTGGGTGGCCATTTCCATCACCCGCTGCCCGCGCCCCACGCTGGTGGCGGCAACCGTCAGGCGGGTCGCGCCCAGCCACTGGCCCATCAAATCAAAGCCTTTGCCCTCCTCGCCCAGTCGCTTGTAAGCGGGAACCCGGCAGTCGGTGAAAAACAGCTCGCACTGGTGGTAGCCCCGGTGCGACACACAGGCCGGTCCCCGGCGCACGGTCAGACCCGGCGAGTCCAGATCCACCAGAAATCCAGTGATTTTTTTCTTCGGCCCGTGGCTGGTTTCTTCCACGCCGGTGGCGGCAAACAGCACCACAAAGTCACTCATATCGGCATGGCTGATGAAGTGCTTGGTGCCGTTGATCAGGTAGTCCGCGTTCTCGCCCGAGCCGTCCCGCGTCGCCCTTGTTTGCATGCCGCGTACGTCGGATCCCGCGTTGGGTTCGGTCATGGCCAGACAGTCGTGGCGCTCGCCCCGGATGGTGGGCATTAAATATTCGTCAATCTGCGCGCCTTCGCAGGCCCGCAGAATGTTGCTTGGGCGGGCAATCAGCATTTGCAGCCCGTACGACGCGCGCCCGAGTTCCCGCTCCATCAAGGCCAATGTGAAGTTGTCCAAACCACCGCCGCCCAGCTCGGCCGGCATATTGGGTGCATACAAGCCGACTTCGATGGCCTTGGCCTGGATGGACTTCGCCAGCTCGGGCGGTATGGCGTCGGTGCGCTCGACTTCGTCTTCATAGGGGTACAGCTCTTTTTCGACAAAGGCGCGCACCGTATCGACGATCATGGTCTGTTCGCTGCTGAGTTGGAAGTGCATGGTGTGCCTATCAAAAAATCACGGTGCGCGGCGGATGCCCATAGGGCGGCCGACTTGGGGTGGAACCGGGAGCGTGGAATGCGCGTGCAATATGGCTTGCAGGCGGGCGTATAAAAAGTCGGGCATGGCGGCGGCCCGGCCTTTGGCCATGTCCACATGCACCAGCATTTGCTCGCCGGTACACAGCAAGTCGCCGCTGCCCGCGTGGTGCATGCTGTGGACCATGTGGATGCGTCGTGGGTCCAGGTCCAGCAGTTGCAAAGTCAGGCGCAGCGGTTCGCCCTGTGCGACTTCTTTGACATAGTGGATATGGGTTTGCGCGGTGTACAGCGAATGCCCGCCCTGGTCGCGGTAGGACTCGTCGATGCCGATGTAGCGAAAAAACGCGTCCGAGTTGTCGCCAAACACCAGCAGGTAGCAGGACTCGCTCATGTGGCCGTTGTAGTCCACCCAGTCCCACAGCACATGGGGGCGGTGCAGGCACAGCGGCGCACCGATAGGGGCCGCCGCATCCCAGGCGCGGGCGGGCGTGTTTTCCAGCGGCGTGCGCACGCCGTGCCGGGATTGATCGTGGTCTAGGGACATGCTGGAAGTGCGCTCACTGCGGTGGTAACAGCGCCAGTTTGCCAAGAAACTGCTTGGCCGAAAAATCCGCCTGCGCCTGCGCGATATCAGACAGCTCGTAGGTCTGCGCCAGCAGCGGGCGCAGTTCGCCGCGCTCGATGTAGCCCACCAGGTTTTCAAAAATGATGTCGTCCTGAAATGTGCAGCCAAACAGCGAGAGGTCTTTGAGGTAGAGCGTGCGCAAGTCCAGCGGCACCACCGGGCCGGCAATCGCACCCGCGCTGGCATAACGCCCACCGGGGCGCAGCGCATCCAGCAGCAGCGGCCATTGCGCGCCGCCAACCAAATCAATGACCACGCTGACCGCGTTGGTTCCTAAGCTGCGCAGCGCGTCTTCGCCCCGGTCTATGGCGGCTTCAGCGCCGAGTTCCAGCAAGGATGCGTGTTTTGCGGGCGCGGCCTGCACCACCACCTGCGCGCCCCGGCGCAAGGCCAGTTGAACAGCCGCGCTGCCGACGCCGCCGGAAGCGCCGGTCACCAGCACCCGGTCTCCGGCACGCACGCCGCTGCGCGTAAGCAGGTTCTCAGCCGTGGAATAGGCGCATGGGAAGGTGGCTAGTTCAGCATCGCCCAAGCTGCTGTGGATAGGCAGCGCGGCATCTGCCGGCACTTTGGTGTACTGGGCAAACGCACCATCGCACTCCGAGCCGAGGTACCAGCAGGCGAAGGGCGCGTAGCCCGCGTACATGCGTAACACGGGCCGCACCAACACGCGCTGCCCGACGCGCTGCGCGTCCACGCCGGTGCCGACCGCCACGATGGTTCCGCAGCAGTCCGCGCCCTGGATGCGCGGGAATTGCATGGCCGTGCCGCCCCAGCCGGGCGCGGCGTCGGCGCTGGCGTCAAAGCCCACGCCCTCCGAAGCGCTGGAGACGTCCACGGTTTTGGAATACCAGCCCACGCGGGTGTTGATCACCCTGTCCAGTCTGGCCTTTGAAGGAGAAGAGGCGCGGCGTGTGGGCTTTGCGGGGTATTTGGCCCAACACGCCCCGCATTTGGCGATGACCACCGTATCAGAAGGCTTTGGCGTCAACCGCGCCACGGGGGAATTGATCGGGCAGGCGCTGCAAGATCACCCCGACATTAGCTGCGTTTATTCTATCGGCGGCGGCAATACGGCCATCTTGCAGTCCTTTGCCGCCACAGGCCGCAAGATCGCGGTCTTCGCCGTCCATGACCTTGACCGCACGAACACCGAATTGCTGAAATCCGGGCAGGTCAGCTTTGTGATCCACCAC
>Ga0209598_10003670_pt1 | contig 11523 bp, 10 predicted proteins | sample M_140807_EF_Meta_FD_187317 | JGI IMG/M metagenome (GOLD analysis project Ga0209598, IMG submission 187317) | Freshwater microbial communities from Lake Montjoie, Canada to study carbon cycling - M_140807_EF_MetaG (SPAdes) (version 2) | ecosystem: Environmental > Aquatic > Freshwater > Lake... | reverse complement strand
GTCACGTTTCGCCGTCAATCAGCCTTCCATCCCCTGGACAGGAGTTTTCCATGGCTTCTCTGCAGGTGTTCGATCGCCCCCTCTGCTGCTCCACCGGGATCTGCGGGCCCGAGGTCGATCCCGCGCTTGTGGCCCTGGCGGCCGATCTCGCCTGGTTGGCGCGCAAGGGCGTGGCCGTCGAGCGGATCAATCCCGCCCAGCAGCCCTGGCCTTTGCCGCCAATCCGACGGTCCGCGAAGAGCTGCACGCCCACGGCAACGACTGCCTGCCGCTCGTGCTCGTCGATGGCGCGGTCGTGAGCCGGGGCCAACTGCCGGGCCGTGTCCAGCTGGCGGCGTGGACGGGCGTCCCTCTCGAAGTGAGTTTCGCTTTGCCGGTGATGTCGGAGAGCTGCTGCGACAGCGGGACGAGCGGCCCTTCGGCCGGATGTTGCTGACCACCGGAGCGATGACATGCATCTCGTCGACCACCCCACCCGGCTTCTCTTCTTCACCGGCAAAGGGGGCGTCGGCAAGACATCGCTGGCCTGCGCGACCGCCGTTGCCCTCGCCGACCGGGGCCAGCGCGTGCTCCTGGTGAGCACCGATCCCGCCTCGAATCTCGGCCAGGTGTTCGGATTCACGATCGGGGCATCGGAGCCGACGGCGGTGCCGGGAGTGCCCAGGCTCTCCGCCCTGAACATCAATCCCGAAGCTGCCGCGCGCGCCTACCGCGACCGGCTCGTCGGCCCGGTCCGGGGCGTGCTGCCCGCCGAAACCGTCAAGGCGATGGAGGAGCAACTCTCCGGGGCCTGCACGACGGAAATCGCCGCGTTCGACGAGTTCACCGGCCTCCTCGAGCGTAAGGCCACCGAGCTCGCCTTCGACCACGTCATCTTCGACACCGCCCCCACCGGCCACACGCTCCGCCTCCTCCAGCTCCCCACGGCTTGGACCAACTTCTTCGATTCGACGACCTCGGGGGCTTCCTGTCTGGGCCCACTCTCCGGCCTGGAAAAGCAGCGGCACCAATACGCCAACGCGGTGGCGACGCTCGCCGACAAGGAAACGACGACGGTCGTCCTCGTGGCCCGTCCTCAAGCGACCGCGCTCGAGGAAGCGGCCCGCACCTCCCATGAGCTCGGGCTTCTCGGGATCGGCAATCAGCGGCTCATCGTCAACAGCGTCATGCCTGGGGGAGAGAGCCCCGACCCGGTGGCGCGGGCCGTCCGCGAGCGGGAGCGAAAGGCGATGGCGAACATCCCGGCCGCCATCACCGCGCTCCCCCGCGAAACCGTCCCGCTAAAGCCCTGCAACCTGGTGGGAGTGCCGGCTCTGCGGGCGATGCTCACGGAAAGCCCAGCAGGGGCCGGAAGCGTTCCCTCCCGCCCTGCGGCGCCCCCGCCGCGACGCCGCCCGTCCCTCGGGACGCTCGTCGACGGCATCGAGAAGGATGGGCATGGGCTCGTGATGGTGCTCGGAAAGGGGGGCGTCGGCAAGACAACCATCGCCGCCGCCATCGCCGTGGAACTGGCCTCACGGGGGCACCCGGTCCACCTCACCACGACCGATCCCGCCGCCCATCTCGCGATGATGGTCGAATCCGACCTTCCCGATCTCACCGTCAACCGGATCGATCCCCACGAGGAACGGGAACGCTACCGTGATCACGTGATGGAGTCGCAGGGGGGGAGCCTCGACGACGCCGGCCGGGCGCTCCTCGCAGAGGATCTCCGCTCCCCCTGCACCGAAGAGATCGCCGTCTTTCAGGCGTTTTCGCGGGTGATCCAGGAATCGCGACAGTCGTTCGTCGTCGTCGACACCGCCCCCACGGGGCACACGCTCCTGCTCATCGACGCCACAGGGGCCTATCACCGTGACGTCGTTCGGCACATGAATCCCGACCTCCATGTCGTCACGCCGATGATGCGCCTCCAGGATCCCGCTCAGACGAAGATGGTTATCGTGACGTTGCCCGAGACGACGCCCGTCCTCGAAGCCGAGGCGCTCCAGGCCGATCTCCGCCGCGCCGGCATCGAGCCGTGGGCCTGGGTTGTCAATGCGTCGCTGGCAGGCGCTTGCCCCACCGATCCGCTCCTCGTCGCCAGGGCCGCGGCCGAGGAGCCGCACATCGATCGGGTGGAGCGCACGAATCCACGGGTGGCCGTCATCCCCTGGCTGACCGAGGAGCCGATCGGCAGCCGGCGGCTCCTCGAGCTCGTCCGTGCGTGAGGACAAAAAAGCGAGGGATCGCGGTTGAGCAATTCCCCGATCGCCACCCCCGATCCGAAGGAGGGCCGAAATGATCCTGGGTGCCCGGGGAAACATGGGTCGTGAGCCCGTCCCCGAAACGGCCTCAAAAAAGCCGTGAAAACTGCCTGCGGCTGCGTCGCGCTTGAGTTGCGGCGGAAGCATGGACGATAGTGAAGCCTCAGGGAGGCCACCCGTGCGTTCGCTTGTCGGCATCATCACGACCATCGCGACGGTGATTCATCTCACCTTCGGATGCTGTCTGCACCCGTGCCATTTCGGCGGGCACGGTGACAGGGCGACGCCCTCGGTGGGGTTGGTCACGGCCGAGGCTTGTGGCCACGACCACCTCCACGACGACGTCGCGATCCAGCCAGCCGCTGATCCAAGCGGCCAGGGCGCCGAGGTCGATGGCATGACGCTCTCCGCCTCCGAGGCCTGCGCTGACTGCGACGCGTGTCATGGTTGTCAGTGCGCGGCGCTGTCGGCCGAAGCGCTGCCAATCCTTTCCTGGTCGTCGCTGGCATCAGGCATCCTGGCCGCCGGCGACGGAGCCGCGATCACCAACGCCCTGGCCAGGGGCGGACAGCTGCCGCCAGATCGCCATCCGCGATCCGGTCGGCCGGCGCTCTTCGAGCGGCTCTTGATCTGAAGCCGCGCGCGGCCCGGCCGCGCGCTCTTTCCGCTTCGCCCGACCGCGCGCCCTCGTTGGGCCGCACGCCGCCGCAGGCCGTTGCCGGCAGCGCATCGGGCCCGATCACCTCGAGCCAGCGCAGGCGCATTCATGGCCGCATCACCCACTCCCACGTTCTTTGCTCGCCTCCTCTCCCTCGTGACGCTTGGCTTGCTCACCATCGTAGTGATCGTGGGCGCCACCCCCGGGCCAGGGTTCCAGCCCCTTCGCGACCGCGCCATCAGAATGCTCGGCGGCATCCCCGCTGGAGCGGCCGAGGCGGGGCCCCAAGGCGAGAGCGATGCGCATGGGGATGATCGTCACGATGACCACGACCACGACCACGACCACGAAGGCCACAGTGAGGAAAACTCGCTCCGTTTAAGCGATCAGGCCCGCCGCAGCATCGGCCTGCGGGAAGGGGATGTCGCGCTCTCGACGTTCGACCTGACGATCGGCGTGCCGGGGATCGTGGTCGAACGCCGCGGGCGATCGAAGCTCACGATCATCGCGCCGATCACCGGATCGGTGACCCAAATCTTCGCCACCGAAGGGGAAGCCGTCACGCCGGATCAACCCCTCTTCGAGATCCGACTGACCCACGAGGAGCTTGTCCAAGCCCAGGCTAACCTCCTGAAAACCACCGAGGAGGTCGACGTCGTCCGTCGGGAGATCGGCCGCCTGGAGGGGATCGGCCCGGAGGGGATCGTGGCGGTGAAAACGATCCTCGAGCGGAAGTATGAGCTCCAGAAACTCGAAGCCGTCCGCACTGCCGAGCGTCAGGCCCTCCTCCTCCACGGGCTCTCCGAATCCCAGGTCGACGAGATCCTCGTGAAGCGGACGTTATTGGGGAAGATCGTTGTCCGGGCACCGGCCGCGACCACGCCCCCCGCCGGCTCGACCGCCGAGATCACCCTTACTCTCCAAGACCTCGCCGTCGAACGTGGCCAGCACGTCACCGCCGGCGACACGCTCGCCATCCTCGCCGATCACGCGAGCCTCCTTGTCGAGGGGGAGGCCTTCGAGCAGGACATCCCGCAGATCACCCGGGCGACGAGCGACGACCGGAAGATTGTCGCCATCCTCGAGTCGAAGGGGGGCCCGGAGCAGAAGGTGGAGGGGCTGAAGATCGACTACGTCGCCAACCGCATCGACCCGGAGTCGCGGGCGCTCCATTTCTACGTCCGGCTCCCGAACGAGATCGTCCGCGACAAGCGCGGTGACGGCGACGGGAGTGCCCGGTTCGTCGAATGGCGCTACAAGCCCGGTCAGCGGATGCAGCTCCGCGTGCCGGTGGAGTCGTGGGCCGATTCGATCGTGCTCCCCACCGCGGCGGTGGCTCAGGACGGCGTCGAAAACTACGTCTTCCGGGTCAACGGCGACCACCTCGACCGGCAGGCCGTCCACGTCGAACACCGCGACCCACAAACGGTCGTGATCGCCAACGACGGCGCGCTCTTCCCTGGCGACACGATCGCCATGACCGCCGCCCAGCAGCTCCAGCTGGCGCTGAAAAACAAATCGGGCGGGGCGATCGACCCCCACGCCGGCCACAACCATTGAAAAAATGCCCGTGCGGCGACTCCCACGAACGACTCCCACGAACGATTCCAAGCGCCCAATTCAAGGCGATCCATGCTCGACGCTGTCATCAAGAACGCCCTCCGCTACCGCCTGCTCACGATCGTCCTCGCGATCGCCGTCATGGCCTACGGCAGCGTCACACTCTCGAGACTGCCGATCGACGTCTTCCCCGATCTCAATCGGCCGCGGGTCACGATCCTCACCGAAGCTCCCGGCCTGGCCCCTGAGGAGGTCGAGACGCTGATCACGTTTCCCCTCGAATCGGTCCTCAACGGGGCGACGGGGGTGCAGGCCGTGCGCAGCTCGTCCGGCGTCGGCCTGTCGGTGATCACCGTCGAGTTCGGCTGGGGCACCGACATCTACGTCGACCGGCAGATCGTGGCGGAGAAGATCGCCCTGGCCCTCGATCGGATGCCGAAGGGGATTCGGCCGCAGCTTGCTCCGATCTCGTCGATCATGGGGCAGATCATGCACGTGGGAATGACAAGCGACACCGGGGCCACGCCCCCGATCGAGATCCGCACGCTCGCCGATTGGGTCGTGCGGCAGCGGCTGCTGACGATCCCCGGCGTCGCGCAGGTCGTGACGATGGGAGGGGGCAGGAAGCAGTTCCAGGTGCTCGTCGACCCGTCGCTCCTCCTCCGCTACGACATCAGCCTCGCCGAGGTGGAGGCGGCGGTGCAGGCGAGCAATTCCAACGCCACAGGCGGCTACTTGAATCAGGGGGGGAACGAACTGCTCGTCCGCTCGCTCGGCCGGATCCAGTCGCTCGACGACCTCACGTCGGTGGTCATCAAGGCGACAGGCGACCGGCCGGTGGTGCTCGGCCAAGTGGCCCGCGTCGCCGAGGCGGCCCAGGTCAAGCGCGGCGACGCCGCCGTCAACGGCCTACCGGCCGTCATGCTCGTCATCTCCAAGCAGCCGGGGGCCGACACACGGCGACTGACGGACACCATCACCCGGGCCCTCGATGAACTGCGCCCGTCGCTCCCCGCAGACGTAGGAGTCAACGCGGAGATCTATCAACAGAAGACGTTCATCGATCTGAGCATCCGCAACGTCATCGAGGCCCTTCGCGACGGCGGCGTGCTCGTGGTCGTCGTGCTCTTTCTCTTCCTCCTCAACTTTCGCACGACCTTCATCACGCTCACCGCCATCCCCCTCTCGATCGTGATCACGGGGCTGGTCTTCAAATGGCTGGGGATGTCGATCAACACGATGACGCTCGGCGGCCTGGCCGTGGCGATCGGCGAGCTCGTCGACGACGCGATCGTCGACGTCGAGAACATCTTCCGCCGCCTCCGCGAAAACGGCCGTCTGGCGGAGCCGAAATCGGCACTGCGGGTGGTGTACGAGGCGAGCAGCGAGGTCCGCAACTCCATCGTCTTCAGCACGATCCTCGTCGTCCTCGTGTTCGTGCCGCTGTTCGCCCTGGAGGGGATGGAAGGGAAGCTGTTCACCCCCCTGGGCATCGCCTACATCGTTTCCATTCTGGCCTCGCTCCTGGTCTCCCTGACCGTCACCCCCGTGCTCTCGTACTGGCTCCTCCCGAGCGCCACGTTCATGGATCACGACAAGGACGGCCTCCTCCTGCGGGTGCTCAAGGCCCTCGCCGGTTGGGCCATCCGCACGAGCGTCCGCTACCCGGCCCCGATCCTCGTGACGGTGGCGGCGGCGGTCGCCGTGAGCCTCGGCGTTGTCACGCAACTCGGCCGCGATTTCCTCCCCCCCTTCAACGAGGGATGTGTCCAGGTCAACGTCCTCCTTCCCCCCGGCACGTCGCTCGAAACATCGAACACCATCGCCGGGATGGTCGACGAGCGGATCAAGAAGGTGAAGGGGGTGCTCAATTTCGGTCGCCGCACCGGCCGCGCCGAGCTCGACGAGCATGCCGAGGGGGTGAATGCCTCCGAGATCATCATCAGCTTCGATCCCGACTCCGGCCGCGGCCGCGAGGAGGTGCTCGAGGAGCTCCGCGAGGAGCTGACCCAGGTGCCCGGCGTCGTCGTGTCGGTGGAGCAGCCGCTCTCCCACCTCATCAGCCACATGCTCTCGGGGGTGAAGGCCCAGGTGGGGATCAAGCTCTATGGCGACGATCTCGGTCTGCTCCGCCGAACCGCCGAGAAGATGAAGGCCGCCATCGCCGACGTGAGCGGCGTCAAGGATCTCATGGTCGAGCAGCAGGTCGAGATCCCCCAGCTCCAGATCAGGCTCAAGCGCGACAAGCTCATGCAGGTCGGCCTGACCGCCGACGAGATCAACGGATTCCTCGAGACGGCGATGAACGGGAGGACGGTGTCGGAGATCGTGCAGGGCGAACGCAAGTTCGATCTCGTCGTGCGGCTCGACGATCCCTATCGGGTCGACATCGATGCCCTCCGCCGCCTCTCGATCAATCTCAAGGGCGGGGGAAGGGTGCCACTGGAGACGGTGGCCGACATCGTCGAGGGGAGCGGCCCCAATACGATCAATCGCGAGAACGTCCGCCGCCGGATCATCCTCCAGTGCAACACGGCGGGCCGCGATCTCAACGGCGTCGTCCTCGACATCCAGGCCCGGCTCGCCCCGATCCAGGCCGAGCTTCCCCCGGGATATTTCCTCGAATACGGCGGCCAGTTCGAGAGCCAGCGGCAGGCAACGAGGATGATCGGTCTGTTAAGCCTCGTATCACTTTCGGGCATGTTTCTCGCCCTCTACACGCTCTTCCGATCGACGAATCTCGCGCTCCAGGTACTCGCGGCCCTGCCGATGGCGGCGATCGGCTCGGTGGCGGCGATCGTGATCACCGGCCAGTCGCTCACCGTCGCGGGCATGGTCGGCTTCATCTCCCTGTCGGGCATCGCCTCGCGCAACGGCATCCTCCTGATCGCCCACTATCTCCATCTGGTGCGCCACGAGGGGGAGGGCTTCACGCTGGAGATGGTCGAGCGGGCCGGGCGGGAGCGGGTGGCGCCGATGCTCATGACCGCGCTCACGGCGGGCATCGCGCTTGTGCCCCTCGTGCTCGCCGCCGGCGAGCCTGGCAAGGAAATCCTCTACCCCGTCGCGACGGTGATCCTCGGAGGATTGATCAGCTCGACCCTCCTCGACTTCTTCGTTCATCCGGCGCTCTTCTGGTGCTTCGGGCGAGCGCAGGCCGAGAAGGCGATGGTGGCGGCGGATCGTGATGAATTGGCGGCGGACTGACCGTGCTCTCGATGTTCGACACCGAAGACCGAAGGAGAATCCGATGCTTGGAATGATCAAGGCTTCCCGATTCCTGTCCCTGGGTTTGGTTGCGACGGTGGCGGGGGGCATCCCGGCGATCGGCGCCCCGCCTCAGCCCGCAGCCCAGCAGGCCGTGCACGCGCACCCGACCGAAGGGCCGCATGGCGGGACGCTCATCGAGCTCGGGAAAGAGGACTATCACGCTGAGCTCGTCCATGACGAAGCCGCCGACACGGTGGCCGTTTACCTCCTCGACAGCGCCGCCAAAGCGCCCGTGGCGATCGATGCCAAGCAGCTTTCGCTCAATCTGATCGTCGGCGGGAAGCCGCAACAGTTTCCTCTGGCGGCCGACCCGCTGGCGACCGATCCCGCGGGAAAATGCTCGGCCTTTGGCTCTTCGAGCGCGGCGATCGGCAAGGCCCTCCATGCCAAAGGGACGACCGGCCGGCTGAACGTGACGGTGGCGGGAAAGGTGTACGTCGGCAAAGTCGGTGCCCACACGCATCCCCACCCCCACTGACGGTGCACGGCGCTCGCGCTCCGCGGCCGATCCGGCTGCGGGGCAGCCGGTGGCAACAATCCACCTGGGACCACCCCTGAAAACTCGTCTTCCTGCCAACCTCGACACCGGGTAAATCTTGGGGTTCGCGAATGCCCCCCACGAACGAATGGGGGGCCGAACACCCCCAAGGAGATTCCGCGATGGCCATGAGGTCTGCATTGAGCAAGCGGCTGTTCCGTTCCTTTTCGGCGATCGCATCACTGCTCGTGATGGCGACGGTGGCCCCGGCAGCCCCCCCGCAACTCAGCGCGAATCCGGCCAATCTCGCGATCTTCCCGGCCCGCGGACAGACGCCCGATCAGCAGCGGGCCGACGAGGCGGCCTCGTATGACTGGGCCACGCAGCAGACGGGCTGGGATCCCTACCAGGCGAAGACCGTGCTCGATCAGCAGAGCCAGGCAGCGACCACCGCCGCCGGGGCCGCTCGCGGCGGCGCCCTGAAGGGCGCGGCTGGTGGGGCGCTCGTCGGTGTCGCCGTCGGCGCGATCGCTGGGGATGCCGGCAAGGGGGCGGCCATCGGCGCCACGTCGCTGGGCCTCACCGGCGGCATGCGCTCGCGGCGGGCCGTCCAGGCCGCGGGCAACACCTCGACCACAGCCGTGGCCGCCTACCAGCAGCAGTTCGGAGTCTGGACGCGCAACTACATGGCGGCCATGGAAGCGAAGGGCTATTCGTTGCGGTGAGGACGGGAGATTTTCACCAGTCCTCATCTCGATCCAAGGCGTTCATGTTTTCGAAAACAGACGATCAGCAAATCGACCTCGAAGGGAGTTGATGGATGATGACGAACACGATGCGGACGATGGCGATGACCTTGGTGGCCAGTGGCTTGCTTGTCGGCAGCGCCTGGGCCGAACAGACCTGGATCTGTGCCGTGACGTCGGCCGTGGCCGTCGACGAGGACGGCACGGTGGGGCCCCCCGATGTCGGCGACAAGGAACGCCCCACGTTCTTCCGGGTCGACACCGCCAAGAAGGAATTGACGCTGCTCGCCCCCAAGTCGCGTCGTGGCGAGGTCACGAAGCTCGACACCGTCGTGGAATCGGAGGGGCAGTGGTTGTTCTCGGGGGTGGAGCACGGCCGCGGTCTGAATGTGGTGATCACGGCAGACGGGCACATGACACTGTCGGTCGTGGCCGATGGCGTCGTCTGGTCGGTCTTCGGCAACGTGCTCTCCGCGGACGACGCGAAATAGCAGACCGGCGGACGACCCTTTCCACCGACATCCGGAACTGAGTCATGAGCCCTGCCGTGCCGGTGAAGATCCTCGTGCTCTACGATTCCTTCACCGGCAACGTCGAGCAGATGGCCCAACTCGTTGCCGACGGGGCCCGTGCGATGGCGGGCGTCGAGGTGCGTCTCCGGAAGGTCGACGGGGCGGGCGAGCTGCGCGCGCTCCCGGAGGATGTTCTCTGGGCCGACGGCGTCGCGGTCGGCAGCCCCACGAACATGGGGCTGCTCTCCTGGAAGATGAAGCGGTTCTGGGACGACGACATGCGTCCCCACTGGATGAAGATCGACGGCAAGATCGGCTGCGCGTTCAGCTCCGCGGGGGGCTGGGGGGGCGGCATGGAGCTCGCCTGCCAGAGTATCCTGACGGTGCTCGTGAACTTCGGTTTCCTCGTCTTCGGCGTCACCGACTACGCCTCCCGGGATGTGACGCTCCACTATGGCGCCGTCTCGGCCAAGGGTCCTGCCGACGAGCCGGCCAAGGGGGCCTGTCGCCTGCTCGGCCACAGGCTCGCCGCCTGGACGGCCGTGTGCGTTCACGGCGTCGCCAGCGCCCATCCCGGGCTCACGCTCGCGGCGCGTCGGCCGCCACACACCTGAATCGGGAGGCGCCGGATGTGGCCCGTCGTCAAGGAGCTCTGCGATCACGCCTGCAATGAGGTTGTCCTCGTCCGCTGTCTGGCGTCAGGGCGTCTGCTTGCATACTGCGACATGTGCGGCGCCGCGTGGCACACTCCCGCAGACCTGGACGAGTGGAAGTACGTCATTCTTTTCGAGGTCTGTCAGCTCGGTATCGGGATTCCTACGCCCGAAGACGTCGCTGCGTCTGCCTGGGCTGGAAACGTGGTGGGCTCCGTTCCGGAGTCGGAATATTTCAATGCGCCCCGGATCAACGCGTCCCTCGCTGCGGAGCGAATGAAGCGGCCAAGCTGACCGGCGGTGAACACCGTTCCCTGCCCCGGGCCGGAGCCCCGGCCCGCTTGTTTGGGGAGCGGCTCAGGGCTTCGCCTCGAGAAACTTGAACGCCTCGCCGGAGACGAGCCCCTCCGACGCATCGCCGTGGTAGGTCTCGCCGCTCTTCAGCGGCAGCCGCTTCACGGCGGCGCCGGCCGCGAAATCGAGACCCTCGAGCGGAATCCAAAACACCGTCGGGCTCGTCGCCGAGTCGAAGTACAGGACGAGCTTCTGCTGGTCGTGCACCGTTCGCCAGATCGTGCTGGCGATGTTCGGCTTGCCGGGGGTCGAGATCCCGAGGGGCGCCGAGGCATTGCGAATGACGCTGAAGACAGCGGCGATGGCGCGGCTGCCGGTGGCGTCGTCGGGGAGTGCATCGATATAGTAACTCGCCCGCACGAATCGGTCGCTCGCCCGGATCGTTCCGGGGAGCATCACGTCGCCGCCGATGCCCTTCCAGTAGGCATTGAGGGCAAGCTGCTGATCAAACGGGGGGGAATTGGTCATCACGGTGTAGTCGCGGCTGTGATGGATCGAGAGTTTGCCGGCGACATATTCAATGATCGCCGAGTCGCCCGAGGCGTCGGAGATCGCGAGGTGGCCGACGCCCGGCTCGCCGTTGGGGAGGATCGGGGCGACAATCGTGAACGGCTCCTTCCGCAGCCCCTCCACCGCCTCGGCAACGGTGGCGTAGGAATCGAGCACATATTGCGCCCAGCCGCCGATCGAGAGATTCGGCCGACCCGCCACCGGCTTCCCGTAGTCGCTCTCGGCCAGATAGAGAATGTTGGCAACGAGCCCCTTCTCGTTCATGCCGTCGACCGTGGCGACACCGTAGAAGCTCACCCCCACCGAGCCATACTTGCTCGTCCATGCGAGGCTCGCCGGCCCGGCATTCCCTTGCCGCTTCATGCCGCGGGGGAAGCACCACAGCTCCGAGGAGGGATCCTCCATCCAATCCATCGACCGGCCGACGATCACGCGCCCGTCGGCGAAGCGATGGAGGCAGCGGGTGCAGGCCGAGGCCGCCCCGCCGACCAGCGCGACGGCAAGCAGGGCAGCAAGGACCGAGCGGCACAAACGCA
>Ga0209598_10003666_pt1 | contig 11531 bp, 10 predicted proteins | sample M_140807_EF_Meta_FD_187317 | JGI IMG/M metagenome (GOLD analysis project Ga0209598, IMG submission 187317) | Freshwater microbial communities from Lake Montjoie, Canada to study carbon cycling - M_140807_EF_MetaG (SPAdes) (version 2) | ecosystem: Environmental > Aquatic > Freshwater > Lake... | reverse complement strand
TCGTTTTCTAGGTTCAGGAAACTGGAAAGCGTATTACGTCGAAGTAACAATTCTGGCAATCGTATTTTGTGTTATCGCGTTACGCGGACTTGAAGGCGCTCTTTCTGAAGAAACAACTCGCAATCGCCATTACATAACTACTTGGTGGATTGCTGAAATGTTTAAGGAACTATCACTTGGGCAAATTACAACTTCGATTCAAGTAATCGCCGCAGTTAAGATTTTCGTCTCGATGCTTTGGTTTGTGGTTATCGCATCTAACTTCACAATGGGTATCGCTTGGCATCGATTCTTAGCACCATTTAACATTTTCTTTAAGCGCAATCCCGACGGCAAGAATTCACTTGGTCCTTTGCCTGAAATGTTGTCACACGGTAAGCCAGTCAACTTTGAAGATCCGGCCGAAGATGATGTCTTTGGTTTAGGAAACCGTGGCGACATTTCTTGGAAAGGTCTGCTCGACATGACTTCATGTACCGAGTGCGGACGTTGCCAATCGCAATGCCCTGCTTGGCACACTGATAAACCACTGTCGCCAAAGTTATTGATTATGGCTATGCGCGATCACGCCATGTCTAAAGTAGTTGAAAACGAAGTATTAGTTGGCGAGAATGCGCCGATTTCACTTGATGTGCTTTGGTCTTGTACTACTTGCGGTGCATGCGTAAATGAATGCCCAGTAGATATTGAGCACGTTGACCACATCGTAAATATGCGTCGCTTCCAAGTATTAGTTGAATCAGAGTTTCCGACTGAACTTGGTGGAACTTTCCGTAATTTGGAAAAAGCTGGCAATCCGTGGGGTGCAAACCGTAATGATCGTGAATCCTGGATTGCTGAATGTGATTTCCCAATTAAAGTTGTTGAGGGCGTATTGCCCGATGAAGTTGAATACTTATTCTGGGTTGGTTGCGCCGGTGCTTACGAAGAACGTGCCAAGAAGACAACTAAGGCAGTTGCCGAGTTACTTCACATGGCCGGTGTTAATTTTGCTGTTCTAGGTAAGCGCGAAACATGTACCGGTGATCCTGCTCGTCGAAGTGGGAATGAATTTTTGTATCAAATTCTTTCGCGCGAGAACATCGATACCTTTAATGAAGTATTTGCTAATCGCGATGTTTCAAAAGGCAACAAGAAAATTGTGGTTACTTGTCCTCATTGCTTCACAACCATCGGCCGCGACTATGCGCAAAGCGGTTTCGAATTAACGATGATTCACCACACGCAATTATTGAATCAATTAGTCCGTGAAAAGAAGTTAATTCCAGTTAATAAGGCAACTACCTCGCTGACTTATCATGATCCTTGTTATTTAGGTCGCCACAATGAGATCTATCAGCCACCGCGCGAATTACTAAATGCAACTGGTGTAAAAGTTACTGAGATGCCTCGTAACCAAGAACGTTCTTTCTGTTGTGGCGCTGGTGGTGGCCGCATGTGGATGGAAGAGAAGATTGGCGAGCGAATTAATTTAAGTCGCGTCGACGAAGCTATTGCTACCGGAGTAGATGAAGTCGCTGTTGCCTGCCCGTTCTGCCGAGTCATGGTTACTGACGGCATGACTGCGCGAGAATCAGATGTTGAGGTCCTAGATGTCGCTCAGGCTTTGCTGCGAGCGGTAAAGCCACAGCCTGAATCGGGTCTATCCTCAGGTAATTCTCAGCTATCCTAAGGATTCTTCTCTCAAGCCGCATTGTGTGGCCCCAGGAAATTAGGTGAACCTGGAATTTTAGAGAGGAAGTCATGAGTAAGGGCGAAAGCAATAACCAACGCATTCTCGTAGTTGATGATGAATCGAGCATTAGCGATTTAATTTCAACCAGTCTTCGTTTTGTTGGCTTTGATGTACGAACTGCAAGTAATGGTTCACAAGCCCTACTAATTGCCGAAGAATTCAAGCCACATGCGATGGTGCTCGATGTAATGATGCCCGGCATGGATGGCTTTGAAGTTTGTAAGCGTATTCGCAACGAAGGTCAAAATATCGGAGTTTTGTTTTTGACTGCTAAAGATGGCATGGAAGATAAAGTTGCAGGCCTAACAATCGGCGGCGATGATTACATGACCAAACCATTTAGTCTCGAAGAATTAGTTGCTCGCCTTCGTTCATTACTTCGTCGCACTGGTGCAACTTCGACGGTAAACGATGAAGAAAAAATTCGCTTTGCTGATCTCGAATTGGATGAAGCTACACACGAAGTTCATCGTGCTGGCAATCTAATTGATCTTTCTCCAACAGAATTTTTGTTACTTCGTTATCTGATGATTAATGCCGATCGAGTAGTTTCTAAATCACAAATTCTTGATCATGTTTGGCAATACGACTTCCGTGGCGATGCCGGCATTGTTGAGACTTATGTTTCTTACTTACGAAAGAAAATTGATACATACGAACCGGCTCTGATTCATACCGTGCGTGGTGTTGGTTATCGACTACGGATACCACCAAAGTAACTTCTAAATGCAGAATCGAAACCCATTATCTAGTGCGAGTTTACGCAACCGACTTCTAGTCGGTGTGCTGCTTTTGTCCGCACTTGGTTTTACGGTTTCAGATTTTGTTGCCCAGAATGTGATGCAAAAGTTCTTGCTTCAACAAGTAGACCAACAGTTAATTAGCGTTGCCGATGGTGCTTTATTGCGAGTTGACCGGGCCGGAATTCAAAGTGATTCAGATGGCGATAAAGAGTCCAGTGATACGAAAGCCAAGGCTGCTGCCGCTGAAACCCCGCTACGTAGTGTTCCCAGCTCAGTGTCGATCACTTTGCTTGATCCCTTTGGTAACTATGTGGGCGGAGTCGGTGGCGATTTAAATTCGCAAGAGATTACCGATTATGTAGTCGGAACTTTGCCAGCGAACGCTGCTAGATATGGAAATCGACCATTTACGCTAGAGATACCTGGTTCTGACTTCCGTGTTTTGGCTCGTGTATTGCCATCTGCAATGGGTTCAGTTTTTGTTGCGCAATCATTATCTGGTGTAGACGAAACAGCTGCACGTTTGCGAGTTGTTTTCGTTTTCATCGGACTAGTAGCTTTATTTTTAATTGCCTTCGCTTCCAGAATGGTTATCAAAGTTGGTCTGAGGCCCCTGGTCGCTGTTGAAGAAACAGCTGAAAAGATCGCAGCCGGTGATCTTTCGGCACGTTTACCTGATGCTAAACCCAATACCGAAGTAGGTAGATTAGTGAGTTCGCTAAATGCGATGCTTACTCGAATTGAAGAGTCTTTCGCCGCACGCACAGCAAGTGAAAATAAATTACGGCGGTTTGTGGCTGATGCCAGCCATGAATTGCGCACGCCGCTAACTGCCATTCGTGGCTTTGCTGAATTACATCGTCAAGGTGCCGTGAAGGGCGAAGCTGCTACTTCTGAACTTGTTGGCCGAATTGAAAATGAATCAGTTCGCATGGGTGCCTTAGTCGAGGATTTATTGATGCTCGCTCGACTAGATCAATCCCGCGAACTTGTGCATGCCCCGGTGAATCTAACTGATTTAGTAATCGAAGCTGTTGAGTCGGCAAAGGCTGCGGGTCCAGATCATCCAATTAATCTTGATTTACCTGACGAAGCTTTCGTATTGGGCGATGCTCGTAAAATTCACCAAGTTGTCGCAAATTTATTAGCAAATGCTCGAATTCATACGCCAGTCGGTACCCCGATTTCGGTTTCCATTGAGAGTACCGATGAAGGTACCTCGATCTCGATCACCGATTCTGGGCCAGGCTTATCTCAAGAGGATCAAGCCCGTATTTTCGAGCGTTTTTACCGCGCAGACCCGTCACGAAACCGTGCTAAAGAAGAAGGAAGTGGTTTAGGTCTTTCTATCGTCGATGCGGTGATGCAAGCGCACGGTGGCAAAGTTAGTGTGAGTTCAAAATTAGGTGAAGGAGCGACCTTTACAGTTTTCTTTCCGCTAGCAGCTAGTTAAGCGACTCCATCGCACGAAGCGTGGCGATTCGTTCTTGAATCGGTGGGTGCGAGGCAAACATTTTTGAAACTGATTTGCCGTCTAGTGGTGACTCAATCCAGATGTGGGCAACTGCGGTTGATTTCTGGTGCACCACTGTTGAATCAGCAGCTAATACTTCAAGTGCGCTTCGTAGGCCAGCAGGATTGCGAGTAAACGCGACCGCAGTCGCATCAGCTAAAGACTCTCGTTTTCGTGAAATTGCTGACTTCAACATCACGGCAGCTATTGGTGCCAAAATCAAAACGATGAGCGAGACAACCAACATGATCGGATTGCCGTTGCTATCGCGATCGCGACGGCCACCGCCGAACCACATCATTCGCATCAATAGATCGCTGATTAGCGCAATTACACCTGCTGTTGTGGCAGCCACAGCTGAAACTAAAGTGTCACGATTTCCAACATGCGCCATTTCGTGGGCAATAACACCCTGTAATTGGTCCCGATCCATTGCATCCAGAATTCCAGTAGTAAATGCAATTAGTGCGTGCTCGGGATTTCGCCCGGTGGCAAAAGCATTCGGAGCGCTATCTTCAACGATTGCCACTTTTGGCATTGGTAAACCGCTAGCAATAGTTATTTCTTGGATCAAACCAAACAACTTGGGATTATCGCTCTCTTGAATTTGCTTTGCACCCGTCATGGTTAAAACTAATTTGTCTGAACCGTAGTACGAGCCCCAAACTGAAATCAATGTTATCCCGACTGCAAATGGCACAATCGCAGCACTGCTGGTTCCAAGATAGGTAAAGATTGATATCAAAACTAACCAAGTAAGAGCACCCATTACTCCCAGAAGGAGAAAGGTTTTGCGCCTATTGGAGCTTTGCGCAGCGCGAAACGAAACAGTTGCCATAAGCCTTTAAAAGCTTACGTTTGGAGCGTTTCGGTTAGTAGCCTCATCAACTTCGTAGAATTCACGCTCATCTACTTTGGCAAAACCAGCAAAGAAATTAGTTGGAATAGTTTTAACTGCAGTATTTAGCAGGCGCACATTGTCATTATAGAACTGGCGTGAAAAGGCAACTTTATTTTCAGTAGTAGAAAGTTCTTCTTGTAGTGACATGAAGTTAGCTGAGGCTTTTAGATCTGGGTATGCCTCAGCTACAGCTAATAATCCGCGCAGTGCTTGAGTCAACATTCCATCGGCAGCAGAAACATCAGCGACGGTAGTCGCAGTTGTTGCTTTCGCGCGGGCAGAGATAACTGTATCAAATGTTGATTGTTCGTGTGTGGCATAACCTTTAACAGTTTCAACTAAATTAGGAATCAAATCAGCGCGACGTTTTAACTGCACTTCAATCTGCGCAAATGCTTCGTCGACTGCAACATTTAATCTAATTAGTCGGTTGTATTGTGCGACAAAGAAAATAATCAGTAGCACAGCAATTCCGCCGACAATAAGAGTTGTCTTCATTATGACTCCTTCTAATTATTGAATTACGGTTTGGTGAAAGTTAATCCAAGAACGGCTAGCGGTTGGTCCGCGTTGGCCTTGGTATCTAGAAGCATAAACGGCGGAACCGTAAGGATGCTCAGCGGGAGATGAGAGTTTGATTAGACAAAGTTGTCCGATCTTCATTCCAGGAAAAAGTTTTACTGGCAAATTTGCCACATTAGAAAGTTCGAGCGTGATGTGGCCTGAAAAACCTGGGTCAATAAAGCCAGCAGTTGAGTGAGTTAGTAAGCCAAGGCGACCAAGGGAAGATTTTCCTTCAAGGCGGCCAGCAATATCATCGGGCAGAGTGATAATTTCATACGTTGAAGCCAATACAAATTCACCTGGGTGCAAAATAAAGTGCTCGTTTGGCTCGACTACAACTTCGCGGGTTAGCTCTGATTGCTCAATCGATGGATCGATTACCGAATACTTGTGATTTTCAAAGACCCGAAAGAAGCGGTCTAGTCGAACATCAACGCTGGAAGGCTGAACCATTGACTCGGCAAAGGGTTCAACAGCAACCCGGCCAGCAGTAATTTCAGCTCGAATATCGCGATCACTTAATAGCATGAGCGTGAGCCTATAACTATTTTCAATTAAATTAGTGGATCGTTGGCCCAGAGCCAGATATTTCGATCTTTTGCCTCACCAGCTGCAACTTCTAAGTTAAATGGCCCTGGATTTTGGCGCTGCCAATCATTGGCTGCCAAAAGCCTGGAAAGGCCAGCAAGTGCGATTGGGTCTTCAAGTTCATCGGCCAGGCCGTGAAATTCCACTGGGCCAGCATGATCAAAAACTACGGTGCCAATTGCAATCTTATTATTTGATGTTTTCACAACTTCAATTATTCGCGATTGTTGTGGCCAATCAATATGTGAACCGGTTCTTATCTCCCAAAATAATGGCAAACCAGCATCATCTTTGTGTTGAGTAATTTTGTGATCATGAACGTGTCCAGCAAACCAAAGAATTACATTAGGGTTTTCTGCGAGTAGTGATTTTACTTCTGCCTCAAGTGCAGGCGCTTGCTCGCCCTCTGGGACATATCCATTAAACAAACAATCTAGCGGGTGGTGCGATGACAAAATTACATACTTATCTCTTGAAGCCTCTAATAACTCACGTAACCACTCAAATTGTTCACGATGAATGCAACCTTGCCAGCCGCCATAACGATTTACGGTATCTAGTGCAATTAAGCGAACTTGTGAATTAATGTCACGGTACCAATGTGCGGTATCTGGAGTATGTTTTTCTAAGCCGTGATCATGACCGCAATTGGTATGGATATCAACCCAGTTCTCCATTTTGACTAGTGCACGTTTTGTGTCAGCAGTTATTTCATTTGTCTCAAGCTGATCTAGGCCTGGATATAGCGCTGGTCCAACTTCGCCAAATCCAGCAAATAAAGTTGATAGATCCGCTGACTCACTTAGCCTCGCTAACTTGTTTGGTCCGATCGCCAAATCATTTAGCACTTCGGTTGGCGCAGCAGTTCCTTGCAGCAGCGCATCATGATTTCCGTGTACGGCAAGCCATTTGTGTTTTAAGCCGCGGGCATAAAAAGGTTTCTCTGAAGCCGCTAGGACACCTTTAAAGTGTGGGAAATCATGCAGCGTATGTGGTCGATCTGCCGGCATTCCAGTTGGTGGTCCATCGGGATGGTAGTAATGAATATCGTATAGATCGGCATTTGATGAATGTGATGCTTCAGAACGATCTGGGTAACCACTTTTTGGTTCGACTAAACCACCATCAAGAATAGTTTTATACCAAGCTAATTCATTAGATTGTGCGTTATCTGTTACGTCTCCAGTAATTACGACAGCATCGATTGGTGCTCCAGTTAACGGTGCACTTTGAATTCTATTTGCCGACTCAACCATTGCTTCAAATACTTGAGTGGTAAGAAATTCTTGTGCTCGGTAGGTGCCGATATATGGCACTAGTGCAGATAAGGGATTATCTGGATCTGCAATTCGATCTAAAAATTCTAGCCGCGCAGGTGAGGCGGCGTCACAGATATGAATATCACTGAGGTGAATGAATGCGCAAATAACTTTGGCATTGATTGGCTCTTCACCAATTACCGGCTCACCTTTATCAATAACTAAATCATTCCAATTGGACTCAGCTGAAGATTTTGAACGAACTATGCGGCTGGCGGCAGTGCTAGCCATTAGCGACCATTACTTCATTGACGGTTACTTCTAGATCTACTGACGTTCCTGGCTGAAATTCTCCTGTGTTTAGGCTTGCCATCAAGGATTGCACAATTGTGCCTTCATGAGTTTGGCAAATGATTGCAGATGACGCACCTAGAAATGATCTGGTTAAAACTTTGGCATTACCTTGGTTTTCACTTTTTTTAACCAAGATTGTCTCTGGTCGAAGCAGTGCAACGATCTTGCCTGTCTCGCTACCCTTTTTCGAAGCCACTAAATTCTTACCAAAAATATTCACTTTACCGTCAGCTAGGTTGGCCGGGATTCTATTCATGACTCCAACAAAGTTAGCCACAAAAGCTGTAGCTGGTGCGTTATACAGAACATCTGGCGTATCAATCTGCTCAAGAACTCCATTACTCATGACGCCAACTCGGTCAGAGATCGACATTGCTTCTTCTTGGTCGTGAGTAACAAAAACAGTTGTGGTTCCCAGTGAAATTTGTAAGCGTCTGATCTCCTCACGTAGATTCACGCGTACTTGAGCATCCAGGGCTGATAAAGGTTCATCTAATAACAGAATTTCAGGGGAAAAAGCTAGTGCGCGCGCCAAAGCCACTCGTTGCTGTTGTCCGCCTGATAATTGATGAGTAAATCTCTTCGCATGCGATGGCAGACCAACTAGCTCTAACAATTCTTGCGATCTTTTTAGCCTTGAATGCTTTGCCACTTTTCGCATTTGAAGTCCAAAGGCAACATTCTCTTCAACTGTTAAGTTAGGAAAGAGTGAATAAGCCTGGAAAACCATTCCCATGTTGCGCTTATGTGCTGGAACTTTAGAAATATCCTTTTCGCCAACGGCTACTTTCCCAGAATCCAAACTCTCTAGGCCAGCGATAATTCGAAGCGCGGTTGTTTTGCCACATCCAGATGGACCGAGCAAAGCCACTAGTTCGCCTACACCCACATGCAGATTGAAGTTATCTAACGCGGTGACAGTTCCAAATCTGCGGCTCACATTTGTGAGAGTGAGATCTTTGCTAGTCATTATTTTCTCCTCTGTGCTGATCGATCTGGTGTTAAAAGTGTTATTGAAGTTAACAAAACAAATGGAATTACGAGTGACATCATTGAAATTGCAATTGCACCCAAAATATTCTCTTGGGCAACATAAGTAACCCAAGTTGGGAAAGTGTCCCAGTGCAGCAATACTGTTAACGTGTACTCGCCTATTGATAGCGCGAATGTCAAAGCAACCGTAGCCATGACTGCTCCTCTAATCACCGGAATGATCACCGAGATTATTGTGCGTACCCAGCTAGCTCCAGTACTGCGAGCCGCCTCAGTAATAGTCTTTAGTGAGATCGAATTGAGCCCAATATCTAAAGCGCGGTATGCATAAGGCAGAGCCAAAACAAAATAGAGGAATGGCAATTCGAGAACAGTGTTTTGCACAAATTCCGGAAAACTAATTTGAGCACCCACGGCAAAAGCCACTACCGGAATTACTAATGGCAGTAACGAAAGTGCATCAATTAACGGCCTAAGCTTCGAATCACTTAAATGCAACCAGGTGACCGTTGGTACCAGAATAATTAAGGTAATCAACACGGTTAGTGCAGATAGCCAACCCGAACGCAGTATGTAGTGGAAGAAATCCTCATTATCTACCGCCCATTTGTAATGGGTCAGTCCGTATCCGCCTTCCAGTGGTGTTCGGATTGAATATTCAAACGCCGAAAGCATTGGCACAAATACAAAGAATGAGAGAGCTCCCAGAGTAGTCAAAAGTGGTAGATCTAATCTCTTTTTCATCGTTGCCACCTTGCGGCCTTGCGCTGAATAATCAAATATGGAATCACTGCGATCGCTGAAATCAGAATCATGACCACGCTGAGTGATTTACCTAAATTCAATTGTGCGGCTGAAACATTGCCATCTAATAAACCACCGATCTGCAGTGGCGTTAATGGCACATTTCCTACGGTCAATGCATTGGCGGTTGCATAAGCTGAAAAACCACTAGCAAACAGCAATAAGAATGAAGCGATGAAGCTGGGGAATAGCAAAGGTAAACCAACTCGCAGCCAGTAATTAAGTTGGCTAGCACCCAAATTACGAGCAGCTTCGACCCATTCGCGACGCAGGGATGTAATAGCTGGTGAAAAGACGATAATCATTAAAGGTAATTGAAAATATAAATAAACAATCAGAATTCCAGTAAAGGTGCCTAGAGAGAAGGTGCCGGCGTAAATATCAAAACCAAAATATTTCAAAACTTTAGTTAAAGTTCCCTGCATTCCAATAGCCGCAGTAAACATAAATGCCAGTGGCACGCCACCTGTGTTTGCGAGCACGCCCCCCATCATTGCCAGTGACCGTCTTACTTTTGACGGACCGCGAGTTTCAATGAAATATGCCGCGATTGCACCTGGAAATGCCGTGATTAAGGCTGAGAAAAACGCAATCTTTATGCTGTTTATGAAGCCAGTGCTATATGGCTCAGTAAAAGCAGTTTGATAATTTCCAAACGTGAAATTGTTCTCATTTGACATAAAAGATACATAAATCAGTTTTGAGATTGGATAAATAAAGAAAAATGAAAAAATAATCAGGAATGGCAAAGCGGGTAAAACAGATTTGAATTTAAAAAAACGGAAGGCGCTCCGTTCTAGGGGAGCGCCTTCCATCTTTATATTTGAACTCATATTTCCTTTTTACAAGCTAGCCCATGAAGCAATTACTTGTTCACGTGCTGCTAGCACATCAGAGATAGTGGCTGGGCCAACAACCTTTGCTGTTGCAGGAACTTTGAAGTCAAGGAGTGATGGAACTAGTGTCTTCTTCTTTTCCATGGCTGCAGACATGATTGGATCTGCACCGGACTGCTGGAAGTAGTTCTGTCCACCTTGCATCAATGCGAATAACTTAGAACCAGAAAGCTTTAGGTCTGCCGCAGTTAGATCAGCAGCTGTCTTTCCCTTGTTCTGTGAATAAACAAACTCTTGCCATAAACGTGCATTTGCGCAGTTTGGTGACTTTGCATTGATCGCGTTGATGTATGGCGGAGCTTGTAGAACGTAATCTGTTGGGTAAGCAAACTTGAGATCAAGTCCGGCAGCCTTAGCCGCTGGAATTATTCCAAGAGCGTTGAAGTCCCACATGAAGCCAAGCTTTGCTGTACCTGTAGCTAAGTTGGTTCCGTTTACCTTAACTAGTGGTGCTTGTGCCTTAACAGACTTGAATAGCGCAAGTCCCTTAGATACATCTGAAAGGTTCTTTTCGCCGCCATTACCGATGCTGGCCGCTAGAACTGACATGAACGCTTGGTTTGAAGAAGTTGGGTCACCAGTGATTCCAACGAAGCCCTTGTATTCAGGCTTTGCGAAGTCTGCTGCCTTTGTTGGTACTGATGGAAGAGTTGTGTTGTAAACAATTGCGAGCTTTCCGCCGTAGTTTCCATACCAAAGTCCGCTTGGATCCTTGGCTGCCTTTGGAATGTCATTCCAGTTGATAACTTGGTAAGGAGAAGACAAAGGAGTTCCTCCTGGCGGAGTTAGCTGTGCAACAACTAGAGGTCCAATGTCGATTGAATCTGGTTGCTTTGGCTTAGGAGCAGTCTTCATTGTGTCGATTTCGTACTGTGATGATCCATCTGGATTATCAACAGTGATCTTTACGCCGAAAGCTTTTTCGTATGCATCAAACATTGCACCGTAGTTAGCCCAGTCGCGAGGTGTCGTGATTAGAGCAAGCTTTCCTTCTTTTGTAGCTGCCTTCACAAGTGCATCAAGGCCGCCAGCTTCTTTTACATTCTTTGCTTTACAGATATTTACTGCTGCCTTTGCTGGAGTTGCGATTGCAAACATTCCAACTGACAGTGCTACAGCAGTCGCTGCAGCTACAAGACGCTTTGTGCGCATATGTGGGATCCCTTCCTAAGGATGGTTTG
>Ga0209598_10003665_pt1 | contig 11535 bp, 10 predicted proteins | sample M_140807_EF_Meta_FD_187317 | JGI IMG/M metagenome (GOLD analysis project Ga0209598, IMG submission 187317) | Freshwater microbial communities from Lake Montjoie, Canada to study carbon cycling - M_140807_EF_MetaG (SPAdes) (version 2) | ecosystem: Environmental > Aquatic > Freshwater > Lake... | reverse complement strand
GGCAAGGTCATCTGGACCCGCCCTGCCCCCGCCCCGCCCCGGCAGGTCATCGGCAATCCAGCCCTCTCGGACCTCAACCGGATGATGCGGCAGGTGATTCGTAGCGGCACGGGAACGCGGGCCGCCCTTCCCGGTCGCGACATCGCCGGCAAGACCGGCACGACCTCGGCCTACCAGGACGCCTGGTTCGCCGGCTACACCGGCGGGATCATCACCGTGGTCTGGCTGGGCCGCGACGATAACCGGCCCATGAAGGGCGTGACGGGCGGGTCCCTGCCGGCGGAAACCTGGCGCCGGGTCATGAGCGCCGCCATCAGCCGGCTGCCCTCCGGACCCATTCCTGCGGGACCTCTCCCGCCGCCGCCGCCTGCCGCCCCGCCGGATCCGCCACCGGTTCCCGACATCGCCGGGCCAGACCCCGAACCCCCGGCACAGGCGCCCCCGGCGGCGGCAGCCAAGGCTGAGGACACCCTGCCTGGAGCGGTCCCGCAGCCGTAAAGGCCCTGATCTTCCCAGCGTGCTGCATTGCACACTTGAGTTTCCGCCCCGTGGGACCTATCCTTTTCCCCCCAACGGACGCGTTCGCCTGCAGTGTCCGACTCATTCCCAGCGCAGATCCGAGACCACCCGGTTATGGAAAAAGTCCCAATGACCGCCGAGGGCTACCAAGCTCTCGACGATGACCTGAAGCGTCTCAAGACGCTCGAGCGGCCGGCTGTGATCGCCGCCATCTCCGAGGCGCGTGCGCACGGCGATCTCTCGGAGAACGCCGAGTATCACGCGGCTAAGGAACGCCAGGGTTGGATCGAGGGGCAGATTGCCGACATCGAGGACCGGATGGCGCGCGCCCAGGTCATCGACGTCTCCAAGCTCTCCGGTAGCCAGGTCAAGTTCGGTGCCACGGTCTCCGTCGTCGACGAAGACACCGAGGACCAGGCCCGCTACCAGATCGTTGGCGAGCATGAGGCCAACGTCCGCGCCGGCAGGATCTCCATCACGTCTCCCATCGCCCGGGCCATGATCGGCAAGGAGCCCGGGGACGTCGTGGAGGTCAACACGCCTGGCGGCGTCAAGGCCTACGAGATCGTCAATGTGGAGTGGATCTAGGGCCGGCCGGCTCTTGGAAACCCCCCTCTCCATCTGGGCCGTATCCGACGACAAGGCCGGAAACGCCGCCCCGGCTCTGGGCCTAGCTGAGGCCGTGGCGGCCCTGCGGCCAGCCCAGGTCCAGACCCGCACAGTCCATTGGAAGGGCGTCACTGGGCGGCTTCCCTGGCATCTGCATCCCTTCCCCCTCGCCACCTTGAAGGCCGGAACCGGGATCGCGCCCCCCTGGCCCGACATCTGGATCGCCGCGGGCCGGGCCACCCTGCCCCTCTCCCTGCGCATGCGCCGCTGGTCTGGCGGGCGCACCCTGGTGGTGCAGGTCCAGAACCCCCGGGCGACGCACCGGGCCTTCGACCTTATCGTCGCGCCCCGGCACGACCAGATCGCCGGGCCCAATGTCCTGGCCATTACCGGATCGCCGCATCGCGTCACGCTGGCGCGCCTTGCCGAGGCTGCCGGGCGGTTTGAGGGAGTGATGGGCGACCTGCCCCATCCCCGGGCCGCCCTCCTGGTCGGCGGAAAATCCAAGGTCCACGACCTCTCGGACACCTGCGCCCGGGACCTCGCAGCCAGCATCCGGGAGGCGGTCCTCTCGGCCGGCGGATCGGTGATGGTCACATTCTCCCGGCGCACCCCCGCCTCGGCGCGACGGCTGATGACCGAGGGCCTCTCGGACCTGCCGGGGTTCATCTGGGACGGAGAGGGCGAGAACCCTTACTTCGCCCTGCTGGCCATGGCGGACGTCATCCTGGTCACCGAGGACAGCGCCAACATGGCGACGGAGGCCGCCTCGACGGGGCGTCCGGTGCTGTTCCTGCCCATGGACGGCGGCTCGCCGAAGTTCCAGCGGCTGCAGGAGGATCTCATCTCCCGGGGCTCGGCGCGACGGTTCGCGGGGCGGCTGGAGATCTTCCCCGGCGCGCCCCTGGACGAGACCCGGCGGGCCGCTGAGGCCATTCTGGCGACGCTTGACCGGCGGTCCGTATGAACACGCCCTTTCCGAAGCCGCAATTTCGCGCTCCCCTGTCTGCGTCATGATTCCCGAGACGCCGCGCGTGCTGTTCATCGCCGACGCCGGTCCCGAGGCCGGCGGCGGACACATGATGCGCAGCCTGACCCTTGCCGAGGCGCTGAGCGTCCGCGGCGCCGCCTGTGCCTTCCTTGCAACTCCGCAGGGCGTGCCCCTGCTCGAGACCTTCGCCCCGGCCATGTCCCGGATCGAGGCTGCAGGCTCGGACCGGGCCTCCCTGGCCGCCGCCCTTGCGGGCCAGGGCTTCGACGCCCTGGTGTTCGACCACTACCACCTGGCCCGGGCCGACCATGAGGCCCTTGCCGGCGGCAGGGCCTGCCTGGTGATCGATGACCTCGCCGACCGCCCCCTGGGCGCCGACGTCGTGCTGGACTCCGGCCCGACGCGGCGGCCCCTCGACTACACCCTGCTGACCGACGGCGACGCGCGGCTTTTGCTGGGCCCTGAGTTCGCACCCGTCCGCAGCCGTTTCGCAGCCCTCAGGGCCTCGTCCCTCGCCCGGCGGGAGGGACCTGTCCGCAAGGTCCTCGTCACCATGGGCCTCAGTGACGTGGCCGGCATCACCAGCCGGGTCGTCGACCGCCTGCGACCCCGTCTCGGAGATGTGGGGATTGATGTCGTCCTGGGCGCCCAGGTCCAGAGCCTGAAGGCCCTGTCACGGATGGCGACCCATGACCGCCGCCTGCGCCTGCATGTGGACGCGACGGACATGGCCACCCTGCTGCATGACGCAGACTTTGTGATCTCCGCCGCCGGGTCGACGGTCTGGGAGATCTGCACCCTGGGTCTTCCCGCCGCCGTCGTCATTGTGGCCGGGAATCAGAGGCCGGCGGCCGAGGCCCTGGCGGACCGGGGCGCCGCCCTGGTGGTCGATGCCAGCGACCCGGGCTTCGAGGGGGCCCTGGACAGGGCCATCATGCGACTGGTGACCGACGCCGCCCAGCGAACCCACCTGTCAACCTCAGCGGCCTCGGTCTGTGACGGCCAGGGAGCCGGACGGGCGGCGGAGGCCCTGCTGGATGCGATCGGCCGGAAGACCCCGTCCCTCTGAACTTCGGTGGTATCAGCCGCCCCGGACCTCGCAGGCAACCGGTGCCATCCGTCCTCGGGCGAAGGTGACTTTCCGACCGCCCTCGATCTCCTGGGTGAAGGTCATGCGGCCATTGGTGAAGATGCGCGGCGCCTCGGGATCGGTCCCCTGGGCGTTGAGACGCTGAAGGGTCTCCGTCATGCCGCCGGGACCGCTCACCTGGGCCTCGGTCGCCGTGAAGCGGACCTGGAAGTCCTCGTCGCCGCAGCGCAGGTTCGTTGCTCCGGCTCCTGCCTGGACGGGATCGGCAGGGCGCAGGAGCAGGCTGGCCCCACCCGAGCCGGAAAGGCGGACCGCACCCCCCTCCGCACCTGAGACGGTATTCACCGCCTGGAGGGAGGTCGCAAGACGCTGCTCCTGGTCCATTAGGGCGGGGCTACAGGCCATTCGGGTGGCGACCAGGGGGCCGATCCGGATCCGGGCGCCCGACTGCTCGAAGGTGCCCGAAAGCCGGTTGCAGCCGGCTGAAGCCGAGACCCTACCGTCTGCGAAGGCGACGGTAAGGGACACCCGGTCCAGGACACCGCGGCCATCGAGGTCCTCGACCCGCCACTGGCCGGCCAGACCTGGCGGTGCGGGCGCACTGACGGCTGCACAGGCGACAAGCGTGACAGCGACCAGGATCAGGCTGAAAGCATGCTGGAACTTCATCTGGAATCCTCCCCGTCCGACGACCCGGACAGGGTCCAGTTTCGCCTCCGGCGGCCGGCCGGTCCAGACCTGAAGTCCAAGTCTTCGCAAGCCTTACAGCCGGAGTCGCGCACGGCCGGATTCTGCCCTAAAGGGACGACATGTCTGACTCCACGCCCCGCTCCGCCCGCTGCCTGATCGTCGGCTCCGGTCCTGCCGGTTACACCGCAGCCGTCTACGCCGCCCGCGCCCTCCTGAAGCCGGTCCTGATCCAGGGCCTCCAGCCCGGCGGCCAGCTCACCATCACCACCGACGTGGAGAACTATCCGGGCTTCGCCGAGGTCATCCAGGGGCCCTGGCTCATGGAGCAGATGCAGGCCCAGGCCGAGCACGTCGGGACCGAGATCATCAACGACATCGTGGTCAGCGCCGACCTCTCCGCCCGCCCCTTCCGGCTGGTCTGCGACAGCGGGCAGGTCTGGCTCGCAGAGACCCTGATCATCTCCACGGGCGCCCAGGCCCGCTGGCTGGGACTGGAAAGCGAACAGCGCTACCAGGGCTTCGGCGTCTCGGCCTGCGCCACCTGCGACGGCTTCTTCTACCGCGGCAAGGAGGTCGTGGTGGTGGGCGGTGGCAATACAGCCGTCGAAGAGGCCCTCTTCCTCACCAAATTCGCCTCAAAGGTGACGGTGGTCCACCGGCGCGACAGCTTCCGGGCCGAGGCCATCCTGCAGGAACGCCTCTTTGCCAATCCCAAGGTCGAGGTGGTCTGGGACCATCAGGTCGACGAAATCCTGGGCCAGACCGATCCCATGGGCGTTACCGGCGTGAGGCTGAAGTCCACCAAGACTGGCGAGACCCGGGACCTGGCCTGTGACGGCGTCTTCATCGCCATCGGCCATGCGCCAGCATCGGCCCTCTTTGCCGGCCAACTGGAGATGAATGACTCGGGCTACCTGAAGGTGAAACCAGGAACGGTCTCCACGGCGATCCCCGGCGTGTTCGCCGCTGGCGACGTGACGGATGACGTCTACCGGCAAGCCGTTACCGCCGCCGGCATGGGCTGCATGGCGGCGCTGGAGGCGGTCCGGATGCTCGCCGAGGAAGATCACCACGCCAGCAGCCGGACGGCGGCCCAGTGACCAGCCTGATCGTCAATGGCGGCAGGGCCCTGCGCGGCCGGATCACCCCCGCGGCCAACAAGAACGCCGTCCTGCCAGTGCTTTGCGCCACCCTCCTGACCGACCAGCTGGTTACCCTGCACCGGGTGCCGGACATCACAGACGTCCGGAAGATCCTCGATTTCTTCCGCAGCCTCGGTTCGAGCGTGGACATGGACTTCGAGGCCGGCGTGCTGAAGGTGCGGCACGGCGAGGGGCTCGATCCCAAGGCCGCGCATCTGCCCCTGGGCATGCGCTCGACCCTGATGCTGATCCCGCCCCTGCTCCACAGGTTCGGCGCGGCGACCATCGAGGAGGACGCAACAGGCTGCACCCTGGGTGCCCGGGAGATCGACCCCCACATCGAGGTCTTCCAGACCTTCGGGGCGAAGGTCCGCCGCGAGCCCGACGCCCTGCATATCTCGACGCCCCGGGGCTTCCAGGCCTCGGACCACTGGCTCGACTACGCCTCGGTGACCACGACCGAGAACTTCATCCTCTGCGCGGCCACGGCTGCGGGACGCTCGAAGCTGACCAACGCAGCCTGCGAACCCCACGTGCAGGAGTTCTGCGCCTTCCTCGCCCTGATGGGCGCCCACATCGAAGGTATCGGCGGCTCGCGCATTGTGGTGGAGGGCGTCGACCGGCTGTCGGGTGCCGAATTCACCTTTGCCGATGACTTCCACGAGGTGGCCACCTTCCTGGCCATGGGGGCCATCACCGGCGGCGAGGTCTCGGTGCGAAACGGCTCGGTGGAGCAGTTCCCCCTCCTGGACCGCACCTTTGCCAAGTTCGGCGTTGCGGTGACGCACGAGGGCGGCTGGTCGACGGCGCGCGTGCCCAGCGGCCTGAAGGTGAAGGAGCCCTTCACCTCCAACATCCTGACCAAGGTCGAGGCGGCACCCTGGCCCTACGTCCCGGCGGACCTCCTGCCCATCTTCATCGCCCTCGGCGTGCGCGCCGAAGGGTCGGTCATGTTCTGGAACAAGGTCTACGAGGGCGCCCTGGGCTGGAGCTCGGAGATCGGCAAGTTCGGCGCCCATTCGGTTCTGTGCGACCCGCACCGACTGATCACCTATGGCGGCAAGCCCCTGATGCCGGCCACGGTGGAGAGCCCGTACATCATCCGGGTTGCCATCGCCCTCTTCATGCTGGCGGCCAGCATCGAGGGACGCTCGACCATCCTCAACGCCGCCCCGATCCAGCGCGCCCATCCCCGCTTCGTTGAAAACCTCAACGCCCTCGGGGCCGACGTGGAATGGGTGGCTGGAGACTGAGAGGGAGCCCCGCCATGGCACTCGAGATCCGCTACGCCCGCTCCGGGGACCATCCGGGGATCGCCGACATCCTCGACGCCGCTTTCGGGGGGACGACCGAGCGTCGCATCGTCGAGCGCCTGCGCGCCGACGCCGAAGCCATGTTCGAGCTGGTCGCCCTTCAGGACGGGGAGTTGGTGGGGAGCATCATGTTCAGCCGTCTCTGGGCGGACAGCCATAACCTCTACGCCGCCCTCGCCCCCCTGGCTGTCCGACCGGAACGCCAGCGGACGGGGATCGGGTCCGCCCTGACCCTTCGCGGCCTCGACGCCGCCCGGCATTTTGACGCCGCCGCCGTACTCGTGCTCGGACACCCCGAGTACTATCCAAAGTTCGGGTTCTCTACCGCCGCAACAGCGCAGGTCAGCGCGCCGTATTCCGGCAACCCGGCCTTCATGGGGATCGCCCTTTCAGAGGGTGCCCTGGATGCGCCGCTGATGGTGGCCTATCCCGATGCCTTCTCGGCGACGGATCAGGGCTGAACGCCGGTCGATGGCACCACCGCCGGGACCGTCGGGGGGGCTTCCCCCCGTTCCATGTCGGCCAGGGCAGCGTTGATCCGGCGGATCTCCTCCGGGGTCGGCCTGCGCCGGGCGGGGGAAAGCTGGCCGGGAGCCGGCGACGCCAGGCCCCCTGCGTCAGTCTCGGCCACCGTATAGGTCCGGGTCTCGCCAGCCAGGGCCAGGGTCACGGTCCGCGGCGCCAGCAGGGGCGGCTGGGTCTCCGGCCCGCCCTGGGTGCGTGGATCAACCCCACCCAGGACCGCCGGGCTGAGGCGGGCTTCACTGCCGGCGTAACGGCCGGAAAAGGCACCAGGCTGCCCGGAGGGGCCCGTCCAGCGGTAGAAGATGTGGGCGCCGATCTGGGTCAGCTTGACCAGGGTCGGGGCCCAGTAGGGCGACACGTAGTCGGCGTGGTAGTGCGTCGCAGTCCCGACCTCAGGAACCACGTAGCCGGCCAGGGCGCGGCGAGCGATCCGGTTCGCCTCCGCCCAGAGCCCAGGGTCAGGTGCACGGGCCAAGGCTCCGTCGCAGGTAAAGGTGAACTGGCAGCCCGTGGACCGGGCTGAGCCCTGGTAGACCACGCCGCACACTGACTTTGGATATCCCGGGTGGCGCAGGCGATTGAGCACGACCTGGGCCACTGCGGCCTTGCCCGCCTCGGGCTCGTGCGCCGCCTCGTAGTAAACCGCTTGGGACAGGCAGGTGACGGCGCGGGCGGAATCCTCCGTGTCGGCCGCCAGTCGAAAGGCCGGCATGGGCGCGACGGGCGCCCCGGAGATGGGGCGCAGGGCGTTGATGAGCCGGGCCTCGTCCGCCGCCTGGGCAGGATCAGGCGCACCCAGGCCGAAGGTCGGCGGTGAAGCCAGGTCCAGGCGCTCCCATCCCGGCGTCAGGCTGAGCGAAGCCTCAAGGGTGCGGGCGGGACCAACCCCGGCGAGGGCCCTCAGGGTCGGGGACAGGGCGGCGAAGCGCGCCTCAAGCGCGGGCTCGGAAAAGGCGCGGGCGACGGAGACGCCCGGCTCACCGGCAACCGAAGCGACAGGCAGCGCGCCACGCTCCGCCCCAGCCGCGCCCGGGCCAAGCAGACCGACAAGGACGATCAGCGCATATGTTCGGGCCAGCTTCAGGGGATTGCCTCTGCTATCGGACAGGCTGGCGTCTACCATGACCCGGCGTCGCGATCACGCGCTCTTGTCTGCTGGCACCCGCCCGCATCTTGCCAAGCCCACTTGCGACCCTCATATTGGTCCTTAGATATGCTCGGAATGAGCATAAGGGGAGGAGGCGTCGGACCCATCCGTAGTCTCGTTACCCCTCTAATGCTCATTTTGAGCAAAAGGAGAGCGCCATGACTGGGTTCCCCCAGGCCGACTTCACCCCCGAGGTCGAACGCGAGACCGCCGCCATCTGGGAAAAGGTGAGCCGGCGCGTCACGCCGATCGAGTGGCGGCTGCATGCGCCCATGATCGCGCAGATCAACCGGATCAAGCGCGAGCGCAATGCAGTGATCCTGGCGCACAACTACATGACCCCGGAGATCTTCCACGGGGTCGGCGACTATGTGGGCGACAGCCTGGGCCTGGCGCGGGAGGCCGCGAGGTCCGACGCCGCCGTCATCGTCCAGGCCGGGGTCCACTTCATGGCTGAGACCTCGAAGATCCTCTGCCCGGACAAGCGGGTCCTGATCCCCGACCTTCGGGCCGGATGCAGCCTGGCATCCTCGATCACCGCCGCCGACGTCCGGCTCATGCGGGAGCGGCACCCTGGCCTGCCGGTGGTGACCTATGTCAACACCTCCGCCGAGGTGAAGGCCGAGACGGACATCTGCTGCACCAGCGCCAACGCCGTCCAGGTCGTGGAGCAGGCGGCCCGGGAGTGGGGTGTCGACCGGGTGATCATGATCCCGGACGAATTCCTGGCGCGCAACGTGGCCCGTCAGACGGACATCGGCATCATCGCCTGGCGCGGCCGGTGCGAGGTCCATGAGCAGTTCACGGCCGAGGACATCCGCGAGATCCGGGAGGCGCATCCCGGCGCCGAGGTCCTGGCCCATCCTGAGTGCCCGCCCGAGGTCCTGGCCGAGGCTGACTTCGCCGGATCGACGGCGGCGATGAACGACTATGTCCTGACCCGCAAGCCCCGGCAGGTGGTGCTGATCACCGAGTGCTCCATGGCCGACAACGTTGCCGTCGACGCTGTCGACACCGAGTTCCTCCGCCCTTGCAACCTGTGCCCGCACATGAAGCGGATCACCCTTGAGAATATTCTGGAGGCCCTGGTGGAGGACCGATACGAGGTGACGGTGGACCCGAAGGTGAGCCTCCGCGCCCGCACTGCCGTGCAGAGGATGATCGACCTGCCGCCCCCCGCCGTCCCGGCCCGATACGACCTGGTCCGCGCCCTCCATCACGTCGACGTGGAGCTGATCTGACCATGGACGTCATCGACTTCGACGGCGTCCTGGTCATTGGCGCCGGCCTGGCCGGGCTTTCGGCGGCCCTGTCGGCGGCGCCGCGGCGGGTGTGCGTCCTGGCCTCGGCCCCGCTGGGAGATGGCTGTAGCTCGGCCTGGGCCCAGGGCGGAATGGCCGCGGCCCTGTCTGACGCGGATACGCCCGCCCTGCACGCCGCCGATACCCTCGCGGCCGGCGCGGGCCTGGTGGATGCCGGACGGGCCGGGCTCCTCGCCTCGGAGGGCCCCGCCGCCGTCCGCTGGCTGGCGGGCCTCGGTGCGCCCTTCGACCGTAACGCGGACGGTGGCTTTGCCCTCAGCCGGGAAGCTGCCCATGGACAGGCCCGGGTGGCCCGGGTGGGCGGCGACGCCGCCGGACGCGCCATCATGGATGCCGTGATCCGCCAGGTCCGCATGGCGTCCCACATCGAGGTCCGGGAGGGCTGGAGCCTGCGCGGCCTGCTGCAGGATGCGACCGGTCGGGTATGCGGCGTCCGGCTCGCGAAGGCTGGCGAGACCTGTGCCCTGCGCGCGCCAGCGGTGATCCTGGCCACAGGCGGGATTGGCGGCCTCTATGCCGGTGCCTCGACCCCGCGGACCCTTCTTGGCGAAGGCCTGGCCGCTGCGGCCCTGGCCGGGGCCGTGATCGCCGATCCCGAATTCGTCCAGTTCCACCCCACCGCCCTCGACGTCGGCCGCGATCCTGCGCCCCTGGTGACGGAAGCCCTGCGCGGCGAGGGCGCCATACTGGTCAACCGGGATGGCCAACGCTTCATGACCGGCCTGCATCCCGACGCCGAGCTTGCGCCCCGGGACATCGTCGCCCGGGCGATCCATGCGGAGCGCGAGGCCGGGCGCGGCGCCTTCCTCGACGCCCGGAAGGCCGTAGGCGCCCACTTCCCCGAGGCCTTCCCTACGGTCTATGCCGCCTGCCGCGATGCGGGAATCGACCCCCGGATCGAACCCATTCCCGTGGCGCCCGCTTGCCATTACCACATGGGTGGAATCCTGACGGACGCGGACGGGGCGACCCGCCTCCCCGGCCTGTTCGCCGCAGGCGAATGCGCCTCCACGGGCGTCCACGGTGCCAACCGCCTGGCGTCCAACTCCCTTCTGGAGGCCGCGGTGTTCGGCATCCGCGCAGGCCGCGCCGCCGCCCGGAGGACCCTGGCCGGACGGCCCCTCCTTGGCACGCCGGAACTCTCAGCCTTGCCGGAGGCGGACCTGTCGCGCCTGCGCAGTGCCATGAGCCGGGACGCCGGCGTCATCCGTGACGCCGCAGGCCTGTCTCGCCTGCTGGACCTGACGGAAGTCCTGACACAGGCCCACGGGCCCTCAGGACCCCTTATCGCCGCCCGGCTGACGGCGGCCTGCGCCCTGGAGCGCCAGGAGAGCCGGGGGGCCCATTACCGATCGGACTATCCCGCAATAGCCGCGGAAGCCCAGAGGACCCTTGTCACCTTGGAAGCCGGCACCCTGTCCCGGATGGCCGCTTGATCACGCCCCTCCCCGACCTCCTCATCGCCCCCATCGTCCGTGCCGCACTTGCCGAGGATCTGGGCCGGGCCGGCGACATTACCAGCCAGGCCTGCGTCCCCGCCGAGGCGCGCCTGTCCGTGATCTGGGCGGCGCGCCGCCCCGGCATCCTCGCCGGGCTCGACTGCGCGCGCCTGGCCCTGGCCGAACTCGCGCCGGAAGCCGTATTCAACGCCCTGGCCCGGGACGGAGACACCCTGTCCCCCGGACAGGTCCTGGCCCGCGCCGAGGCGCCGGCCCGGGCTGTGCTGGCGGCCGAGCGGACGGGACTGAACCTGATGGGCCGGCTTTCGGGGATCGCGACCCTGACCCGCGCCTATGTGGACGCGGTGGCAGGAACGGGGGTCCGGATCACGGATACGCGCAAGACCACGCCGGGCCTGCGACAACTTGAGAAGTACGCCGTGCGCTGCGGCGGTGGGGTGAACCACCGCTTCGGCCTGGATGACGCCATCCTGATCAAGGACAACCACGTGGCGGCCTGCGGCGGCGTCCGACCGGCCCTGGAGCGCGCGCGGGCGGCTGCGAGCCACCTGGTGAAGGTGGAGATCGAGGTCGACGGCCTGGATCAACTGGCCGAGGCCCTGCCTCTTTCGCCAGACGTCATCATGCTCGACAATTTCAGCCTGTCGGACCTGCGGAAGGCTGTCGCCATGACCGCGGGCCGGGTCACCCTGGAAGCCTCGGGGGGGGTGGACCTCACAACGGTGCG
>Ga0209598_10003664_pt1 | contig 11536 bp, 8 predicted proteins | sample M_140807_EF_Meta_FD_187317 | JGI IMG/M metagenome (GOLD analysis project Ga0209598, IMG submission 187317) | Freshwater microbial communities from Lake Montjoie, Canada to study carbon cycling - M_140807_EF_MetaG (SPAdes) (version 2) | ecosystem: Environmental > Aquatic > Freshwater > Lake... | reverse complement strand
GGACCCTGCTCAATGTGTAACTCTACGAAGGAAGTGTAGTGATTCTTTGGCAGCGCGACGGATTCCAGCGGGCCATCAAGACTGGCCCGCGCCCGCAACTCGTCCAGCGAACGGCCTTCCGGATCACGCAGCGCGCGCACTTTTTTCAGAGGGATCGCCCCGGCCAGCATCCGTGAACCCATATCGACTGGAGAGTTGATACAGGAGTCCGAGATCGTCCGATGCGACGGCTTGATCCAACATCTGCTTGGCCTTTACTCCGTAGCGAAGCTCTACGGCCTGCTTGGCTTCCTCGGGTAGATTTTCAAGCATCGCTTTGGCTTGGCCCAAAACCGTCTTGGCACCATCCTTGGTCCGAGCGGCAGGGGAGAGAAAGTAGTCTTCTCCTGGGTTTGCATCGGCCGCGTTTTCTTCGATCCCCAAGAGTTGTCCGAGTGCGATGCTGACTTCTGCCCACTGCTTGCGGTCGATCGCTTCCTGAGCATCACTCAGGAGGACTTCGACCTCCCGTGGAGCGGTCAAGAGCAATCCTTCGGGCATGGAAAAGCGGTTTTGGAATTGGGACAATCCGATTTGATAAACCAGCAGCGTTAGGGCCAGGGAGATCCAAGCCCCTTGCGCCTCGCGGGCATCGCGCTTGATCAAAGATTTCATCGATTTCATCGCCTGATTCCAGTGAGTTTGTATCCGAACCAACTAGAGCTTATTCTACCGAATTCCGATCGGTCCGTAGAGTTGGTTCGGTACCATGCCCATCTTGATTCCGGACGAAAACAGATGTTTTCGAGAAAAACGAAAAAAGCCAAGACTAGCTGGGAAGCAAGTCTTGGCTTTTGATGATTCACTGATTGGCCAGATGGTCTAGCAGTACCCTTTAGATACCTTCAAGATTACTTGGCCGGTGGGAGAATAACCGAATCGATCACGTGGATCACGCCGTTGGAGGCGTCGACATCGGTCGCGAGGATCTTGGCACCGTTGACATAAGCAGCGCCTTCCTTCACGGAAATCTCAATCTTGCCACCTTGGAGTGTTGCAGCGGACTTGGCTGCCAAGGCATCTTCGGAGTAGACGCGTCCATCGACAACGTGGTACAGGAGGATGGCCTTGAGCTTTTCCTTGTTTTCAGGCTTGAGCAAGCTTTCGACAGTGTCCTTAGGAAGCTTAGCGAACGCTTCATCGGTTGGTGCAAAGACGGTCAGAGCCTTGTCGCCACTGAGGGCATCGACTAGGCCAGCTGCCTTGGCGGCGGCGAGCAGCGTGTTGAACTTGCCAGCCTTGGTTGCAACCGCTGGAATCTTGTCTTCGCTTGGAAGAATTACCGAATCGATGATGTGGATCACACCGTTGGTGCAAGCGACATCAGTCGCCACGACTTGAGCACCATCGACCATTACCTTACCATCAACGACCTTCACATCGATCCGTTGTCCGTTGAGCGACTTGGCTCCCTTGATACCAACAACGTCCTTTGCCATGAACTTACCAGGTACTACGTGGTAGGTCAGGATGGCCTTAAGCTTTTCCTTGTTTTCTGGTTTGAGCAAGGTTTCTACGGTGCCCTTTGGAAGCTTAGCGAATGCTTCGTCCGATGGAGCAAAGACTGTGAAGGGGCCGGGGCCTTTGACTGCGTCAACCAAGCCTGCTGCACCGAGTGCGGCTGCCAGGGTCTTGAACTTACCAGCGTCAACTGCGGTGTCGACAATGTTCTTGTCGAATGCAAACGCGGATCCGGAGGCGACCGACATGACGGCGGCCAAAGCGAACGAAACAAATTTCTTCATACATCAAACCCATTAAAGAAGGGAGGGGAGCGGACAAACAACATCCGTGGGGGGAAAGTGCTCTTCGAAGGTATGTCTCCGAAAAAACCATCATTGCAACGATCCTGACTCACGAGGACGGAACACTATAGGGCAGATGTCAACTGCGATTTTGAAATTTTTTTGCATGGAGCAGACCGCTGAGCGAACTGCTAAGCGAACGATTGAACAGATCACTTGACAGGGTTCTATAGTATTCGAATATGATCTTGAGATCGAAAGACGATCGTGGTTCCGAACGGATCCGCGTTTCACTGAATCGACTGAAGAAGACCATTGAAGAAGACCACCAAAGAAGAGAAGAGCACAGTGGAACATGAGCAATTTGAAAGTGGCGATCTTTGGGGCTTACGGTGGGATTGGCCAAGCGCTTTGTGAAGAGGTATCTCAGACGCAAGGGCGAGCGTTTCTTATCGGACGGGATTTGGAAAAGCTGTCGAGTCTTACATCTCGGTACGGATTTTCAAATTGTGTTGCTGATGCAGCTGACTGGGAACAGATTGATCGCAGTTTGGATCAAGCTCAGGAGGATTTGCAGGGGCTCAATGCCGTGGTTTGCTTGGTCGGATCTGTGCTACTCAAGCCGATCCATTTGACCAGCCGAGCGGAATGGGACGCGACGATCCAAACGAACCTCACGGCTGGAGCCGGGACCCTTCGGAGTGCGGTCACCCGTATGAGAGAGGGAGGTTCGATCGTCTTGATGAGCTCGGCGGCTGCCTGCATTGGTCTGTCGAACCATGAGGCGATTGCAGCTGGCAAGGCGGGGATTGAAGGTTTAGTACGCTCAGCGGCGATGACCTACGCAGCCAAGCGAATTCGGGTCAATGCAATTGCTCCAGGGTTGGTTGAAACTCCGCTGACCCAGCGCGTATGGAATAATCCACGAAGTGCCGAGGTGTCACTGGCGATGCATCCTGTTGGTCGATTCGGGCAACCGGACGATATCGCTCGGGCGATCTATTTCCTGATCGATCCTAAAAATAATTGGATCACCGGCCAAACTTTGGCGGTCGACGGGGGCCTTGGGACCCTCAAGGCGGCAGGTCCGGTGCGGCCCAACTAGATTTTTTTCAGCCCAAGTTCTTTAGTCCCAAGTACTTTAGGCCCAAGTATCGGTGGTTGATCGGACGCTGAAAAGGTTCGAGTACAATGAATCCATTCGAACTTTTGCTCGTCGAGAGTAAGTTTCCTAGGTCTTAAGCAAGCCGAAACAACGTGATCTATCTTGACAACAACGCCACGACCCAGGTCGATCCGAGGGTGGCTGAACACCTTCAAGGGATCTTACGCCAACGCTTGGTCAATCCCGCCAGTCAACACGCCGCGGGCCGTAGGGCTAGGAGCATTCTCGAGGATGCCCGCGAAGGGTTGTTGACACTGTGCAAGGCTCGAACTCAGGGTATGCAAAGCGATACGTCGATCTTCACCAGTGGGGGTACCGAATCGAACAATCTTGCCATCTGCGGCATAGCCGCCAAACGCCCCGGAATCCTTGTCGTCTCGTCGATCGAACATCCAAGCGTTTTGGCTACCGCACAGCGGCTTGAGCAGCAGGGTCGGGCCGTTCGCTATCTGGCTTGTTCGGAGTCCGGACAAGTCGATATCGAGCCAATTGCCGACTGGATCGATCGAGGAGACCAAATCGCCATGGTCTCCCTGATGTTAGCGAACAACGAGACAGGGGTGTTGCAACCCGTCCGAGAGCTAGTTCGACTCTGCAAGCCCGCTTTGATCCCTGTGCATACCGATGCGGTTCAGGCCTTGGGTAAGGTCCCGATCGACTTCCAAGCTTTAGAGGTCGATGCGATGACGCTCACGGCTCACAAGCTCCATGGACCGGTGGGTATCGGCGCACTGCTCTTGAGACCTTCGATCAAGCTTGAGCCGATGTTCTTCGGAGGTTTTCAGCAACAGTCCTTGAGGCCCGGGACCGAGAGCCCGTTTTTGGCAAGCTCGTTTGCCTTCACCGCCGAGCTTGCGATCGCCGAGGAAGATATTCGCTACGCAAGAATGTTGCAGTGTAGAGAACTTTTGGAGTCCGTTTTGTTGTCGCGAATCCCTGGGGCGATTGTTTTGGGGGCCAATGCTCCTCGGTTGCCCCATACGACGAGCATCTCCTTTCCGGGGTTGGATCGGCAACTTTTGCAGTTGGCACTTGATCGCGAGGGGATTGCTTGCGGGACCGGATCGGCTTGTGCCAGCGGTTCGAGCCAACCGTCTCATGTGCTCCAAGCGATGAATTTGCCCAAGCAGGTTGTTCATGGGGCGATCCGCTTGAGTCTTTGTTGGGAATCCACAGCTGAGCAGGTGCTCGAGGCCGCAGAGCGGATCACTCGAGTGGTTCATCGTCTAGCGTCGAACCCCCGGGGCTTGAAAAGCTCGTAAAGCGAGCCCAAGAGGGCAGGTAGTTGTTGAAGCGATTTGATGCAGGCTTTAGCCACCCCAGCGGTTTTCCTTTCCAATGCGCCACGCACCAGCTCCCAACTGCACGGCTAGCAGTTTCACGGCTCCCCGCTTTTTGGGGGATCGATTGACCCAGCATGTAGTTCTTTGCATCCTGGTCGTCGAGTTCGATCGTCTCGGCGGCAGAAAACAAATTGGGCGTTAGCAGAGCTAGGCCATGAAAGGGTTCGATTCGGTCTCGCTGAATTTGTGCGATGCGCAAGCCTTGTCCGAATCGACTTCCAAACTCCTTGACCAGTCCGTAGGCCGCTGGTTCGTACCCCAGGCACAGGGAATCGTCGAATGTTTTTTGGAAGAGGAATTCGCCGAGATTTTCAAAGACCTCGAAGAGATCCTCAGAGCGAACGCCGGATTTCTGGGTGGAGATCTTTCTGCGCTGGGGGGATTTTTCTCGGCGCGATGAATGGGTGATGCGAGGGGTTGTTGGCTGATCGATTTGATCTGTGATTTGGACTGCGGCTGCGAATCCTCCGGCGCATCGATCTCGATGCGGCCAGAGGCGATAGCATCCTTGGTGCAGGGGTGAGAGCCAGGGTTTTAATGCTGGGGCGTCAACGATTGAAACCGCATTGGGATATTCTGCAAGAATCTCAGCCAATTGGGCTTCGTTCTCTTCGATCGCAAATGTGCATGTCGAGAAAACCAATCGGCCACCGGGACGCACCAATCTCAGCGCGCTTCTGAGGATCCGCTTGGCTCGCGCGGCGCAATGATGCACATGGCTGGCTGCGAAACTACTTTCGGATTGTCGTTTTCTGCCTACAAGAGACTGGCCACTGCAAGGGACATCGACCAGGACCTTGTCAAAACGATGTGCGAGACCATCGGCCAGCGGCTCTGGATCGATGTTGCTAACGACATAGTTCGCGCGGCCGGTTCGGCTAAGCGCGTAGCGGAGGATATCTAGGCGGCTGGCGATCACCTCGTTGGCCAGTAAGAAACCGTTTGGTCCAAGCCTTTCGGCGATCGCGGTGGCTTTGCCTCCGGGGGCTGCACAAAGATCGCATACCCAATCGTCGGGCTCGATCTCCAGGAGCGCAAGGGGCAGCATCGATCCGGCATCTTGGATGTAGTAATCCGCTACGGCATACTCCAGGAATCCTCCCGGGCGAGCGGCAGGGTCGGTCACCTCAAGTCCCTGTGGGTACCAAGCGATGGGAGTTGTTGCGAATGGAAAAGAAACCACACCTCGGTCGGCTCTTGGCCTGACCGATTTTGCGGGTCGCTCCGCGATCGCTCGCGAAAACGCTTCTATCTCCGATGTGCCTATCAAAGATTCAAGTCGCTCGATCATGGGGGAAAAGCACAGGAGCGTTAAGTCATCGGAAAGGGGGAAAGCCCAAGGGACTTGATTGTGGACAGGTTTTGGACCATGATCATCGAATAGGCCCTAAAACGCTATTGTCCTTAGACCTGAATTTCAAGAAATATCTCCGATGAGTTCGACGATTATCGACCCAGTCTTGACACCCGCCAAAACAATCCTTGGGAAAACACCTAAGCGGGATGAGGTTCCCAAGTCCGAGAGTTTGTGCGATTACTGCACAGCCAAGTGCTGTCGATATTTCGCCATGCCGATTGAGGAACCCACCAGCGAACAAGACTTTGACTTTATGCGTTGGTATTTGTTGCACGATCGAGCCAGCGTCTTTGTCGAAGATGAGGTTTGGTATCTGCTCGTGCATACCGCGTGCAAGCATTTGCAGTCAGATCATCGATGCGGGATCTACCATACGCGTCCTCAGATTTGCCGAAGCTATTTGACCGACAATTGCGAATTCGACGAAGATGCTGTTTACGAGATGTATTTTGAAACCGCTGAGCAAGTCGCCGAGTACGCCGAAGCCCGTTTTTGCAGCGTTGGCACGTCGATTCGCTCTCCCGAGCCACCCTTGCTACCACTGCTGAACTAAAACACCGTCCGAGACGGCTATTTTTCTTCGCCCCCGCTGGTAGATGCAACAGGTTCGCTGCCAGACGGGTAGAGCGCAACGACGTTGGCTAACAAAATCAGAATTCCCCCCAGCAGCAGGCCCCAAGTCACCTGCTCGTTCTCGTGGACAATTCCCGATAGGACGCTTAAAAAACCGGGCAAAAAAAGAGCCCAGCTCGAAGCAAACACAGGCTCTAAACTGTAGATCACCGCCGCCTGGGCGGCTGACACATACGGCTGGTACTTGTTCATCCAGCCAAACGCTAGGAGAGAACAGAGGATCGCTAAACCAAAGAGCGAAACGAGGAAGATCGGACGGACGGAAAGTTGCACCCAGTCACCGATCTCCATCAGAGGAACGCCTGAGTGAGACTTGAGCGAAGTACCCAAGATCAGTCCCACCGTCAGCCAGCCAAGCACGGCTGTGGTCAGAAACATGCTCGGTGTGACCGCTACCGAGTTGATCCGCTTTCCGTAATGGTCCAAAAACAAAACCTGAAAAGCAAAAAAGACAGAGCCCAGAGTTGTAAGCGTATCGCCTAGAGTCCAGCGATCGGCCGCGTCGGGTGCCAAGGCCAATCCGCTGGGTGTGCGGACGACTAAGCCGGTCAAAATCACGACCCCTACGACTGCAAGCCCCGTCCCGATGACCATCCACTTGGTCGGATATTTACGAAAAATCAAAGCTCCAAAAAGGGGGGTGAAGACAGCGGTCAAACTGGTAAGAAAGCCACTTCGCGATGCAGGAATTGTCGCCAGACCGATGACTTGCAAGACCAATCCGCAGTAAAACATCAATCCGATGTAGAGACCAGCTAACCATTCTTGGCGTGTCGCTCGTCGAACCAACGAGCTCCAAACGACACATAGGATCAGAAGTGCTAGGGTGAAGCGAGTGGCGATCATCCACGCCGAAACGATCACCCGAAACACCGTGCTCGGATGCTCAGGATCGACGCCAAAGTGCAAGTCGCTCATCTCGTTGAGCACCTTGACGACCGGGAAAGAGAACCCCCACAGAGCATTGACCAAGATCAAAGCCATCACAGGAATCCACGGGAAGGATTTGCTGTTAGCCATTCTGGCCACCAGCCACTTGCTGGCATCGGACCATTGTGTCCATGCTGGCCCTGAGGATCGTTTCAACTCCCGGCGAATAGTCGAACACCTCAACACTGATCCAACCGGAGTAACGGATGTCACTGAGCGCCTTGAAAATCGGTGCTTGGTCCACCTGGCCCATGCCAGGCCCTAGTTTATTCGGGTCGTTGGCGTGAAAATGGATGACCAAATCGGCATTCTCGCGGACGATCAGCTCGATCGCTGGCCCCTCGCTGCTCATCGCTTTGACGTCCAAATGCAACCGGACATTCGGGCTGTCGATCGCTTGGATCATCGCTCGAGCTTGGGATGCATGGTTGAGAAAATTCCCCTCCTGAGGTCCCAGGGGTTCGATCGCTAAACGGACATTTGATTTTTGCAATTCAGGAACGAACTGTTGGATCACATCGACGGCATTGGCCATGGCTTGTTCATGCGTCATCGGGGGAACAAAGTTTCTCTGAAGGGGCGAACCGAGAACCATCACATCGCCCCCGAGGTCCGAGCACAGCTCGATAAGGCACTTGAAGTAGTCGGCGGTTTTGGCCCGGACTGATGCGTCCTGAGTGGTCAGATGAAAGCCATGGGTCTTGGCCAGCAGCCAGTGCAAGCCGATGATTGTCATCCCGATGTCTTCGACCATGGATCGATAATCTCGCCGCGCTTGTTTGGAGATCTCCCTGGCATCGAGACCCAAAGTAAAAGGAGCAACCTCGACTCCGCTATAGCCAAGCTCCCTTGCTAGCTCCAAACCTTCGCGATGCGAGGTCCCCTCGAAGGTTTCATTGCAGATGGCATACTTCATGTGGCGATCCTCCGGTTGCATCCAGAAAAGCTATCGTTTTGTACCTGAGAGTTTCAGCTTTTGTATTCCAACGCTCAAGCTCCGGGAGATTCTAGCCCTGGGTTCCATGGGCTTGGACCCCAAATGGACAAGAAACGCTTGGGTGATTTACTTTAGATTCTCAAGGAATTACGATACACTGCGGAATAGTTAGTCCTCCCTCCTCCCTCCTTCCTTCCAAAACACCTACGGCCATGAGATCACCTTGGATTCGGATTGGTTACACGCTTTGCTTCGTATTTGGATTTGCCAACCTTTCGCAGTCTGCCGATCCGACAGCTCCTAAGAAAATTGTATTCGTCGCAGGTGGGCCGTCCCATGACTTTGGCTCTCATGAGCATTATGCAGGCTGCCGAATCCTAGCCGACACGGTCAAGAAAACCGTCCCAGCCGCACAGGTCGAAGTCCTTCGCAATGGATGGCCTGCGGATGACTCGGCCCTCGATACCGCCGATGCGATCGTGATCTACTCCGATGGAGGTGGCGGGCACCCATCGCTGGCTCACCTGGATCGCATCAACAAACAGATGGATCGCGGTGCAGGTCTGGTATGCATCCACTATGCGGTTGAGGTTCCCAAGGACAAAGGAGGACCTGAGTTTCTAAAGTGGTTGGGTGGTTATTTCGAAACCCATTGGTCGGTCAATCCTCACTGGAGTGCGAAGTTCGACAAGCTTCCTGAGCATCCGATCACCCGGGGAGTTAAACCGTTTGAAACCCGAGACGAATGGTACTTTCACATGCGATTTCGGGAGAACATGCAAGGCGTCACGCCGATCCTCTCGGCGGTCGCACCCGAGAGCACGATGGACCGTCCCGATGGAGCCCACAGTGGAAACCCAGACGTTCGCCGCGCGGTTGCCAAGAAAGAGCCCCAGCATGTGGCTTGGGCCTCCGAGAACGCCAACGGCAGCCGAGGATTCGGTTACACCGGAGGCCATTTCCATTGGAACTGGGGACGTACCGAACCGACCCGCTTGGTCTCCAACGCGATCCTTTGGGCAGCGCACATCGACGTTCCTGCCGAAGGCTCTGTGGTCGAGAATCGCTCGGCATCCGAACTCGTAGCGAACCAAGACGAACCGGTCCCGGGGAACTTTAACCCCTCGGGCATCGCCAAAGAGTTCGGGATCGCTCCAGGCGAAAAATCCAGTGCGGCACCACCGAAATCCAAAGGTCGCTCGCTGTTTTCCTCGCCGCTGATGACCTCGAGCACCCCTGGCCATCGCGTCAACGCCGATGTGGATGTCCAAGGTGTCAAGAAACTGTATTTGATCGTCTCGGCAGGGGAGGATGGCTTTGCCTGCGACTGGGCCGATTGGGTCGAACCGACGTTGATCACCAAATCCGGTGAGAAATCGCTTCTGGACATGAATTGGACCTCGGCCACCAGCGAATGGGGTGATGTTCGCAAGAACGCCAACGCTGGGGGAGGACCGCTAAAGATCCTCGATAAAGTCCTGCCGGGAATCGGCACACATGCCAACAGCACGATCGTTTTCGATCTGCCCGAAGATGCGCTGCGACTGAAGGTCGGCTGTGGGCTCGATCAAGGTGGAGTCACCCAGAACAACGGGTCCTCGACGACGGTCAAGTTCCACATTGCCGCCGAAGGAGTTCCTTCGGGACTCAACCAGAGCCAAGCCCCCACCGAGGATCGATCTCCCGAGAGCGCAGTTTCTGGGCTCAAGATCGCCGACGGAGTGGTGGCTACTCTGGCAGCCTCTGAGCCGATGCTCAAGAGTTTGACCAACCTCGATATCGATCATCGCGGTCGGGTATGGGTCTGCGAGGTGGTCAACTACCGACGCCACAACGGCCAGCGGCCCGAAGGGGACCGAATCTTGATCCTGGAAGATACCGACCAAGACGGAGTGATGGACAAGACGAAGGTTTTCTATCAGGGTCGCGACATCGACTCGGCATTGGGGATCTGCGTTTTGGGGAATCGAGTCCTGGTCAGTGCGGCACCCTATGTTTTTGAATTCATCGACAACGACGGGGATGATGTGCCCGACTCGAAGCGAGCGATCTTGACCAAAACCGGTGATCCCCAGCACGATCACTCCGTCCATTCGTTTGTTTTTGGACCCGACGGAAAACTCTACTTCAATTTCGGCAATACCGGACATCGTTTGTGCGATACCGATGGCAAGCCGATCCTGGATCGCTGGGGCCGAGAGATCAACGATGCAGGAAAACCGTACCGTCAAGGCATGGTGTTCCGCTGCAACGAAGACCTCAGCGACATGGAGGTCCTTGGACATAATTTCCGAAACAACTACGAAGCGGCCGTCGATTCCTTTGGAACCATCTGGCAATCGGATAACGATGACGATGGAAACCGCGCCACTCGGATCAACTACGTCATGGAGTTCGGGAACTATGGATACGTCGACGAGATCACCGGGGCGGGATGGCAAACCGAACGCACCAACTGGGAATCGGAGATCCCGCAAAGGCACTGGCACCTGAATGACCCAGGGGTCGTCCCGACAATGCTCATCACCGGCGCCGGTTCACCGACGGGCATTACGATCTACGAAGGTGAAATGTTGCCAGAGGTGTTTCGCAACCAAGTCATCCACTGCGATGCTGGCCCGAACGTTGTGAGGGCTTATGTGGCCAAGAACGAGGGATCAGGCTACTCGGCCAAGATTGAAAATCTCGCTGTGGGCGAAACCGACAAATGGTTCCGACCAGCCGACGTAGCCACAGCACCCGATGGGTCGATGTTTGTGACCGATTGGTATGATCCAGGGGTCGGTGGCCACAATATGCAGGACCTCGAGCGCGGTCGGTTGTTCCGGCTCGCTCCCGAAGGTACCAAGTACACGGTGCCCAAGTTCGATTTGAGCACTTCGCAAGGGGCCATCGCAGCACTGAAGAACCCTTGCAATTCGGTCCGCTATCTTGCGTACCAAGCGTTGGTCAAGATGGGCAAGGGAGCCGAAACAGAGCTCCTGGCGATGTCCAAGGATTCCAATCCGCGGATGAGAGCCCGAGCGATCTGGTTGCTTGCTAAAGTTCAAAGTCCACAGGCTGCGATGAGTATCGCTGCCAAGGACTCTGATCCGAATGTAAGGACCGTCGGTATCCGATTGGCCCGTCAGGCCAAGTTGCCGACCAAGGATTTCGTGCCGGCGTTTTTGCGGGACGCATCACCGGTGGTCTTGAGAGAAGCTGCTTTGGCCCTCCGCGAAGACAAGTCCGAGCAGATGCCGCAGTACTGGGCAGAACTTGCTAGCCGATTTGATGGCGAGGATCGCTGGTACTTGGAGGCACTGGGCATCGCTGCGATGGATCGATGGAGCGACTGCTTGACAGCGTACAAGTCGGTTTCGAAGGATAAGACAACGCCCGATGCAG
>Ga0209598_10003656_pt1 | contig 11549 bp, 11 predicted proteins | sample M_140807_EF_Meta_FD_187317 | JGI IMG/M metagenome (GOLD analysis project Ga0209598, IMG submission 187317) | Freshwater microbial communities from Lake Montjoie, Canada to study carbon cycling - M_140807_EF_MetaG (SPAdes) (version 2) | ecosystem: Environmental > Aquatic > Freshwater > Lake... | reverse complement strand
TGCCTGATCTTTGCCTTGGTCATGCTCTACTTGCACTGGACCTCCTTTGGCGCGCGGCACCGGTATGATTTGATCCTCAACCTTCATTGGGGACGTCCACTGGATGAGTTGCCTCGATTGGTGGATTTGCTGGCTCGCCATGGGCGTCGCAACCAGTTGGCCAGCCAACGGGCTGGAGGTACCTCCGACGGTGCTGACCTTTCTTATCGTATTCTTCTCAGAGATGCGTCGCGCTCCGGAGAATTGGTGTCTGAGCTCAAGGCGTTTCCCGGCGTTTCCCGGGTGACCAGCCTCAAGGCCGAAGAAGAATCTGAAATGTAATCGAATGCAGGACCAATCCCCATCGAGTTCCGGAAGTGCGTTGACGCCGATTCCGACGCCGGCTGGAACCCTGCTCCGAGAGTTCCGGATTCAGGCTTTCCCTTACATCGCCTTCATGTTGGTGGTGGGGTTAACCGTTTGGCTTTGGCGCGGTTATGTAGGGCCGGCTACTTGGGTGGGAGAAGTCGAGTCGGTGCGAGGCGTTGTGTCCAGCATGGGCCCCGGCCGCTTAGCTCAACTGCAGGTCGACGCATTGCAACGGGTAACGGCGGGGCAGGTGTTGGCCCGGGTGATCACCGTCGAGCCGCGTATTTTGGAAGCCCAGATATCCCTCAGCAAGGCGCGCATCGACCTGATCCGCGCGGGAACAGATTCGGATCTGCGGAAACAAAACAGCCGAGTCAATTTGGAGAGCCTCCGCCTCGATTGGATGTCTAAGCGCGTGGATTGGCTCTCGGCCAAAGCGCGGAGCACCTACCGACAGCTTGAATTGGCTCGTATAGAAAAGCTGCGATCCGGAGTCGTCAGCGGGGTGGGTGCCGTATCCTTGCCAGTGACGAGTCAGAACGATCTCGATGTTTCACACCGTGATACCGCCATCGAAGAGGCTACCGTGGTGGAATTGGAGCAGTTGGTGGCGCAAATCGGCGCAACGATCCAGCAACTGTCGGCCCACCGAAGCGAGGGCCAAGATTCGTCGTCCACCACGGCTGCCATTGAGGTAGAATCTAAGAATCTCGACCTCTTGGAGTCTCAGATGATGCCGATTGATCTTATGGCTCCCTTTGATGGTGTCGTGAGCGTTGTGCATCGCTGGAGCGGAGAGACTATTCAGGCGGGAGAGCCGATTTTGACCGTCTCCCAAGAGAAGCCTTCCCGGGTTGTGGCGTTCATTCGGCAGCCCATCCAAATCCAGGCTCAGCCCGGGATGAAGGTGGAAGTCAGGGCTCGCGGAGGAAGACGGGAAATGGGTGTCGGTGAAGTGATCCGAGTCGGATCTCAATTAGAACCCATTTCGTCGACGCTCTTGCCTAGAACTTCCGGCCTGCCTTCAGGCGGTAGCTCCGGAGGCAGTGCGACTGAAAACGGGCTTCCAGTTCTGGTTTCCTTGCCCGCTAACCTAACGCTGTATCCGGGCGAGATCGTGGATTTGCGAGTAGTAATCCCCTGAAGAGTTGTGATTGGGGCGTTGGAACCGTCACCGAGCGAGGCTGCTGAACGGGAGCGATTTCCGAAACGATGCAGCCCGGATGTCGCCCAATGACTTCCCAGGTAGGGACCGATCTCCGAGCGGTCCGTCCCTGCGGCGTTCCGGCTAAGCGGGGGGCAGAGTCCGGAGGATCCGCTCTGCGGTCTGCGCAGGCGATTCGTTCGTTCCCACTTCCAGCCACGCCAGATCTAGCTGGCCTTGCATCCAGGTCATTTGCCGCTTTGCGAATTGACGCGTCTTGGCCTGAACCAGCTCGACGGTTTCGCGCAGTGAGGCGGATCCCTCCAGATGCTCGACCACCTGCCGGTATCCAATGGCTTGCAAGGCGGTGCGGTTCTCCCTCAGACCTTGCTTCAAAAGACCTTGGGTTTCTGTGACGAGTCCGGCCTGAAATATCCGGTTCACCCGCTCGTCGATTCTGCGAATTAAGGTCGGGCGGTCGCGCTGAATCCCAAAGGCTCGGCCTGCGGTTAGGGTTCCGCCGCGTTCTGGCCAGCGGGCTCGCTGGACTGAAAAAGGTTGGCCCGTGATTCGGATGACTTCCACGGCTCGGACCAAGCGGCGTCGATTTTGCAGGTCGATCTGGTCGAGTGTGACTGGATCCTTGCGGGCGAGTTCCTCCAAGAGCTCCGCGGTCGTAGCCGCTTCGAGTTCGGCCCGCAGGAGTGGATCGGGAGGCGGCGCTGAACCCAGTCCGCCCAACCAGGCATTGAAGTACAGTCCGGTTCCACCACAAAGGATCGCGGTTCGGTTCCGCCCTTCGATGTCTTGGATCGCCACCGTCGCCGAGTGGACGAAGCGGGCCGCATCGAAGGATTCATTCAGGCCCACGACATCGATCAGATGGTGGGCGACGAGCGCTCGCTCTGCGGCAGAGGGCTTGGCGGTACCGATGTCTAACCCCCGATAGACTTGCATCGAGTCCACAGAGATGATCTCGCCGCCGAGTCGGAGCGCTAACTCGAGAGCCACGGCGGACTTTCCAGAGGCCGTGGGGCCGGTAAGGAGAATAGGTCTCATTTCGCGGTGCCGTCACTGGCCGGTTTCCCGGAGTGGGACACCGTTTCCGCCTGCCAAGAGAGGATCAGAAGAATGGCCACGGCCGTGCAAATTGCTGAGTCCGCCACGTTAAAGGCCGGAAATCCGAGTTCCGCGCCGCTGCGCCGGTTCCAATAGAACCGGAGAAAATCCACTACGTGCTCATGCACAATGCGATCGACTAAGTTACCGACGATGCCGCCAAAGAGCAGACCCAGGGCGATTTGCCCCAGACGTTGATGGTACTCGAAGTGACGTCGCCAACGCCACAGCGCGAGCATGGCAATGGCCGAAAACACGGCCAGCCAGTTGTTGTGGTGCCGGAAGATGCTCCAAGCCGCTCCGGTGTTGCCCCAGTGAACGAGTTTGAAGAACCCCTCGAGGATCGTTTGTTCGGCACCGAATTCCATCCAACGCATCACCATCCACTTGGTCAGTTGGTCCAGACCAAGAATTGTGACGGCAAGGCCCAGGGTCAGGCGGTCCGATGAAATGGAGGATCCGTTCGGGGTCATGTGGGGATCGGTCTAGCCGGTTTGGCGTCGTGAGCGGGGCGATTGTATGCTGGCAAGCGCCTCCACGATCTCGAGAGCAGCGTGGGCCGCCTCGATGCCCCGATTGGTACTTGGGTCAATGCAGCGCTGTTGGGCCTGCTTTTTGGTTTGGACGGTCAGAACCTCATGGATGCATGGGATCCCGGTGGAGAGGCTGATTTCCATCAGGGCCCGGGTGACGGCGCTGCCGATTTGTTCGGCATGGGATGTCTCGCCCTGCCAGATCACTCCCAGGCAAACGATGCCTCGAACCGGACTGCGTTTGCGCCGAGCCAGAGCCGAGGCGGCCATCGGAATCTCAAAGGCTCCGGGTACCCGGACGACCTCCACGATCGAAGCCCCTGCCGCCTCCAACACCGACCGGGCTGCCTCCAGCATCGGTTCGGTGTACTCAGAGTTGTACCGAGAGCAGACGATGGCAAAACGGCCGTCGGTGCGCAGGGGATCTTTGAGGGTTGGAGCCTTGAGCATGGTAATTTAGGCCGCAGAGATTCAAAGCGAGGCACCTGTCAGCAACCGGTAGGCTTCCAGGTATTTTGCCTGGGTCTTGGCCACGATCTCAGTTGGCAAAGCCGGTGCCGGAGGGGTCTTGTCCCAGTCAAGGGTCTCGAGGTGATCACGGACAAACTGCTTATCAAAGCTCGGTTGTCCTCGGCCCGGTGCATAGTGCTCCGCGGGCCAGAATCGCGAAGAATCCGGGGTGAGCACCTCATCGATTAAAATTAATTGTCCATCGACCTGTCCAAATTCGAACTTGGTGTCGGCAATGAGAATGCCGCGGGTTCGGGCATAGTCGCGGGCAAACCGGTAAAGCCTCAGGCTCAGGTCGCGAGCTTGTTGGGCGATGTCGGGTCCGGTCAGTCGGGCCGCTTCGTCAAAGGAGATGTTTTCATCATGCCCAGATTCGGCCTTGGTCGCAGGCGTAAAGATGGGCTCCGGCAGTTCCGACGACTCTAACAATCCGGGGGGCAACGCAATCCCGCAGACCGATCCGGACTTCTGGTACTCCTTCCAACCCGATCCCGAAAGGTAGCCACGAACCACGCATTCGATGGGGAGCGGTTGTGTTTTCCGTACGATCATGCTGCGACCATTTAGGACGGAAGCGAACGGCTTCAGTCGGTCGGGCAGGGGATCCTTGGCCTTGAGCAATCGATGATTGGGGAGCCAGATCTCTGTCTGGTCGAACCAGAAGTGGGAGACTTGCGTGAGGACTTCGCCCTTTCTGGGGATGCCGTTGGGCATAACGCAGTCGAAGGCAGAAATTCGGTCGGTGGCCACGAAGAGGAGAGAATCTCCCAGGTCGAAGACTTCACGCACCTTGCCCGATTTCACCTTGGTGATTCCGGGAAGGTCGAGGGAAAGGATGGGATCCGGCGACACCGCGAAAACGTAGGGCCTGAGCGAGGAAGGTCGAAGCGAAATATGGAGGGGAGACTCCAACGAACCGGGGGGCGTTCAGGCCAATCCGTCCAGAGTGTCTATCGCCACGGCGGTCGCCGCCGGCTTTACTTCCGTGGCCGCGCCAGCACGCTCTGGGGATGACCGTGATCGCCAATGGCGAAACCGTTCCGACCGAGTTTCCGAGCACTATCGAGCAGTTCCTCGTGCGTCGAGGGTTGCTTCCTAGAAGTGTGGTCGTGGAGCACAATGGAGACGCCGTGGCTCCTTCTGAGTTTTTCGAACGCGCCCTCAGCCCCGGAGACCGTCTCGAGATCGTTCGGATCGTGGCTGGAGGTTGAAACCTCACTCCACATCGGCCGCCCCGTTTTCTTAACGTGTTCCCGCCCAAACGGGTCAGCGCCGTGCATGCCAGTCGGGATCTTCGTACCGGGTAGAAAGGGCCACCTGTGTTCGCTCGATCGGGAATGGGGATCGGGCGGGTTCGGCTCCCCAACCCCGGATCCAGCACTCACATAAATTTTTCGGTGTGACGGGAACATTCCTCACAAATGCCAGGTGATCGCGACTTTGCCGGTAGCCCGGCTGGGCGGAGGGAAACCGGAGAAATCTCGGGATGAGACTTAGCGGAAAATCGTGCAGCAGGGTTCCGTGGAACAGCAGGTGGTTTCGCTTCCGGCGCTGGGCATTGCCCGAACACTTCTGTCCCTCGAGCGCCAGATCCGTGTGCCCCTCCACGCGGACGTGCTGATCCAGCAATTCCTGCAAGAGGTGCCGGTTCCGTTCCATAATCCACTCGTTGGTGCCGGTGATCGAAGCTAAGGGACCCGATTCAGGGATGCGCAGGATCAGGCCATAGTTCCAGCAACCTGGCCCTTGTAGCACCGCCCCGCCGCCGCTGCAGCGACGCAGCACCGGAACACCGTGGAGAGCGCAGGCCTCCAAGTCCGCCTCGACGGCCGCTTGCTGGCCATAGCCCAGAACCACACAGGGGGTCGGAGATTCCCAGAACCAAAGGGCCTCACCGCCCTCTCCGGATTCGGCTCGTTCAAGAAATGCTTCGTCCCAGGCCAGCGGCTCGGCTGGCGACTTCATTTCGGGTGTCTGGAACCATTCCATGATGTGGGGTTCAGCAGGCCTCGAACCGGGGGGGGCCTTCAAGCGGGAAGCGCCGAGATCGCTCGCGGATTTTAGGCAGGGGACGCTTTCCCCTTTTCGAATCGGCGGTGTGGCGGTAACACGGGTCTCACTGATGACCACTTGGATCAAGGGAATCGCGGCTCTGTCATTGTTCCTGCTCGCCTCGCTGTGCCTCCAGCGGTTTCGTTCCAATTTCTCCGCCGTGGAGGTAAAGCGCCCAGGGCTCGAGACCTCAGAATTTGCCCCGGAGCCGGCCGCCGAGCCCGTACCCGATTCCCTAACGACCACCACCAACGGGGCGACCGTCACTGGTTTGACGAATGCTATCAGCGGGGGCGTTAGCAGCGCGGGCACCAATGTCAGTCCAGGAGGAACGGGCTCCAAAGCCAAGGCGCCAGACAAGAGCCGAAGTTTTCTTTGGCTGGGGGGATTTGTTGCGTCGCTCCTGGGTTTGGCCGGCTTGTTGGGTTGGGAGGTGGCGCGATGGTTTTCTCGACGGACCGGCGATGTGCTTCTGTCCGAGAATGCTCCGGGGACCACCGATGCCGAATACGAGGAGGCTGAGGCCGAATGGGCCAACGGGAATCCTCTGGAAGCGATCCGGATGATGCGCGAGTACCTCGACAAAAATCCCTCGGAACAGTACGCAGCGATCCGCATCGCAGAGATCTATGAGAAAGACCTCCACAACTACGTCGCCGCCTCGTTGGAGTTGGAGGAAGTTTTAGGAAAACGACTCAGCCGAGAGAAATGGGGTTGGACTGCCATTCATCTAGCCAATTTGTATTCCGGAAAAATGAATCAGCCCGAGAGGGCCGTGGCCTGGCTGGAGCGGATTATCCGGGACTATTCGGACACCGCAGCGGCCAAGAAGGCGAGGGTTCGACTGGGGGTTCCTGAAGGTCAGTCGCTCCCTGCTGAGCAGCGGGAGCCCGAGGCTGGATCAGAGTCCACAGACGCGAATTTGCCCAAGGGGTTCACCTCCAAGAAACGCTAAAACGGTGCAGTATTTGGGGAACCAGAGCATGGAGACACCTCGAGTCATCCTGCATCTGGACATGGACGCCTTTTTCGCCGCCGTGGAGCAGCGCGACCGTCCTGATCTGAAGGGCCTTCCAGTCATCGTGGGTGGTTCACCCTCCTCGCGCGGGGTGGTTTGTGCGGCGAGCTACGAAGCCCGGCGATTTGGAGTTCGATCGGCGATGCCCAGTCGCACGGCCGGTCGACTGTGCCCTCAGGGCGTTTTTCTTACTCCCCGCATGGATCGCTATCGGGAGGAGTCGCGGGCGATCTTTAGTCTGGTGGCGGCCAGTGGCATCGAGGTGGAGCAGGTGTCGGTGGATGAGGCTTACCTGGATGCCTCTGGCCTGAACCCCTCTTCGGACACCGAGGAGGCGTTAGTGTCTGCCGTCCAGTGGGCCCGCGATCTCAAGGCTCGCATCCGCTCCGAGCGCCAACTGACCGCCAGCATCGGCATCGCCTCGAACAAACTCATGGCCAAGGTGGCGAGCGACTGGGGAAAACCGGACGGATTGCTGCTTATTCCCAATCGGGATCGGGCGGCCTTCCTGCGTCCACTGCCGGCGCGAACACTGCATGGGGTGGGGCGGGTGACTGAGGAAGTTTTGCAGAAAGCCGGCATCCGCACCGTGGGAGATATCCAAGACTATCCGGGCGATCTGAAGGCCCTGGTGGGTGCTTGGGGACCTGTCCTCAAATCTTTCTCGATGGGAATCGATGAGCGGCCGCTTTCCCAGGATGACACCATCAAGAGCATCAGCAGTGAGAATACCTTTTCCGAAGACACCGCCGATCGCCCCGTGTTGCGGAGTGTCTTGAGAGAGCAGGCCGATGAACTTTCTGCCAAGTTGCAGCGCCACGGGATTTCCGCTCAAACGGTCCAGGTAAAGGTGCGCTACAGTGATTTCTCCACTCTGACCCGGCAATTTTCCGTCGATGAACCCGTAGCCGCAGCCCGGGATTTGTATCGCTTGGCTTGCTGGCTCCTGGCGCGGCATCAGTTGGTGCATCGCCCCCTGCGTTTGCTGGGTCTCGGGGTGAGTGGGCTGGTCGAAAACCGCGGGCGGCAAATGGTTTTTGACTGGAAGCCGGACACGCATCGCTTGAACCCGACAGGGTCTACCGGCTAGACAGAGCCTGATGCCGTTGATCTCAGATCGTTTTCGATGGGCACCGGTGTGTCTGGTTTTGATCCTTCTGGGTGGCGGGTGTTCCACGCCGTTTTCTGCAGTGGCGGTCAACCCTCTTCGCTCGGTTCCGACCCCGGAATGGGATCCGGGAGAGATCAGTCGCACTAGTCAGTCGATTTTGGATGCTCGCGGTTGGGGAGTCGCTTGGCAGTCTCGGCCGTCGGCTGCCGTGGCCGAATTGGAACCCCAAATCGGGGATCCTTGGGTTCGACGCGCTGTGGTAGAAATCGCCTTGGCGGCGGCCATTGACCAGCAACGCCATGGAGATCGTCGGCATGAATGCGACGAACTGTACCTGCGTGCAGTCGAGCACTCGGCAGACCTAAAGGAGGATCGCAGTGATGCCTTCGGAGCGTTTGCCGAGCGGGCCAGCCGCTATGCTGTGTCGAGACTGGTCGATCGACATGGACAGTCTTTGTGGGATTCCCGCAGGGCAGTTCCTCATTTTCTGGCCGGGCCGCGTCGGCGGTATCAGTTGTCCCGTGAGACTTCGACGCCTCCCGAAGTGATCCCTGGGCATTGGACCCGCGTCGTCCCGGTCGATCGGTTTCGTGTTTTGGAGGGCCCACCGATCTTGCCTATCTCGGGTCTCGGTGCTGCTTGCGTCGGAAAGGTGGAGACTCGTCGAACGAGCCCAGGGTCTGGCGATGAATTGCAACTCACCGACGGCACCTGGCTACCGCTCACTGTCACCGTCGAGTTCGGACCGGAGGCCCCGCTGAGGAACGTCTACTTCCGGGTGCACGATCGAAAGCGGACCGAAGCTGTGGATGCAGGAGGACGTTCGCGGAGCTTGGCCGGAGATTTCGTGACACCCTTCGCGGTCCGGACTCGCGAATTGGGACAACAGAATTTCCTGAGTCTGGGACTGTTGGGGTTTCTGCAAGGCGATCGTTTTTCCGAGGAGACGGGGCTTTATCCGCTGGAGACACCCAGCACCGACAAGATTCCGGTGGTGTTTGTCCACGGGCTTATGAGTGAGCCCAATACCTGGCGATTTCTGCACGCCGCTTTGTTGGCTGATCCGGAGATTCGCCAAAAATATCAATTCTGGGCCTTCCAATATCCCAGCAGCACACCCGTGCAATGGTCGTCGACGCGCTTACGGCAGAGCCTGGCCTTGTGGCACGAACGCATGGACCCGGAAGGGACACACACCAATTTGCACCGGATGATTCTCGTTGGTCATAGCATGGGTGGTTTGCTCTCTCGGATGCAGATTGTTGGCGGCGGTGGAAGTTTGTACCGGGACTATTTCACTCGACCCATCGATGAGTTGCGGGTGGGAGAGGCGCGTCGCCAGATGCTGCGGGACATGTTTTTCTTCGAGCCGAATCCTCGAGTGGGTCGGGTAATTTTTATTTGTGTTCCGCATCGCGGGAGTCCGATGGCGACGGACTGGCCAGGCAGGGCGGCCCGTTACCTCGCTCGGCTCCCGATCACCGCCCTTGAATTGACTGCCGACCTGGTCACCTTCAATCGGGATGCCCTCACGGTTCGCGGACGCATTAGCCCAGGCAGCAGCATCGACTCATTGCGTCCCGACAGCGACACCGTTCGACTGCTCGAAGAGTTGCCCATGGATCCGCGGGTGCAGGTTGACAGCATCATTGGGTGCCTGGATGGATGCAGTGATCTTGCTCATTCAACAGACGGAGTGGTGCCCTATTGGAGCAGTCACTTGGAGGGGGTTCCGGAAACGATGATCCCCTCAGATCATAGCGGGCAAAATCATCCGCAATGCGCCGAGCAAGTGCGCAAGCTTCTCCATGATCACTTGCTCTTCCCAAGAGTCTCCCCGTGATTAATTTTAACCGCTTCCCATGGTCTGGGGCGGTGCGTAGTTTTCCCCGTCCTTTTTCTAAACCAACATGAGCAAGCAGTTCTTCCCCAAGATCGGCCGGATCGCCTACGAAGGTCCGGATTCCAAGAATCCTTTGGCCTTCAAGCACTTCAATGCGGATGAGGTGGTCGAGGGCAAGACGATGCGCGACCACATGCGCTTCGCCGCGGTCTACTGGCACACCATGCGCGGCACCGGCGGCGACATGTTCGGCTGGGGAACCGCCGAGCGCTCCTGGAACACCGGCGAATGCTCCACCAAAGACGCGATCACGCGAGCGCGTGCGTTCTTCGAGTTCGCCTCCAAGCTGGGGGTGTCCTACTACGCCTGGCACGACCGAGACCTGGGCTCCCACGGCAAGAACCTCACGGAGGCCAATGCGCAATTTGATGCGGTCGGCAGTGAACTGAAGAAGCTTCAGAACGACACCGGCATCGGTCTTCTCTGGGGTACGGCTCAGAACTTCGTCCACCCGCGCTACATGCACGGTGCGGCCACGAGCTGCAATGCTGACGCCTTCTGTTTCGCCGCAGCGCAGGTGAAGAAAGCCATGGAGTGGACCCACGAGCTGGGCGGTTTGGGCTACGTGTTCTGGGGCGGACGCGAAGGGTACGCGTCGCTGCTGAACACCGACATGAAGCGCGAGTTGGACCACTTGGGCCAGTTCATGCACATGGCCGTCGACTACAAGAAGAAGATCGGTTTTAAGAGCCCGTTCTATATTGAGCCCAAGCCCAAAGAGCCGACGCGCCATCAGTACGACAGCGACGCGGCTTCCTGCCTCAACTTCCTTCGGGAGTATGAACTGCTCGAGCACTTCAAACTGAACATCGAGGTCAACCACGCCTGGCTGGCCGGCAAGACCATGGAACATGAACTCGAAGTCGCGGGCGCCGCTGGGGCGCTCGGGTCCATCGATGCCAACATGGGCGATTACTTTTTGGGCTGGGACACGGATCAATTCCCCACCGACATTTACCTGACGGCCAAGACCATGCTCACCGTGCTCAAGTACGGCGGTCTCACGACCGGTGGCGTGAATTTCGACGCCAAGGTTCGTCGCGAGAGCTTCGAGGCCGACGACTTGTTCATCGCTCATATCGCGGGCATGGACACCTTCGCCCGCGGTCTGAAAATCGCCGCCGCCATCCGCAAGGACGGCCGCATCGACGCCTTCGTGAAGAACCGCTACCGCACCTGGGACACCGGCATCGGCGCCAAGATCGCGGCCGGCAAGGCCTCCTTCACGGACTGCGAGAAGCATGCGCTGGCCTTGGGCAACGTTTCCGGGCTCGAGTCTGGTCGTCAGGAGCTCCTGGAAGCCATGTTCAACGAATTTATCCGCTGATGGCGGGGCTACCCGAGGGGGTAGCTGCAAGTAGGGCCGGAGTTTCTCACCCACGAGGACTCCGGCCTTTTCTTAGTCGATGACTCACCCCGCGCCGGAGTTTTCGTTGGATGGGGTATCGACCTCGGGTGCGGGATCCTGCAGCCTTCTTTTGTCATTCTGCAAATTCTCCCATGACCTCCGACTGCACCGTCTTTGGCACGCTGCCCGATGGCCGCGAAGCCCACCTTTTTGTATTCCGCAACCCCAACGGAACCACGCTGAAATTCACCAACTACGGCCTGTTGGTGACCGAACTGCATACCCGGGACCGCCACGGTCAGTTAGGGAATGTCGTCCTGGGATTCGAAACACTGGGGCGATACCTCCAAGGGCATCCCTTTTTCGGGTGCATCGCGGGGCGTTTCGCTAACCGGATCGCCCAGGGGCTCTTTTCGCTCGATGGCAAGGACTACGTGCTGGCCACCAACAATGGACCGAACCA
>Ga0209598_10003653_pt1 | contig 11558 bp, 7 predicted proteins | sample M_140807_EF_Meta_FD_187317 | JGI IMG/M metagenome (GOLD analysis project Ga0209598, IMG submission 187317) | Freshwater microbial communities from Lake Montjoie, Canada to study carbon cycling - M_140807_EF_MetaG (SPAdes) (version 2) | ecosystem: Environmental > Aquatic > Freshwater > Lake... | reverse complement strand
CTCCCTTGTGACCCAGCAGCCCTTGGGCGGTAAGGCCCAGCAGGGCGGCCAGCGACTGGGTGAAATGGAAGTGTGGGCCCTTGAAGCCTATGGCGCTGCGTACACCTTGCAAGAACTGTTGACGGTCAAGTCCGATGACATGCAGGGTCGGAACGAAGCTCTCAACGCCATCGTCAAGGGCAAACCCATACCGCGGCCGGGGACTCCCGAATCCTTCAAGGTGTTGATGCGCGAGCTCCAATCCCTTGGTTTGGACATCGCCGTCTATACCGATAGCGGCGAAGAAGTGGACCTCATGCAGGATGTCAACCCCCGTCGCAGTACCCCCAGCCGTCCTACCTACGAGTCCCTGGGGGTCGCGGACTATGACGACGACTGATCTCTGATTGACAACCGGTTCGAATGACTGTTCGTTCCGGTTTCCTGTCTGTCTTCCTTCCTTGAGTTAGCGAGCGAACCCCACACCCCGATGTCTAACAGCAACCTTCGCACCGAAAACCACTTCGACTACGTCAAGATCACGCTCGCTTCTCCGGAGCGGATCATGCAGTGGGGCCAGCGCACACTCCCCAATGGTCAGGTGGTCGGTGAGGTGACCAAACCCGAAACGATCAATTACCGCACCCTCAAGCCCGAGATGGATGGGCTGTTCTGTGAAAAGATTTTTGGCCCTTCCAAGGACTGGGAATGCCATTGCGGTAAGTACAAACGGGTTCGTCACCGTGGCATTGTCTGTGAGCGCTGTGGCGTTGAGGTGACCGAAAGCCGGGTGCGTCGTCACCGCATGGGTTTCATTAAACTGGCGGCCCCGGTATCCCATGTCTGGTATCTAAAGGGGATCCCCAGTTATGTGGCGATTCTTTTGGATATGCCCCTCAGGGATGTGGAGCAAATCGTTTATTTCAACTGCTACGTTGTGCTCGATCCGGGTGATCACAAAGATCTCACCTACAAGCAGCTCTTGACGGAAGATGAGTGGTTGGAGATAGAAGATCAGATTTTTGCTGAAGACTCCGAAATCGAAAATGAACCCATTGTCGGCATTGGTGCCGAAGCGCTGAAGCAACTGCTTGAGGATCTTCAACTCAATGAGATCGCCGAACAACTGCGCGAGGAGATCAGTGCCAGTAAGGGGCAGAAACGGGCCAAATTAATCAAGCGCCTTCGGGTCATCGATAATTTCATCGCTACCAATGCCCGTCCCGATTGGATGGTGCTGGATGTGATTCCGGTCATTCCTCCTGATCTGCGTCCGATGGTGCAGCTCGATGGCGGTCGCTTCGCCACAAGCGATCTCAACGATCTCTACCGCAGGGTGATTAATCGGAATAATCGCCTGGCTCGGTTGCAGGAAATTCTCGCTCCCGAAATCATTGTGCGCAACGAAAAGCGCATGTTACAGGAGGCCGTTGATGCCCTAATTGATAACGGCAGACGCGGCCGAACTGTGGTCGGAGCCAATAATCGTGCCCTGAAGTCCCTGAGTGACATCATTGAAGGTAAGCAGGGGCGTTTTCGCCAGAATCTTCTTGGTAAACGGGTTGATTATTCGGGTCGTTCCGTGATCGTTGTTGGTCCCAAGCTGAAGATGCACCAGTGTGGACTGCCTAAGGAGATGGCGATCGAGCTGTTTCAGCCTTTCGTGATTCATCGCCTTATCCGCCAAAACATCGTCAATAACATCAAGGCAGCCAAGAAGCTAATTCAGCGTGCTGATGATGAGGTTATGCAGGTGCTCCAAGAGGTGATTGAGGGCCATCCGATTTTGCTTAATCGCGCCCCCACCCTACACCGCCTCGGCATTCAAGCATTTGAACCCAAGCTGGTAGATGGCCGCGCCATTCAGCTGCATCCACTCGTATGTCCAGCCTTCAACGCTGACTTTGATGGTGACCAAATGGCCGTTCATGTCCCCCTGGCGATTGAGGCACAGACCGAGGCACGCATGTTGATGCTGGCCAGTAACAACATCCTTTCTCCCGCTACCGGCGAACCGATTATCACTCCTTCCCAGGATATGGTGCTGGGTGCCTATTATCTAACGGCTGTGGATCGGGCGCGGGTACGGCCTGACTTTGGAGATAGGTCCAGAACTTTCGCCGATCTTAGTGATGTAATTGCAGCTTTTGAAGAGAAGCATCTCCATCTCCACGATTGGGTTTGGGTGCGATTTAACGGTCAAGTGGATGACGATGACGAGGTCGACGCTCCGATCAAGGAGGAAACCCTCAGTGATGGCACCCGTATTGAAGAATGGCGCCAACGCCGCGATCGTTTCGACGAAGAAGGGGCCTTGATTAGTCGTTACCTTCTCACCACCGTCGGCCGTGTTGTGATCAACCAGACCATTCTTGGCGCCGTCGCTGCCAACTGACCGCTCCGGTTTTCCCTTTCCTCTCCGTTTCCTTCGCTTCCCTATCTCCGCGCGCCGCCATGACCGCCACCCCCGCCAAGAAAACGAGTAAGAAGTCCGCCAAAGCCCCTAAAGCAGTTCCACCTGTAGCGGCCGTTAGTCCTACTCCCAGCCAGGCGCCTCCCTTTCGCAACCGCATCATTGATAAGAAGGCCCTGCGCAATCTTGTCGCTTGGGCTTTCAAGCACCATGGCACGGCGGCAACGGCGGCGATGGCAGACGAACTCAAGGATCTTGGCTTCCATTACGCCACCCAGGCGGCGGTGTCGATTTCTGTGGATGACTTGCGCATCCCGGGTGACAAAGCGGCTCTCCTCGCTGAAGCGGAACAGCAAATCACCGAGACCGAAGAGCGTTATCGGCTCGGTGAGATTACCGAGGTGGAGCGTCACACCAAGGTGATCGACACTTGGACCGAGACGAATGAACGCCTCGTTGCCGCTGTGCGTCGCAACTTCAATGACAACGATCCGCTCAATTCTGTGTGGATGATGGCCAACTCCGGTGCCCGCGGCAATATGTCGCAGGTGCGCCAATTGGTCGGCATGCGGGGCTTGATGGCCAACCCCCAAGGGGAGATCATCGATTTGCCGATTCGTACCAATTTTCGCGAGGGCTTAACGGTCACTGAATATGTGATTTCCTCCTACGGCGCCCGCAAGGGTCTCGTTGATACGGCCCTGCGTACGGCGGACTCTGGCTATCTCACCCGACGTCTGGTGGATGTCGCCCAGGATGTAATCGTGCGCGAAGAGGATTGTGGAACCACCCGCGGCATCCTCATTGAGGCTGACGAGAAAGGACGTTTTGCCAGCAAGCTGGTCGGCCGTCTCGCCGCTGAACCCGTTGTTGCTGCCGATGGCACCGTGATGGTTGACCGGGATGGCCCGATGGACCCCCCCATGAGCCGGGCCATTGAGGCCGCTGGCATCACCACCGTGATGGTCCGTTCTCCGTTGACCTGCGAGGCCTCCCGTTCGGTTTGCCGTAAGTGCTACGGCTGGGCCCTTGCCCACAACCAGCTGGTCGATCTGGGCGAGGCCGTTGGCATCATTGCCGCCCAATCCATTGGGGAGCCTGGCACCCAGCTCACCATGCGGACGTTCCACACCGGCGGTGTTTCCACCGCCGAGACCGGTGTGGTGCGCTCGCTCGTGGAAGGTGACGTGGAATTTGATGGTCGGGCCCGTGTGCGACCCCACCGCACACCCCATGGTGTGGAGGCCCAGTTGGCTGAAACCGACTTTGGTCTCAGCGTCAAACCAAGCGGCAAAGGCAAAATCCAGAAACTCGACATCACATCGGGTTCCATCCTTTTCGTTGCCGACGGTCAGATCGTTCCCTCGGATACAATCCTTGCCCAGATTTCCTCTGGTGCCACGGTTAAAAAGAGCGTGGAAAAGGCCACCAAAGATGTGATCTGTGACCTGGCTGGCCAGGTGCGTTTCGAGGATGTGATCCAGCCCCGTGAGGTCACCGATCGTCAAGGCAACATCACCCATAAAGCCCAGCGACTCGGTCGGCTATGGGTCTTTAGTGGTGACGTTTATAACTTGCCACCCAATGCCCAACCGGTTGTTGGCGGCAATAAGCCGGTCTACAATGGTGATGTGCTTGCAGAAAGCCGTCTTGTCAGCGAATACGGCGGTGCTGTTCGTTTGCGTGAGTCTGCTGGTGATTCGCGTGAGGTGCAGATTGTCACTGCGAGTGTCATCCTTAAAGATTGCAAATTGCTAGGAGAGTCAACCCATTCCGGTGAGATTTGGCATCTAGAAGATAAGGATAACTCACGGTATCTCTTGAAAACAGCTCCGGGTAGCAAGATTGGTGCCGGTGAGGTGATCGCCGAGTTGGCCGACGATCGCTTTCGCACCCAGACCGGCGGCATCGTTCGTTTTGCCCCTGGCCTATCGATCAAGAAAGCGCGTTCAGCCAAGCACGGCTACGAAGTGAGCAAGGGCGGAACCCTATTGTGGATTCCCCAGGAAACCCACGAGATCAACAAAGATATTTCCTTGTTGATGATTGAGGACGGCCAATGGATTGAAGCCGGTACCGAAGTGGTCAAGGACATTTTCAGCCAGACCGCCGGCATTGTGACAGTAACCCAGAAGAATGACATTCTGCGTGAAATCATTGTTCGCTCAGGTTCTGTCCATCTGATCTCGGATAGCAAAGTGCTATCTCGCTACAGCGATGAAGGTCGCATGGTGAATCCGGGGGAAGAGATCGCCCCAGGTCATACGGCGGAGGCGATGGTGTTTGTAGAGGCTGTCGATACCCCTGAAGGCGGTGCCGTTCTTGTGCGTCCTGTTGAGGAATACACCATCCCTGATGAGGCCCACTTGCCCGAGTTGGCCATGGTCAAGCAGACTGGTGGTCCATCTCTAGCCCTCAAGGCTAGTCAGCGCTTAACGTTCAAAGATGGTGAACTGATCAAATCTGTTGAAGGTGTTGAACTTCTGCGTACCCAGTTGATTCTGGAAACGTTTGATACCACTCCCCAGATGACGGTGGATGTTGAGGCCATTGCTGATAAGCGCTCCAAGACCATTGAGCGCCTCCAACTAGTGATTTTAGAAACCTTGCTGGTGCGTCGGGACACGCTTTCCGATGCCAGCCATGGTTCCACCCACACCGAGCTCCAAGTTGAGGACAACACGGTCGTCAAGCGTGGCGATGTGGTGGCTACCACCCAGATCCTCTGCAAGGACAATGGGGTGGTGCAGCTACCGGAAGCCATCCCCGGGGAACCCATTCGTCGCTTGATCGTTGAGCGCCCGGGGGATACACGCACCATTGAATTGGGGACGGCCACTCCCACGGTGACGGTGGGTCAACGCTTGGTGGATGGGGATCATCTCGCCGATGACTTCAAGGCCCCCTGTTGTGGCCAAGTGGAAGCCGTCGACGGTTCAACCCTCACCATCCGTCTGGGTCGGCCCTACATGGTTTCCCCTGACTCCGTGCTGCATGTGCGGGATGGTGAGCTGGTGCAACGGGGAGATAGTCTGGCCCTGTTGGTCTTTGAGCGCCAGAAGACCGGTGACATTGTTCAGGGTTTACCGCGGATTGAAGAATTACTGGAGGCCCGTCGGCCCCGGGAATCATCCGTGCTTTGCCGCAAAGCAGGCACAGTGCAGATCAAGCAGGTGGATGAGGATGACTCCATCACGGTGACGGTGATTGAGGGGGATGACGCGATCACCGAATATCCGATTCTGTTGGGACGCACCGTCATGGTCAGCGATAGCCAGCAGGTGCGGGCCGGCGAAATGCTGACTGATGGTCCGATTAATCCCCACGAACTCTTGGAGTGCCACTTCGAGGACCTGCGCAGCCGCAAACCCACCATGGAGGCGGCCCAGGAGGCGATCTCCCATCTGCAGTTCCGCATGGTTACGGAGGTGCAGAACGTCTACAAATCCCAGGGCGTTTCCATCGATGACAAGCACATTGAGGTCATCGTTCGGCAGATGACCAGCAAGGTGCGTATCGAGGATGCCGGTGACACGACCCTGTTGCCCGGGGAGCTGATCGAGTTGCGTCAGGTTGAGCAGGTCAATTCCGCCATGGCCATCACCGGGGGCGCACCGGCGGAGTTCACACCCGTGCTGTTGGGCATCACCAAAGCCTCCCTCAACACCGATAGCTTTATCTCGGCGGCCAGCTTCCAGGAAACAACCCGGGTGCTGACGGAGGCCGCCATTGAAGGCAAGAGCGACTGGCTGCGCGGACTCAAGGAGAACGTGATCATCGGTCGCCTGATCCCAGCCGGCACCGGCTTCAGTGGTTTCGAGGAGGAATTGCGCGCTGAGGCGGGCCCCCATCCCGACATCCTGGAGGAGGAGGGCAGTGGCTTCCGTCGGCCGCAGAATCTCCGGCCTGATTACACGGTGGAAATGCCATCACCGCCCTTGCCTGTGACCGTGCTCGACGACCCATCCGATGAAGATCTGGAGGCCACCCGCAGTCGCCATGGCATTGAGGCCACCGGTAGTGCTTTCGCTGCCTTTGCCCGTCCCGGTCTCGACGACGATGCCTTGGTGGAAGATCTGATCCCCGATCCCGAGGCTCTCGAGGGTCTCCAAGAGGAGGGTTTACTCAGCGATGACTGACGCCATCCCCAACCCAAGCGGCCAACGCACGGCCCTTGGCACCCCCATTCCCCAGCGGGTTTTGCCCCGTTGGGGCTTCCATCGCCATATCGAGCGCTTGAACGGACGTGCGGCCATGCTGGGGTTCATCGCCCTGGTGTTGGTGGAGTGGAAACTGGGCCACGGATTGCTGATTCGGCCGTGAGCGCCACCGGGCCGGCCGCCATTCCCGTCCCTGTCCCTACGCCTCTGCTGGGTCTGAATCAGGCCCAACTGGAGGCCTGGGTCCAAGCCGAAGGACAGCCGGCCTACCGCGGTCGCCAGCTGCATGAATGGATTTATGCCCGTTCGGCCCGCAATGTCGAGGCGATCACCGTGCTGCCCAAGGCCTGGCGGCAGCGCTGGTCCCAGCCCGGCCCCGATCCGATCGGTCGCCTGGCGGAGTTGCACCGTTCCACAGCCCGGGATGGCACGGTCAAGCTGCTGCTGGCCACCGCCGATGGTCTCAGCCTGGAGACGGTGGGCATCCCCAGCCCCGACCGCTTGACGGTGTGTGTCAGCAGCCAAGTGGGCTGTCCGATGGCTTGCCGCTTTTGTGCCACGGGCAAGCAGGGGTTGCAGCGTTCGTTGCGGTTGCACGAAATCATCGACCAGGTGTTGAGTGTGCGCGAGGCGATGGAGCGCCGGCCCACCCATGTGGTGTTCATGGGCATGGGCGAACCGCTGCTGAACAGCGACACGGTGCTGGCGGCGATCGACTGCCTCTGCCGGGACCTGGGTATGGCCCAGCGGCAGATCACAGTGAGCACGGTGGGGGTGGCTTCCAGCCTGCCGGGTTTTGGCGAACGGGCCCTCGATCGTCTGGGTCGGGCCCAGTTCACCCTGGCCGTCAGTCTCCATGCCCCCGACCAGGCCCTGCGGGAGGAGCTGATTCCCACGGCCCATGCCTATCCCATCGAGACGTTGCTGCAGGATTGCCGCGACTATGTAGCCCTCACCGGTCGCCGGGTCAGCTTTGAATACATCCTGCTGGGGGGACTCAACGACCAGCGCCGCCACGCCGAGGCCCTGGCCCAGTTGCTGCGCGGCTTCCAGAGCCACGTCAATCTGATTCCCTACAACCCCATCGACGAGGAGGATTTTCTGCGGCCCACGCCCCAGCAGGTGGAATCCTTCCGACGCACCCTGGAGGATCGCCAGATCGCCGTGAGTGTGCGCGCCAGCCGCGGCCTCGACCAGGACGCGGCCTGCGGCCAGCTGCGGCGCCGGCTGGGGGACCCTGCTCAATTGGGTCCGGTCTGAGCTGCGGCGATCGGAGAACTTGATTTAAAGGGGATTGCTGCCATGCCCTGGTTCATCAAGACGGAAATCCTGCGGCTGCCGGCGGCCGAGGCCAGGCTCCACTTGGCGGCTCACCGTGCTTGGGTGGCCGACCTGCGCTCCCGGGGCATCCGCCTCAGCAGCGGCTACCTGGTGGATGGGGAGGGCCGTCCGGGCGGCGGCGGCTTGCTGGTGCTGGAGGCGGTTGATTACGGCGCGGCTGAGGCGTTGATCCGCCAGGACCCGATGCTGCTTGGCGATTGTGTGGAGTGGAAGCTGCACCAGTGGGTGGGGGCGATGGGGGATCTGGGGGTGGATTGAGCAGGATTTGTTCCCCCCCTCCCTCATCCCAGCAGCGCCCTTAGCCCCGGTTCCAGTAGGGCAAAGGCGCGGCCGCGGTGGCCGACGCGGGCCTTGGTGGCTTTGTCCATTTCGGCAAAGCTCAGGCCCGTCTCCGGCACGAGGAACACCGGGTCGTAGCCGAAGCCGCCGCTGCCTCGGGGGGTCTCCAGGATCTCGCCCGGGCAGTGGCCCTCCACCTCCAGGCGCAGCAGGCCTTTGGGGTCGGCGAGGGCCAGGGCGGCCGTGAAGCGGGCGCTGCGTTGGGGTGCCAGACCGGCCTCCGCGCGCTGCTGGTTGGCGGCGGCCAGTTCGGCCAGCAAGCGGGCGATGCGCTCGGGATCGCTGGGGGCATAGCGGGCCGAGTGCACCCCCGGCGCCCCGTTTAGGGCATCCACTGCCAGGCCCGAATCATCGGCCAGGGCCCAGCAGCCGGTGGCCTGGGCTACGGCAACCGCTTTGAGCCGGGCATTGTCGACAAAGGTTTGGCCCGTTTCTTCCACCTCCAGGTCCTCCGGCTGGGGCCGGATCTCCAGGCCGAGATCGGCCAGCAGGGCGGCGAATTCACGCACCTTGCCGCCATTGCCGCTGGCGATGACCAGGGGGGTGGGGATCGGGCTGTCGTTGATCAAATCCCCTCCGCCAGCTGCCTGGCCCAGGTCAGCACCTCGGCGACCCGCTCGGCCGTGGGGGATTCGCAATAGAGCCGCAGCAGGGGCTCGGTGCCGGAGAAGCGCAGCATCAGCCAATGGTTGGGCCCCAGCCGCAGCTTGACGCCATCGGTGCTGATCACCTGCTGCACCGGCGCTCCGGCCACCTCCATCGGGGGCGTTTCGGCCAGGAAGCGCTCCAAGCGGCCCCGGGCGGCCATGTCCGCCAGCCGCAGATCGAGGCGGTCGTAGGCGGCCGCGCCGCCGCAGCGGGCCTGCAGGGCATCAATGCGTTGGCCCAGGGGCACACCGCCCTCCACCAGCGCTTCGATCAGCAGCAGGGCGGCAAAGGGCGCATCCCGCTCCGGCAGGTGCATGCCGAAGCCGACTCCCCCCGATTCCTCGCCGCCCACCAGCACCTCGCCGGCCAGCATCTCGGTGGCGATGTACTTGAAGCCCACCGGCATCTCGATCACCTGGCGGCCCAGGTCCTCGGCCACCAGGGCCATCAGGTCGGAGCCGCTGACGGTCTTGATCACCGTTCCCGGCAGGGCCCGCGCCCGGGCCAGGTGGTCGATGAACAGGGGCATCAGCAGTTGGGTGCTGCAGAAGCGGCCGTTTTCATCGATGGCGGCGATGCGGTCGCCATCGCCATCGAAGACGATGCCCATGGCCGGTTGGCCTTCGTCGGTGCTGGCCCGCACGGCGGCGATCAGTTCGGCCAGATAGGGCGCCAGCGGTTCGGGTGGATGGCCGCCGAAGAGGGGGTCCCGCTGGGAACGGATCTCCCGGATCACCCCCGCCTCCACCGCCTTGGGTCCCATGAGGGCCGGCAGCACCCCGGCCGCCGAGCCGTGCATCGGATCAACGATCACCCGCAGCCCCAGCCGTTCCAGCCCAGCCGCTAGGGCATTCGTATCGACCTTGGCCCGCAGGCCCGCCACGTAGGCGCCCATGGCATCGAACGTCTCCGTGTCGCCGGCAATCGGCACGGTGATGCCGCCGGCGGCCAGGCGCCGCTCCACCCGGGCGGTGAAATCCCCCTCCACCGAGCCGCCGAAGGGTCCCTTGATCTTGAGGCCGAGCCATTCCGGTGGATTGTGGCTGGCGGTGATCACCAGGGCCCCCAGGGCGCCGCGCTCGACCACCGCCCAGCTGGAGGCGGGGGTGGGGGTGGGGCTGGCCGAGAACACGGGATGGAGCTGGGCGCCGCGCACCGCCGCCGCAATCGCCGCCGCCAGCTCCGGGGCCAGGAAGCGGCGGTCGTAGCCGATCACGACCTCGCGGCTGGTCAGGCCCTCGGGGGCCGAGGCTTCCAGTTCCCGCGCCGCCGCTGCCGCCACCGGCAGCAGCCGCTCCAGCGTGATGTCCACACCGAGAATGCCGCGCCAGCCGTCGGTGCCGAAGGCGATCGGACTGGCCTGCAGCGGCAGGGGCGCGGAGGACATGGGACCGATGAAGACAACTTCTTAGGCATGGTGCAGTACCTGGGCCCCCTGCCCGCCGCCAGGGGGCCGGCCTGAGCGCAGACCACCGCGCCAATTAACGTTGGTTGAATTGATTGTTGCGGCCGCTCCCATCACCGGATCCCCTGTGCCGAAGTCCGGATCCGCCCCCCGCCCGGAGGCGCTTAGCGACCGCTTACTGGCGAGCTGGTTGCGTTGTCGCCGCCGGGCCTGGCTCGATCGCCATGGACCAGCTGAGCGCCGGGTCTGGAGTGCCCATCGGGCCCTGGCCCTCGATGAACAGCGGCGCCTGTTTCAACTGCTGGTCAGCGAGCGTCCCGGCCATGGCGAGTCCGCCTGCCGCGAGGGTCGGCCGGGGGTGATGGGGCTGCGGCTGAGCGGCCGCACCGGCTCGGGCCAGCCCCTGGAGGCCCATCCCAGCCTGCTGTTGCGGCTGGAGGGGGCCAGCCAGTGGGGGCCATTCCGTTATCAGCCGGTGCTGGCCCGCCAGGGCCACCACGTCACCCGGGAGCATCGCCTGGTGTTGGCCCTCTGGGGCCGGCTGCTGGCCGAGCGGCAGGGCGCGCCGGTGGAGCAGGGCCTGGTGCTGGGCGGCGCCGGCAGCCGAAGGCCCGAACCGGTGAACCTGGCGGGCTCCCTGGGGTCCCAACTGGATCAGAGCCTCAGCCGCCTGGCGGGGGACCTGGAGCGCCATGGCCCCCCCCCCCTGGTGAGCGACCGCAAAAAATGCACCCTCTGCTCGTGGCGGGACCTCTGCGATGGCGAGGCCCGCCAGGAGGGCCACCTCAGTGAGGTGAGTGGCATCGGCGGCAAGCGCCGGGAACTGCTCCTGGAGGTCGGCATCGTCAGCCTGGCCGACCTGGCGGCAGCCGACCCTGGGCACCTGGCGGATGCCCTGGCCGCCCATGGCGAACAGCACCGGGAGATGGCGCCCCAACTGGTGGCCCAGGCCCTGGTGCAGCAGGGGGGGCAACCGCGGCGGCTGGCTGCGGGCCCCGCCCTGCCGGAGCTGGCCAGGGCGCCGGGGGTATTGCTTTACGACATCGAATCGGACCCCGATGCCCGTGACGACTTTCTGCATGGGGTGGTGAGGTTGCGGCGGCAAGGCGGCGTGGCAGGGCGTCCGGGGGGGGCGCCCGATCCGTGGCCCGCCAGGGCCGAGGCAGCGCCCTCTACGCCGCTGCTGGCCCTGCAGCACCACGGCGAAGCCAGGCTTTGGCGCCGCCTGCAGGCCCTGCTCGATCGCTATCCCGACTGGCCCGTGCTCCATTAC
>Ga0209598_10003652_pt1 | contig 11564 bp, 9 predicted proteins | sample M_140807_EF_Meta_FD_187317 | JGI IMG/M metagenome (GOLD analysis project Ga0209598, IMG submission 187317) | Freshwater microbial communities from Lake Montjoie, Canada to study carbon cycling - M_140807_EF_MetaG (SPAdes) (version 2) | ecosystem: Environmental > Aquatic > Freshwater > Lake... | reverse complement strand
CCTCCTCCTCCTCCTCCTCCTCCTCCTCCTCCACCTCCTCCCCCTCCTCCTCCTATTCCTCCTCCTCCTCCTCCTCCTCCTCCTCCGTCATCTCCACCTCATATTCCTCATATTCCTCCTCCTCATATTCCTGCACCGCGTCCTCATCATCATCTTCCTCTACCTCATCATCAACCTCCCTCGCCGACAGCTGGTCTTCACCACCATCCGTCTGCTCGTCATCGCCCTCCGGTTCCTCTTCCTCGTTGGTTTCATCCTCGTCGCCTCGCAACATTTTTCTGTGCCAAAAAAGGTTATAGCAAGTTCGGACAGTCTCTGGCTCTTCCAAGAAACTAAACCCCACATTGACACAGCAGTAGAGGCAATGCACTGTCAGCAATCCCGGCTTCAAGTTGTTGTGGGCATACAATTTCTTGTGACAGACCGTTTCGTCAGAGGCTTTGTTCCTTGGTTTGAGGGATCCGTTCTTTTTCTCGTCAATCAAATACCTCTTTGCCCGAACAAACGAACCTGTTGACTGTCTGCGGACTGGGTTGTGAGGAAACCACTCTCCTGTCAACAACCAAGACTCACTGTCTGCATACTTCAGAATCTGTTTGATAGGTAGAGTGTCTCTAGCTTCAATAGGAGCTGACTTTGTCTTCAACGATTCGTCCACAATCCGAAGAATCAGCCTCAGGAGACTCCGGCAATCTTGGGACAAGGAGTACAGTGAAACAAGTGAACTTTGCCCACCTGTGAAGACGTGCTGGTCAAACTCCAGGATGTTCCGGACGTGTTGTCCACTGATTTCTCTCACTTTTTTCAAGTCATGCAAATTAATTGGGTCCTTCTCAAGCAACGTCTTCAAAGAATCGGACCATATCGGAAAACAGAACTGCACTTCCGGGTTCCGTGCACTCCAATTCAACAACACGTTCCTCACAAGAAGACACTCGCATGAGAATCGTACCTTGGCCTCATCTTCAATTTTCAGCTCTTGCGTGTTCTGTGCCTCCCAGAGCTCCTCAGTGTTCAAACCGTTCGCAAGCCTTTGTTGTTCATTTTTGCTTTCGAAGCGAATCAGCCAAAGGACTTCAGGTCTTTGTTCTTTGACGAAATCCACAAAAGCCGTGTGTGTCGAATCCCAGCTAAATTCCTTGAAAGTATCGCTTTCGGTCAATGCCAACATTTGAGAGAGAGTTTTCCTGTGTTTTCGGTTTCCAAGCATTTGACGGTGATCATTTGTCACACGATTACCCCAGCGCCGTGCGCAATCGTCGCGAGGATGTTCCCAGGGGCGTTGGAGGAATGAGTGGCGGACACCCTGAGGAAGGTTGACTGCGTCAAGACCCCACAGAGCACTTTGTTTCTTGTCTAGCAAATCATTGGCAATGCCTGAAAGTTTAAGTGCCCTTGCTTTATCATGTTGCAATTTTGCCATCTGTTTCTTATTTTCTTGAGCATGATAGTATCGAAACGTATTCATCATCCGCGGTTGAGACTCACTCGAGACGAGCGCTTCCAGTGCACGTACTCTGCTGTTCTTTTGCTCGATCATATTCCCATGGTAGTATTCAGGATTGTGGATCCCCGCGTTGACCATGTTGGTGCCTGGGCCACAATTTCTATGACCCTTTCCAGTAGAGCCATGCTTGTGGTGAAAGTTGTCACAGTGGAAAGCATACTTGTCGAAGACTTTTGGATCCCGATTTTGAGCGAAGACGACAACGTTGCATGCATTATCATACACATACGTGCCTTTCGCGTTGTCTACAAACTCACAACGACACCTAAACATATCATTCCAGTCTATGTGCAACAGGGTAATATACCCGTGCACAGCGTGACTAAACGACGTTCTGAGTTGCTTGAGGGGTTCTGTGGATGTAGAGTTCGTCGTGCGCAAAACAGGAAACAGGATTTGCAGGGGTTCAGAATCTTCGATACACATCACCCATATTTCCTGCATCGATGAAACAAATCGGCTGAAGTTGGTCTGTGCCGTCCGGAGCTCCAACAAGTATTTGCGGACAAGTTCCCAGGTGAACAAACACTTGTCGTCCACGTTGATGACTGCATCATCATTGCCGTCATACGGGAGTCGAATTCGAGCAGGTACTACACCACCAATGTGGAATAGGGCAGCTTGCGCATACTGGCATTTTTCTTCACTCTTATTCGGACCCCCTTCCAGTCGGTCCCTCAGACCCTCGACAGGCACCCACGAGGTCTGTGCTGCCGGACGGCGACATTTCATCATGGTCTTTTGATGTTCGGTCCAATGGTTTTGTTCAGACAGTTGGTACAGAACCTGATCCTTGGATTCAGTAGCATTCAGAAGTCGCTGCACCTCGATCTCAGGGACATCGGGAATCTCTTTTGTTGACTTCACCCACAACTTGAGGAGATCAACTCCAGCCCCTGTCGTGTAATCCTCGAGAACTTGTGTATAGGACTCTGCCGTTTGACCTCCAGTCGCAACCCTTTGACCACGAGAGCCGGCCAATACACAACCGCGCAGGAGAAGTTCATGGTTGCATCTTTTGTGTCCCGTGCATGTTGTACATTGAATAACGTAGTTGTCGCTTTTCCCCCGGGTTGTCATCTGCACAAAGGCACACGACTCATCACCGAACCTGCCAACTTGAATCAACCAGCCCGGAGGATGTTGGCGATAAGTAGTCCCCGTCGTCGTCACCACTCCACCCCCCGGTTTCCTTAGTTGAACGACCGGCCATTCCCTGTTTTGATCATGCAATAACTCGACAACATCCCAAATGTTTTTTGTGGGCGATATAAAAGATTTCAAATTAGGAATTTGTAACAGAGCCCAAGCACAAGGACAGAGTTTCTTATGTGACCCCGCACCCTGCTCAATGTCAGCATTTTCCTCCTGATGCTGGAACCCAAGGGAGGGTTGCGTCAAATGAGTCCCGAGAAACCGTTCTTTGGGCCAAAAAGGCCTAGGTTTGTCACACTGGCTGCAAACCACTGCTACCTCTTCGTCGCCGATTTTGCCAATGTGGATGAAAACTGGCTTTTTCCCACCGTACTGCAGTGCTGCCTTGGTACTTGACTTTGACATGGACGGAATGCAAAAAACCACGTTGTCTTCGTCTTTAAATACAGGACATAGATGCTTTTGATCACTCGGGAGCCAGGTATGCGCCAGGTAATTTGCATACGCAAGTCTCAAAGGATCCTGGGGTACTTCCAAATTAGAGCCCGCAACCGTATAGTTCTCCTGACTGTCTTTTCCAAATGTTTCCCGATCTTGTTCATCACCCCAAGAGGCCTGGCTGGTCTGGTCCATCGTATCGTCTTGGTTCAATGATTTGGACGTTTTTGGTTGTTTTCCTCGAGGTTTAGCATTACCTTTTGAATTGTCGTTGTCTGCTTCAGGTGGTTTGGGCCCACCGGATTTCCACAGGCGCAAAATGTTGTTTTTTGTGGGTCGGGAAACAAGTGGCAGTGTCCTTAACTTAGGGTCGGTTTGGAGCTCCTGTGCCAGCGACCTGGCATGCCTGTCAGTCCTGCTGCCAGGGTAGGTCAGAGCTTTCTGCTTCCATAAAACGAATAATAGCCGACCAGTCAGGTCTGAAGGTGTTTTGTTCTTGGAACCAGGGGGACGTCCCCTTTTTTTGCCGGGTGTGGGCGCTTCCGGCTCAGGCAATTTCAGTACAACAGCCGCGCCTGGAATGCGGCCGCTTGCGGAATACGCGCGGTTTGAATATCCTTTTTTCGGAACTGATTCCAGCCCACAGAGACCGATCATGGACTGCAAAGGAGCTTGTTCGATCATATCAATGAATTCCTTCTGGAAAATGAAAAACAGAACCCCCTGAAGACCTCGGGTGTCTGTGAGTCTGCACATTAAGAACGGCGCACCATTTTTGTCAACTCTACGTTCTTTCCACGCCAAATACCCATGTGTCACAATCACAAACGCCGAGGTATTCAACAACTGCCCCTTTCTTAGCTCTTCAATGCTTATGGAGGCAACTTTATTGCGCCGCCATGTCCGCGGAATTTGCTGTTTCCACAAATAGTCAAGCCATTCCTTTACAATATCCGGCACGTCATCAAAATTAGAACACCTCATGGGTTCCTCTCCAACACTAGAACACATCACCTCAGTTGCATCAACATTACCAACATGTCTACCGTCGTCCTGCCAAGTCTTCTGCCATGTGAGTCCCAATTCCAGTACTCTTGGATGTTCATGAAAGTTCGCAGCAGTTGCACCTGTGATTCTCAAATACAAATCATTTTGCCATGCTCCCAAATCCACTGACTTTGCTCTTTCCAGCATTTTTTGATGCCACTCAGAATTATGAGAATGGCTAACACCACACTTTATCATTGACCAGGTGGGCGGCGACGGCTGTCCATCCTGGGGAAATTGCTCCCCTGCATCGTTTATCTGTCCTGACACTGCGGGGTTCGCCTCCTCCATTCTCCTGAAACTTGCTATGCATTTTTGCATGGCGTCAACGTCAATGGATTGGTTCTGAGCGTTGTTATTTCCTTCCGACCTCGTTCCCTCTTCCATGGCTGGTGCAACAAACAATCAAACACTGGTCAGTAATCTTAGAATTGCAACTACTTAGTTCAGGTGAACTGATCCGTCGTAGTTTCTTTCAAGTCGCAAGGAGCTCTGACGCACCCACAAGCAGTGCAGTGTCGAGGGCTTCACTATCTTTACTGATGCCGTCTTCCTGAAAACCGGTGGGAAGAGACCAACGGGGTTCTTTGGGACCATCATCTGCCTCCATCCTTGCTGCCGTGGAATCTCCTTAGGGCGAAAAATGACGAGTAGCAAAATGTTCAGGAAGAATCCAGAGCTGCAGCAAAGCCGTCAGCGGCGAGCAACGGAAGAATCTTCCGTTGCTCATTTTGGTACTCGCCCTAAGGAGATTCCATGGCCTCAACAGAAAGAAAAACAGATCACAATCATGAAACATAATTGTCATGAGGTCTCCCTTGCCAAAAGGTTGGTCTTAACTGAATTCTAAAAAGGTCTCCCTTGCCAAAAGTTTGTTTCCACTGAATTCTAACTTCGGAAGGTCTCCCTTGACAAAAGTTTGTTTTGGAAGAACCTTTTGGCAATAGAGACCTCCTGGTTTTTCTCAGTTAGAGACAGTTGTTTTCGAGAGAGTCCATGCAAGCGAAAACAACAGCTCGAGCTGTTGTTCGAATTCGTTTACTCGTAAACGAATTCGTTTACGATGTCCACATGAGTGTCGTGGGCTACACCATGCACATGGACCTCGACGACACATTTGGCGAAGCGATCCTTGAGATGTGCGCAGCCAATGCATGGCGGGTCGGAGACTGGGACTTCATGTTTCACTCGCGGTATCACGTGTCGAGACACGCGACGCCCAGCATGATGGGCACTGACAATGGCGCCGTGATCAAGATTTACTGCCAGCCGGTGGACGATAACAATTAGCTTTTTTTGAAGCAGCTCCCGTCACGAAGCAGCTGGAAGCTGTGAAGCCAGTCGCGTTGCAAAAAAGCAGGAGGGCACTGCCACAACAGAGGAAGGCAAGCGGCCTGAGGCGAAGGAGACCTCTAACCACAACGAGAGGAGGAAGCGTCGCAGTATGACGGAGTGTGGCACGGTTGCTGCTTGGGCTGTTTTGGCTGCAATTGCTTCACAAAACACACAGTCAGGCATCGCGCCTCCTTTTGATAGCGGCAAGGGAGGGGGCCACAGACGAGCAAATTTGTCATTCCCTGTGGCAAGGCTTCCCGCATCTCACTGATCCAGCCTCTCTTGAAGGATGTCGCGCTAGCAAAATGCCTCAGGGTACTACTGGCACAACAGAGAAGGCAAGCTCCTTCCTGCGAAGGAGACCTCTAATCAAAAGGAGATGTTGAAGCGTCACAGTTCGAACGTTTTTGCCTCGATTTTGTACGACAATGCATGCGACACTGTCGTCGTCGCTCTCGATGCAAGATTCTTCGGAAGATGTGCTCTCCAATGTGGCAACAACTTTCACTACAATCATGTCTTTACTGGAAATGCTCAGAAAATATGCACAGACGCCCTGAAGCAAGTCAAAGTTGCGTTCAGTCATGCTGTCCATGGGTATATTACCCTGTTGGACATGGACTGGGAGGACATGTTTAGGTGTCGTTGTGAGGTTGAAGTCAATGCGAAAGGCAGGATTGTGTATGATAATGCATGCAACGCCGTCTGCTTCGCTCAATATCGGGTTCCAAGACTCTTTGACAAGTATGCTGTGCAGTGTGACAACTTTCACCACAAGCATGGATCTTCTGGGAACGGTCATAACAACTGTGGGTCAGGTACCACCAGCGTGCACGCTGGGTTGCAGGTTACCAAGGCAATTTAATCGAGCAAAAGAATAGCAGAGTTCGTTCACTGGAATCGCTCGTCTCGAGTGAGTGTCACCGCACAGGATGAACACTTTTCGATACTAGCATGCTCAAGACAATAAGAAACAGCTGGAACAACTGCAGCTTGATAAAGCAATGGAATCGGAACAGTCAGGCCATGTGAATGACTTGCTACACAAAAAAGAAGGAATTCACCTGCCTCAGAATGGCCGACACTCATTCCACCAACGCCCCTGGGAACACTCTCTCGAAGATACGTTCACTGGAAGCGCTCATTTCGAGTGAATGTCAATTGCGAATAATGAACTCGTCCTTTTAGCTCGAATTATGAACTCGTTTTTTTTTTTAGCTATTGGCATGTTGAATGCTACAGGCACTGTCGGACTGCTATGTGTGCATGAGAATAGCTAAAAGGCCAAAGGCCTTCTGTGCATGTCACACTCACGACCAACAACACTGAAACCCACGCACAAAAACACAAATTGTCCACGCACAACAATAACACATACACACACACATGCACACATACCGAAGTGCACACGCACACACATACACACACACAACTCTCCCTTCATAATGTACAATCACACACACCCAATACTCACGCCCCTAATATCAAACACACACACACATACAAAGATTGTCAGTGTCCAACTTTCTCTCTTTCCCGCTCTCTGTCACACACACCAACTCACACACACTCAAACTCACTGATGAAAGAAATTGTGTTTTCTTATTTTTAAAATTAAATTCGATTTTGGAGTTCAAATGTTTGACTAATAGGTACAACTGAGGATTCTGAACGCCTATGGTACTGGTTTGCGTGGGGGACGGGTACAACCACAGATTGACAGGCGAGAGGGTTGAGCGTGTATGTATGGGACAGTAAGGGTGAGACTTGGCGAGAATGTTGCCGACCCTCGATTTGACGTGTGAGGAGGACTTCGTTGGCCGGTAGTGGAACTGGTTGGATTGCACAAGGTGACCACCCGAATCAGCACACTTGCAGATGGTCGGTTTTCAATGAGCCTGCACAAATAAAAGGCGTACAAGGTCACTGTTGAGGAGATGACGGTCAGAGATGCAAACAACAGCAGCACTGAAGGGAACCGGTTGGAAGACGAATGGGAAGAGCTCGAAGATCACCAAGAGCATGACGAGCAAACTTTTGCAACCACAGACAAATTGCCGCAATGACGGGGATGTGTACACCCACTGTCATGGCAAAGAGAGTGTATCAGACCCTGACAGACCAGACCTTATCCTTGCGATGCGGTCTTGTCGAACAAGGCATGGCATGTGTTAGTAGAAGACTTCGAAGACACGTTGGTAATCTTGCGGTTCTCCGTCCACATCTGAGGTTGTCCTTCCACACCCACGCCCTGACACATCTCCTCCGGAAGGTCGGTAGTTCCATCGTCCTTGACTCTGAAAACAAAAATGGTGTTTTCATTATCAGGGATACAGCGAGAAATGGGGATTCACCTTGTATCAATTACGTGTGTTGGTATCATTAGTATCTTCAAGTGTTGTAACTTGTGTAAGGGACAGTACATATGAACGAGAAATTGTGACAGCTTTTTTTGTGAAATTCTTCGAAAATCGCGACCTACAGACCACACTGTTTATGAGTGATGGACTCGTACGTTTTGAACATTCAGAGTCTAAATCCTTCGTTTGGGCAATGTGATCTTGATGTTGAACTATGAATACTTTTTTTATTTGACAACACCAAGTATTCAGAGTTCAGACTTTTTCTCTGTGTGTAAGAGACTCATTAATTCACATGTACTATCTCGTCAGAATGATATAATGGAACTCAATAACAGTTTTCATAATCGAGGTTGTAACGACCATTTCTCTTCAAAAACTCTCACTTGGGAATTACAGTGTTCGAAGGGATGGTTGCTAGTACTGATATGTCGAAGACATTCTTGTCCTTAGGTTTCAAAAATTTTTCATACTCCTTTGTCATGGGAAGACCTGCAAAAAACAGTGACAATGCCGTTTGAAGTTCTTGCATACGTTGGTACACCCCCCTGTTATTATCATAGATAGTTTTTCCCGTCAACTGTTGACGCGTGTACGAGTACACAGGGCCTCCATCAGTGAAAGTTTCACAATCTTCGACGCTCTGCAATCCGTAAAATGAGGTTAAAATATCAATAGGTAGGCACTTCAGACAACGGTAACATCAGAATAAACAATAACAATAACTCAGCACGTACACATCACCTGGAACACATACACACGACACGAAAAGAGAACATACCAAGAGTTTGAAGCCGTCCACCTTCGGAGATGTCACCGATCTCTGCAAGAGGACATGACCAAAATCTGACGTGGACCTTGTGGACCCTGCCCCTGCACGTTCCTGCCCTTGGAAGTTGTCGCCGTACACCAGGGAGAGGTCGTTCGGAAGTGGCATAGGCCATCCGTTTACGGACTGCAATCTGGTTGCAGATGGAATTTTGTTGTGTTGTTGTCTTTTCTTGAGTAGTGAGTCAAGGACTTCCGCCACGCCTTTCTGGAGCGCGAGTTGTAAATCGGGAATGTTCATTTCTGTCAGCAAGTCACTTACCGATCCAGTAACCAGACCGTCCTCTATAAGCGATGGACAGTCCAAGCCGTTGGATTGTTTGAAAAGTTTTTTGGATTCTTGACACGGACGCAACCACGTTGGAGGTTCTGGCGACTTCTTGCCATACAATAAAAGTGTGGGATTCAAAACTCCCGTGTGCTTCATGTCGTACAGTTTCGGCTCACACGTGGTATTGTCCATCACAAGGAACTGGCTGTTGGCATTCCGGATAGTAGCAACCCACACAGATTTTCCGTCTCTTTTCTCCAAAGAAATGTATCCCAACAGGTAGAACAGGTTCGTGTCTTGGAATATGCGGGGTGGGCAATAAACTGGTGAGCAGTCCGACGCGATCTGTACCCAAAAAAAGTCCCCTTTCACAGAAAAAAGAGGTTCAGGTGTATCCATCATCGCTCTCAAGTGCCGTGGAAAACTTTCATGTCCATTGATGGATATGATTGTGACCGTCTTTCTCGTGCCTGCGTCTGATTCCCCTTTTTCTACAACGTCTACACCCATTGACCTCTGAACATAATCTTGTCCGGCATCTTCAAACCAGTGTTTCAACATGTACACAGGACACGGTGGCTCACTTGACGTCTGTGAGTATTTTGCTGCCAATTTCTGGGTAATATCCAATTGAGAATTCCGGTCTTTAGCCGTTGTTAAATCCTGCATCAGTGTCAAGAACGTGTCCGTCTCCGAGGGATCATCTGGTCGTCTGGGGGCTATCAACAAAGGCGTACAACAACAAGCAACGTGCAGCAACGCGGACAAGCATCCATTGTCGTTCTCAACGGGGAAACCGGAAAAAGAAGACCCACCTCTCCCAAAATTGTGCATTCTGTGAACTACACTGCGATCTGAATTATTGAGGTGTTTTTTGAAGACTTCAGTGGGGTTGAAGGTCGAGTCGGATTCCAGCTCGTGAAACTCTTCACACAAACAATCGATGAGAGTTTTGGAACACTTTTGACAGGTGCAGTCAGTCCGGAAGAGCATCCGAAGAGCCGCGCCACCCTTGATGTTCTTGGTCTGGCACTCTCCTGGCCTAACTCCATCGGCGGTGTTCACGTTCATCACGTTGACTGGTCTTAGAGGGAAAAATATTTCGGTGTGCCAAGGACGGATGGGCAAGTCGTTCGTAGAGCTAGTATGTGGCATTTCCTGGATCACTGTATTGAAATGCACACGTTGGAGTTAGACCACTGTTAACGTGCAGTGGTGACTGTTATTTTCTAAGAACCGTGACATCAAACAGAGCAAGAGCACGTTCGCAAACTTGGTCCTGTCAAGCAAGGGAGAGACGTCTTTTGTAACGAATGTCTGACAAAAATTAAATACCTAGGCCGGCAGAAAGCACGAAGTATTCATCGCAGGATCGTTGCAGCACTTGACAGTTGAAGTTTGAACCCAAACCAGTAGTGCCTACATCCGATAGTGCTCGATGTGATCCTGGTTAGAATGCCTGTGGTCAGCACACACACTCAACAAGGAACGGTACGATTCAAAGCGGTCGTACCTAACCACACCATTAGTCTCGTAAGCCCCAACGAGTCGAGTGGCCAGTAGGCGCAGTATGTAGTAGGATGCAACGGGTTCGAACAATGCAACTCCCCTCCCCAGACGACGCTGATTTGTTGTTGTTGAAGCATTATTTGCTGTCGTGTTCCTTTTGCAGGTGACTGAAGATGCTCTGTTGTTTCTGGTAATGGTTTGCTTGCTTGTCCTTTTTTTGCAGTTTCCTTGGTCTTTTTTCCTCCTTGCCCTGTTGGTCCACCGGTCCGTGTTGTCGGAGAGTTGGAATCTCCTGCGTTCTCGCGGAGTATCCCCATCTGTTGCAATGTTTGGTTGTTTTTTTCAATGTTGTCTTCTCGTTTTCGTTCATATTCGCTAATACCCTCCCCGCTCTCACTCGGTGACTGTTGGAGGGAGTCGTTGGAAGCTTCTTGTTTCTCTCCGGAAGATTGTTTGTTGCTGTTGTCCTTGCTTCCCGGAGTCTTTGAGGAAGGTGGTGCTGTCTTGCTGTTGTCCTTGGCTTCTCGCTTGCTGTTCGCAGCTTTGGCGTGTGGCTTGACCTTGCCCTTGCCTTTCCCAGCTGCCTCGGTTCTGACAACGTGATATTGTAGGCATCGCGTCAGGAAACGTTTGGCCATACGGTCAGTATTCGTCAGCTATCGAAATTTGCTGTTGTCCTTTTCGTCTCGTGTCTTGCTGGCTTCTAAAAAAGTGATATTGTAGCCAGCGCGTCAGGAAACGTTTGGCCATACGGTCAGTATTCGTCAGCTATCAAAATGCAAGCGGAAGCAGGACCTTTTCTTCAAGCTCAAGCGTCGTCTTCTCTCCTCGCTGTCGGCGTCACTATCTTCTTCACTGCTACCGCCTTCGCCAACGTTTGTGCCGTCATATTGCAAGGTTAGGGGCATCGCTGACGTTGAACAATAACTTCCTTCCATGTTCCGAAAGAACTGGGATCAAATTACGCTCGCACTCAGCAGCTAGGCAGCTCAGCAGCTCTCGGGCACAATGCAGGTCAGCAGTTCAGCCCCTCACGCCCGACTGTGTGCCAATCTCGAACGTGCTGAACGGAACCAGGCTTTGACTTGAACCATGGTCATCCCCGTACTGCCAC
>Ga0209598_10003650_pt1 | contig 11566 bp, 11 predicted proteins | sample M_140807_EF_Meta_FD_187317 | JGI IMG/M metagenome (GOLD analysis project Ga0209598, IMG submission 187317) | Freshwater microbial communities from Lake Montjoie, Canada to study carbon cycling - M_140807_EF_MetaG (SPAdes) (version 2) | ecosystem: Environmental > Aquatic > Freshwater > Lake... | reverse complement strand
TTACGCATCAACTCAAAGTTGGCGTCTTCGTTTTTGTTAAATGCCAAATCCACTCTGGCATCAGAGGGTTTCAGGCGCTCGTTGTTCATACGTTTTTACGGAGTGTAAAGCTATTGAATCCCATGATTAGTTTATTCATCATTTCTGCACAACATCCATGAAGAATAAAAAGTCCCCATTTTCCCTTTTTCTATATATTTGAGTTATTGAAATCTCATTTTCTGTTCTGGCACATTATTTGCTTTTACTCAATTATTAAACATCAACACATGAAACTTAAGATTACGCTACTTCTTTTACTGCTTTCCGCATTTATTTGCCATCTGAGTTTTGCTCAGAATGCTGCTGTCGTTTTTACTGAAGAATCCGAAAAATTCACGCTCTATGTGAATGGTGAACAAATGAATGCTGCTCCTTCTGCCAGCGTTAAACTTAGAGATCTTACCCAGGAATTCTGTAAGGTTAAGGTTGTGTTTGAAAACCCGGCCTTAGGTCAATACACCTACAATATGGGATTAAAACCTGGGCTGGAAGTGACCTATATGATTAAAAAAAATAAGGATGGGGAATATGTTTTCCGGTACAGAAGTGAGGCTCCATTTACTGGTGGCTCTTCCACACAGACCGTAACTCCAGTTAAAAGTGCAGACCCTGTAAATACTTCCACTACAACAACGACTACTACTGTAAAATCAGGAGATGCGGAACAGGTTAATATGAATGTTAATGGCTTAAATATTAATGTAAAAGCTGGTGAAAATGGTGCTTCCATTGACATGGGAAGTTTAGGCAATGTAAATGTTAATACTACTGGAATGAACACGGGTGTAAAATCCAGTACAACAGTTACACAAACCACCACTTCAACCTCAAGCAATAGTTCCACGCAAACTGCTTCAACAGGCAACAGTTGTTTGTCCCCAATGAATACTTCAGAATTTTCTGAAGCTAAATCAACGATTTCAAATCGTTCATTTGAAGAGGACAAAATGAAAGTTGCAAAACAGGTTGCCAATGCCAATTGTTTGTCGGTAGTACAAATCAAAGACATGTTAGGATTGTTTAGTTTTGAAGAATCAAAAGTAGATTTTGCCAAATATTGCTACAAACATTGCTACGACCCGAAAAATTATTACAAAATCAATGATGCCTTCACCTTCTCCGGTTCTGTAGATGAGTTGAATGCCTTTATTGAGAATCAATAGCATTTAAATAATTCGTTTTTCCCATCGCCCATGATTAAAATCATGGGCGATGGGAATGCAACATTAATTCATTCCATTTATTGCCTCCGGTTTAAACCTGTGGCAATAAATCCTATTTGTCAAATCCTCAATTACACCTTATACGTTTCTCCCCATTGGTTTTTCAGGAAGACCTTAAATTCAATTTCTCTGCCTTTATCGGAGGGGTGATAAAACACGGTTCCTTTTAGTTCCGGTGGCAGAAAATCCTGATTGCCTTCTTTGCCTTCGAATTGGTGGCTGTACTTATATGCTTTGCCATACCCCAGGGTTTTCATTAATCCTGTTGGTGCATTTCTAAGATGCAATGGCACAGGAAAGGGTTGTGTGGTTCGTACAGTTTGTAGGGCTGCTTCAATCGCAGCGTATGCTGTGTTGCTTTTGACTGAGCAGGCCAGATAAATTACCACCTGCGACAAAATAATTCTGGATTCGGGCATGCCGATTTTTTCTACGGATCTGTAACAGGTTTCGGCCAATAGTAAGGCATTAGGATTCGCATTGCCTATATCTTCTGATGCCAGAATCAGCATTCTTCGAGCTATAAAATCAGGTTGCTCCCCTCCTTCTATCATTCTTGCCAGCCAATACAGCGCCGCCTGAGGATCAGAACCTCGTATGCTTTTAATAAATGCAGAAATGATGTCGTAATGCATTTCACCGCCTTTGTCATAGACCGCAACATTTTTTTGTGCAATATCAATGATCAGAGCATCGGTAAGTTCAACTGTTCCTGCTGTTTGCAATACGGCCAATTCCAACAGATTCAGAGCTTTGCGGGCATCTCCTCCACTCAGGCTGTATAAAGCCTCCAATTCAGAAAAGTGAATTATTCTTTCCTTCAGAACAATATCATTTTTGGAAACATAGGTTAGCATTTCCAGCAAATCTTCTGGCGTCAGAGGTTCGAGCACATACACCTGGCATCTGGAAAGCAAGGCTCTGTTCACTTCAAAGGAAGGATTTTCAGTGGTGGCACCAATCAGGGTTATGATGCCTTTTTCAACAGCACCAAGCAGTGCATCCTGCTGTGATTTATTAAATCTGTGAATTTCATCCAGGAAGAGAATCATGCCAGGCTGACGCATGCCTGCTTCAATCACTTCCCGCACTTCCTTAACACCAGCTTGTATTGCACTCAGTGCCCTAAAAGGCTTTTTCAGAATAGTTGCACATAACAAAGCAAGGGTCGTCTTTCCTGTACCAGGACCACCCCATAAAATCATGGAAGGAATTTTACCTCTGCTCAGATATTGGGCTATGGGCTTGCCTTCACCCAATAAATGCTTTTGCCCGAAGTAACCTTCCAGGCTTTTTGGTCTTGCTCTTTCAGCAAGGGGTAGCATTCCCCTTTCCTCATCGAGGAACAAGCTCATTATCTTATTTTTACAATTTTTTTATACTCAGTATTTCCATTATTATCTTCCATTTTCACAAAATACATTCCTAAACTTAAATCTACGAGATTGATTGCTTCTCCCAAATATCTGGAATTGGAATACATGCATGTTCCAATTGAATTAAACATATCCACCTGAATTGGAAATGAAGATATTTTAGTTTCGATTTTAATAAAATCCTGTACCGGGTTGGGATAAATACTAAAGGATTCCAATTTATTGCTTTCTTCAAAACCCACAAACCAGTTAACATCTGTATTCAGGCAAAAGGTATCGTTTGAAGTAATAATATCGGTAAGCAGATTGGGATTGGAGGTAGAAAAACAAAATGAAAAATTTCCAAGCGTATCGGGAATCCAGGTATCGGGATGGGTAAACCAAAACAGTTTTCCTGGCGCAAGATGCATAGTATCATATTGAAATGTAAAAGCAGGTCCTGAATCAGACTGCCATGTTACTTCTACTGATTGCACAGTATCCATTCCATAATTGGCTACTGCTCCTGAGAAATTAAAAGTATCCAATGCAGTAGGGATTAAAGGAATAATTGTATACACACCAGCATCAATATCCTGAGCAGCTGTCAGCATAAAAGAATCTAATTCAAGGATAAATTTATCATAGGAATTATGATGGATTGCTATGTATAAGGAATCACCTGCGTATGCACTAAGATCTATTCTTCTCCAAACATTTTCTGCTCTTCCACCCTCTGCTGACACATTTAACAAAGGATAATTCAGGAAGGTATCAACAGACCGATCTGTTTGGGAAAGGTATACCGAATAAGATTCAGGATAATCCTTATCAATGGAAGTTGCTTTAAAACTGAGGCACGCATTTGAAGGAATCAGTACTCTAGGTAAGAACAACCAGGCATTCGCAGTATCTGAAGGGTAAAACCAGGAAACACTTCGCACAGCACCATCAGTGGAATCAGCATACCAATGCCAACCTGCCTGAATGCCCAGGGTAGGAAACACTGAATCATTCTTTAAAGTTAGGGTGTCCCATTCAACAGGAAGTTCCGAATCGAAGGTTTCTGAAAAAGCAATAGTTCCGAAGCAGGGAAAATAGGCTCTTCCGGTATCCGAAATCGAGGTCAGTTGTACATTTCCCGGAGTATTTCTTAGGGTTTGAGCCAAAAGCAAAGCGGGAATGCTAAAAAACAGGTAAAAAAAGATTTTCATCCTGAAACAAAGGTAGGAAAATGAATGTAGAACGATTTTACAGCCGATTAATTGCTGAGGATTTTAGGGCAAAAAAAAAGCTGCCTGAAGCAGCTTTGTATTTCAAATTGGAAAATTAATAAATAATGCCTTCATTATTTTTCAGGTCTTTAAGCACCTGATAGATACCTCTGACATTAATAATTTTTATTGCATGCGCAGAAACTTTCAAAGTTACCCAACGATTTTCTTCAGGAATAAAGAACTTTTTGGTATGTAAATTTGGATAAAACCTTCTTTTGGTTCTGTTATTTGCGTGGGAAACGTTGTTTCCTGAAATGACTTTTTTACCTGTTACCTGACACACTCTTGCCATAGTCTTGCTGGAAATGAGGGGCAAAGATGCGGTATTTTTTTCATTTCAGCAAATCATTTTGACTTTTTTGACAGAGAAAGAAATCTGGCTCCCCAAACGCCTGCTACAGTAAGTCCAGCTCCCAGATGCTGAGTCCAGGTATGGCTTTCCTGAAGTACCAACATAGAAATCAGGTAGGCAAATACCACCACGATATTGTTGTACTGAGCTGTTCTCACAGGACCGATTTTGCTGATGGCCTTACTCCAGATAAAATACGCCAAACCAATGGATAAGGCACCGGAAGCAATGGCACCTGCCCATTTTTCTGGTGAAACTTTACCCCAATCCATAGCTCCGAAATAGGGTAAAGCCGGGAAAAACAGAATAATTGCTCCTGAAATAATGGTAAATGCTGTCACCTGCAAAGGCGGGTATTTTGAAACCAAAGGTTGCTGAATAACGGTGTATAATGCCCAACAGGCTGCCGCTCCAAGTGTTATTAAATCTCCGGCAACAGAACTGGTCTTCACTTCGGTAAGCAGTTTTGGCGGACCGGTGAAGATCATGAGTACAATACCGAAAAGGGAAATTATCATGAAACCCAGATTCACCCAGGCAATTTTCTCCCTGAACAGCAAAGCATTAAGTAAAATGGTAAATAAGGGCGCTGTTGAAATGATAACTGCTGAATTTCCGGCACTGGTCATGCCCAGACCCAGGATAAATAGTCCCTGATAAAAGAGATTGACGACGATGGATGTTTTGCCTAGCAGGGTATAATCCTGTTTTTCAAACTTTCTCCTATTTTTTATATAAGGTAAAGCAATTAAAAAGACAAGGGCAGCAACAGCGAATCTGAGGAAATTGTAAACAAAAAAATTAATATCCGACAGTATCCATTTAGATACCGAAAAATTGGCAGCCCATACCAACATGACAAAAAGCAACATGCCTTCTGTCCAGGGATCATTCTTCGTTTTAGTCATAGTGTTTTTACCCTGCATCCTGGAACGCTTCTTCCAGTTGTTGAATTCGGTTTATGCCAGCATAAATACCCTTTTGTTTTAGCAATTCTTCATGCGTTCCCGATTCTGCTACTCTGCCTTTTTCAAGCACAATAATTTTATCTGCATGTTTAACAGAGGAAATTCTATGCGAAATTAAAATTAAAGTAGGCGAATTTCCGGTCTCTGGCTTGGCTCTCAGGTTACTTAAAATTTCCTCTTCTGTGGCTGTATCTACTGCAGAAAGGGAATCATCCAATATAAAAATAAGGGGATTTTTAAGCCATGCCCGTGCAATCGAAATTCTTTGCTTTTGTCCTCCGGAGAGTGTAATACCTCTTTCACCAATAACCGTATGCATTCCTTCCGGAAAGTCATTTATATTTTCCAGAACTGCTGCTTTTGCAGCTGCCTGAGTTACTTCTTTAATTCCGGCATCGGGCAAACCAAAGGCAATATTCGCTTCGATTGAATCTGAAAACAAAATCACATCCTGTGGCACGTAACCTATTGGTTTTCTTAAATTTTCCTTTGAGAAGGATTTTAAGGTTGCTTGGTCAATTAGTATTTCTCCTGCATCAGGATCGTATAATCTTAGCAATAGGTTAGCCAAAGAACTTTTACCGGAACCTGTTCGTCCAAGAATGGCCAGGGAAGTACCGGGTTCGATAGTAAAACTTACCTTGTCCAAGGCTTTAATACCCGTTTCCGGGTAAGTAAAGGAAACATCCTTAAATTCAATTTTTCCTGCAGTAATTTTTGCATCTGAATGTTCCGGAAACGCAATTTCTGGTTGCTCATTTAAATGACGCATTATCCTTGCCTGAGATGCTGCAGCTCTTTGTATTAGAGTGGTAATCCATCCTAAAGAAACTACAGGCCAGGTCAACAAGTTGAGGTAGATGACAAATTCGGCAATGTTGCCTACTGTCAAAGTGCCATCCATCACTCTTGCACTGCCAACCCAAACAGTAAATAGAGTCCCCAGGCCGATTAAAAGCAAAATCATTGGAAAGAAAAAGGCATTCACCTTGGCTAATGACAGGGATTTTGAGCGGTAATCTTCACCTTCCTCAGCAAAAGACTGTCGAAATGAGGGTTCCCGGATAAAGGATTTCAACACTCTTATGCCTGAAAATGATTCTTGAGTGAAAGAAGTTAGGTTGGATAATTTTTCCTGAATGGCTTCACTTTTGCGAATCACCATTGACTCGACCAGATAAATGGATAAAGTCAGAACTGGCAGTGGCAACAAGGCATACAAGGTCAGCTCCACATTGACCGAAAGCATGGTCGCAAGGGTCATAAAGAACAGTGTCACAGCATTGATGGTATACATAATGCCTGGTCCTGTATACATCCGAACTTTGCCTACGTCTTCTGAGATATGTGCCATGAGGTCGCCTGTCTGATGGCGGCGGTGAAAGGCCAGGCTTAATTCCTGATAATGTTCATACAATGCGTTTTTCTGGTCATACTCAATCCTTCTGGACATTGCAATAATGGTCTGGCGGGTGAAAAACAGAAATATACCGCGCACCAGCGCCATAATCACCACGATTCCACCTAAAAAAAACAAGGAGCTGGAAATAAATAATCCGAACCACTCGGCGTCCCCGAAAAATCTTTTGATTAGCAGGAGATCTTCAACAAAATCAAAGGTAAGTCGCACTACCTGAGCCGGATAGATGGAAAACAGGTTGGTTAAAAGAATGAAAGCAATCCCCCAGAAAAAATGAGCTCTGTATTTCCAGAAATAGATGTTTAAACTCAGAAGTGCTTTCACTCAGTGCAGGGATGAGGGTGCAAAATAACAAATACCTTTGTGGTAACGTTTAATAAAGAGTTAAACAGTTTTTATATAAATTTGTTTCGTTGAAATTCAGGATAATATTCCTTTTACTACTTGCAGGGATTTGGTCCACTGAAAGTTTGCTGCCGCTAAACTGTTGCGGTATGGAAGAGGACTCTTGTTGTAGCACCAGCAAAACTGAATCATCAACCCTTGATTTTCAATTTACTACGGATGCTTGTTGCTGCTCAGAAACAGTAACAACCCCTGAAACGCCAGTAATTCTTAGTGCAAGCGATTTTCAAAAATTAGTTCCGGGTCAGGCTTTAGCTCAGGAAAATTTCATTTTTTCAGCTCCTGATTCCTATTTCAAGCCTGCTTACCTAATTAAGGAATGCTGGAATATTCCAGTCAGCCTCTGGAAATTATTCAGGAATTTCAGAAATTGATTCAGGAATTCTTGATATATTTACACCTACAACTCCGCACAAAAAAAATTACAAAACTTTAAAAAAATGAAAAACGTACTTTCAAATCTGTTACTTCTGGGGATATTCTCCTTTTTCTTTACTTTTACTTACGCGGGTGGACATTCAGGATGTTCCTGCTCTTGCCCAACTAAAGACGAATGTTGTGTTTCTGTAGAGAAATGCTCAGCTTGTCCTACTTGTAAGGAAAACAAATGTTGCCAAGGCAAAGACAAATGCTGCAAAGAAGGCCACAAGTCTTCTGCCTCAGCTTCTACCAAAGAATGCAGCGCTGATGCAAACGGTAAAAAAGACTGTTGCAAATCAGACGCAAAAGCAAGTAGCAAAAAAGGCGGAAAAGCCTGCTGCGCTACTGAAGCCAAAGTTGAAGCTGAGAAAAAATAATTCAGCGAATAGTTAAAAAAAAAGGCTGCCCGAAAGGGTGGCCTTTTTTTTGGGGGGGGCTCTTGCACTAAATTAACGTCACACTTTCAACTGCATACACCGCGGTAAAATTCAAGCGAAAAATAAAGGAGAAATTCATATGTACTTTGTGGAAAGCAAATCACAACCCGACTGAATTATTTATGTTTAGAGGGTTTCCTTTTCTTTGAAGGCTTTCTTGATATACTTGATTTTATTCCAGATAATAAAGCTTTTGCACAGTAATTAAAAAGAAATGTTTCAGGATTTCTTTTAAAATCTATAATCCCTACTCTTACCTCTTTTCGAGGCATAGGGTTTGAATTCATAACCTTTATATTGGCTACAAACGATGCGAGCACTTCTTTTATAGCTGTTGTATCATCTGTCGTGCTATTTTTTATTGCTAAATCTAATCCATGGTATCTAAATGTCATATTGCCTTTTGCTTTATAATTATTTGCCGTAAATGAGAATTTCATTTCATCAATTACTCCTGAAGAAACATACATAAAGGCATTTCGCTCAAGTATTGAATTCATTTCCTTCGCATCCATAGAGGATAAAATTCCCTGCATGGAGAAAGTATTATACTTATCATATAATTGACTTTTTAATGAAATATTGACTTTCCCTTTCCCCATCAAAAGTGCTGTACTTTTAACTTCAAAAAATGCTTTTTGAGTTTTGAAAATAGTATCATTCGTTACATTATAAATTTTAGCATTTATTTTACTAAAGCTAATTTTACCAGGATGGTTAGCTTTTATTGCATGTTCGGTATATATCATATTTCCATTTATAAGACCAATGGAATCAATTGACAGTTTACCCGGGTAATTGTACATGATTTCCTGAAATATTGGTTTAGGGGAATGTAAAAATGGTTTTCGCCTGTCACGAAAAGCTTTAATATTTAAATCTCCAATCTCAATGTATGAGATTAAAAGGTTTTTTGATTTTATATAATCAATTATAGAAAAATCTTGAATAGATATATTTCTTACTCTTGCTTCTATACAATCAATCTGAAAATTATATCTTGCAGTATAATCATACTCTTTATAATTAGGATGAAAATAAACGGTGTCAATTGCTAACTTTTTCGATGTCGAGGAATAATCTATGTTTTTGATAGTATTAGAATACATACTATCGTCAGAAACAAAAAAACCTCTTTTACTTTAAAATCAAATTGCTTTAAAATATTCAAGTTTAAAGTATCTTTTTCTAACATTTGCAATTCATAAAAATTAAAATTTCCTTCTTTTAATTTAAAAACCTTTGTGTTTGAAATACCTTTTACTTCAAGATTTATTCCATAAACAGTAATCTTGCCAATGTTAATCTTCAGGTTAGGAATTAGAGCATTCAGTGAATCCTGAGTTATTGGTACTACGGCATTAAGACCTTGTATAATTACATTGTCAATTTCATATTCGTTATTAAATATTGCCTTATAGAAATCCACTCCTTTCCATTCAATTGAAGGTATCTCAATGTCTAAACCTCCATCGATTTTAAATTCTGGCTTTAAACGTATGGTGATTCCTTTCAATTTAAATACAGATGTGAGTAATGAAATATGAACATTTCCAATTTCAACCTTGTACTTACTGTTTTTAGGATTTACTGCCAATGTTAATTTATTTTCAACCCAGGGCTCAATAAATAGCACTGTAAATAAAAATAGTAGGATTAATATAGCAATTATTAAAGATAAAGTTATAATAAATATTTTTCTTCTCATGATATGTATTGAATCTGAATTATAACATCGATTTTAATAATGTAAATTCATAATTTTACTAAATTTAGCAATATTTTTTAATAAATCAAGTTTTTAATAAGAAATTTGAAAAATAATCGGAATGAAAAAAGAGGCAATGTCTACTTTTACCGATTTTTGAAAAACGTGATACTTAAGTATTCAAATCAATTTAGCGCTTAAAGAGGTCAAATCCTGTATTTCAACTCTGGTACTTAAATCAAGGTTAAAGGACAAGAGCGTCTAATTCATAACCTAAGCTTGTAAAAAGGCTGATATCAAGAAAAAATCACCTCCCTTTTTAAAATAAATCGAAAAGGAATGCGTAAATTTGCCAGTTCAGACTTTTCTTATGTAAATTCTGCTTCTTTCATGTTTGACTTTCGTTAAATGGGGATTTTGTGGATATCAAACGTATGATACTTTAAGAATCGTTTTAATATTTAATCCCGTAAACAGCAAGCATGGCTAAATCCCAGGAAACCTTCAGGAAAAAGGAAAAAGAAAAAAAGAAGCAGAAAAAGAAAAAAGACAAGGCAGAAAAAATGGAAGAGCGCAGAGCGAACTCCACCAAAAGCAGTTTCGAGGATATGCTGGCCTATGTAGATGAAAATGGAAACATCGTTTCAACTCCGCCAGATCCTACTAAGAAGAAGGTAATTGAACAGGAAGATATCCTGGTAAGTACTGCAAAACAACTTCCTGAAGAACCAGAGGAAATAGAAAGAACCGGAAAAGTATCCTTTTTTAATGATTCCAAAGGATATGGATTTATTATTGATGCAAAATCCGGCGAAAGCATTTTTGTACATACCAACGGTTTACTTGAAAGCATTGGCGAAAACGATTCGGTAATGTTCGAAATCGAAAAAACGCCTAAAGGCCCAAGTGCAGTTAAGGTAAAAAAGAAGTAACCATTCTTTTTTACTTTTTCAAAGGAATTATTCCGGTTAGGAACTATCTTTGTATGTTTTTCCGGAAGTGAAAACTCTTCTTACTACCCTTAATGCCAAATACATTCATATTAATCTGGCAATTCGCCTGTTATATGAATTAAATAAAGACAAAGAAGGTCTTACTTGGAAGGAATTTACCATTAAGGAATCTCCTGATGGAATAGCTTCCTATTGTGCGGATTACGATGTAGTTGCCTTTAGCTGCTATATATGGAACATTACCCGGACCTTAGAGGTTGCCCAATTAATTAAAAAACTCAATCCTGAAACCAAAATATTACTTGGCGGACCGGAAGTAAGTTATGAATGGGAGGAGATCATCGCCCTACCCCAGGTTGACTTTATAATAACAGGCGAAGGGGAAATACCCTTTGCCTCTTTTATACAATCCTATCCTGAAATTCAGGAAGTCCCTGCAATAGTATATAAGCATGAAGGGAAAATAAAGGCAAACCCCTCTCCTCCTGTCTTTGATTTAAATAATTTAAGCGGACTTATTCCATATATAAATGATAATCCTGATGAATTAAGAAATAAAGTTTGCTATATTGAAACGTCCAGAGGGTGCCCATATAAGTGTGAATTTTGCCTTGCTAGTCTAGATAATAAGGTTCGGTTTTTACCAAAGCCAGATATTTATGCCAACCTTTTGTATCTGATGGAACATGGGAAAGTGATAAAATTCTTAGATAGAACCTTTAATATCAAAAGAGATTTTACTCTAGATATTTTTTCATTTATCTTGGAAAATCACAAACCTGGAAATTTATTTCAGTTTGAAATTACGGCAGATATTATTCATCCTGAAATTATACAGTTTATTCAGGAAAAAGTTCCACCCGGGTTGTTTCGATTTGAAATCGGCATACAGACCGTAAATCAAAAAGCAAATCTGGAAGTAAGCAGAAAACAAAATTTCGATAAAACTAAAAACATTATCCTGCAATTATCTGATAAAATCGAGATGCACTTGGACCTTATTGTT
>Ga0209598_10003646_pt1 | contig 11577 bp, 14 predicted proteins | sample M_140807_EF_Meta_FD_187317 | JGI IMG/M metagenome (GOLD analysis project Ga0209598, IMG submission 187317) | Freshwater microbial communities from Lake Montjoie, Canada to study carbon cycling - M_140807_EF_MetaG (SPAdes) (version 2) | ecosystem: Environmental > Aquatic > Freshwater > Lake... | reverse complement strand
GGCCGTAGACATAGGTGCTCTCGGCGCGGGACACGCGCTCGCGAGGCCGCGCGAGCTCTAGCCCGCGCGTGGTCACGATGCGCCGCTCCTCGACCCCACGGCGCAGGAGCCCGACCGTGAGCGCCCACATGCGCTGCACGGTCTCGGCGGGCAGCGCGGCGCCGGGCGTGTCGGGGTGCAGGCCCAGCAGATGCAGGATTTCCGCGCGGTAGACATTGCCCACACCACAGATGCGCTGCTGGTCGAGAAGGATCGCGCCGATGGGGGTCTTGCTGCGCGCGACGTACGCCACGAAGCGCGCGGGGTCTGCGTCGTCGCGCAGGGGATCCGGCCCGAGGCGGGCGCAGAGCTCGGCGAGCGCCTCTGAGGTGAGCACCTCGCACGCCGTCGGGCCCACCAAGTCGATGGTTAGGCCACGCCCTTCGAGCCGCATGCGCGTCGTGGGCCGAGCCTCGGGCGCGGGCGGGCGGCGGCGGTAGAACTTGCCGAAGAGGCCCAGGTGAACGTGAACGACGCGGTCGGGCTCGAAGAGGTAGAGCAGGTGCTTGCCGTGGGCCTCGACGGTCCGCAGCGCGGCGCAGCCGTCGGCGTCGACGAGGGCGGACACGTCGAAGCGGCCCTGGGGAGAGGTGACCCGCACCCGCTGACCCGCGAGGGCGCGGGCTTGGTCGCGGGCGGCGCGGTGGAGCGTGTGGCCTTCGGGCATGGCGAACAGACGAGCGCCGCCACCCGAAGGTTGCGCGCCTCAGCCCGAGGGCAGGCTCAGCCGGGCCACGGCGCCCTCGTGGGTCGCGTTGCCCACGGTCACCCAGAGCTGCCCGCCGCTGACGGAGAGTGCTGGACCGCGTGATGCTCTACGTGCCCATCCGGATATGGGCACCGTCCCTTCCGCTCGCTGTGCGGAGCCCTGGGCCTTTCGCCCCGACGCGCTCACCCGCACGTTGCACGCCATTTCGGCTGCATCCGGCGCGCGCGTAGGTCAGGTCCTCCGGATCGTCGCCTGAAACGTGAAGTCGAACTCCTCGATGGTCTTCAGGAACGGGAAGTGGGCGGACCGGGCGAGCTTCGTGACGCGGGTGTTCGCGCGGTTTGCCACCTCCTCGGCCATCAGACGCACCAGGAACTCGCGGTGTGTCCCGCTCTCCTTGGCCGCCCGCTGCTCGAAATCGGCCATGATGCGCGCCACGGTGGCCAGGTTGAGGCGCTTGAGCAGGGCGGCCAAGTCGAAGTGTGCGATGTCGCTCATACGGCCTCCCGCAGCGCGACCGCGACATCTGCCGCCGTGTAGCGTTTCCGGGCCACGCAGCGGCGCAGGGCTGTCCGCATCGCCTCGTCGTCGTGTTTCTGCAGCAGGTCGTACAGCTCCGCGCACGGCTGCTCCCAGCGCCCGTCGGGACAGACGTGCACGAGGATGCCCAGGAAGTCCCGCGCCGGCTTCCCCAGCTCGATGAGACACTGTCGCCGGAACGTCGCGTGCTTCCGCCGCCCGTGGACGGCGCCGAGCATGTCGTCGCGCTGTTCCGGGTGCCGCTGGACGATGCCGACGCCGTCGCGGCGGGCGTGAACACACCGCTCCCCGCGCTCGCCCACGACGATCTCGATGGTGGCAAGCCGGATCAGCAGCGTCGCCGGCGCCCCGATCCCGACGGTCGTGACGAAGTAGGGCGTCCCGCCCCACGAGATGGTCCCCATGGGCGTGACCGTGGCCGTTTCGGGCAGCGTGTGCTCGCCGGCCGTCGCTTGCACCGGGCGCTGGGCGAGCCAGCGCTGCTCGTCTTGGCGCGCCACCTCGGGAATGACGCGCGTCGCGTCACACGGCCGTTCCTGGTTCACTCCCGCAGCCAGTCGGCGAGCTGGGCCAGCACGTCGCCCCGGTCCCGGAAGCTGCGGGCCAGGAAGAAGCTCTTCTTGGCGTACCCCACGAGCCGCTCCACGGAGCCCTTCTGGTTGCCCGACCGAGGCGCGCAGAACGTAGGAATGAGCCGGTACTCGGCCACGAGATCGCGCAGGTAGCGGTGCAGCACCAAGGGCTCCACGCCCCAGGCGCTCAGCCGGATTGTCTTCGGGTTGTCGAACACCCACTCCTTGGGGCTGCCGCCGAACGCCGTCAGGCACTCGATGACCGAGCGCACCACCGTCTCGGAGTTCTGGTTGGGCACCACCACCACGTGCATGAACCGCGAGTACTTCAGGCGTCCGGCGAAGAAGACGATCTTCTCGCGCCGCTCCCCGTCGAGCTTCACCCAGACCTCGCCGAAGTCGAACTGGGCATACTCACCCGGCAGCCCGTCGAAGCGCACTACCGGCTCGGCCTTCGGGCTCGGCCGCAGCACCTTCACCAGCTCGGACAACGCGCTCTTGCCGCCGGTGTACCCGTGCTCCCGCGACCGCCGCAGTAGCTCCGTCGCCATCATCGTCGGGTCGTCCGTGAGCTCCTGACGCAGCCACGCAACCAGATTCGCGTCCGCCTTGGGCGGCCGCCCCCGGCGAGGTGCCGCCGCTCGGACATTCGCCGCGACCTCGCAGGCCGTCGGCACAGACTCGGCCAGGATCCGCTCCACCGAGCGCAGCCCGACTTGGCACTTCTCGGCGATGGTTGCTTGCTGCACCCCGCCCTCGGCCATGTTGTGTATCTTCAAACGCGTCATGACGTCGATCACCGTGCGGGTCTCCGAGTTGAACCCGCCTACTACCGGAGACCCACGAGGGTGAGCGGCGGGGTTCTACCCGCCAGAATTTCCGCATTACGACCCGCCAGAATTTCCGGAATTCACAACGGTCCGTCAACAGGGGGGAAGGTCACACTGCTGCCGATGACCAGCGGTGGTGAACGCATAGAGCTGCGCCCGCAGCGGGTGCACTACTTCCGAAGCGGATCTGGATCGGCACGCCCTGGACGACGAGGCGCCTGGCTGGCGATCTTGGTGACCGGAGGGCTGACTCCGGTTCCGGCCCAGCATTCGAGTCCACCACATGCGTCGACGGCGCAGGCGACGCCGTAGCCGACCGACATCTGGCTGTACCCGCACATGATCGACGGAGGCGCCGCAACCACACCGTTGAGTTGCTGGCCCCAGCACTCGATACCGCCGTGGTCGGTGATTGCGCAACAGTCGCGCGGACCACACGTCACGGACCGCAGCGTCGACTTCGGCCGCGCCCAGCTTTCGGGCCAAGTATCTTCTCGATTCAAAATTGTGGGCTCCGAAGACGTGGTCTCGAAGACTCGGCAATGGACGCGACCTTCATTATCCACGGCACACAGATGGGTCCGCGAAATCCCGAAGGACCGAAACTCGCCTTCCAAGCGAATCTGGCCATCTGGCGAAGACGACCAGAATTGATAGCAGTCTATACTACGTTGGTCGAGAGAGAGTCCGCACAGGTCCATGTTGCTTGTGGAATGGATGAGGCTAAACCTTTTTCCCATGGACTGGGGCTGGAGACGATTCAGGCCACATTCCTCGACAGATGAATCGAGCAGCACAGTCACGGAATTATCGGCCTCGAGAAAGAACGAACGTCCCTGCGATACGACCTGCTTCTTGCCTGGTCGAGCAGAACACGTACGCCATTGCTCGACGCGGCTGATCTTGACCTCACTGAAACTGAAATGTGAACTGAAACAGTGTGCAGGATCTACGTCCGCATCAGGGAGGCAATCATCGTGGTCGGCATACGTCAACGTGCCGGAAAGGACTCGCCGAAAGGGAGACCGAGCCCTGCTCGTGTCTCGCTCGAAGAGCGCGACGCCCCCTTGCACGTCCAACACATAGACGCGATGGTCGATGCTCCCTTGCTCGACGTGAGTCTGAACACCACGAATGGTTGAGATCTCTTCGCAGTGGGACGCCGGAGCCTCGGGTGCGCAACGAGGGCCCCAGCACTCGATGTCGCCCTCGTCGCGCGTTCCACAGGCTATATTCAATCCCAGAGAGACATGATGCCAGCGTGGCACAGCGTTTGCTGGACTGTCGCTTTGATTAGCCGCGGTATTCTGTCGCCGACGTTCTGTGGTTGGCAGCATGGGCGAGTCAGGCGCTCGACCGTGCGGCGCGGGCGCGCTGCACGAAGCCACGAACACCCAGAGAATGAGGACACACGAAACCGAACGCGTCAGTCTCCACCGCTGTGCCGATAGACCTCTGAGTATACAAAGACTCATCGACTGAGATCTCAATTGTAGGCCGTAATTGAGTAAGCCCAGTCTTTCTCGAGCGTCGAGTTCGCGTCTGTGATGTTCGTCTCGACGTGCATGATGTCGACATCGATGTAGTCTGTAGAAACGAATTCGATCACTCCGTCCTTTGCGTCACCTACGGACAGGCCAGTCCACTTGTTGCCTTCCATTTCCACACCACCGGGCACGATGGGCGCGCTTCCGACACGAATCTGGAGCCTCCAGTCATTCTTGGTGACCGGGTCCGTGCACTCGACTCTCCACCGCCTGGCTCCGGCGATCATGAACCGGATGCTCTGGGCCGCCATGGGCCGGAGCGCACGGACGATCCCCGCAGCGTCTGGGAAACTCATGTTGGCGACATCAGGCGAGACGAGGAACGGAAGTCCAAAGACGGGTCGTAGGCCCCAGTTTACTGCTCCGTTCCCCAGGTAGCGTCGAACACCCTGCTCAGAGTACGCAACAGTCGCCCCGTTCTCGCCGTCAGGGAGAACAGATTCGATGGAGTTGCTGCGCCCGGTCAACTCGACTGCGTTGGCCATGAAGTGGCCGATACGCCAGTTCGGGTTACCCGTGTATGCCCGCAGCGACTCGCGCAGCGCGGTGGCAGCAGTCTCATTTGAGAATGGCACATTGTCAGGGAACGCCGCGCTGAATCGCTCGAGAAGCAATGGGAGGTAACCGAGGTCTCCGCGAAGGCCTCCAAGAAAAAATCCCCAGGCACGATAAGGAAGCCCACGGCCGAGGGGGGCCGGGATGTCGCTGTTTCGTGTTGTCTCTTGTCCCGCCGCCAGCCCCCAGTTCCAGAGGGGTGGCTGGCGAAGAAGGAACGACTCAGGCGCCGTCCCCAATCCCGGGTGCCTGTGAGTGTCTCGACGTACTATCCTCCAAAACGGATGTTCGTCGGTATCGATCCGGTCCCACCTCGGGAATCGTCCGTAGCTGACGTGAATACCGACGGCGGTCCCCGCGCCCTCGGACCACCACTCGATGATCTCCTTCTTGAGTTGGCTGTTGACCTCGCCGGCCATTCGAGTGGCGCTGCGATTGAACCGCTTCGACGTCTCTACGCCGTGGTACAGTTCGTGGGCGGCGACACCAACTCCCGTGCTTTCACTGATGAGAGAGCCGTCCTTGAGCAAGCTGTCTTCTGTATAGATGAGCGACACTCGTGAACTACCAGCAACTTCCGACAACCGCGGGTCGTGGCACGCGACGATGTCGCTGGACCCATCAACTGGCTCCAGACCGCATGCCCCTTTGGGTCTGATACGGACGATTGCCACGTTCTGGGCGACATTGACCCTCTGTATAAGCGGTTCAAGGAGCGCTGCGACAAGTGGGCCCAGCTCGTTGGGTACGGAGGCTGTGAAGGATGTAGGCAGCGTCGAGAACGTGACAGTGTCACCGTCGTTCCTAGGATCCGCATCGAAGATTCGGTCCAGGTTGAACAGCTCGAGCCGACTTCGCGCCCCGTACTCCAGATAGGCGTTCTCGAAGCCCATTGCTGCGAGCTCAACGCCCGCTTTCGCGAACCAGTTCGCTACGGCTGTCCGGACCTGGAAATCGGGGCAGCTCACACCAAGGTCGCAAACCACTCCGAAGGCCAGCCCTTTCAGCGCGACGTTGCCCTTCGTCGTCGGGAGCTCGAGCCCAACGTCGTCGACGAGACCGAACAATCGCACGCGTCCACGTCCTCGTTGGCCATTGGCGCCTGCCCAGGGACGCATTGGTGGTACGAGACCACTTCGGCGCACTAGCTCACCACGCCCGAGCAAGGCTGCAGGGAGGGCCGCAACCCGTGTTATGTACGGCGGGAGCGCCAGATCGGCGCCCCCGCACCCGCAGGTCGTCGCCGGCGCGACCACGGAAGCGGGCCCGACACATGACCCGCACTCGCGCGCCGACTCCAAGGACCCACCGAGCTGCAGCGGAGGCCTCCGCGTGCTCAGTTTCGTGTTTCTCGCCAAGACGGTTACCTTCCGCGTTCGTAGTGAGGTGGAGCGGAGATTCGACGCCTCGTCCAGAGCCTCGAGGCGCTGTGGGGCCGCATCGACCTCAGAGCTTCTGGGGATTGACGTCGACGTTGAGGAGCGTGTTCGCCGAGCTTCCTGTGAGCTTGACCCGCGTGTAGGCGTACGCGATGCCCGTGAAGTTTGCGGTCACATTGCTCGGCGCGGCCGCAAGGGTTAGGGGGCCCCCGCCAATCCCCGTCGCACTCCAGTTCGAGAGGTCGTTGCTCCCCTCGACCACGAGTGTCGGCACCACCGTGCCGACTCACAGCGCAGCGGAAACGGAGAGGGTGTTGTTGTCCGCCATCTAAATGGCTTGGGACGTGGTGACGAATCCGATGGGGAGCTGTACGTTTTCGAAGACTCTCACTTGATTGCCCTTTCGTGTGGTCGGCTGACCGGTTGATGAGCGCCCCGAGCGGCCCGGGACGTAGGCACAAACATCGAGCGTCGACCGTCGACCGTCGACCGTCGAGCAACAATTTCGTGACGTGGATAAAGTCGCCGTAATCATTGGCATAAAACATAATCAAAAAAGTGGCTCTTCTGACAAGGCCGTCGGTCAGCCGACGCCGGGCTGATGGCGCTGGGGCGCATGTGATGTGCAAGTGCACACCGCCGGGTTACACGCGCGTTTGCGTAACGTAAACGTGGAGCCAAGCGGTGTGCGAACCCGGAAAGCAGTCGGGATGCTGATTGGCGTCGAGGGCGTCGCCGTAGAAGACCTCCGCGTCGACGTCTCTCGTGAAGTGACCTTCCCCCCAGACGACAGACCACTTGGTACGTAGACAGCCAAGGAGAGTCCGATGACGAGAGCGAGAAAGACTTACCCGCTCGAGTTCAAGGACGAGGCCGTTCGGCTGGTTCGCGAGGACGGCATGGGGGGGCGCGCGTAGCGTCGAGCCTTGGCGTGGACCGGACGCTGGTGCGGGAGTGGGTCAAAATGACGGACGAGGCGGCACTGGCTGGGACGCCGGCGGCGACGATAGTGGCGTCAGTGGCCGACGAGCTGGCTCGGCTGCGCAGAGAGAACGCGGTGCTTCGGGCGGGAGCCCTGGGGTGACAGCGGCGCTTCGCAAACAGGGCGTGCTGGTCAACCACAAGCGGGTGGCCCGCATCATGCGTGCGGAGGGCCTCCAAGGCCTGCCACGCCGGCGCTTTCGCGGGTCGACGACCGACTCGGCGCATGCGCGCCCCGTAGCGCCGAACGTTCTGGCACGAGACTTTTCAGTGCAAGCGCCCAACGTCGCGTGGGTCGGGGACATCACCTACTTGCCTGTCGCGAGCGGGTGGGCCTACCTCGCCGTCCTCATTGTGCTGTTCAGCCGCAAGGTTGTCGGGTGGGCGCTCGACGAGCACATGCGCACCGAGCTATGCCTCACCGCGCTCCGGCGGGCTTTGGCCGCGCGGCAGCCCTCGGTCGGCCTGGTCCACCACTTCGACCGCAGCGCCCAATACGTGAGCGCCGAGTAGGCCGAGGCGCTGCAGCGAGCAGGCATCATTCAGAGCATGAGCCGCAAGGGCAACTGCTAAGATAATCGATGGGCGAGCGTCGCTCAGGCACGGGTCGAGGTCGTTCGGTGGATTCAGGACTTCTACAACGACGAACGCCTGCACTCGGCGCTCGGCTTTCGAAGTCCCGTCGAGTACGAGACAATTCATCAGGCCTCGATGAGCGAGGCCGCTTAACCAAAAAATGGTCCGTCAAAATGGGTGAAGTTCCGTCGTCTGGGATGACCTCGAGCGGACAATGCGCTATCTCTAGCATATGAAACTCTCGCTCGTTTCCTCTGCCCTCCTCCTCGCGGCCGCGTGCAGCAGCAGCACGAAGCCGGCCGCCAAGGGCAGAAAAAACACGTCTGGCGGCGCCAGTGGCGTCACGGTCCGCAGCATTGACTGGCGCAATCGCACCTACGACAGCAGCGATATAGGCCCGATCACTGTCAAGGACGGTGTCTACGAGTACGCCTTGGATGGCGAAGGCAATGTGGTCGCGCCCGACTACAAGCCCACCAACCCCGACGAATACGTCGCGCACGGCTCGTTCAAGGTCACTGAGCCGGTCTTCGGTGACCTCGACGGCGACGGCACCGAGGAGGCGGTGCTGGTCACCTGCCTCAACGGTGGCGGCACCGGCCGCTTCAGCCACATCGGCGTCTACGCCATCCGCGACGGCAAGGAGACCGTGATCGGCGGCATCCCGGGCGGCGATCGCGGCGACGGTGGCATCGACGACGTCAAGCTTCAGGGTAAGGTCCTCATCGTCTCACGCATGATGTCGATGGCGGATGACGGCGCCTGCTGCCCATCCAAGCTTCAGCATGAGCGCTGGTCGTGGAACGGTACGAGCTTCGTCGAGGACGAGGCCGCTCGCACGATGAGCGACTTCGGCAACAAGTAGCGGGACAGCGCTCACCGCGGTAGCAGATCGACACGAAGGTCGGCGTGCGAGAGCGTCGCGGGCAAGCCAACGTCGTCGAGCACCCGCACTATGCCGACCGCGACGAACGCGCCGTCGCCCTTCAGGGCACTTTCGAGCGTCGACATCCAGCGCTCGTTGCCCGATGACCGAGCAGCGACACCGGACTGCACGCGGGAAACTGACCCGCCGCCCTATGGTTGCGCGCCTTAGCCCGAGGGCAGGCTCAGCTGGGTCACGGCGCCCTCGTGGGTCGCGTTGCCCACGGTCACCCAGAGCTGCCCGCCGCTCACCGAGAGCGCCCAGCGATTGCGCTTCTCCATCGCCGCGGCGAGCAGCGCGATCTGGCCGCGGTCGAGGGCGTGCGCCTCGATCTGGTCGGCGCGGTGAATCTTTTGCCCCGCGAGCTGTGCGAGCCACGGCGTCGGGTCCTTGTGCGTGAACACGACCACGCGCGGCGCGGCCTTGCTGGCGCGGTGCAGGCGCGCGGCGTCGGGGTGGCCCACATCGATCCACAGCCGGAGCGCGCCCGTCGGGTCCCGCACCTCGATCGCGGGCTCGTCCGAGCTGGCGAGCCCCTGCGTGAACGCCAGATCCTCGGTGTAGCTCAGCGCGAACGCGAGCACGCGGGCGACCACGTGCTCGTCCGTCTCAGACGGGTGCTGCGCGACGCGCAGGGACAGCGCCTCGTACACGCCGCGGTCGGTGTCCGAGAGGTCAAGCTCAAAGGCGCGCATCGTCGAGGTCAGGGCCATGGCGGCGAGCCTACCCCAGATCAGGGCGCGGCGCGCGCCTGCCGCGTCCACGCGCCGATACGCCGCGTGGTCCCCACCGCCTCACGCAGCCCCTGCATGGACATGAAGCCGTGCAGGGCGCCGCGGGCCTCGTCCACGACGCACGGCACACCGGCGGCCTTGAGGCGCTCGGCGTAGGCCGCGCCCTCGTCGCGCAGGACGTCGCACTCGGCCAGGACGACGTACGCCGGCGGCGCGTGGTCGAGGCGCGCCGCGCGCAGCGGCGAGCAATCAGGGTGCGCCTGGGCCTCGGGCGTCGGCGCATACAGCGCGCGATACCGGCGCATCGAGGCCGCTGTCAGCATGAAGCCCTGCGAGAAGGTCGCGTAGGACGCTGCCTCGTGCGCGGCGTCCGTGACCGGGTAAAGCAGCACCTGCCCCGCGAGCTGCCGGCCCAGGTGGAGCGCGACGACCGCGGCCAAGTTGCCCCCCGCGCTGTCACCCACGACGAAGACCGGCGCGCCCTGCGCCTCGGCCAACGCGGCGCGCGTGACGGCGAGGCAGTCGTCGAGGGCTGCCGGAAAGACGTGCTCGGGCGCGCGGCGATAGTCGACCGCGAGGGTCTCGAGCCCCGTCGCGGCAGCCAGCGCGCGGGCCAAGCCGTCGTGCGTGTCCAGGTCGCCCACCACCCAGCCGCCGCCGTGCATGAACAGCAGGCGGCCGGCTCGAAGGTCGTGCGGGGTGTACCGCCGTGTCGGCACCCCCGCGACCGGGGCGTCCTGTGTCGCGGCGACGGCTGCGGGCGCACCGAAGACAACGCGGGGCCCGCGGACGGCGCGGCGGAGCGCCTCTCGAGCGGCCTCGGGCGACTGCGTGCCCGGCTCGGGCGAGGTCAGCGCGGCGATGCGCGCCAATACGGCGTAGCGGAGGGAGAGGGTCGGCACACGCCGGAGGGTAGAAACTCGCGCGCGAATGCGAAAGACTCCGCGCATGATCGACTCAAGAACGCTCGCGTTGATGTGCGCCGCCGCCGCGCTGGTGGCGTGCGGTGAGCCCGAGGCGCAGACGCAGGACGCTGCCCTGGAGGGCTCGGACGCGCGGACACCCGCGCTCGACGCAGCAATGCCGGATGCGCGGGCACCCGCGCTCGACGCAGTGCCGCCGACTCTGGACGCGGCGCCGTCGCCGCCCGTCGAAGACGCCGCGCTCCTGCCGCCTGACGACGCTGCGCTGCCCGCGCCGGACGCGTCGCCGAGCGCCCCGCCGACGACGCCGCCAGACCCGACGCGCTGTGCCCAGTGGGACGACGTGCCGGACGCAGCGCTGCTCGCGGCGCTGCACACGGCGCTGCACGCGACCTATGCGCCCATCGACGCGCTCCCGGACCTGGGCGGCAACCCCAACCGGTACACGACGGCGCGCAACCAGATGTTCGTGCAAGCGGAGTACGCGCTGGCCGAGGGGGCGGCGGGCTTTGAGTGCGTCTACACGGGGGAGTTCTTCGCCGCGCCGAGCCCCGTGGAGCCCGATGACAGTCTCCTGAACTGCGAGCATGTGTGGCCGCGCTCACGGATGGCGCCGGACACCACCCTGCTCTACAGCCACGAGCAGAGCGATATGCACCACCTGTACCCCGCGCTGCCCGGCGCGAACAGCACGCGCGGCAGCCTGCCGTTTGGCGAGGTCGTCGCGGTGCGGCACGACGAGTGGGCCCCTTCCCTTGAGGGGACGGACGCCGAAGGGCGCACGGTCTTCGAGCCCCGGGACGTGCGCAAGGGCGACCTCGCGCGCGCGGTGCTCTACTTTGCGGTGCGCTGGGGCGGCGAGCTCGGGGACGATGAGGAGCAGACCTTGCGCGCTTGGCACGCCGCCGATCCGCCGTCTGCGCGGGAGGCCGAGCGCAACGACTTGGTCGAGGGCCTGCAGGGCAACCGTAACCCCTTCACCGATTGCCCCGCGCTCGTGGCGCGTGTCCCGGACTTCGTGCCGTTTGAGCCGCTGGACACCGAAGCGAACCTGGTGCGGCCATGAACGCTGTCCTCGTCTTCCTGTGGCTGGCGCTCGCGGGGCCCGTGCAGGCAGGGCACGCGGGCCCTTTGCCGTGGGTCGCGGATGACTACCCAGCGGCGCTCGCGGCCGCGCGCAAGGCAGACCGGCCGCTGGTCATCGACCTGTGGGCGCCCTGGTGCCACAGCTGCCGCAGCATGCAGCACACCGTGCTCGCGGGGGCCG
>Ga0209598_10003640_pt1 | contig 11585 bp, 10 predicted proteins | sample M_140807_EF_Meta_FD_187317 | JGI IMG/M metagenome (GOLD analysis project Ga0209598, IMG submission 187317) | Freshwater microbial communities from Lake Montjoie, Canada to study carbon cycling - M_140807_EF_MetaG (SPAdes) (version 2) | ecosystem: Environmental > Aquatic > Freshwater > Lake... | reverse complement strand
TTCTCACAGACGCCCGCCGATATCTTAACCAACGGAGAATCTCTCCCCCAGTGAGGTCGAACACTGAACCAAAGCGGCCCGACAGCGATACGGACTTCGCAACACAGAAAGACAAAGGATATGTCAGTAGTAATCAACACCAATTCAGCAGCCACCTCAGCAGCCTACAACCTCAGCAACACCAATGTGAACCTCCAGCGCAGCCTTAACCGGCTCTCCAGCGGTTCACGCATCAACTCTTCCTTCGACGACGCCGGCGGTCTCGCCGTGTCGATGAAAATGAGTGCATCGATCCGCCGCACGGACGCGACATTGGCAAATGTTAACAACTCAATCGCCTTCCTGCAAACACAGGACGGAGTCATCAAAACAGCAGATAAAATCCTCAACCGCATGTCTGAACTCGCAACCCTCGCTCAAGACGTGACCAAATCCACTAACGATCTCTCTCTCTACAACACGGAACTGACCCAACTCAAGGGCCAGCTCAATCTGATGTTGGACGAGCAGTTCAATGGAATAGATTTGTTCAGCGACGGGACATCTGCTGGTGGTTCGGCCTCCGCAAATGGCCTAGACATGGATACAAACTCGACATTGGTCGTTGTCACTTCACATGACGGCAATCAGACAGTGGGTATCACCCAAGTGGATCTGAACCAGATTGTTTTTGATATCTGTGACTCGACTTCGGGCAGCAATATGGACATCAGCACCACTGCTGATGCCAATGATGCGGTTGACTACATCCAGACGGCTATCCAAAACCTCGCAACTCTCCGTGCCAACAACGGCGCCGAGCAGTCCCGGTTGACCTTCGCAGCAGATATGCTTGCAGTGAACAAAACCAACCTCGAGGCCGCAAATAGCCGCATCCTTGATGTGGATGTCGCCGACGAGAGCACGAAGCTCGCTCGCTACAACATCCTGCAGCAGGCTGGCACAGCAATGCTCGCCCAAGCGAACCAATCGACCCAGTCGATCCTTCGCTTGATCAGCTAAGTTTGGCTCCAAGCCAAGATTGATATCAAATGATTCAGAGGCTCTCCCGCAAGGGGGAGCCTCTTGTTTTTTTACTAAAAAACCTTTGCGCCCAGTTGTCCTGGGCTGCTTGATTTGTTCTAGCGATGGACGATCAGGAATTTGAGCTTGTTGATAATGCCCGTGTGGGTCTTTCCCAGTATTCCCTGGAGAGGCTAAAGACTATCGCCCCGACGTTTCGTGAGCGGTCTGCTCAGAGGCTTGCCTGTGTCGAATTGATTGCCGAGAAGGAGCGTGAACTTGCGCGGTTGCAAATGGGCGCTGTTTCGCGAAGGGCCTCTCTGGCATTGGTTGTTTCGCTCATTGCGATTCTTTGGCCGGTCGTTCTTGCCGCAGCTTGGTTTTATTTGCAGCCGCTCCTGATGCCCACTGAACCAGTTCGGGCAAATCCAACTTCTGCGGTTCGGCCTTTGCCGAAGCCGAGTTCTACACCCAAACTGATCGAGCCCGAGTCGACTCCTGAACCCCTGCCTCCACTGCTTGGCGAGCCCCCGCCTACGCCTGCGGCTGGCTGAATAGTTCGTGCGCTAGCACGCTGAGACAGTAAATCGCAGCCGTTTCGGTTCGGAGTATGATCGGACCGAGGGTCACTGGTTGGCAGCCATGGCTCTTCGCGAGCGCGATTTCTGCGGGTGTGAAATCCCCTTCTGGGCCAACAAAAATAGTCACGCGTTTCGGTGTTTTGCCATATTCGGCAAGGACGGTTTTAATCGGGCGCGCATCGGGCTGAAGCGAAGCGATGAGGTGCAGATCGCTTTTTTCCAAACGCTCGGCGAAAGATTTTGGCGAGACGGGATCGGCAACTTCCGGAAGATGATTTTGTCCGCATTGTTTGCAGGCCTCCAGTGCGATGGCGCTCCATTTTTCGCGCTTCTTGGCGGCTTCGCCGGCGTCGATCTGAACAATCGTGCGGTCCGAGAGGAGCGGGACGATGCGTGCTGCGCCGAGCTCGACGGCCTTCTGCACGATGAGATCCATGTTTTTTCCCTTCGGCACGGCTTGTGCGAGCGTGATCGCGCAGGGTGGGGGGGGCGTTGTTGCGGTGGAGGAGATTTTCAACTTTGCCTTCGATCCAGCGGTGGATGCGATCACGGCCTGCCCTTCGCGCCCAGCTCCATCAAAAACCGTGATGCGATCTCCCTCCCCGAGGCGGAGAACGTTGAGGCAATGGTGGGATTCCTCCGCATCGAGCGTGGCGGATTCCCAGTTTTCAGGTCGGAGATGAAATCGGTGCATATTTTTTGAAAATGTATTCGCGCAGGGCTTCGTGCCAGTGTCGGGGCGTCATGCCAGTCGTAGCAGTGAGCTTGCGGGTGGAGAGCATCGAAAAAACGGGGCGCGGTGCAATGAATTGTTTCATGTCCGCGAGGCGGATCGGTGCCACCTGATTCGTCCTGAGCTTCAAGCCGGCCTCGCTGGCAAATTCAAGAGCCTTCGCTCCATACTCGCGCCACGAGCACTGACCGCTGTTACAGGCGTGATAAAGCCCTCCTTCAACTGAGGACTCAAAAAAAAACTCCAGCCATTTGCCTGTGTCTTCGGCCGATGTGGGGCAGGAAAATTTATCCTCGATGGCTTCCACGCGATCCTCTCGCATGGCGCGTTCTATGAGCGAATCTGCAAACGATGGCTTGGCCGGGCCGAAAACCCACGAAACCCGAACAACCATATGGCGAGTATCCTGCTCCAGCACACGCTGCTCGCCCTCCAGCTTGGATGTGCCGTAGAAACCAAGCGGTGCGGGTGTGTCTTCTTCACTGTAAGCTTCGCGTTTTTTTCCGTCAAAAACGTAGTCCGTGCTGAAATGAATAAGCCTGGCGCCTTGCCGGGAAGCGCATTCCGCCAGGACTCCCGGTGCAAGGGCGTTGACGATATGGGCCTCTTCACGAGCGGATTCACAGCGGTCTACATTGGTAAGACCCGTGCCATTCACGAGCACATCGAATTCCAAATCGCCGAGTAACCTTGGCAAGGAATTCAAATCTGAAACGTCCAGTGCTGGACGAGCGAGTCCCGTTACTTCGTGGGATTTCGACCAGCATTTCAATAGAGAACCTGCAAGCCGCCCCTGAGAGCCAACTATCAAAACGCGCGTTTTCTTCTCAGCCATATCCGAACTTTTTTCTCTTCGGCGTTTTTACGCTTGCAAAATACTTTTGTCCCTTCATTTTGTTTAGCCCTTCTTCAAAAGGAAATACTTTATGGCATACGCAGTCATCCAAACAGGCGGGAAACAATACCGCGTTGAATCCGGCAATGAGATCGAAGTCGAAAAGCTCGACGTCGAACCCGGCGCGGCACTTGAAATCTCTGAAGTCCTACTCGTCTCGGACGGCGGCAATCTTCACGTTGGAGCACCTTTCGTGGATGGTGCCACCGTCAAGGCGACCGTTGTTGATCAATTCAAAGACGACAAGGTCATCGCTTTCAAATTCCGTCGCCGTAAAGGCTATCACCGCACGGTCGGTCACCGCCGCCGTCTCACCACACTCAAAATCGAATCCATCTCAACTAAGTAACTTTTTATGGCTCATAAAAAAGGACAAGGCAGTGTCAAAAACGGACGCGACAGCATCAGCAAGCGTCTTGGCGTTAAAAAATTCGGCGGCGAGTCCGTCATCGCCGGTAATATCATTCTTCGCCAGCGTGGAACCAAATTCGAGCCCGGCAGCAATGTTGGCCTCGGCCGTGACTACACGATCTGGGCTCTTGTGGATGGCCACGTGAAGTTCGACCGTAACGGTCGCCGTGTGAACGTTGTGCCAGTTTCCGCGAACTAATTCGTTCCACAGCTCAATAAATCTTAAAAACGCGCCGACACACTCGGCGCGTTTTTTTTTATTGTTCTGTAAAATACGAAAGCACTGCTTCTCCAGCATCCAAATAGCTCGCAGACCGCGTCAACGAGCGAATAGTATCGCCTCATGGAACGCAGATTGGATGAGATTGCAGAGGGGATTCTTGCCTCCTACGAAGAGGTTGGAGGTTTGAATAATACGGATGGCCACAACCTGCCCTCCAAGCGAGCACTGGACAATCTTTGCGAACAGTTGCTTCAGTTTTTATTTCCGGGTTTTCATGATGAGCGGCCGATTCACAAAAGCGAATTGGCCTCAATCACCCGCAAACGGCTCGGGGCTCTCGCGGTGCAGTTTGAGGATCAGATTGGGAAAAGTCTTTCGGTCATAAATCCTCAAGCGCCGACATCGCTCGCCAACGAAGTCCTGATGCGCTTTCTCGGTCGCCTGCCTGCTGTGCGGGAGTTGTTGAGAACCGATATTCTTGCCGCTTATGAAGGCGATCCTGCCGCCGTAAGCAGCGAGGAGATTATTCTGTCCTACCCTTTTCTTGAGGCTATCGCGATCCAGCGGTGCGCCCATGTGCTCTATCGCGAGGGCGTGCCCCTTCTGCCGCGAATGATGACCGAATGGGCCCATACGCGAACGGGCATCGATATCCATCCCGGCGCGGAAATCGGGGAGTATTTTTTCATCGATCATGGCACCGGCGTGGTCATCGGGGAAACATGCCGCATCGGTAAACGCGTGAAGCTCTACCATGGCGTGACGCTCGGGGCCCGCAGCTTTGCCAAGGATGAGTCTGGACAAATCGTGAAGGGCGGGAAGCGCCATCCCGAAGTTGGAGACCGTGTGACCATTTACCCGAATTCCACAATTCTTGGTGGCGAGACTTTAATCGGTGAGCGTAGCACCATTGGCGCCAACGTGTTCCTAATGCAAAGCGTTCCTTCGGATTCGCTGGTGGTTTACGAGGAGAAACAATTGCGTATCCTTAATAAATCCAAACGCACTGCATCCGAGGAAATCGAATGGTTTATCTAGATCACAACGCCACCACACCCCTAGCCAGCGAGGCCCGAGAGGCCATGTTGCCTTTTCTTGACGGAGAGTATGGGAATCCATCCTCCATCCACTCAGCGGGGCGTCGTGCTCGAGCGGCGGTGGATGATGCACGCGACCGCATGGCGGCTTTGCTTGGGGCAAAGGCGCATGAAATTATTTTCACGGGAGGCGGCACCGAGTCCTGCAACTTAGGTCTGATCGGCATCGCCCGCGCCCATTCCGTGCTGGGCAAACACATCATCATTTCCGCTATGGAGCACCATGCCGTCCTCCATGCGGCCGAACACCTGCAGCATTTTGAAGGTTTCGAGGTCACTCTCCTTCCAGTGGATTCCGCCGGAGTCGTTGATCCAGCGCTTTTGGCCCGTCTGATTCGCAAGGAGACCAGCGTTGTCTCCATCATGCATGCGAACAACGAGACTGGGGCAATCCAGCCGCTTGAGGAAATCGCTGCGGTCTGCGCAGAGCGGGGCGTGTTTTTTCACACAGATGCCGTTCAGACATTCGGGAAAATCCCTCTCACTACCTCGCTGCCCGGTCTTTCAGCCATTTCCATCGCAGCTCACAAATTCTATGGTCCCAAAGGTGTGGGAGCTCTTTATCTTCGCGCTGGCATTGCGCTCTCACGCACGTCCTATGGCGGTTCGCATGAAAACTCCCGTCGTCCGGGAACCGAAAATGTCGCCGCCATCGTGGGAATGGCAGCGGCCGCCGAAGTTGCAATGAACCGCGCTGCAGCGGATGCGGAGCGTCTTGCCCCGCTCCGTGAGAGGCTCTGGGAGGGAATTCATTCCGCCTGCCCGCAGGCGATTCGAAACGGTGACCCTGCACGATCACTCACCAACACACTGAATGTCAGTTTCCCGGGGGCGGATGGGGAATCGCTTTTGATGGGGCTGGATTTGGAGGGCGTCTGTGTTTCCAGTGGTTCTGCGTGCATGGTCGGCTCGATTCAGGCTTCCCATGTCCTCATTGCCATGGGCGTCGATTCACGAACGGCTTTGGCCACGGTCAGGTTTTCCATGGGGCGTGGCACCACGGAGGCTGGTATCGATCTCGCATCCACAGCCATCGCCCGCGTCGCAAAACTTCAACCTGCATTGGCTGCGTGAAATATAAACAACTCGTCATGGATTTTGGACGCTCGGTCATGAGGCGCGTGCGCACCTCTCCGGATGACATAGCACTTCCAAGGCGCAAGACCCGCCTGCGCCATGATCCGTTGCTGGAGGATTTTGCAAACCAGCTTCTGAAGTCTGTTGGGTGTCGGAAACTTCAAGTGCGTGTCTTTTGGAATCCCGGCCTCCGCACTACGGCTGGTCTGGCCGTGTGGAGTGATCGAATGGTGGTTTTGAATCCCAAGCTTCTTGAGGTTTCTTCTGCGGAGGTTCAGCGGACGCTGCGCCATGAGTTGGCTCATCTTCTGGCCAAGCACCGTGTCGGTCGCCATCGCATCGAAGCGCATGGTGAAGAGTGGCATCAGGCTTGCGCGGATCTTGGAATTCCCAACGAGGCGCGTTGCCATGAACTCCCCTTCAAACGCCGCCGCATCACGCGAAAGTTTTTTTATGCGTGCCCCGAGTGCTCGACGATCCTGGCGCGTGTAAAAATTCTTCGTCGCAAGGCTGCCTGCATCAAATGCTGTCGCAAGCACAACGGTGGAACATACGTTGAGCGTTTTCGTTTCCGCCCCATCGAGCGGCCAGAGACCGTCGCAGCTTGAGCCTGATAGGATTTTTCCTGCTGTTCTGAAGAGCGATTAGACGTTGAATCGAAACTCCACGACGTCGCCGTCTTGGACCACGTATTCCTTGCCTTCAAGGCGAAGCTTTCCGGCTTCACGCGCTTTGGCTTCGGATCCGAGAGTCATGAGATCCTCGAAGGAAACGATCTGCGCCGCGATGAATCCGCGCTCGAAGTCGCTGTGGATGACGCCAGCAGCGGCAGGGGCTTTGTCACCCGCATTGATCGTCCATGCGCGGGATTCCTTGGGACCGGTTGTGAGATAAGTGCGCAGGCCGAGCAGATGGTAGGCACCGCGGATGAGTTGGCTTACGCCGCTGTCCTTGACACCCAAGCCAGCGAGAAACTCAGCGGCCTCTTCGGCGGGAAGTTCTGCGAGCTCGCTCTCGATCTGGGCGCTGATGACTACAGCTTCACAGCCCAGATGCTTGGCGGCGTATTCACGCACGGCCTTCACGTGCTTGGCGGCGGGGGAGTCGCCACCAAGGTCCGAGAGATCGTTCTCTCCCACGTTGCAGGCAAAGAGTGTCGGCTTCGATGTGAGTAGGAAAAATCCTCGCAGGAGTTCTTTTTCGTCAGTGCTGAGGTCGGCTATGAGAGCAGGTTTGCCGGAGTCGAGATGGGGAAGGAGTTTTTCAGCCAGGGCGAGTTCCGCCTTTGCCGCCTTGTCTCCGCTGCGGGCGCCTTTTTGGTTTCGCTCGGCGCGTTTTTTTATTGCCCCGAGGTCGGCAAGGATGAGTTCCGTATTGATCACTTCGATGTCGCGCACGGGATCCACTGCGCCGGAGACATGGTGGATGTCTTCGCTTTCAAAACAGCGCACGACTTGAATGATGGCATCCACCTCTCGGATGTGGCTCAGAAACTGGTTTCCAAGCCCTTCTCCCTCGCTCGCGCCGGCCACAAGCCCTGCGATATCCACAAACTCAATCGCCGCTGGCAGGATTTTTTCGGACTTCGAGAGATCTGCAAGTTTTTGCAAGCGGTCATCGGGCACGTTTACGATACCGACATTCGGCTCGATGGTGCAGAATGGGAAATTGGCCGCTTGGGCCTTGCGCGTGCGGGTGACGGCGTTGAAGAGAGTGGATTTTCCCACATTCGGGAGCCCGACGATTCCTGTTTTGAGCATAGATGCGGGAGGTTAGACAGGCCTTTGCAAAAGGGAAAAACTTCTTTTTGAAGTCAACGGCGAGCCCCAAAGAGGAATCTTCCTTTGCTTTCGTTACTTTGATTCCCTTTGGGAGGTCTAAAATAATTCTGTCACTGGTTGCGAAGTCAGAAAGGAGGGGTAGGTTCTCGCATGTTTCTTCATTTCCTAGTCCTCGCTGTTTTCTCCATTCTAGCCCTAAGCTGCGTCGTTGCGCCTTTCATCAAGCCGCTGCAGTGAGGTTTGAGAGAGGGCTTATTTTTTAAAATTCCGGGCGGGCCTGAAGCCTGTGTTTTGTGATGCCCGTTCAGGAATGTTGAAGTCACTGCTCGTGATCGTGCACGCGAAGGAATCGTCTTTCATGCTGCCTCCACGCACGCGGCGGTAGTTTTTGTGGGAATCCCAGCACCACTCTTGCACATTGCCGCTCATATCTTGGATTCCAAGCTCATTAGCCCGCTTGGCGCCCACGGGGTGGGTCTCGCCGGAGGAAGAGTTGCCCGCATGCCAGGCTACGGCATCGAGTTCGTTGGCTCCACTGTAGTTTGAGGCTTTCGAGGAAACACCGCCTCGGGCAGCCCATTCCCATTCGAGTTCGGTGGGGAGGCGGTAACCATTTGCCTGGGGATTGGCTTCCGGAGACTGATTGCCGGCTTTGTAGGTGGCGCCTCCAATCGTGTAAACGGGGGTGAGGCCCTCGTTCTCGCTTTTCAAGTTACACCATTTGACGGCCTCATACCACGTCACGTTTTGCACTGGGTGGTCATCGGCGGTTCCTTTTCCCGACTCTGTGATGTCATAGCCATTTGTGGAAGCCGTCGCGCGTGTCTTTTTCCACTCGCCCCAAGAAAGTTCGTAGCGGCTTATATAAAAATCTGCCACGGCTTGTTCACCAAGCGGGGAGATGGCGGGTAGTTTTCCGCCAAGCACAAAAACCATACCGGGGTTGAATTCCACGCCGACCGTAATCGGGAAGAGTTGGATGCTGGTGTTGCCGAGGGAGTCCTCCACTTTGGCAACGATCTCCTCAGTGCCTGCTTGGCTTGGCGTTCCCGAGATCTCACCTGTTGTCTCGTTCAATGACAGCCCGGGTGGAAGTTTTCCGGATTCGATAGTCCATTTGAGTGACTTCGAGCTGCCGCCCTTGGCAGTGGGTTTGGCACTGTAGGGCGCATTGAGTATGGCGGTCGGCAAGGTTTTTTCTAAAATGGTTAATGGCTCGCCGGCGGTGATGGTGAAGGCAAAGAGGCCCGAGGCTGACTGGGAATCCGCATCGGTCACTTGCACTGCCACGGAGTGGTTGCCCGCAGTGCCTTTGGCAGGCTGTCCAGAGAGAATGCCAGTCGACGCATTGAGTGTAAGCCCTGCCGGGAGTGGGTCGCGGTTTGACCATGTGTAGGGAGCCTTTCCGCCCTTCACCCGCAACTCGGCGGTGAATGGCTTGAACTCCTCGCCTTTGGCATTCCTAGGGCCGGCGATTTGCATGGGCTTGTCGCTCACCACAAGAGTGAGGGTGGCTTCCGTGTTTGAGCCTTGGATGTCCGTGGCTGTGAGGGTGAAGGTATGGTTTCCGACAGCGGAGGGTGTTCCACTGAGCCTTTCTTTAACAATGAGGAGACCGGGCGGAAGCTGGCTTCCGGGTTTTAGCGCGAGTTTCAGCGGCGGCAAACCTCCAGAGCTATCGATGGCTTGGCTGTAGGTCGTGCCTAAGCGAGCAGGGGGCAGGGATTGTGTTGTGATTGCGACGGGCAGGGGACTTTCAGGGATTTCTGGCGGAATGGAGGTGATGACAAGGACGAAATCCTTTTTTACCGGTTCGGATCCTGACTCCTCGGCAATAAGTGCGAAGTGGAATGTTCCCTCGCTGCGGGGTTTGCCTTGGATGCGAGCGACGTTGCCGTTGAAGCTCAGATAAAGCCCCGGAGGTAGGGTGCTCTCGGATGCCAACCTGATCGGGCGTGGTGAGAGTCCACCTTTCAGTTGAAATGGCCATTTGAAATCGGCTCCAGGACGGGCCTCTGGTGCGGGGTCATGGATGATTTCCAATGGATCGGTAGTGATTGAAACCGGAATGGAGCGTGTGGACGGGAAGCCTGTGGCATCCGAAACCCGGATCATGAGTGAGCCGGTTTTCAGTTCGCTGGGCACGCCCGCAAGAATGCCCGTGGAGGCATCGATCGAAAGTCCCTTTGGCAGGTCGCCGGTCGCGGACCATTTGTAAGGAGGTTCGCCACCTGAGGCGGTGAATGTGACAGAGAGAGGTTCTTTGACTTTGCCTGAAATCAAGGCCGGCTCCGAAGCGATCTCCATTCCGTAGGATGGAATCTCGAGGCTGTAGGCCTGCTCGGTTTGGGATTTTGTCGAAGTATTTGAATCCTCCGCTACGATGGTGAAGGAGAAACTTCCCGCTGCGGATGGAGTGCCGGAAATCTTGCCTTTACCAAGCGTCAGCCCCGGTGGAAGGCGGTCGCCGGATTTGAGCGAGAGGTTCACGGGAAGAATGCCGCCGCTGCTGGTGATTTCGGCATGGAATGGCACTCCAGCCTTGGCGGCGGGAAGGCTGGATGTGGCTATGGCAAGCGGGTCGGTGGTGATTTGGATGGTTGCATTTTTGCTGACGGATCTGCGCTTGGCATCCGTCACTTTCACCACGAAGTCGAACGTGCCTGTGCTCAGTGGCACACCGCTGATCTCGCCAGTGGTGGCATTGAGAGTGATTCCCTTGGGGACTGTGCCTTGGATGCTCCAAACAATTGGAGGCACACCGCCGGCCGCGCTGGGTGCGATTTTCAATGGCTCATTGTATTTCGCCTCGACTGGCGGGATGTCAGCAATCGCGAGGTCGTAAGGGATGACCGTAATCGCTACTTCCTCTTCGACTCGTTGTGCGAGGGCGTCTTTGGCGATGACTTTAAAGCGGAAGGAACCTGTGACGCTCGGTTCGCCCACAATGCGGCCATGGGGGGCATACTCGCTGAGGTATAGGCCCGGAGGAAGTTTGCTGCCTTGTGCCAGCTCGACTTTGTAGGGAGGAAGTCCGCCTCTCACTGGAATCTGCCACAGGAAATCAGCTCCTGCCATGGTCGCTGGAGGGGCATCTGAAGAAATGGCGAGGGGGTCTGCGGTGATCGATACCGGTATCGAACGCATGACAGGGAAGCCCTTGGAATCTGTAACGCGGATGGTGACGGTGCTGCTGGCCAAGTTTGAAGGGGTGCCACCCAATACACCGGTCGCAGGGTTCATAGAGATTCCGCGAGGCAGGTCGCCGGTCGCCGACCATTTGTAGGGAGGCTCTCCACCTGTGGCATTGAAAGTCGCTGAAAGAGGTTCTTTGACCTTGCCTGAAATCAAGGTCGGTTCCGAGTTGATCTCCATACCGTAGGATGCAACCTCAAGGCTGAACGTTTGCTCGGCTCGGGATTTGGCGGAGGCATTCGAGTCTTGTGCCGCAATGGTGAACGAGAAACTTCCGGCTGCAGATGGAATGCCGGAAATTTTGCCTTTGGCAAGAGTGAGGCCTGGAGGGAGCTCGTTGCCTGATTTTGCGGAAATGGTGACTGGAAGCACTCCTCCGGTCGTAGGGATTTCCGCTGTATAGGGTGTTCCGGCTTTCGCAGGAGGCAGGCTGGAGATCGCTATTGCAAGCGGATCCACCGCGATGCGGAATGTTGTATTTTGTGTGACCGATTTGAAGTTCGAGTCGGTGACTTTGAAGACGACATTAAACGATCCTGCATTGAGAGGTGTGCCCTGAATCGAGCCGGTGGTTGCATCTAAAGTGATGC
>Ga0209598_10003638_pt1 | contig 11587 bp, 10 predicted proteins | sample M_140807_EF_Meta_FD_187317 | JGI IMG/M metagenome (GOLD analysis project Ga0209598, IMG submission 187317) | Freshwater microbial communities from Lake Montjoie, Canada to study carbon cycling - M_140807_EF_MetaG (SPAdes) (version 2) | ecosystem: Environmental > Aquatic > Freshwater > Lake... | reverse complement strand
GTGATCCTTTCGCTGCCAGTCGGTATTATGGGCTCGTTTTTCCTGCTGAAGTGGATGGGATTGGACAATGACATTTATGCTCAGGTAGGGCTCATCATGCTCGTTGGATTGCTGGGCAAGAACGCGATCTTGATCGTGGAGTTTGCCACCCAAAAGCAAATTCAGGGCATGTCGGTTTTCGATGCGGCGATTGCGGGCGCGAAGGCTCGGTTTCGGCCGATCTTGATGACGTCATTCGCCTTCATCGCAGGCATGATTCCGCTGCTTCGAGCCTCTGGGGCAGGGGCCATCGCCAGTCGTACGATCGGAGCTTCTGCCGCGGGTGGCATGCTCCTCGGTACGGTGATGGGAGCCATCGTAATCCCAGGTCTCTACTACATCTTCGCCAGCCTCTCGCAGCGCTCCAAGTTGCTGCCCGATGAGGATCCATTGCCTCTCAGCGAGGAGCACGAACAGAAATAAATCGGCCCATGAAATCCGCTTATACGCTCACCCGGACTCTCGTCGCCGCCGCGGTCCTCGCGGTCGCACCGGGTTGCGTCGCCCCCAAGCCGGGCCCGCTGCCTTCTGCCGTCGCCCCGTTGCCGGATCGCTTTCCGGGCACCGAGGGTGCCACCAACGCGGTGGTCATCGGATGGCGTGAATATTTTCAAGATCCGGCGCTGATCTCTCTGATCTCCACCGCGTTGACCAACAATCAGGAACTCAACATCCTGATGCAGGAGGTTGCCGTAGCGAAGGCCGAGACCGAGGCGCGGAGGGGTGCGCTATTTCCATTCCTCCGGCTTGGGGGCACCGCAGGAGTCGACAAAGTTTCGGGCAACACGCGCAACGGGGCGGTCGAAGAGAATCTCGAAATTCAGCCTGGAAAGAGGTTTCCCGATCCGTTGCCGAACTACGGCGTTGCGGCCGATCTGGACTGGGAGGTCGACATCTGGAGGAAGCTGCGCAACGAGCGCGATGCCGCCATCCAGCGCTACCTCGCCACGCAGGAGGGACGGAATTTCATGGTGACGCACCTCGTCGCCGAGATTTCTGAAACTTACTACGATCTGCTATCCCTGGATGGCCAGTTGTCCATTTATCGACGGATGCTCGAGATGCAGGAAAAGGCGCTTGAATCGGTCCGGATCAAAAAGTCCGCCGCCCGAGTGACGGAGTTGGCGGTGCGCCGTTTCGAGGCGGAGGTTTCCAAGAACCGGAGCAAGCTTTTTGCAATTCAACAGCAAATCATCGAGAACGAGAACCGGTTGAACGTGCTGACCGGACGTTATCCCCAGCCCATCGAACGCAGCCCTGACGGCTTTGAAATCCGGATGCTGGGTCCGCTGCAGGCCGGTGTCCCATCGGAACTGCTGCGGCACAGACCCGATGTGCGACAGGCGGAGCTGGAACTCAAAGCGGCCGGGTTGGAAGTGAAGGTGGCTGCAGCCCGATTCTATCCAGCGCTCAATGTCTCCGCGGTCCTGGGCATTGAGTCGTTCACCTTGGGTTCTCCCATCTTGGCAAAGGAGAACATGGCCTACGGTGCGACTGCCAATTTGGTGGGTCCGCTTATCAACCGCAGCGCCATTAAGGCGGCGTTCAAAGGTGCCTCCGCTCACCAAGTGGCTGCTGTTTACCGGTATCAACAGACAGTCCTCAAGGCTTACGTCGAGGTGGTCAATGCGCTCTCCCAAGTCCGCAACGTGGGGCAGGGGTATGAGTTGAAGACCCGCCAGGTGGAGGCCCTCTCCGAGGCGGCCACAATGTCTTCACAACTCTTCAACTCCGCACGGGCCGACTACACCGAGGTGCTCCTCACCCAACGCGAGGCGCTCGAGTCCCGGGTCGAGCTCGTCGAGATGAAACAAACTCAACTCATGGCAGCGGTGAAGGCTTACAAGGCCCTTGGTGGAGGGGTGCCAGATTCCCGGGACTACTCGGCGACGCTTCCAAAGGCGACGGTCAAGGCCCCCGGCCGGCCGAAGCCCTAATTAGTGAGGTTTCGGGCCGGCGGATCGGCTCCGAAGTTCCGACACCAATAAGCCAACATGCGACCCTCTTCCAAAATCCGGGTCCTGCTGGCTGAAATCAAAACGCGTTGATAGTTGGAGCCGTAGGACTCACCCAGCGGGTGGGTCCAAAGCAATGAGTGGCACTTGCACCACCACCCGCAAACCCGAGGGGTCACAGGGTTCTAAGCGGACCCATCCGCCGCACTGCTGTGCCCGCGCAGTCATGCCAACCAATCCCAGACTGCTCATTGGTCTGGGATCGTCGTTGGCAATGCCGATTCCGTTGTCCTCGATCACCAAACAGACGTGTCCCTCTTGAACACGGAGCCGGATGGATACCTGTGTCGCGGAGGAGTGCCGGGCGACGTTGGTCAGCGATTCTTGGGTGATACGGAATAAATGTGTTTCGGTGACACCGTTGAGACGTGTTTCGAGGGAAGACTCGAAGTGGACTTGGATTCGGGTCCGTTGCCCGAATTTCTCTACCAACCAGCGGAGGCCCGCCTCCAAGCCGAAATCATCGAGTAGGACCGGCCGCAACAGTTGGGAGAGTTCTCGCACGTTGGCAATTGCCTCGTCCACCAATGGCACGCAATCGGAGCGGCGCTGTTCGAAATCACCGTCTGAGTGATAAGTGAGATTGGCTCGGATGGCCGCCAGGGATTGCCCCAACTCATCATGCAATTCGTGAGAAAAACGACGGGCGGCTTCCTCTTGGGTTTGAAGCATATGCCAAGAAACACGGTTTAGCTGATCGGTGTGCTGTTCCATGCGGTGGATGCTCCAACGAACATAGAGGATGGTTCCTATCGCGCAGGCAGCCGCCAAGATGAAGGAGCTGCCCAGCAGCCAAGTGGATCCATCGGCCATTTCCTGGATTTGGAGGTTTAACTCCCGTTCCTCGCGGATGAGCCGCTGGTTGCTTGTCTGGATGAGTTCGCGAATAAGTGCTAGCACCCGCTCATGCCTGGCAAATAAGGGGGCCATAGCCTGATCCGAAACTAAGGCGCCGGTTCGAAGAGCTTGTTCGGCTTCCCGGGAGAACAATTGAGTCTCGATCGCTAAATCCTTCCATCGGAGGGCGTCCGGAGTTCGTGAGGCCTCCTCAGCCAATCGAGCCAGAGAGCGATCGGCCTCCTTCAATTCCTGCAGGCGCTGGATCCGTCGGTCGGAGGATTCCTCGGATCGCAGTCGGTATAGAGTGACGGCGAGTGTGTCTTCCTCTGCCTGAGCCTCTTGGATGAGTCGGGTCACTGTCAGTTGATTACTGACGATCGCGGCGGCACTTCGTCGAATTTGGCGGCTCTGTCGGACGGCGACCAGACCGGCGACACCCAGAAGCACCATGACAAGGGCAAATCCGGGAACCAACCCTCGGAGCACCGTGTGCTGGGTGATCCGGTCATTCAGCCAAAGGAATCGGGGCATGGCAAATCAGTCGATCAGGCCGTTCCGGAAAGCGAAGCGGACGAGCTCACTAATGCTGTGCATATTGAGCTTCTCCATGATGCGACCACGATGGGCTTCCACCGTGTAGACGCTGAGACTGAGGGTTGTCGCGATCTCCTTGTTGGTCTTGCTCTCGGCGATCATTTGAAGAACTTCGCGCTCCCGGGAGGAGAGGAGATCAATCGGATTGGTGACATGCTTCCGGTAATCGTCGAGCACTGCATCGGCGATCTCCGGGCTGAGGTAGCCTTTGCCCGTTGAAACAGCCCGAACCGCCTTCAAAAACTCAGACTCATTGCTGTCCTTCAGCACATAGCCTTTGGCTCCTGCACGAAGGATCTCTCGCACATAAACAGAATCTTTGTGCATGGATACGGCCACCACTCGGGTCCGTGGAGAAACCTTAAGCAGGCGCCGGGTCGCTTCGATGCCATTCAGGTCGGGCATGCTGACGTCCATGACGCACAGTGCCGGTTGGAGTTGTTCTCCCTGTTCGACCGCCTCGCGACCGTTGGAAACCTCGGCGACGATCTGGAAATCGGGCTGAGCTGCGAGGATCATGCTGAAGCCTCGGCGTACAATGGCGTGGTCGTCAGCAAGGAGAACAGTGGTCATTAGACGCTTTATCGGTAATCCGAAATCCTACCTGACTGAACAAGAGCTAGCGGTAGTACAAATTTAAAAAACCTAGGCATTGCCTCAGTTTTCAACTTCTCCGATCCGGCATAGCGACCCAACGGTTGCCGCGTCTGATCGATGATTAGTGGAATCTAAAGAAAACCGCAGGGCGATCAAATCGCAATCCTTCCTTAAGGAGAGTGTGATTCTGCCGCAAGCCCCATTCTTGGATCGGGATCTATCTGTTTCCTCTAGACCCATTTCATGTCCACCGAGCTGACCGAAAACGATTCCTGCCAGCAACATCGCGGCCAGCCAACTGCGAACTGCAGAGGGCCACGGAACGCCACCGGCCAGATCAGGACGGCTAGGACAAGGAGACAACATCACCATCATGGCTAGAATTGATCGGGATTTGCTGTTTGACGCTCAGCGATGAGCGCCCTGCGTATCGAAGTGAGCGTGTGTTGTGTATTGGAAACCTAGCGGGGATCCGACAGATATCGATCGCTGCCAGCACCGGTCCATGGAGATTTTTTTATTATCCGACGGCCACGTTGTTTCGGATGCATCTTTTATCGCTCCGTAAAAACGAACCAAAAGCCAAATCAAGATGGTGTACCCACCTGGAACACCTCGGTTTTTCGCCACGCCTCGAATGCTGGATCACGCGTTGCACGGGTCAGCAACCCCAGGCCGATGATCACGAATTCAAATCCCGGCGCCGGGTGGGTCACCACTGAAACGCTCACAGCCATTGATCCCTGTTGGGCAACGGATCATCCTAATTGCTCAACTCATGCCACTTTCCCCCTTCTTGCGGCGCCTCGGCGGCGTTCTGGTTTGCATCAGCGCCTGGAGTACCCCTTCCCTAGTGGCGCAACCCGTTGATGTGCCAGCCCCCTTAGGCGTTCCCCGCCCAGGACCCACCAACGCGGAGCCCTACGCCCCGCAACCCATCGTCCAGGGCGGAATTGTCATTCCTTTGTACCCGCCGAATTCTACTCAACTCAACGCCAGCCGGGTGCGCGAGGCTGAACACTACAACTTGAGCAAGTCGGTGGCCGGGCGGATTAGTTGGATCACCAACATCCACAACCCTTCCATCGAGGTGCATACAGTCGAGGGAGGGCTCAACACGGGTGCGGCCGTGATTCTGGCCGCGGGCGGAGGGCATCGGACGCTCAACGTGGGTTCAGAAAGTGCAGACTTTGTTCCGTTTTTCCACCAATACGGGGTCAGCACTATCATCTTGCGCAACCGCCTGCGGGCCGACGGGTACGATGTCCAGAAACACGCGGTGAATGACGCCCTTCAGGCCATACGGCTGGTTCGCGCCCACGCGGCGCGTTGGAACATCGATCCCAAACGCATTGGCATTATGGGTTTCTCGGCAGGCGCTGAACTGTCGGCGCCCGCCGCACTGTTTTACCCGGAGTTTGATCGCACCCAGACCAACGGCCCGATGGGCACTATTTCCTCGCGCCCCGACTTCACTGTACTGGTCTATCCCGGCCCTTCCCCCTTCGCCCGCGGAGCGCATCCCGAAATCCCCAGAAACGTTCCGCCTGCGTTTGTGACCTGCCCGGGCTCAGGAGACCGCGGCCACGCCATCTGGGCTCTAGAATACTACGACGCCATGCTCAGAGCCGGTGTTCCTAATGTAGAGATGCACTTGTATGGCCATGGACGTCATCCGGGCGAGGCCCTTCCGGACGGTTCCCGAATGTCGGCAGGCCTTGCTGATCGCAACGGCATCCCTTTCGGTAAATGGCAGGACCGCTTCATCGAATGGTTCCGCGACTGCGGTTTTCTCCAGAAACCCGGATTGGAAACCCGCGCCGCCCGCGAATCGGCCGCCTTCGCCCAGCCGACGAATAAATAGGCCTGCGACCATTTTCTTGGCATCGAGGGTCGGCTGAGACCAGCATTCGCCACGGTGCGCCTTAGGGATTTCGGTCCCTGTGGTTCAGCCGAATGTGACCGATCAATTTTAACTCCATGAGCACACCTTCAAGCCAGTTCTCTCACGTCGTCATTTTCTGGACCGACCCCGCTAATCCCACATCCGCCGATGAACTCATTGCCGGTGGCGAGAAGTACCTGAAGCCGATCCCAGGCGTGATCCACTTTCACATGGGCCGGATGGTCGGCAGCCCGCGTCCTGTGGTGGATCAATCCTATCAGGTGGCCTTGAACCTGATCTTCCCCAGCAAGGAGGCTCAGGATGAGTACCAGATCCATCCCGAACATTTGAAGTTCGTCGAACACTGCCGCGCTCTGTGGCAGAAGGTCACTGTGTACGACTTCGCCTGAGCCCATACGGAGCATCCGGGACATCAACGGGAACCTGCGACGTGGCACGGCCACCGCAGGCCTTTTTTTCGCGACCACAGAGCCGGGTCACTACAGCAGCGGCAACAGCAGGTCGTTCACGGTGGAGACGGTGTACGACTTCGGCTCAATCGCTCGGACGATCCAAAGACCGAATCCAAACAGGGGGCGCGGCAAGGGTTTTACGCTGCCGCCCCCCTTTTTATGGCTCCACTGTGCTGCAAATGACCCTGCGCCGGATGCGGTCTAGGTGCTCCCACTGAGCTGTGCATCACTGAGGCTCAGGCAACAGCAAATCCATCACGGTATATCTGGCAACCTGTAGTTGGTTGGGGATGACTTTCAGCCTCTGCTCGATCACCACGGTGCTCGGGGCCGAAGCGGCGCTGAAGTCAAAAAACCTCACCTCACTGCTCTTCAACCAAGCAGCCGCCTTGAAACTAAGACCGCAGGCCGCAATGAACCCATTCCGATCTAGCGTGGGGTGCTGAGGGTTGGCCAATCGGTAGGGTGTGTACTTGCGCTGGATTTCCTCCTGAAACGCAGGCGCTTCGATTTCGCCACTCAATTGGCGGGCCTTCTTCAAGGCTTTGAGGGCCGCCGGGGCCATCATCGTCATGAGAACGCCGATGATTCCCATCACGCACAGCAGTTCGATGAGGGTCACGCCCAAAGACGGCCCTAAACACTGCCAAGACCCACCCCGTCTCTTTTGAAAAATCGGGGGTTGCACCTTCATTGGACCCAAACTGCCTTAGTTCGTCTTGAGCACCTCGATAAAGGCCTCCTGCGGGATGTCCACTGAACCGACGGACTTCATGCGCTTCTTGCCCTCGCGCTGCTTCTCCAGAAGCTTGCGCTTACGGCTGATGTCGCCGCCATAGCACTTGGCCGTCACGTCCTTGCGCATGGCGCTGATCGACTCACGAGAGACGATTTTGCTACCAATGGCTGCCTGAATGGCGATCTGGAACTGCTGCCTCGGAATGACGTCCTTGAGCTTGGCCGCCAAGTTGCGCCCCCGGGCCTCAGCCTTGGATCGATGAACCAGACTGGAGAAGGCTTCCATCACCTCTCCATTGACCATCATGTCCAGTTTCACCATGTCACTGGCTTCCAATCCATCCGGTTCATAATCCATCGACCCGTAGCCTCGGGTGATGGATTTGATGCGGTCGTGGAAGTCGATGAGGATTTCGTTCATCGGAATCCGGCAGGTCAGCATCACCCGCCGCGTGTCGAGGGTTTCGGTGTTCTTAATGAACCCGCGCTTCTCGGAAATCAGCCCCATGATGTCGCCCAGGTTCTCACCCGGCGTAATGACGAAGGCCTTCACGATGGGCTCCATGACGGTCTCGATGTAGGTGACATCCGGCATGAAGGCGGGATTGTCCACCTGCTTGACCGTCCCATCGGTCATGTGGACCTGATACACCACGCTCGGGTAGGTGGCGATAATGTCCATGTCGAACTCGCGGCGGAGGCGCTCCTGAACGATCTCCATGTGGAGAAGTCCGAGGAAACCGCACCGGAGTCCGAAACCCAACGCTGCCGAGCTTTCAGTCTGGAAGGTCAGGGCTGAGTCGTTCAACTGCAGCTTGGCGATGCTGACCTTAAGCCCCTCGTAGTCGGCCGTGTTAATCGGGTAGATGCCCGAGAACACCATCGGATGAATCTCTTGAAAGCCAGGGAGCTCGGTCGACGGATTGCGCGGATCGGTAATGGTATCACCCACCTTCACTTCGCGCGGGGTCTTAATATTGGCCGTGATGTAGCCGGTCTCGCCCACCGTCAATTCATCGCGGGTGTACGGCTTGGGATTGAAGGAGCCAACCTCCTTGATTTCAACTGTCCGCCCTGAGTGCAGCAACTTGACCATCATGCCCGGCTTCAGGGCCCCGTTGGTCACCCGGACCAAGATCACCACACCTTTGTAAGTGTCGAAGTAGCTGTCGAAAATCAACGCCTGGAACGATTTTGCCTCGGTCGGCTTCGGTGCAGGCAAACGATGAACGATTGCTTCCAGAATGTCTGAAATACCAATGCCTTCCTTAGCACTGGCTAAGATGGCGTCCTCAGCTGGAATGGCCAAAATCTCCTCCAACTGCTGCTTGGCCATCGGGATATTGGCATGCGGCAGATCGATCTTGTTAATGATCGGAATGATCGTCAGGCCCTGCTTCATGGCCAGATGCACATTGGCCACGGTCTGAGCTTCCACGCCTTGGGCCGCATCGATGATGACCAGCGCTCCTTCGCAGGCACTCAGGGAACGGCTGACCTCGTAGGCAAAGTCGACATGTCCCGGGGTGTCGATCAGGTTCAGCTCATAGCGTTCTCCATTCTTGGCCACGTAGTACATCGTAACCGGATGGGCCTTGATGGTGATCCCCCGCTCCTTCTCCAAGTCCATCGCATCCAAGTGCTGTGCTTGGAGCGTCCGATCTTCGACAGTCCCCGTCGTCTGGAGCAATCGGTCTGACAGGGTGGTCTTCCCGTGGTCGATGTGGGCGATGATGCTGAAATTTCGAATGTGTGCGGGGTCCATCGTGGTGCAGAACCGAAGGGAAGCGGTCGAACCTTTTTGAGTCCGATCCTTCTCCGCTACGGGAGCGGTCAACATACCGGGCAAGCTCTATTTGGAAAGCCCAACATTGGCCCAATGGCGGATGGGCCCGATGGACTGCATCCCACTGACTAAAGGGACTCAGCCCACCACCAGAGGGTTTTCCCATCCGTATTCAGTGGCCGTCCGAAGTATTGGCCAATCCGAGTCGTTTCCACCCCTCTGAACCCAGGCCGCGGACAGTCTCCAAGTTCCGGGCCACGATGGTTGCGGCATCCTCGCCACTGCTCACGGCCCGGGCGACGGAGGCCTCTCGCAAAAGGTGAAGCATCGGAAATGGTGAGCGGTTGGTGAAATGACTCATGTCGCCAGAATCTTCACCGGCGAACTGATATCGGGGGTGGAAGCTGGCGATTTGAAAGACTCCCTCCAGGTTCATTCGGGAGAGCAGCGCATCGGCCTCACCCAGAAACTCGTTGTAGTCGAGAAACTCCTGAAGCACGCGTGGGTGGATGAGCAAGGTGGTCTCGATCTTCGAAGGCTCGGTGGCCAGCAACTCCAGCAAGGCTGCCTGCAATTCACCCAACAGGGCTTCCGGCGTCGCGACCTCTGTGACTCGAAAGGCGATCCGATTCCGAACGTATTCTGCCCGGGCGAAGGGACAAAGGTTCAAGCCTATCACAGCCCGCTCCAACCAGAGACGGGTGTCGGCGATGACCTGGGCCTCAGCTGGGGGCAAGGCCTGAGGGAATTGGCCTTCGGATGGCTCACCTGAGTGTCCTAAAGGGTCCATCGGATTCATCGGTTGGCGGATTCGATCCGGTACAGAGAATGGTCGGTCCGGATGAAGATCGATCGCCCCACCACCGCGGGCGTGGCCATGATCTTGCCTGCCACTGTGTTGGTAGCGACGGGATGAAATTGCCGCCCAGGCTCGATAACCATCACGCTTCCTTCGCGACTGGGCAGGTAGATCCGACCTCCAGCGTACAGCGGCGAGGCGTTGTGATTGCCGCCCAAGCGCTCACGAAATTGTTCAGCCCCGGTGCGGGCATCGAGGCAGGTGAAGAAGCCTCCGGAGTCCGACACAAAGTACAATTCCTCTCCCACCAGCAAGAGCGAGGGCATGGTCGGAGCTCCCTTCGAATACTTCCACCGGTGAACCGGCTGGGGCTGGGCATCCAGTTGGATGGCGTGAATCTCCGGCTTCATGAAGCCCGTGCTGAGGTACATCGTGCCGCCACCAAAGACAGCGCGTGATGAGAGGGAGAAGCCCAATTGCCCATAGCGGATCTTCCAGAGTTCGCGCCCGCTCGCCGGATCGTAGCCATACAGCCAATCGGCTCCCTGGGAGATTAATTGATCACGTCCTCCCAGCTTGATGATGGCCGGTGTGGCGTAGGATTTTTTGAGTTGCGGGTTGGTGGCCAATTCCCCGGAACGAGGCGTCTGCCAGGCCAATCGACCGGTTGCCGTGTCTAGTGCCACGATCGATTGGCTGTCGCTGCCATCAAGGTGGAAGATCAACCGATCCTTCCACAAAATCGGAGAACTGCCGGGGCCATTCTCGTGCATGATGTGAAGGCTGGTATTGGTCCAGAGAACCTTTCCGGATCGGGTGTCCAAACAGGCGGTGCCGAAGGTGCCGAAGTGGAAATAGGCGCGGCCCGATTCCAAGACCGGAGTTGGCGAGGCATAACTGTTGAGTTCATGAACCCATTGGGGCTCCTGCTCCGAAAACAGGCGGATATCCCTCAAAATTTTGCCAGTTTTTCGGTCTACGCAAAGGGCGTGCAAATCAACCTTTTGCAAAAGGACTAGAGGTTGGTCCGCGGTGTTGGCACCCAACCGCCGTTTCACGTCTTCGGCTTTGGCTGCTGTCTCATGGGCCGTCGAGAGCCAAATCTGCTGACCATCGATCACCGGAGAGGACCAACCGCGGCCTGGAATCGAGGCCTTCCAGACGACGCCTTCGGTCTCACTCCATCGGGTCGGCGGTTGGGCCTTTGAGGCGGCATACCCCTGCCCGCCTGGCCCACGCCATTCGGGCCACTCCGGAGTGGCTGCCCATGCGGCGACGGCTCCGAGCAGGCTTATGAGGCCTTTGACCTTAAAAAGAGGGTTCATCAATGGATAGGGGCCCAGGGTTTTTCAAAGACCTCCCCACGACCGCTACCGAGACGATAAGGCCGAATAAGGCCGATGGTCGCTCTGAATAAATACGTGACCTTAGAAAAATACAGCAGCCACCCTCGCCCAGGGACTCAAAGGCGCCGTGTAAGTCGGCCCCGGGTCTTACACGAGCGCGCTGAAGTTTCGACCACCCATCCGTCGGGTGTTACTCGCGCTGGCTTTCCACACAAGTCGGTGGTAGGAAATCCCCCGAAGTAACGCCTCCCTGAGGAGCGTTTCCCCGTTCATGGCCACCAAAGTCATCCGCAAAAAGGCGATCGGCGTCGAGCCCGTCGAGCCCGCAGTCACCCCGCCGACCCACGATGCTGCTGACACCGCATTCCTCACCAAGCCCAAGCTGACCTCCAAGTCCAAGAAACGGGATATTCCCGAGGGTTTGTGGAGCAAGTGCCCTAAATGTGAGGGTTTGATTTACGACAAGGATCTAGAC
>Ga0209598_10003634_pt1 | contig 11595 bp, 8 predicted proteins | sample M_140807_EF_Meta_FD_187317 | JGI IMG/M metagenome (GOLD analysis project Ga0209598, IMG submission 187317) | Freshwater microbial communities from Lake Montjoie, Canada to study carbon cycling - M_140807_EF_MetaG (SPAdes) (version 2) | ecosystem: Environmental > Aquatic > Freshwater > Lake... | reverse complement strand
ACTCGCTGCGCTGACCCAGGCTGCACTTGAGCAGCCGGTCGGAGCTGATTGATGGAGGGAAGTCTGGCTGGATTTGTCCGCGCATTACGGCTTGCGGGTGTTCAGGCCTCCACCGCTGAGACGATCGACGCGGCACACGCGATGGCACTGGTCGGTTTTGCTGACCGTGCCAGCCTGAAGGCGTCCTTGGGCGTCGTGTTGGCGAAGTCGGCCGAAGAAAAATCCATGCACGACCGGGTCTTCGATCTTTACTACAGTCTGCCCGTTTTCATTGACAACGAAGCACAGGCACCGGCACCGAGCGGCGAGCGCACTGGTGACCCGCAAATCGATGCCTTGCTGGACTTGACCGATGGACGAAAGGGCCGCGATGCGCTGGATGCCGCGATCAGACAAGCGGCGGCCCGAGTCGGTGTCGATGAGATTCGGTTCTCATCCCAAACCCCCTTTTTTGTGCGCCAAATACTGGCTGAGCTCGGCATCGCGCCTTTAGAGGAACGACTGCTTGGTCTTTTGAGTGAGACTTCGGCTAAGACGCAAGCACAAGCCAAATTTTTGAACGCTGCGCGTGATCTGTTGCAACGCCTAGCGCGTGCGCTGGTTGAGCAGCGGTTTGAACTCTTTGGCAAACCAGCTACCGAAAATTTCATGACCGAGGTCGCTGTCAGGCGTCCCATAGGCCGGATGGGCCCGCCCGACATCGAGCGCATGAAAGTCGCGGTAGCCCGGATGGCCAAGCGCCTGTCGGCCAAGCATTCCCAAAGGCGTCGCATCCGATTGCAGGGCCAACTCGACTTCAGGCGCACGCTGCGTGCCAATGCGGGGCATGATGGCGTCCCGATTCATCTGAGCTTCAAACACAAACGGCGCGACAAACCTCGGCTGGTCGTCGTCTGCGACGTTTCGGGTTCGGTCGCTGCCCATGTTCGCTTTTTGCTGTTGTTTTTGTACGCGCTGCATGGCACGGTTACCGATCTGCGCAGCTTCGGGTTTTCGCATCGCTTGCAGGACGTGGCAGCCCCCCTTGAGACGCTGCCTTTTGACGATGCGATGGCCTTGATACTGCGTGAGGTTGGGGGCGGCGCCACCGACTATGGTCAAGCTTGGGTTGACCTGCGCAATCAGCATTGGGACTGCATTGACCGACGCACCACAGTGCTGGTGCTGGGCGACGGGCGGTCCAACCAAACAAACCCGCGACTCGACATTTTTGCCGAGCTCACTGAGCGTGCCAAACGGGTGGTCTGGCTGTGCAATGAACCGCCCGTACGTTGGGGCAGTGGCGACAGTTGCATGCTCCAGTACCGGCCTCTGTGTACGCATGTGACCCACTGCGCAAGCGCCAGCGACCTGGAAAGAGCGATCGACGAGGCCTTGCAGGCCTATGCCTGAGTCACGTTCGGGATATCAGATACACCTTTATCTGTCAGCTTCATCTAATATCAATATTCCAACCTGAGGAATCCTTTCATGACCCAAGCAACCGCCCTCCCCACTGCCTCGGCGTTCTCGCTGGACCCCAGCGACCCGCTCAACGACCTGCGCATGTCGGAAAAATCCCGGCCACTGTACGAACATGTCAAACGTTTTATCGTCGAGACCGTCAACCCCATGGCCGAAAAGTACAACGCGCTGAGCGAAGGCCGCACCGGTGCCGAGCGCTGGGAATACGCCCCCGGCCAGCTCGACCTGCTGAACGCCGCAAAAAACCAAGCCAAAAAAGAAGGTCTATGGAACTTCTTCCTGCCCGATTCCAACACCGGTGAAGGCCTGTCCAACCTGGACTACGCCTACATCGCAGCCGAACTCGGCAAGAGCCCCATGGCCTCCGAGTGCATGAACTGCTCTGCACCGGACACGGGCAACATGGAAGTACTCGAGCGCGTGGGGACCCCAGCGCAAAAAGAAAAATGGCTCAAACCCCTGTTGGATGGTGAAATCCGCTCCGCTTACGCGATGACCGAGGTCGGCTTCGCGTCCTCCGATGCAAAAAACGTCGCCACCAGCGCGGTGCTCGAAGGTGACGAATGGGTCATCAATGGCGAAAAGCACTACATCTCGGGCGCGGGCAGTCCGCGCTGCAAAATTCTGATCACGATGGTGCGCTCCAGCCCCGATGCCGCGCCGCATCAGCAGCAGTCCATGATCCTGATCCCCAAGGACACACCGGGCGTCAATATCATTGGCCCGATGCATGTGTTCTCTGAAGACCATGCACCGCACGGCCACATGCACATCGTGTTCGACAACGTGCGTGTGCCCAAAGACAACATGCTGCTCGGCGAAGGTCGTGGTTTCGAAATTTCGCAACTTCGCCTCGGACCAGGCCGCATCCACCACTGCATGCGTTCTATTGGCCAAGCCGAGAAAGCCCTCGAATTGCTGGTCAAACGCGGTATTTCGCGTGAAGCATTCGGCAAGCAACTGGTCTGGCTGGGCGGCAATGTCGAAATCATTTCCCGTGCCCGGATTGACATCGAAGCGATGCGCATGATGGTGCTCAAGGCCGCCAAAGCGATGGACGTGCTGGGCAACCGCGAAGCAAGGGTCTGGGTCCACATGGTCAAAGCCATGGTGCCTCAACGTGTCTGCGAAATCATCGACCAGGCCATTCAGATGTACGGCGCTTTGGGTGTTTCCCAGAAGACGCCGCTGGCCAAGATGTACGCCTCCCAGCGCACGCTGCGTCTGGCCGATGGCCCGGACGAAGTTCACCACTTGGTGGTGGGTCGCCACGAGATCCGTGCGACCGAGTCTGCCGTTGATGACATGAGTGCGACGATGGTCTGGCGCAGCTGAAAAAGCAGTCAAGCTTGCCCGACAACCCCACAGGAATAAACACCCATGACCGCACACAACCTGGACACTGGCACCCCCGACCTGATCGCGACCCTTGACGAGGGCGTCCTGACGCTGACGCTCAACCGTCCCGAGGCGCGCAATGCCATGTCGAAAGCCATGAACAAAGCCTTGCAGGAGCAACTCGCTGAGGCCGAGTTCAACCCGGCTGTCAAATGCTTGGTGCTGACCGGCGCGGGCAAAGGCTTTTGCGCTGGCGGTGATGTCAAAGGCATGGCTGCTTCAGGCGATGGCACCGTGGGTGCGCAGACCATTGACGAAGCCATCGCGCGCCAACGCCTGAACCAGCGTGCGACAGCAGGCAAGCTGTTCAAGATGCCTAAGCCAACAATTGCTGCGCTGCCCGGTGCAGCGGCAGGGGCAGGCTTGTCGCTGGCGCTGGCTTGCGACTTGCGCGTGATGGCCAGCAACGCGATCATGACGACGGCCTTTGCACGCGTGGGTTTCTCGGGCGACTACGGCGGCACTTACTTCCTGACCCAGCTCGTTGGTTCGGCCAAAGCGCGCGAGATGTACTACCTGTCTGATCGGGTATCGGCCGACGAAGCACTTCGACTGGGCCTGACCAACTGGGTCTGCGCCCCCGAAGATCTGATGACCAAGGCGCGCGAGATCGCCTTGCGTTTAGCCAATGGCCCGACTGTGGCTTACCGTTACATGAAAGAAAACCTCAATCGCGCGATGGCGGGTGAAGTCGACGATTGCTTGGACCTGGAAGCCACTCACCATGTCCACTGCGGGCAGACTGAAGACCACCGCGAGGCTACGCAGGCCTTTGTCGCCAAGCGCGAGCCTGTCTTTAAAGGTCGTTAAGTCAATTGGCGGCAACAACATGACGACCAGACAGCAAGCCATAGCAGCATTCACCGGCCCCGGCCAACCCCATGAATTGGCAGATGAAGTGGTGCAGGGGCGTGCGCTGAGGGTCTTTCTTAACGCACCTCAATCACTGCGTGCGCTCTTCGAGTCCACGGCCTCCCCCATGCCTTTTTTGAGTTACCAGGACGAACACTGGAGCTTTGCGCAGGCCTGGGAGTCGGCCTCACGGATCGGCCACGTTTTGGTGCACGAGTGCGGTGTATGTCATGGCGACCGTGTCGCCATCGCCATGCGCAACTACCCGGAGTGGGTTCTGGCCTTTACGGCGGTGACATCGATCGGAGCGATCGCTGTAGCGATGAACGCCCATTGGCAAGCCGATGAAATGGGCTATGCCCTGAACGACAGTGGCGCGCGCGTGCTGCTGGCCGACCAAGAGCGCTTAAGCCGTTTGACTTCGGCGCCGCCCGGGCTGCAAGTTCTGGCAGTGCGCCCTACCCTGCCGCTGGCACCCGGTGTCCGGCTGCTCGCCACATTAACCGATGCAGCGCCTGCTGTGATGCCACCGAGCGACATTGCGCAGGATGATGCAGCGACCATTCTTTACACATCGGGCTCAACAGGCCACCCGAAGGGCGTGGTCTCCAGTCACCGCAATATATTGGCGTCACTGCTGTCATGGGAACTTGATCGGCTCGTGGGTGATGCGGTTGCTGGGCTTGTGCCCCCCGCCCCGGGTGATCCCTTGCTGGATCAACCGGGCACCCTGCTGGCGGTGCCCTTGTTTCACGTCACGGGCTTGCACGCAAGTTTTCTTTCAAGCTACAGAACCCAGCGCCGAATGGTCTGTATGTACCGCTGGGATGCGCAGGTCGCTGCAGCGCTGATCGATGCCAAACGACTGACTTCTATGGTCGCGCCAGCGGCCATGTCCGGCGATCTGGTTCGCGTTGCGCAAAGCAAGGCCTACAACCTGAGCAGCTTGTTGGCCTTAGGCGGAGGCGGTGCGCCCAGGGCCCCCGAGCAAGTGGGACAGATCGCTGCGAGTTTTCAGAATGCCCTGCCCGGCACCGGGTGGGGCATGACAGAAACCAACGCCATCGGTACGGGCATCGGTGGCCAGGACTACCTGGACCATCCGGAAAGCTCAGGTCGTTGTTCTCAAGTGATGCAACTCAAAATCATTGACGAGGCGGGTCAAGAGCTGCCAACAGGTCAGCGCGGCGAGTTGTTGGTGCGCGGCACGGCGGTGTTTTCAGTCTACTGGAATCAGCCCGAAGTCACTGCAAAATCGTTCATGGGTGACTGGTTTCGAACCGGCGATGTGGCCTATTTGGATGACGATGGCTTTTTGTACATCGTCGACCGCATCAAGGACTTGATCATTCGCGGTGGCGAAAACATCGGCTGTGGTTTGGTGGAAGCCGCTCTGCTACTGCACCCCGACGTGCACGAGGCAGCGGTCTATGCCGTCCCTGACGAACGCCTAGGCGAAGAAGTCGGCGCCACCATCTATGGCAACCCCGAACTCGACCTGGACGCACTGCGCGAATTTTTAACCGGACAACTGGCCCGCTTTGCGGTGCCGCGATACATCGTTCGCTCCTCCGCTCCACTGCAGCGCACACCTTCGGGCAAGATCTTCAAGCGGGAAATCAGGCTGGCTGCCCTCGCCGAGATCCGCCTGCCTGCCGGGTCTGGTGCTGTGGCGGGGTCGTGAGCCCTAACCCTCATGCGGCGCACAACCGCTTCATTTCTGGCCCGATCACACCGACACTGGCTATTTTTGCACTCCCCTTGCTGACGACCAACCTGCTGCATTCGCTGGCGGGCACATGGGGGGCGATCTGGGTAGGCCAGGTCCTAGGGGCGAACGCATTGACCGCCGTGGCCACCGCCAACGTGATCATGATGATGGTGATGGGAGCGGCCATGGGCATTGGCACAGCCGCCGCCGTGGCGATTGGACAGTCGCTGGGCGCTGGTGACCGGCAAGCGGTTAAACGTGTGGTCGGTGGTGCCGTCATTTTTGTCATCGGTTTTTCACTGGTGCTGGCCATTGCAGGCTGGCTGTTAACGCCTGCGTTGGTCAACTGGATGGGAACGCCCGAGCCGGCCTATGCGTTTGCTGTCACTCACCTGCGCTACACATGCCTCACCATGCCCAGCATCTTTACCTACTTGGTCATGGTGATGATGATGCGAGGAGCTGGCGACTCACGCACACCATTTAAATTCACCGTGCTGTGGATTGGAATATCTGTGGCGCTTGGACCCCTTTTGTTGCAAGGCTCCTTCGGCCTTCCACATATGGGTATTGCTGGGCTGGGCGTGGCCAACTTGCTGGGCAGTGCAAGCGCGCTTTGTGCGCTGGTGGTCTACATCTACGTCAAACGCTCACCCATTGCTCTGCACGGCGAAGACATCCGCCACCTGCGCCCCGACCCGGTATTGCTGGGCTTGCTGGCACGCAGAGGCGTCCCTATGGCAATGGAGACCCTGGTCGTTCAAGGCAGCTACTTTGCACTGCTGGCCCTGGTCAACAGTTACGGTGCCGCCACCGCAGCTGCATACAGCGGTGCAGCCCAGCTCTGGATCTATGTGCAAATGCCATCCAACGCGCTGGCCACATCAATGTCCACCATGGCGGCCATGAACATCGGTGCGTCACAGTGGGACCGGGTTGAAAAAATAGCCCTGCGCGGTTGCCTGATGGGGCTGGCGATATCGGCCTTCGCCACTGCAGTCATTTACGCGCTGGGCGATGCACCACTGCGTTTATTCATCCCTGAAGGTGGCGAGGTGCTTGAAAAGGCCAGGCACATCAATTCGCATGCGCTGTGGGGTTGGATCGCTCTGTCTGCCAGCATGGGCTTGTTTGGCGTGATACGTGCCAACGGTGCGATGCTTGCACCCATGCTGATCTTTGCCGTGACGATGTGGGGCATCCGAGTCCCTTTTGCGGTGTTGCTGCGTCCTTGGCTGGGGGAAGATGCTATTTGGTGGAGCTTTCCATTTGGTTCGATCTTCTCCGCCGCAATCGCATGGGCTTATTACTGCTGGGGTGGCTGGCGCCGCCAAGCTTTGATGCTGGCGCCACTCGACACCCCTGTCGAAGAGATGCTGTGATCTTCACCAGAATCACGCCTCAATTTGCAGCCAGTCCCAGCAGGCGCGCTGCGGCCTCGACCCGACGCGGAATGGATGCCTTGTATTTATCAAGGTCCAACTGCTCGTCCTGAGATCCTTGCTGACCACCAATGTAACGGGCATAAACCCCCTCGCCGATGCAGGCCAGTCGCCATTGTGCGAAAGCGCGGTAGTAATCGACCGTCTGAAGCGAAACGCCCATGGCCTGTGCATAAAGGCCGGCCATCTCGTCTGCGCTCAAAAAACCCGGTAACCCGGTGGTCAGTGGGTCACCCCCCTCGCTCGGCGTCTCGGGGTCGTGCCAGTAGCCAAGCAAGCCTCCAAGGTCGGCCATGGGCTCGCCCAAGGTGCACAGCTCCCAATCCAGCACGCCAGCGACCAATCCATGGGGGGTCATCATGCAGTTCGACAGCCTGTAGTCACCATGGGCAATGGTCGCCTTGGAAGGTGTGGGCATACGTTCGCCGAGGGCATTGCGAACCACATCAATCAGCGGCAGATCACGCGTTTTGGACTGTTCCCACTGGCCCGACCAACGCTTGAGCTGGCGCTCGATATAGCCTTCGCGTTTGGCAAAATTGCCAAGTCCAACCGCGTCAATGTCGACCCGGTGCAGGGCACACAGCGTGTCGATCAATGCATGGCTCATCTGCGCGCGCACCGCTTCGGTCAGGTTGCGGCCGGCATCAATGTCACGGACCACAACCCCATCAAGAAATCGCATCACGTAAAAATCGCGTCCATTAACCGTTGTGTCTTGACAAAGCCCCACCATTTCGGGCACAGGAACTGCGGTGCCTGCCAACGAAGCCATCAACCTGTGCTCGCGCGCCATGTCATGGGCGCTTGGCAGCAGATGACCCAAAGGCGGGCGGCGCAGAACAAAGCGCCTGCCCACGGCATCGCTCACCGTGAACGTCATGTTTGATCGGCCACCGGCAATCAATTTGAACTGCAACGGCGCGCTGATTTCGGTATGTTGTGCCAGCCAGGCGGTGACCTTGGGAACATCGATGCCTTCAATCAGGGTCGAGTTGTCTTGTTCTGTGAGCAGGTGGTTCATGGTGTACTTAAAAAGAAAAATTCAATAAGCTTGTCGTCGCGCCAACGCGTCAAGTTGGAAGTTGCTGTCGCCCCAAAGCGCTTGCAACACGTTGGCGCGTTTCTCGCCGGAATTGGGCAAGTTCGGATGACGGGTCAGTGGTGGTCTGGGTCATCATCAAGTCGGTCCGCGAAGTGATTGGGGAAAAAAAGGCCTGAATACCTGACCCGAGATGGGGACGCAGGCACTTGATGGCGACTTAAAAGCTTAGCAGAGTCCGCACACTGTGTGTGCACCTGATTTTTAAATTGCGTCCGTTTTTTGAAAGACTTGAGTGGAACTAGGGAAAACGAGAGCAGACCCAGCTGGCTCTTTCAGCGCATCATTTCTGCTGTGAACCGCCCCGTTCTTGCCAAAGGAGACCCATGGAGCCGCAAGCCACTTTTCTGTTCGACCCCTTGGGCCAACAACATGGAACCCTAGGCTGATGGGATCTTATGTATTGCGCCGTTTGCTGGCGTTGATCCCCACATTGCTGATTGCCAGCATCATCGTCTTTGTCACGATTCGGATGATTCCAGGTGACGTGATCGATCTGATGCTCAGCCAAAACGACATCGGAGCGGATAAGCGCAGCCGCGAACAACTGGTGCATGCCTTGGGCCTCGACCGGTCAATGCCCGATCAGTATTTTCGTTGGGTTAGCGCGATTCTGCAGGGTGACCTGGGCAATTCGTTATGGCACTCGACACCGGTGTTGCGCGAAGTCCTCAACCGCTTGCCCGTCACCTTCGAGCTCGGCGCCATGGCGCTGGTCATCGGCTTGTTGATCGCATTACCGATAGGTGTTTACTCCGCGATGCGTCAAGACACACCGGGCGACTTGGCCGCCCGATCCTTCGCCATTTTGCTGTTGGCCGTGCCCAGTTTCTGGATGGGCACGATGGTCATGGTGTTCCCGTCCATCTGGTGGGGTTGGTCACCCGAGATCAATTACGTCAAATTCAGTGAAGACCCCTGGCAAAACATCAAACAAATGATCTTGCCAGCGTTGGTGCTTGGCACTTCACTGTCCGCCGTGACGATGCGTATGACGCGCACGATGATGCTTGAGGTCCTGCGCCAAGACTACATCCGAACCGCTTGGGCCAAAGGATTATCAGAGCGCGTGGTGATCTTGCGCCATGCAGTTCGCAACGCACTGATTCCCGTGGTCACTTTGATTGGCTTGCAAGCGCCGCTGCTGATCGGTGGTGCGGTGATCATCGAGCAAATTTTCGTACTGCCCGGCATGGGCTTGATGATGCTTGAGGCGGTGAATCAGCGCGACTATCCTGTCATCACCGGCGTTTTCTTGGTTGTGGGGGTGACGGTCATGTTGATCAATCTCTTGGTGGACCTGACTTACGGTCTGCTGGATCCTCGGGTGAGGCACCAGTGAGTTCAAGCCCCCTGCCCGACACCGTTGTACTTCCGTCGGCTCGCAGCCCGACCCGACAGTTCTTTTCGCGTCTGATTCACGAAAAACCCGTCGGTGCCGCTGCTGCCTTGGTATTCCTGCTGTTCGTGTTCTGTGGCGTCTTCGCCAACTTCCTGGCACCCTATGGTTTCAATGAAATCAACATGCTTGAAAGGCTCAAAGCCCCAAGTTGGAAACACCTGTTTGGCACCGACAACCTCGGCCGCGACATGTTGTCTCGTTGCCTTTACGGTGCGCAGCTGTCGGTGATCATCGGTCTGTCGGCTGCGGCGCTGGCCACCACCATCTCGGTGTTGATAGGCTTGCTGAGCGGGTACTTGGGCGGCAAAATTGACATGGTGGTGCAACGCATCGTCGATGCCTACATGTCGTTTCCCGAGCTGGTGATCTTGATCGCTGTCGTCTCGGTGGTGGGCCCTGGCATGTTGCAGATCATTGGTATTCTCAGCCTGGTGCTGGGCATTGGTGGCTCGCGAATCATCCGCAGTGCAGTGATCACAGCGCGTGAGAATATGTACGTCCACGCCGCGCAGTCTATCGGCGCTTCAACCCCCCGGGTGCTGTGGCGCCACCTGTTGCCCAACATCATGCCCCCCATCATTGTGCTGTTCACCACCCGGGTTGGTGCGGCCATCTTGATTGAATCAGGCCTCTCCTTTCTGGGTCTGGGCGTGCCGCCACCAGCGCCCACTTGGGGTGGGCTGCTGTCGGGCAGTGGACGCACCTACATGTTCCAGGGGCCTTGGCTGGCGCTCGCGCCGGGTCTGTGCCTGACTGCCGTGGTCTATGCCACCAACGTGTTTGGTGACGCGCTGCGTGACTTGCTCGACCCTCGAATGCGAGGCTCGAAATGAACATCGTCCTCACGATGCGATGCGAATGTGTTCAACCCATCTTTTGGCATTTCAACTGATCAACAAGGAGACAACCCCATGAACCTCTCTCAAGCCAACCCAGCCCTGCGGTCGATCGCGCTGACGGCCCTGCTCAGCGCCGCATCACTGGGCGCCATAGCGCAAGCCGAAAAACCGCAGTATGGGGGCACGCTGAACATAGGCATGGTCTACGTGACCCTGTCGCCGCTGTCTTGGGACCCGGCCGACTGGGCCTGGAAATTCGGCCAAGATACTGGCTTGATGTACGAACAGTTGTTTGCGGCCGACCTGAACAAATCCATCCGCAAGGGGGGCAAGCACGCCTTCGTCGCCGACTCCTGGCTACCTTCCGACGCCATCCGCGGTGAACTGGCGGAGAGCTGGAAGACGATGGACAACCCCTTCCGAGTGGAAGTCAAATTACGCAAAGGCGTCATGTTCCCTGAAAAGCCCGGTGTCATGAAAGCCAGGGAACTCGTGGCCGATGACGTGGTGTACAGCTTCACGCGCTTGGACAAGAGTCCCAAAAAGATACCTACCTACTTTGATCATGTCGATAAGGTAGAAGCCAAAGACAAACACACAGTGCTCTTCACTTTCAAAAACTACAACGCCGAATGGGATTACCGTTTTGGCTGGGGATACTACTCTGCGATCGTCCCCAAAGAAGTCTCTGACGCAGGCGCCGGCAACTGGAAGAACGCGAACGGCACCGGCCCGTTCATGTTGAGCGACTACGTCCAAGGCAATGCCGTCACCTTCAGCAAGAACAACCAGTACTGGGACAAAGAGCAAATCGCGGGTCAGCCCTACAAGATGCCCTTCGTCGACAAGATCGTCTACCGCACCATCAAGGACGAAGCCAGCTACTTGACTGCGCTTCGCACAGCCAAATTGGATGTCCTGGAAGGCATTCGCTGGAGCGCTGTGGAAGAACTGAAGAAGAATGCCCCAGGCTTGAAGTGGAAGCGCTCCGTCGATACCGGCGGCACCTTCGTAGCGATGCGTGTGGACACCAAACCTTTCGACGATATCCGGGTACGCCAAGCTCTGAATATGGCGGTAAACAAGCAAGAAATTGTGCAGCAATACTACGGCGGCAATGCGGTATTGTTCGGTTACCCGATGCACCCCGACTACGCCGGTTACTACGAGACGCTGGACCAGATGCCAGTGGCAGCGCAGGACCTCTTCAAATACAACCCTGACAAAGCCAAGGCGCTGCTGGCCGAGGCAGGCTTGGCCAAAGGCTTTAGCTTCAAGGTCCAGGTGTGCTCTTGCAGCCCTGACCACATGGACCTGTTGCCCCTGGTGGCCGCTTACCTCGAAAAGGTGAACGTCAAAATGGAAATCCAGCCCATGGAATACGG